>ERZ795053.5525-NODE-5525-length-12993-cov-9.951770_pt1 | contig 12993 bp, 12 predicted proteins | sample MGYA00375137_ERZ795053 | MGnify/ENA primary metagenome ERZ795053 (study PRJEB30182, sample SAMN05720284) | activated sludge metagenome | isolation source: Anaerobic digester | place: Hong Kong | collected 2014-12-17 ... | reverse complement strand
GGTCCAGCGAGTTGTTGATGGCGTTGGGGCTGGCGTGGTGGTCGATGAGGGTGGTGGTGCCGTGTTTGATGGCGTCAACCAGGCAGACCAGGGCGCTGTATTTGACGTCGATGTCCAGTAAGGCGCGGTCCAACCGCCACCAGAGCCGCTCCAAAATGTCGGGGAAATCCTTCATGGGCGGGCCGGGGATGCCCATGCCGCGGGCGAAGGCGCCGTAGAAGTGGGTGTGGGCGCAGATGTTGCCGGGCATGACCAACTGGCCGCGGGCATCCAGTTGTTTGGCGTCGGGATATTGCTCGATGAGGGCGGCGCTGTCGCCCATGTCGGCGATGAGGCCGTCGGCCAGCAGCAGGCCACCGTTGGGAATAATTTCGTTGGCCGCTCCCCAGGTGACGAGACGGCCGTTCGTGATCAGTAATTGCTCCATACTGCGATTTTAACCCTCCTTGTCAGGGATGCAACGAGATGAACCGCCTGAGTAAGATTCGTATCAGAACTCTTTTTTGCACCTTGACACTGTTTGTCCTTCCGTTAAACTCACGGGTAAGAATATCACAGTTGATGCTGTCTATTAAGCAAATGCTATAAAATTAACCTATAAGGAGCTTATATTATGGCTGATCCTTTTGTTGTGACTGATTCTGCTTTCCAGGCAGAAGTTTTGGAATCTGATAAGCCAGTATTGGTAGATTTTTGGGCGGAGTGGTGCGGTCCTTGCCGTATGATTGCACCGTCGGTAAAAGAAATTGCTTCGGAATATGACAACGTGCTGCGCGTGGCCAAGATGGACGTGGACGAGAATCCGATGACCCCTGGGCGCTATGGCATTTCTGGTATTCCGACGTTGATGCTGTTCAAAAATGGGGAAGTGGTAGCCCGCATTGTCGGCGCGATGCCGAAGGATCGGCTAGTGGCCCAGATTTTGCCCCACATCGGCAAAAATTAACGATCCTGTATCTGATTGGCAATTCCCTGACCCGCCGGCAGCGATTTGGTTGGCGGGTCGGTTGTGGTGTGAGATAAGCCATTGACTGCGGGCCTGGAGCCGGCGGCCAATGGCTTTTTTGTTGGACTTTCTGGAGGGACAATGATTGAAGTCGCTATTATGATTGAGGGGCAGAATGGGTTGAATTGGCCGCGCTGGCAGCGGTTGGCAACGGCCGTCGAAGAGCTGGGTTTCGCCGGCCTGTACCGGTCTGACCATTACACCAATGCCCAACCGCCGGACAAGGATTCGCTGGAATTGTGGGTGTCGCTGACCTGGCTGGCATCCCATACGCGGCGGCTTGAATTTGGCCCGCTGGTGTCGCCGGTGTCCTTTCGGCAGCCGACGATGACGGCGCGCATGGCCAGTGCGGTGGATGATTTGTCTGACGGCCGTCTGACTCTGGGTTTAGGCGCGGGCTGGCAGGAACGGGAGCATACCCATTACGGTTGGGATTTGCTGGGCGTGCCGGCGCGTTTCGCCCGTTTTGAGGAAGGGCTGGAAATCATCAGTCACCTGCTGCAGAGCGACGAGCCATTGGATTTTGCCGGTGAATATTACCAACTGCACCAGGCGGTGCTGCTGCCGCGCCCGCAGCGGCCCGGCGGCCCACCTATCCTCATCGGCGGTAATGGGCCGAAGCGCACGCTGCCGTTGGCGGCGCGGTTCGCCCAGGAATGGAATGGCGTGTTTATCTCCAAGGAGCAATTTGCGGCGAAGAATCAGCTGCTGGACGAACTGCTGGCGGCCAACGGCCGTTCCCCGGACACCATGCGCCGTTCCTTGATGACCCGGGTGGAAATTGGCGACGAAGCGGCGTTGGGGCAAAAGTTTGACCTGAATAAAACATCCCTGGCGGATTTGCGCGGCCGGGGACTGGTTTTAGGCCCACCCCAGGCCATTGTCGACCAGCTAGGCGGATTGGCGGAGGCTGGCGTGCAGCGGGTGATGCTGCAATGGCTGGATCTGGATGACCTGGACGGCCTGGAGGTGCTGGCCCAGGACGTCATGGCAAAGGTGTAGCGCAAAGAAAAACGGCCGTTGCCCTGGGGGGAACGGCCGTTTGCCAATCCGTTCTTAAACTAGCTTACGCTTCGGGGGAATCGGCGCTTTTTTCAGGGGCCTCCGGGTCGGTTTTTTCGGGAGGAGTAAACTGGTTTGCCAGTTCGCCCAGCCCTTCCGACAGCCAGCGCAAACCTTGCACGATGCCCTGGCGTGCCCGCGCGCCGATGTCCGTGGTTTCTACGCGGGTTTTTAGCTCCTCGGCTTCTCCCTTAATTTTTTCGGTCGTTTCGCTGGTCTTGACTTCGCGGATGACCTGGTCGACTTCGTTAACAAAGGATTGCATGCCTTCGCGGACTTCCTTTTCTACCCGTTTGCGCTCTTCGCTGTCCCAGGCGGTTTGCAGGGTTTCGGCAAACTGGCGGCCGAGCTTTTGGAATTCGGCGGCGATGTCGACTTTCGGCTTTTCTTTGACTTCATCTTCTTCGATCACGATTCGTTCGCTCTTGGCTCTTTCCTCTGCTTTCAAATCATCAACGTCGGGGGTTTGTTCGTCACTCATTTGTTTACTCCTTCGCTAATCGGACTATCAATCTTCGTAATTGTTTGATTTGTGGTTTGATTGCGGGCATGGCCGGGAAACGGCCGTTGCCTGGCTACCTATACGTGATTTTGAGCCGGTGGTTGCAATTACTCTTCGGCGCGGCGCAAAGTCCAATCATCCAGAAACCAGCCATTGTTAACGATGGCGAAATTGCCGCGGATACCCGCCCCAAGACGCACATTTTGCGCCTCAGGCAGGGTGAAGACGTAGGTAAAGGTATTTTTGCGGCCAAAAGACGGCCGTGTCCAGGCCCCGGCCCCCGGCGCGATAAAACGAACTTCACCCGATACCGGATCATCCGCCCAAATTTTCTGGTCGCCATTCCAGGCCATCACCAGGTCCGGGAACAAGTTGATTTCTAAAAGGTACGTGCCCGGCTCCAGGTATACCTCGCGGAAGAGGCGAAAGCTGATGGCGCCATTGCCCTTGAAGGCTTTGACTGTGTGGCTGCCATCATAAATGAACAGGGCGTGTTCCTGCGGCGGCAGCATGTTTTGCGGCAAAACGCGCACTTCGGGCCGCACGTAGACGTCCCAAATCTCCGTGCCAAAACCGGTCGGGCCGGTATCGTATTCCAGCGTCCAGCCGTTGGGCAGTTGCAGCTCCGGGATGCCGTTTTGCAGATAATCGCCCTCTTCAAACGAGCCGTTGGGCAGTAGATTGGGGCCCCAGGTGATGGTTTCTGGATCGGGCGGCGGTGTGGCTGGCGGCGGTGGTGTGTCGGTTGCCGTGGGGGGAACGGCCGTAGCGGTCGGCGTAACGGTGCCGGTGGGCGTTTTGCTGGGCGGGAAGGTGGCCGTGGGCGTAGCGGTGTTGCGCGGGGTGCTGCTGGGCGGCGGCGTGCGGCTAGGGGCAGCGGTGTTCAGGTGAGTGTCGGGCGGCACGGCCGTCCAGGTGGGCGGTACGGCGGCCAGGGCGGCGGGCGTGGAAGTGTGTACCGAAAGGTCCACCGTGGGAGCCAGATCGGCTCGGGTGGGCAGCGGCGCAGCCGTCTGGCAGCCGGCTAACAACAAAACGATCAGCCCCAGCAGGGCAGCAGGGAATCTTTTGGGGAAGTTTGTCGCTAACTGATTCATAGGCTGCCTGACTCCTACACAACGCTGGCGCGATTGTAAGACGGCCGTTTTGAAATAGCAAACGGCCGTCCTTGACCAGACTGAAGAAAATCCGCCTACGGTCTCGATTGACTTGACAATTGCGTAAGGTTGGTTATTAATAGTAACTAACAGGCGGTGTAACCTCAATTATTTACCCCCTTATACTATGAATCGCGGACGCAAGACACAGCTTAGTGAATTGCATTGACAGGTGAGCAAGATTGAGAAACTCATGTTACGCGGTGGCTCTGGTGGAAACCCTGAAAATGGTTGGTGCGTAATATCAGTTAGAAAAGCAGACGATAACCTGTTTGCCTGATTCAACCCTTTAAAATCATGCCATAATCCATTGGCGCCATCTGGTTCATTCAAGAAGTTTTTAAATCGGTCCCAATAAGGTTAAAAAACATGCAAACGACATCACAATTCTCAGGCCTGACAATGCCTGTCTTCACAGCGTTTGGCTGGGCAGGCGAAGAGACGGCCATCAAATATGCCTTGTCGCAGTTAGAGCTTTTTGTTCAGGAACTGCATCGCGCTTTACCGCGTAATGCTCAAGAAAAATTCCCTTTTTATGGGTTGAGCAAAGAAAATCAATCGGTGTACCTTTCGGCGGCGGAAACGGTGGGCGACGATGCGTTCATCTCCTTCTTTGCCCGGCCGATGAGCCTGGAATTGCAGTTGGGCATCACCAACGAGGCAGTTCTGGGCAAAATTTATGCCCAGGCCGAAAAGGAAGCCGTTTTGTGGCATCGCCTGGTCACTGAGCCCGGCCCTGAATGGTCCTTGCGGGTGCAGCAAATGCAGGTCGACGAGGATTCCGGGGAGACGACGCATTATCAGGATTTATTCAAAGACAGCGTCGCGGCCCTGGATGAGGCCACTTCGGTGGCGGTGATGAGTAAAGCTGCTTACCTGAATGCAGATCCGCGCTGGCTGGTTCCGTTTTATTTTAGCCGCCGCTTCGATTCTGAGCGGGTTTCGGCGATGGGTCAGGCGATTACCCAGGTGATGAGTGAGCAGATTGGGCTGTTGATACCGATCTTGGATTTTCTGACGGGTAAAACAGGGCGTAAGAAGGCGAAACCGAAGGCGCGCGCGCGCACGGCCGTGGAAACGGCCGTTGAACTGGAAGAAGCCGAACCCGATTCCGCCGAAATGTTCACCTACGTGGCTGAACTCAAGCCCCTCCACCTGCGGCAGGGTTTTGTCAACCTCACCCCCAAACATTGGCCTTTCTTCCAGATTAATTCGCGCACCGAAACGCGCCAGGTGACTGTGTATTACGAAGGCATCTATGACAAAGAGTGTTCGGTCTGGCGGCTGCTGCCCAACGACCGGGCCCGCCTGGTGCTTAGCCCGGCGCTCCACGACTGGTTGGAGGAAAACTTTGCAGCCCAAGACCAGATTCAGGTGACAGCCCGAAAGTTGGTCGACGATGAGATTCAGATCACGTTGCGGCCTGTAGGTGGTGCGGCAGAGTAACGGCCGTTTCCCCCACACAGCACCAGACACAATTGGTTAACAAAAATCCACAGGGCGTTTTCCGCAACGCCCTGTTTTCTTTGGTAAAATGATAAGCAACCCATAAATTTCATTTGTGTTAAGGCCGGGTGAGGTCGGCCCAGGGCCGAAAACCCACCAAAAGCAAGGTTTACGATGGCTAGAACAAAAATTGTGGCAACCATTGGGCCGGCAAGCAGCAACCCCGAGACAATCCGCCAGATGTTGGCGGCTGGCATGAACGTTGCCCGTGTAAACTTCTCTCATGGCGATCACGAATCCCACCGACGCACCGTCAACATGCTGCGCGCCGTGGCCGAGGCCGAAGGCAAAATCCTGGCAATCCTGGGGGATTTGCAAGGCCCCAAGATTCGTCTGGGGCACGTTAAAACGGGCGGCATCCAGTTGGCCCTCGGCGACGAAATTGTTCTCACCCCCCATCGCGGCCAGCCGGCGATGATCCATTTGCCGCACCCCGACTTGATCGAAGCCATTCAGCCCGGCGGGCGGTTGGTCCTGGGTGATGGAGAAGTAGAACTGGTCGTCGCCGAGAAGAAAGGCGATACCTTGCGCTGTACGGTCACCGTCGCCGGGCTGCTAGAGTCGCGCAAAGGCGTCAACGCGCCCGGTACCGATCTGCCGATCTCCAGCATCACAGACAAAGACAAAGAGGATTTGGCGCTGATCTGCGAGTTGGTGCTGGATTACGTGGCTCTTTCTTTTGTGCGTTCGGCGCAAGACGTACGTGAATTGCGCTCTTTGATGGACCAATATGGCGTGCAAATCCCCATCATTGCCAAAATAGAAAAGGTAGAGGCGATAGCCGTGCTGGAAGCCATTCGGGAAGCCGCAGACGGCATGATGGTTGCTCGCGGCGATTTAGGCATCGAAGTGCCGCCGCAAGAAGTGCCCATCCTGCAAAAACGTATCATTCGCTGCTGCAACGAGATGGGCAAGCCAGTAATTACCGCTACCCAGATGCTTCAGTCGATGATCGAGCATCCGCGCCCCACACGGGCTGAGGCCAGCGACGTGGCCAACGCCATTCTGGACGGCACAGATGCGGTGATGCTGTCTGGCGAGACGGCCACCGGCAAATTTCCGGTGGAAGCGGTATTGATGATGAAACAGATTGGCGACATCACGGAAAAAGAGTTTCCTTACAGCGAATGGCGCGCGCGCCGGCAGAAAGCGTCTAAAACGAGTGTGACCCAGGCCATCAGTGCCGCCAGCTGCGAAGTGGCCGAGCAAATCCAGGCGCGGGCCATCGTTTGCTCGACGATGAGCGGGTATACGGCCACGCAAATCGCTCGCCACCGTCCCCCGACGGCGATCATGGCTGTCTCGCCGTCGCCGGCAACGCAGCGGCAGTTGGCGCTGGTATGGGGTGTCAATTGCTGGCGAGTAGATGACGTTGAAGATACGGATGATTTAATTGAGCAAACGATTGCGGTGTTACGGCCGTCTGGCCTGGAAAATGGCGATAAGGTTGTCATCACCGCTGGCGTGCCGTTTGGCTCTCAGGGTCAGACCAACCTCATTCAGATTTACGAGATCTCCTGATCTCCGTTCAATTCTTGTATAATTTACCTTGTCCACGTCAATCCACAGGAGTTGGCAGATGGCTAACGATTCAGAAAAGACATATTCTCAACTCGAATGGGAGCCCGGCGTTATCCATACACTTGAAGACACTGGCCTTACTTCCGCCTTTGTGCAAGACATGTCCCTGAAGGTTCTCTACCTGCGCGGCCAATTAACCGGCCGGGCAATTGCGGAGATGATCCACTTACCTTTTCAGGGGGTTGTGAGCCATGCTCTGGATTTTTTGAAGCGCGAGCAGATGTGTGAAGTGAAAGGCGCCGGTAGTTTGGGGCCGGCATCTTACGAATACGTGATCACAACCAAAGGGATGGCCCGCAGCCGCGAACTTATGGAGCGCACCACCTACGTAGGCCCGGCGCCCGTACCCTGGGATGACTACCTGAACGCCATCGAGAAGCAACGCGGCCGTCGCCTGACCGTCAATCCTATCAGCATGAAAAAAGCGCTCGCCCACCTGGTTTTGGAAGAGTCTGTCTTTGCCAAAATTGGTCCGGCTGCTAATTCTGGCAAGTCGATGTTTTTGTATGGGCCTCCGGGTAACGGCAAGACGACTATTGCCGAAGCCATTGGCGACATGATCTTGAGAGAGGATATGTATATCCCCTATGCGGTGGAAGTCGATGGCCAGATCATTAAGGTGTACGATGAGATTAACCACAAAGCTGTCGTGGAGTCGCCTGATCTGGGTAACACCGGCTCTTTGAGCGGACGTAAGCTGGATGCCCGTTGGATTCGTATTCGCCGTCCGGCCATTATGGTTGGCGGCGAATTGACTTTAGATGGCCTGGAACTGAAGTACGATGCCATCAATAAATATTACGAAGCCCCATTTCAGATGAAAGCCAACGGCGGCATGTTCCTGATCGATGATTTTGGCCGCCAGCAAGTACGACCGCGCGATTTGCTCAACCGCTGGATCGTGCCGATGGAAAAGAACATCGACTTCTTGTCGCTGCACACCGGCCGGAAAATTGAAGTACCTTTTGCCGTTTTGATTGTTTTTTCTACCAATTTGCCGCCGCGCGATCTGGTAGACGAAGCCTTTTTGCGCCGCATTCGCCATAAAATTGAAATCACTTCACCCTCTTACGAAGGATATCGGGAAATTTTTAAACGCGCTTGCCAGGCGCGTAATGTGCGTTACAACGAGCAAATGGTGCGCTATCTGCTTCAGGAATATTACATCAAGCGTAACCAAAAGATGCGGGCCAGCCACCCGCGCGATTTACTCGATCAATTGGCCGACATTGCCGACTATTTGGGTGTTGAGCCGCAGCTGACCAAAGAAATGATTGATCAGGCGGCCGACGCTTATTTTGTCAATCTTTAGCCCATGACAAATTGGCAGGCTGTATCTGGACCGCTGGTGATTGGCCACCGTGGGGCCAGCGCCGACGCCCCGGAGAATACCCTGGCGGCTTTTGGTCTGGCTTTGGCGCAGGGTGCGGATGGCGTGGAGTTGGACGTCCAATTGGCGGCTGACGGCGCGTTGGTGGTGATGCACGACGGCCGTGTAGACCGGATGACTTCTGGCAGCGGTGCGGTGCGCGATTTGCCGCTGGCGGCGCTGCAAGAGTTGGAGATGGCGCAGGGGCAGCGGATTCCAACGTTGGATGAGGTCTTGGAGACGTTTGGACCGCAGCTTTTGTATAACATTGAAGTGAAGGATTTTGGCTGGCGTGAAAGGGGCACGGAAACGGCCGTGGCCGACTGTATCCAATCCCATCATCTTGAAGAATACGTGCTGGTTTCCTCTTTCAATCCGCTGGCGCTGCGGCGTCTGCGGCGCTGCTTGCCCCCCCGCGTGCCGATCGCGCTTATTCGCGATGCCGGCTGGTTAAAATATGGCTATTTGCTGGCCGATGGTGAGGCCGATCACCCCCATCATGCGCTCGTTGATGCCGACTACATGGCCTGGGCCAGAAAGCGCAAGTATCAGGTAAACGTGTGGACGGTGGATGATCCCGCCGAAGCCCAGCGGCTGGCAGCTTTGGGCGTCAACGGCCTCATCACCAATAAGCCAGGGCTGATTCGGGACAGTTTGAACAGCCGCTGAGAGGAGCGGTCCGATGCGGGTAAAGGTGATTTTGAACCCTTATGCCAATCGTTGGGGGGCACAGGCGCGGCAAACGGCCGTTACCGTCGCTTGTCGATCGGCCGGCCTGGATTTTGACGTGCACGTCACCCAGCGGCCGGGGGAAGGGCTGGAGGTGGCGCAGACGGCCGTGTCCGAAGGCTACCAGGGCGTCATTGCCGCCGGCGGCGATGGCACCATCAGCGAAATAGCCAATGGCTTGCTGATGGCCGCGCCGGATGACGAGGCTACAATTCCCCTGGGCATTTTTCCCATCGGCTCGGCCAATGATTTTGCCAAAATGCTGGATTTCCCACTGGACATGGAGGCGGCCGCCCGGTTTATGGCCACGGGCAAAACGCGCCAGATAGACGTGGGGCGCATTGTGGTGGACGGCCGTGTGCGCTACTTCGACAACAACAGCGCCCTGGCCATGGAGCCAATGGTCACCCTGGAGCATATCAAAATTACCCGCATCAGCGGCGAAATGCGCTATCTGGTCGCGTTGCTGCGCAGCATTGTCAAACTGAAGGCGTGGCAGATGCGCATCACCTGGGATGGCGGCGCTTACGAAGGCCCCACCTTCTTGCTGTCGGTATGCAACGGCCCGCGGACAGGCGGTTTTATGATGTCGCCGGGGGCGGAATTTAACGATGGCTTGTTGAATTATGTCTTGGCTCCGGAGGTTTCTAAAGGCACGTTCTTAGGACTGCTGCTGCGCTTGATGCGCGGAACTCATCTGGAACATCCGAAAGTGATGTCTGGGGCGACCCAGCGGTTGGAAATTCGCAGCCAACCTGGCACGCCCATCCATTCCGATGGCGAGATTCTCAGCGAGGCAGCTGAGACCATTACGTATGAGGTGTTGCCGGGTAAGTTGACGTTATTGGGGGGCTGAAACGCGTTGGGACAGCTCGTCGTAGAGGCGAGCCAGGTTGGCCCGGTGTAAATCGACGACCAGGCCGTTCAGAGGGATGCGCGATTTGCCGCAGGCTTCGATGTCGATTTTGTCCAGGGCGTCCGGCGACTTGCCGCGTTCCAGGATTTGGGAAACGGCCGTTTTCACCGCCGCCAGATAAGCCAGGTCATCTTCAATTACGGCCTGCACTTCGCCGCGCAAGATCACTTCCCCGTGGCCGCGCACCACTGTATCCGGCTCCAGCTTCAGCATTGCCTGTAACGAGTTCACCAGAGCAGCATGGCTGCCGTCGAAAAACGTGGGCACGGGCATGGCGTTGTCCGAGGCGAAAAGAATGTGATCGTTGGTGACGTAAACGGCCGTCAGGTCCAGACTATGCCCCGGAAAATGATAAAGGGAGATGGTTTTCCCCCCCACGTACAGGTTCATGACCCCATCTTCATACACCAGGTCCGGCAGCACAATTTCCACGTCCGCCAGGTCTGGCAGCTGGGTTTTGGCGTCTTCCAGCCCCTGTCGCCCAACAGTATCTAACAATTCGCGGCACAAACGATGGCTGATAACCTGAGCATGGGGAAATAAGTACGTCCCCTGCGAGTGATCGGCATGGTAGTGAGTATTGATCACGTATTTCACCGGATAACCAAGGCGTTCCTCCAAAAACTCGCGGATCGCCAATGTTTCTTCCGGGTAATACAGCGTATCGATCAGTACGACCCCTTCTTTGGTGATGATGGCTCCTGCTGTGACCTGGGCGTATTGTCTGCTCGTAAAGACATAAATATCGTCAGCGATGCGCTCACGAACCATAAGCCAATTCAATGTCCCTTTTTGTGTGATCGGCATAAACAAAAACCCCTGATTTGTATCAGGGGCTTAAACCTATTCTCTATGAAGAGTAGTCTGGCCCCTTCTCTAAGAGAAAGGGACACCCCGCCATGCCGTGTGAACCTCAGATGCTTGAACCTGCGTATGCAGGTGGGAACGTTTTCGCGAGGACTCTGCCTGGCCGCTAGGCTACTACATCCCCTCTACGTATTGTCCGATTCCCTATCAAGTGGCGTTGGCTCAACTTAGAAGCCCATCACGCACATCGCAGGGATAAGTGGATACTAGCACACTCAACAGGCCGGTGCAAGATTTTTTAACGTAAGCGTAGGCTTATCACGTTTATTCTTGGCGGGTCGGTGGCTGGTCGCACAGAGCCAAGATTTCGGCCTGGATGGCGGGGTTGATGGCAAAATTTTGCGCTAAAAAAGTGAGAATGGCCCGGGCGGCTGCCGGACTATGTTCGTAGCCGGGTAGAAAGGCCGGCAGGTGTTGGGCTAATTGGGGAAATCGCTGCTCGAAGCGTCTTTCGGCGGCGAAGGGGTCTGGCAGGGTTGGTTGGGCTGTTTCCAGGTGAGGGGCCAGGTCGAGCAGGCGGTCGACAGCGTAGCCCTGGATGAAGCGCATGGCTGAAAGCTTTTCGCCGCGATGGTAGCGGCCCAGACCGACGTAGAGATTGGTCAGCGCTTCGCCCAAGAGCCAATCGGCGGTGGGTGGGGCGGATGTGGGGGAAAACGGCCGTTCCCCACCTTTCAGCAGTTCCTCATTAAACTCCGCCGCCTGCCAGATTACGCGCCCGGCCGTAAAGCTGGCCTGGGCCAATTCCGCCGGTTCAAACACGGCAAACTCGCAAAATACGCCATCGGCGTACAGCAGTTTGTAACCGTCCGGCGTGTTTTGGAAAGCATACGCCACAGGTGCGATGTCGGTCAGCCAGCTCAGGTCGTTGATAAACTGGGCTTTACGCCCAGGCCGCACGATGGCGAAAAAGTCCAGGTCGGAGTAGGCATCCATGCGCGCCAGATCTGCTCCGGCGGAGCCGAGGCCGAGCAGGGCCAGCGCCTCGCCGCTGCGGGCCAGCGACCGGCCGATGTCATCCAGACGTTGTTGCAGAAGGTGGGGAGAAGTAGGCATAGATGGGGGGTGGTTAACGGCCGTTATCCGGAAAAATCACCGACTCTTTCCCGGCCAATTTATCCTGAATACGCTCCACCACAATGTCCAGGTGGCGCGGCTTTTGCACAAAATTGAGATCGGCCGTAGGAATGGTCAGTACCGGGCAAAGGTCGAAGGTGTTCAGCCACTCATCGTAGAAAGTTTCCAGCAGTTGCAGATAATCGGCCGTGATGCCGCTTTCCATTTCGCGGCCGCGGCGGTGAATACGATCCATCAGCGCCGGGACCGGGCATTGCAGGTACAGCAGCAGGCTGGGGGCGGGCAAACCGGCGACAACCAATTCGTACACCTGGCGGTAGGCCTGGTAGTCGCGTTCGTTGAGATTGCCCATGTGATGCAGCGCCCGGGCGAAGATGTAAGCATCCTCATAAATGCTGCGATCGGCGATAGCCGACTCTGGTTTCTCAAACAATTCCACGTGCTGCCGCGCCCGGTGGCCCAGGAAAAAGACTTGCAAATGAAACGACCAACGCGCCATATCCCCGTAAAAATCGGGCAGGTACGGGTTGTCCATCACCGATTCGTAACCGGTGCGCCAGCCCAGGCGGGCGCCAATGCGCTCGGTGAGCGATGTTTTCCCGGCCCCAATGTTGCCGGCGACGAGAATAAAACGTTTCATGAGTAGTTGGCAGTTGTTAGTGGGAAGTTGCTAGTTGTTAATGGGGAGTTTCCCCTATCAACTAGCAACTCCCAACTATCAACTATTCTTCACCTTTGCCCAGGTGTCGCGCAGGCCGACGGTGCGGTTGAAGATGAGGGTGTCGGGTGTGCTGTCTTTGTCGACGACGAAGTAGCCCTGGCGCATAAATTGGAAGCGGTCGCCAACCTGGGCTTCGGCCAGATTGGGTTCCAGTTGGCAGCCAGTCAGCACTTCCAGCGAATCGGGATTCAGGTTGACGGTGAAATCCTGGCCTTCCGGTGTGTTGTCGGGGAAGGGGTCGGTGAAGAGGCGGTCGTAGAGGCGCAGCTCGGCGGTGACGGCATGCTGCGCGGAGACCCAGTGGATGGTGCCTCTGACTCTACGGCCGTCGCTCGGATTGCCGCCCCGCGAGGCCGGATCATATGTGCAGTGCAGCGTGGTAATGTTTCCGTCGGCGTCTTTCTCGGCCGTGTCGCAGGTGACCAGATACGCGCCTAGCAGGCGCACTTCGCGGCCTGGACCCAGGCGGAAGAAGTTTTTGGGCGGGTTTTCCAGGAAAT
>ERZ795053.5523-NODE-5523-length-12994-cov-7.543473_pt1 | contig 12994 bp, 7 predicted proteins | sample MGYA00375137_ERZ795053 | MGnify/ENA primary metagenome ERZ795053 (study PRJEB30182, sample SAMN05720284) | activated sludge metagenome | isolation source: Anaerobic digester | place: Hong Kong | collected 2014-12-17 ... | reverse complement strand
ACAGAATATCCGCTTGGACAACTTACATTGTTAGGATTTGTACAAATACAATCTCCATTCAAACAACTAAAACCAGGTGCACAACTTATACCACTACAAGGGTCTAAAGCACTGACTGTGAAACTTTTAGTATTTGATATACAACCTTGGTTATCTACAACATACGTTGTATATGTTCCAACTGTTAAAGACAACCCTTCCTGTAAAGCACCAGGACTATATTGGTTTCCATTAATATAATAATACTGTATAGGATTTGTATTATTTATACTATAATTTACACCTTGGTCTGTGTAAGAGACAGACAATATTGTTGGTGGATTACTACAAGGATTTGTAGATGATGGTGTACTCGCCTTATAATTGAAACTACATGTTTCTCCTGTATTACTTGTTAGTGTAAAAGTTTTATTAAACTCTATCCCTGGTGTGTATGTATAGGATAATGGGCTAGTTATACTCCAACCAGTTGGTACATTAACTACTGTGAAGTTGATTGTATTGTTAGATTCATTAAAAGTGTGTGATAAAGTTGTATTATTAACTACTTCATCACATAAGTTTTTATCACATCCCCCACCACATGTGCTATCTGTATAGACAGTTTCACCATCCGCAACAGTTGATAAGCTAACTTGTTTACATTGTGTATCTCTACACACATACACTAATTTATTGTTCCCACCAGTTTCACCACTTGTGCTACTATCTGTTGTACTTGTGTTTATACCTATGGTATTCCCTATCAATTTTATTTGCCCAGATTGTGTTGAAACTGTGTTTTTAACACTATTGATAGAACTTGTATTATCACAACAACATTGGCTTAAACTTGTAAATGCCTCACTAATAGTTTTAGACACTGTTCCACCACATTGATTACAATTATCTGTGTATTCTATTTTATAGTCTGATAGAGAGAGATTTTTTAAACTTTTCACCTCTGACCATAATAGTTTAATTGCATTTATTAGGTCATATGTAGTCCCATCTAATACAACCTCTGTTAATTTACATGTATTAGACTCTAGTTTAGAAATTCTATCTTTTAAATAAGTATTCATTTCAGTTTGAGTACTTATGTCAGATGTATTATAATCTCTACTGTACGCCACCTCTTTCACATTCCCTTTCACAGGCTGTAGTACAGATTTACTAGTAATTCTTTGCTCCCCACTCTGATTTCTTTGCACAATATCTACATTTAATGTAGCTGGAAAGTTTTCAGGCTTTAAAGATACAATATTAGTAGTGTGTTGACTATCTACTAAAATAGTTTTAGAATCCCCTCTCATACCCTCAATTTGTACTCTCTTGGATATTACCTCTGAATCAGCACTTATTAGAGGGTTTATATCATAGGCTATGGATATATCATTCTTACCTGGCAGTGTATTAATACTATATGTGTTATCACATTGGGTGTATGTAGCACTCTTACCAAATTGATTAGTAACTAATAGATTATCTGTGTTATTTACAGAAGTGTCAGTAGTGGAAGTACCACATTTGTCATCTTTTAATTTTTGTAACTCCTCGGCAAGTTTTTCATTGACTTGTGTTTGAGTATCATTATTATTGATAACCCCTATTGAACTTCCACTATGATATATACTATCTGATGGTTTTTTAAAAAGAATACCACTCATAATTTTAATATTATTTTATATTAAAGGTTGACAACCCACTTCTAAATCCCATGCAGTTGTACCACCACAAACAGCACCATCTACATATACTATAACTTCATCTGTTGATGTTATATTTAATACCCCACTCATTTTATATTTTGTTCCAGTTAGTGTTAATAATTGATTTACACCTACAAAATCAGTTCCACAACTTCCATACCCATCATTTATATTTGCAAACCCTACACCACCAACAGTTGATAAATCAAAATTAGTAGTTCCTGCTATACCAGAATTTCCTAAAAATAAGTCTGAACAATCACAATAATTTAAAGGTGGTACACATCCACAAGCTGAAAGACCAGTCACTTTTGTAGTATCCAAAATAGTGACACCTCCTAATTCAATTCTTAATCTATCTGCAACTATTTGAGGATCAAATGCCCAATATAAAGTAGAACCAGAGGATAAAACACCTAATGATTTGGTATAACCACTATTATTACCAGAAGTTAAGACACCAGTGGAATTACAATTTCCATTATTACAAATACAATCACATCTTGTATAGGAAAGAGTATTTTCAGCAGTACATCCATTACCATCAGTAACTATTACTTTAATATCAGAAGTTGTACCTGCTGTCAAAACACTTGTATCAAATGAATTATTTGTTTGATTAGTGTCTAATACATTATCTACATACCACTCAAATGTATATGGAGCTGTTCCTTCAGATATTGTAGTAGAAATATTACTACAACTTCCTGTGGATGATAACAAAACTGACATATCACAACAATCACTTTCTACTTCATAGGTGGAATTAAAAGTTTTTAAACAACCATTTTGGCCAACTGTTAATTCTATATCCCATGTTCCAGCAATACCACCATTAGGAATATTTATAGAACTAGAGGTACTATTGTAAGTATCAAATCCATTTGATACTACCCAACTGTAAGAACTATAAATATTATTTACTACAGATATAAATAAATTAGGGCAGTTCGTATAAAGTAGTGTTGGTTCTGTCACTGTTATAACACTTAATCCTACATTTCCAGATGTGTATGTACATCCATTACTATCTGTAATAACAACATAAGCAAATCCTTCATATATAGGTACATCTATCACCGCACCAGTTCCTATGGATACATTACTTTCATTAAACCATTCATAAGATACTATATTAGATATTCCATTTGTACTACTAACTAGTAAAGTTTGTAATTCACCCTCACATTTAGCTATATTAGAAACATTTAATGTAATAGTATAATTGGTAGGACAAGCACAAGAATAAGATAACTCCAATTCAGTTTCACAACCAGCAGTTGTAGGAACTGTTATAGTAGGTATATTAGAATTACTAATATTATTTATTGTTATTACTTGCCCCAATACACTAAATGTATAACCACCTGTAATTGTAATATTACCTGAATCAAAAGACCCAGTAACAGTCACCTCAGCACTATAATTGCTTGTAGGTGTATTAGAATCACAAGTATATTCTACACTAAGTGTTGGTGTATTTTGTACCTCTAAATTTTGTGTTAATGTGTTAGGTGTTCCACATGTGTTATCTATTATTGTAGCTGAAATGACAAATGTACCAGATGTTGTAAATGTCAAATACCCAACACCATTTCCTGTACCATCTAATACTATAATTTCTGTATAAACACCTGAACTAACTTCTACTGTTGAATTAGGAGACCCATTAACTGTTATCATTATCTCCTCCCCAACACATATAACATTTTCATCTATAAAAAATGTATTGAGTACTGGGTTTCCAAGTACTGTTAAATCAGCAGTTCCTAAATTACCCATGTAACCAGCATACTCTACAAGTGTGTATACACCACTTTCAGAAATATTTGCTTCAAAATAACCAGTAAAACTATCTATTGATCCTGTGATAGTATTATTAAGTGGATCTTTTATAGTCACAGTTTCCCCAGGTGTACCAAAAACTTTTAATGTACTACTCTCTGTATCACATATAATTTCTGGGTATATTTCAATAGTCTGATTACACTCTGGCACGTCTATTACATATTCAAATTCACAGTTACCATCTTTGATTAATAATGTAATAGGATTTCCACTATAAGTATAAAATGCTATGAAGTTACTATTAACCTCTGTTATTGGGTTTGTACCTGAACCTACTATATTTTTAGCCAATGTCCTTGTATCAATTATTTCTAAATTTGATGATGCATTGCTTACTATTACAGAAACTTCTAGGTCAGACCCATCATAACAGAATGCATTAGAAATATCATGTGTAACTACTATTTCATCACAGCAGTTTATAATAATATCTAGCTCTGTCTCACATCCACCATCATAAGTCACTTTCAATGTAATAGTTCCAGATTTACCCAAATAACTAATTTGAAATGCTGTTCCATTACTTAGGAGCCCTAGATTAGTGTAATCATAGTCAGATTTTAATACAGTAATAGACTTTATAATATCCCCATCGTTTTGGATTTTATTAATCTTAATTAATGCCCCATTACTTGTACAATCTACATCATAAAATGGTATTGCAACTTCCGAAGAAAAAGTGTCAGTCTTTTCACAATATACATTCCCATCTATCATCTGCCTGAATGTGACAGATTTTAGTTTTTCATTATTTTGTGGGTAATACTCATCCGTAGATGTAACCCATTGATCACCCTCCCATGTAGCTATCAATTTACTATTTAGTAGCATTTGAAAACTTACTTGCGCATCTTTAGGTATGTCATAATACCCACCATTACTTAATAGAAGATTGTCATCATACGGTATTAGTATATCATTTATAGGACATGGAACAAAAGGTTTTGGTTTTATACCTATTGGACATTTTCCACCCAATACATCGTATTCAAATTTAGGATTACAAAAATGTAAATCATCTAATACTGCATTTCTACAACTACAGTCTACATCTACCATGTAATCATATCCAGCCCACAACTCTCCTTGAGGAGCTGTAAGATAAGTATTTTCACCAGAATTAACTGGAAATTTACCAGGTCCGTATAAAGTATCTTTATAAGTATTACTAGTATATGGCGGTATATAAGCCTTTCTAAAAACATCTAAATCTTCAAATTGACCATCCTTGCTTTTATACCATCTAAATAATGGGTATTTACTATCATCAGATTTTATTTTATTAATCTCTAATAATGTGCCGACAGATGTCGTATAGTATCCCTTTGAAGTTAATTGATCATACTCAAATACGTTTTTAAGCTCAAACAATATTTGTGGATCATAGAAACAATTATTTTCAAAACCTAAACCAGTGTGTTTTACTATTATATCTACATCTACTAGCTTATAAGGTGCTTGGTTGTATTTAACACAAACATTACTTATAGTTACCATTGTCTTATCTATAATAGATGCAGTGTACTCTTTACCTAATTGAGATGTTCTTATTATATTACCATCTAAATCTATGTATTCATAATTAAACTTAGGTATAAGTACTATTGAACCCTCATTTGGTTCCTCGTTTAATGCTATATTGAAATCCCCTACATCATTTAAAAGTGGCAATTGACTAAAAAATGGTTTATCACTCGCTATACCTTTTCTTAACTCTACTACAAATGATAAGGATACGTCCGAATTTGAACAAGCTGCTTTATACTCTGTACTTCCACCAACTGGATTTTGGTCAGGTGACGATGTACCTATTAATAATAAATCTTTACTATATATACCAGCAGTTATTACTGGACAAGGACATTTATCATTAAGTTTAAATTCTGCGGTTAGGCTGCAATCCACCTCATTTTTTTCTAATTTAGCATCATCTTTACAGCCCCTATTTGGGTCTCCTACACAATTTCCATTACTATCACAAATACACCCAGGTACATTTGCGCAATCTCCATTATTACAACTGTAATTACTACAATCTATACACTCTCCATCATCACATCCACAATCCTCAGAACAGTCTGAAATATTATCACATGGATTTCCACAATTGTCAACACAGCCTAATAGGTTATTTCCACTATTACATGGCTCACACATTCCAGTAGCCTCATTACATCCACAATCATCCCCACAGTCTAAACCACTTTGGCATGGCATATTTGGACATGGATTATAAACGCATTCCCCATTTTCACAAACAAAGTCTTCTGGACAAACTAATGGAACACAATTACCATCATTACAATACTCACAATCCCCACAATCCTCATCCCTAGTACATTTTGGATTTGGAACACATTCATCTAAATTAAAGTCATAGGTTGTTCCTGGAGGACATTTACATTCACCATTGTAGCAAGTCTTAGAACCACAATCTTTTGGAACACACTTTCCATTTATACAATCCTCACATAAACTACAATCCTCATTTTTTAAACATTCCACACACTCACCTTGGCTGTTTATCTTCCCCTGACACACACATGTGCCATTTAGACATTTAAACCCATCAGGACAATCCTCATTATCTAAACAATCCACGCATTCTCCATTGCCATCACAAAGTTTATCTGGACATTTATCTACACATATTCCTTGTTGATTACATAGTTCACAGTCCTTGCAATCAGTGTCACTGTCACAAAGACAAATCTCAAACTCTTTTTCTGGACATTTACCACAAGTTTCACATTTTATAAAACCTCTAATACAAACATCAGAAAATAAGTCATCTGGAATAGTAATATTTATTACACCATCTTTATCTACCTTGTCCCCACATGGCATACCTATGATATCACTACCAAATATAGTTATAACAGGACTCTTACAAGGAACCCCATTATTGGTAATATTGTCTATTTTTATTTTTATATTTCTCATATCAACTTATAATCTGATAAAACACTATTTTTATTTATTGTAAACTTGTATCCTAACTCTGATAACTTTGTAAGGGATTTTGGAGTTAACTCTTTTATTTTAAAATCCCCCATTGGTGTTAGTAATTTTAAATATTTGCCCATATCTTTTATACCAATTCCACTTTTATATATATTCTCTATTACAGAATATGACATATTATATTTTTGTATTAATTTAAGATAAGATCTAAAAGATAAATCACATTCATACTTTTCAATCAGTAGGTTATAATCTATTTTACACTCTTGCTCGGTTCTATTTATGGTGTACCCTAAATCACATAATTCTTCATAAACTTTAAGTGTATAGAGTAAATCACAACCCACAATATCCCTACTCACCATAAATGTAATATCACAAACTCTGTCATCTGTAATACTTATATCAAACCCTAACTCCCCACAAAATAATTTAGAGTATTTATTCCAGCTATCATAAGATACACATGTTGGGCTGGACATTAAGTAAGATTCATAATTTGACTTATCTATATTCACATCTAACCTCTCTATATCACATGGTGTGTACCCTACTATATTATTTGTTCTTTCAATTATTCTTTGTATGTCACTGTCACAAAGACAACTACTATTTAAGTTATTGTAAATTAATCTTTTTAGTCTATTTAAAGATTCTGTATACAATAGTAATTCTGATAAATTATGTCTTATATCCTCGTCACAATAATATCCATAGTATAAACTTTTTAGAATCTCCTCGGACAAATGTGTAATTTTTAAATTAGACTTGTAAATTAACTCATCTAATTTTTGTAGTGTAATTACATTACAAATACTATCACAATTATTACAACATTCAGAAATGACCATATTAAAATGTTTGACCTATATAATAACCTGCTAAACCTATAACAATGTATTTTACTCTAAAAGGCCCCCAACCAAAATTTGTTACTTTATCAAACCAGGTTTTTCTTTTACAAGCTAATAATTCTTGATTTAAATTTTTTATAGTTTTATCAGCATTGCCAGAATGCTGAACTAAATTATTAATCTGAGTCTGTAAATTATCAATAGCAAATTCTTGAAATTTACTATTTTTTTCCATTAATGATAATTTCTCAGTTAAGAGGTTATCTTTTAAAATAAAATACTTTCTATCTATATTTAAAGAATCTTTTACTTTATATAGTATTTCTACTTCCTCTATTAATTTAGTCTTCTCTTCTAAATCTCTAGCAATTTGTTGAGCTTGCCATTCTTTGAATGTAAATACCTTATTTATAGTATCATAATATGAATAAGTAATTTCTTGTGAATAACTTACCCTATTTATTAAAATATTGAATAAAAAAAGTATCCAAATCCTCTTTTGTCCTAATAATTTTTGAATCATTATATTTAATCTTTTTTATAGAATCTAATAAATTATTCACTAAATCAATATTATACAATTTGTAAGAATTAATATTATTTAGTTTTTTATTTATAGAATAAATCCTTTGGTCATTATCTTCTATTAATTCATTTATCTCTTTTAATATTTTATTATTATTTTCTACAATATTAAATAAACTATCTTTTACTGTTTCATATTTCTCTATTAGTTCTTTATCCTTCGTTGTATTTCCTATATTTAATAGTCTATAATTAAAAAATAAAGATAACACTAATAAAGCAATTACTATATAAAGTAATTTATCTTTTATAAATGACCAAACTATTGTCCAGATAATACTAAAAGTCATATTTAATAATTTACTTTAAAACTTGGGCAAGCCTTGCCTGAAAATAAGTCATGGTGTCCTACAATTTTAGCATCTGGATATAGTTGTTTTAATACTCCAACCAATAAATCCATTGTCTTTTTTTGTTCTACAGTTCTTGTATCTTTTGGAACAAAATCTTTTCCTACGCCTCCATTATAACAAATATTTAAAGAGTTTAAATTATACCCTTTTACACCATTAGATATTTTATCAAATGACAACATCCAAATAACTGTTCCATTTTCTCTAATTACCATGTGATAACCTGGATTTTTCCACCCATTATATTTCCATACCTCATTGAACCATTGTTCATCTGGATCTAATCCCTCTGGAACAGCAGCACAATGAAATACAATATATTTTATTTCTCTATTTTTTAAATATTCAGAAGCTTGTATTAATAAACTATCTGATTCTCCCCCTGCATCAAAATAATCTGATGTATTATTAACATAATTAGGTATAGTAAAATTATCTTTTTTACAACCTACATTTAGTATCAAGATTATTAATACTAAGTATTTATTTAATTTCTTTATACTCATATTTACTTTTTATTGTTCTCATTTTTTGTCTCCAATTAGTAGTTACTTTTTGTAACTCTCTATTTTGCTCTAAAGCTTTTCTACTTTTTTCAACTTGACCCTCTTCAAATCTTTTCATACAATTTGCAGGACTATAACTCATATAGTTTTCTACTGCATTTTCTTTTTTCTCCTCACTCCATGTAGTATCTTTTTCTAGTTCTTTAGGAAGATACATTTTACAACTCTTTACACCAACAGAAGCTTTATTATTTGGAGTTATTGTATCAGGAACTTTATCCCCTGTATCACAATTCAATCCCATATTGAATATATCATAACCTTCAAATGTATGTAGTAATCCTAATACATGACCCATTTCATGCACTAAAACATTTGTATATAAAAAACTATCTCTCACAAAAAGAGAAGTACTATAAGGAGTTTCACCAGGTATTCCATCTGCTTTTCCATAGAGATAAGCATTTTGATAAACTTCCCTCTGGAATTTTATATTATTTGGTAGAATATGTAATTCAATAAATTCATCTGTATCAAATGGTAAAAAGATATCATCTTTAATATTATAAATTTTAGATGAATCTATATCTACAGTTAATGTGTTTCCAGATATAACAAAAGAATAGTTGAACTCAAAAAAAGCTTCATTTAGTATTTTTTTTATTTCTTTTTCATCAATTGTTTTATCATTATATTTAATAAGTTTAATATGAAATTCTTGAGAGATTTCCCCTTTAAAATGATCATCTAAAATAGTATAAGATTCACAAAGGTAGTTGGTATTATTTTCTAATTTTTCATTATTTATATTATAAATAAACGGTTTATAAAATCCCGTATGAACTATTAATAATGTTAATAATATAAATAAAAAAATTATTAATCCAAATTGAATCTTTTCTCTAAACAGCATACCTAAATTTTATTTTAAAATAATTTAATACTTCTTCAAATTTGCACTTAATACTAAAGACATTTCCCCTTTAGTATTATTAATTTCTTTATAACCTATAGCAAAAGGAATGTTAAATTCATTTTGCTCTAATTCTACATACTCAAAACCCTTTTTTAAAGGTAATGATTTAGGTAGTACAAATTCTTTAATCTCTCCATATTTAGAAAATGAATTTCTTAAAACAGAAATAATATCTGTCACATTTTTTTCTATATCTCTTTCATTTAGAGGAAATTTAACAGTTTTAGTATATTCTTTTATCATATTAAAAGTAGTGTCACTTGTGACATACTTTATTATTTGAGAAAAATTATTATCTATCATTTTACTTTACTTTTTAAAAATATTTACTAAAGGATGTTTATTATTAGTATTTTCTTCATCTTCTTCCTCTACTACATCAGTATAGTACCATCTTCAAACTCTTTGCTTATTACCTTCATTTATACAAGTAATACATCACTTACATAATCGCCCACTTTTCTTCTTAATCTTACGCCCACTCTTGCGTCATTTATGTTGCCAACTTCTGTTCCTGTTCTAAAACCCAACACTGCATTAGCAGGAACTGCTGCTGGAGCATTAGTCATATCTTGATAAATCCAAGCATTGTTAGCTTGTCCGCTTCCACTATTAGTCATTGTTAAAGTTGCTATTGTAGGTGCTGTTCCACTTGGATTTGTGGCTATATTTATAAGATTAATAGTTAAATCGTCTCCAGCACCATTTACATCACTATGAAAATACATAGCTATAACCTCCCATCCAGCATCAATAGGTAATCCTATATAACCTTCAGCACCTGCACCAAATGACCATTCAGGATTATTGTTGCTTAATGACCCATTCTCTTCAGCCCAAATATCTCTGTATTCATATAGAGGTAATTTAGTTACTGTAAGTGTTCCTTGTGTATTATTAAAGCTGCCGCTTATATTAGCTCCCATATCTAAAATTGTGTTTTATAGTTTATAGCCCACCTGTCTGATGCACTAAATGTTCCAGAAATAATAGATACACTTGTAAATACAATAGCTGATTCATAATTATTTATAGAAAATTCTATAGTCCCATTAGGAGGCACTATTTGAGTTCCATAATTAGTACTTAACTCTAACCAAGCATTTGAGTCATTAAACACAACTACCTCCTTAGTATCTAAAGGTGCTGAAGGAACAGTTAAAGCACTAGTAAAGAATTGGCTATCAAATGTAGTAGTATATTTTGTAATTTCACTACTTGATGAAGAAGATTCCCCACAACCACATTCACAGCAAATTACTGAACCTGAAATTACTCTAGGAGAAAAATCAGAAATATAATGATCTGATATATATACTGGGTTTTCATTAGGATTTTCTGGAATACCAAATTTTCTAAAGAAGCATGATGGCTTCTGTGCCAATGTTCTATAGAAAGCAAGAGAGTTTGCGCCTGGAGGCCAACTATCAATTATGAGTTCCTCTGTTTCATTACCTGACCCAAGACCATATACAGCTACAGTATTATTTCCACTAGTAGCATAAAATACAGGATCTGTTGTATTAGCATTAAATGTAGAACCATTTCCTACATTAGCTGTAGTAATTACATATAGAACAGATACAATACCAGTATTAGGGTCTATTTCATAAATAGTAGATCCTGGACTACCCATTGCTGTAATCCTACCATTAGCATCAATTGCCATTGAAGAGCCTCCCGCAATTGGTTGAGAAAAATCTATAACTTTAGATACTTCTCCAGTAGTAACATTAGTTTTATATAAAGATGTGCCATTTCTAGAATATAAAAATCCATCTATTACATTAAATGAAGCAGCACTAAAAGTAGTAGGACTTCCATCATTAGTAAATAAATCAATTTCTTGAATTAATTGTTTAGTATTAACATCTACAATAAATAAAGAATCATTACCAGATGTGCTACTTGTTCCTGCTACATAACTATATAATCTAAAGTTATCTGGGTCAGCTGATCCTCCAGAACTAGGTACTGAAAGAGTGTTTATATTAGTAACACTACCATCATAAAAACTATATTCTGCAAAAGCACCTCCTGAATCTATTAATAATAATTTTTCATCATCTCCTTCGCACAGTTTTTCAAATTTTATTTCTTGATAAACGGTATTGCAGTCCCCAAAATAAAATGATCCTGGCTCATTATATGTTGAACCCGCTGGAAGAACAGTTGAATCATAAAATACACCATCTTCATTATACCAAACTATTTGAAAACTACTTAGTTCAGGAACTCCATCAACATTTGGGATATAAGTTTCTTTTCTAACCCTCGTATAAGTTGTTCCTTCAAAGCATATAATATCATTTGTTACTGGTAATAATGGATCTGTAGAAGGACATTCCCCTGCTAGTTTATTTGTTGGTTCTAATATTGTTCCTGTATCATCATACCAAACAATTGTACCATTAGAGTATTCTTTTCTATATACTGTTACACTAGGACTTATATCTTGATTACACCAAGCCGTAGTTTCACTAGTAGGATTTGGAGAATCATTACAGTCAAGCAATGTAAACCCTGATGGAGCTTCATTAGTTGTCTCTGTTAATGCACCATAATAATACTCTATATATTGATTCCCTGATTCATCATAATATCTTCTCCATAATGTAGGACCCGCATCACTACACCCTTTATTCCATTCTTCATCTGGACACCTTTTACATCCATCAAAAGAACCTCCACTAGATGAATTATCAAAAGGGTCTGATACAAATGGATTTGGGTCTTTTTCACATTGAAATTTACCCGAAGTAGTTGGTGTAAATGGCTTACACAATAAAGTATTATCTAATTGCTGTTCAAGTGTGAAAAGTGTTGGTGTACAATCTGGATTTGTACTTGGACAATTATTGTCAATCCATCCAAATACTGGTATAGGATTAGGAACAATCCACTGTGGAGCTAAATCATTAATAGTAATGTTAGTTAACGGATCTGAACTAGTATCAGCATCATAAGCTATTGTCCATTGATCTGTTAATTTATTATATTGATATACTTGTCCAGTACCAACAGATAATAAATAGATGTTTGCAGCTAACCATGAAGCACCTGTACCAGAAACAGGAGAACAGCTAGATGATATTCTAGTAGCCTCTAAAGTTTGTTTATCTATTTTCCATAAGACTGTACCTGTACAATATGGTAAACTATCTACTGGATTAATAAACATAGCTCCTCTATTATCTCGTGCCATCATATACCAATC
>ERZ795053.5522-NODE-5522-length-12999-cov-4.347420_pt1 | contig 12999 bp, 9 predicted proteins | sample MGYA00375137_ERZ795053 | MGnify/ENA primary metagenome ERZ795053 (study PRJEB30182, sample SAMN05720284) | activated sludge metagenome | isolation source: Anaerobic digester | place: Hong Kong | collected 2014-12-17 ... | reverse complement strand
CATTCGATCGGACGCCGGTCGGGCGCAGTCACGACGGCCGTGAAGCCGCGGTCGTTCGCGTCGACGGTTCGCTTACCCGCGGCGTCGACCACGTCGCAGCGATACGGGCGCACTCGATACAGCCGGATGTGCGTGCGGTCGGCGCGACCGATGAATTGCTGGCCGCCGAGCAGATTGATGTCATAGAGCCACAGTTCATCGGGTGACAGCACCCACTCGGCATCGGCCATGAACTCGCTGCCGGTCTGCGCAGAGGTGTAGGTGCACGTGCCCGGGCCGTATTTGCGACGCTCGTCGGTCGGACCATCGAGCACACCGACGATCTGCACGCCATTGCGATGCCAGATGAAATCGCACTTGATGTCGGCGGGATCGCGCATCTCGACTTTCGACCACAGGTCCGGCCGATCCTGCAGATTGACGAATTGCTCCGGGTTCTTCGGCGTCTGGCCGCGGATCAGCACGCGCTGTCGTTGTTCGTCGATCTCCGCCTTGTAGACGATCTGCGATCGGGACATCAATGGCCCGTCGCGACCACCGATATTGATCTGCCCATAGAACACGTACTCGCCGATCTGCGGCGCGTCGATGCGCGCGAAGCTGCGATACCAGTTATCGTGCTCGCCTTCCGCCGGCATACGCACCGCGCGTTCGTGGTAGATCTGCGGTGCACTGCTCCATTCACCCGGCCACCACGCGACGAGATCGTCGAGTATCGCCTCGAGTTCGGTGCGATCGTGATCGTAGGCCGGCGCGGCACAGGCATCCGTGCACAGCAGCACGGCCAGTGCGCCGGCTGTACAGACAGCAATTTTGTTCGCCATGACCAGCCCCCCCCGCGCTCAGAACTGATAACGCAGCTTAACGAGAAATTGGTCGGCCGTGCGATTCGCGAATGCGTCCTCCGCGAGGCGGCCGAGATTGCGCTCGTCGTCAGCGGCGGAGAATCCGCCCCGACTGTAAACCACGAACAGCTCCGACAAGGGCTTGAACTCGAAGCGATAGCGCAGCTGCAAGCCAAACTCGCCGACTCTGAACGGCGCGACCGCGGCGCTGGTGCGTTCGAGGTCACCACGTGCGTTGCGAGTGAAATCGACGCCATCGAACGACTCGAGGCCGATGAACTGCACCCGCGCGCGCAGCTCCTGGCGGCGGCCGGGATACCAATCGAGCGACGCACGGACGGTCACGGAGCGCCGCTCGAGGCTCGCCAGCTGGTCGATCTCCGGCAGAAACACGAGCCAATCCGGGCTCGCCAGATAGTTGACCGAGAAGTCCGTACTGAGATTCGGTGTGACGACGATTCTGGCACCGATATCGTAGCTTTGCGCCAGCTTGCCGCGGACGCCTTCCTCGAACGCCGCGGCGGACAAGTCGAGGCGCACGCCGGCACGGAACTGCCGCTGGTAATCGACACCGAACTCGAGCAGTGCCGGCATCTTCACCGGGCCAGCACCTCGTGTGATCAAATCGTCCTTGCCGCGCGCGAACATTGTCGTGAACAAAGACAGCAATTGCGGCGAGCGGTAGCGGATGGTGTAGTTCGTTGTGAGGCGACTCTGCAGCCAATCGCCCGTATCCGAGCGGCGCACGTCGCCCTCGATGCTCCACGTGGCGACAGCCTGCGAGGAATCCGTCGGGAAGTCGCGCCGCAGCCACTTGGCGATACTGCGCAAGCGCTGCAGATTGCGCCGCGGCAGAAATCCCAGATCGTTGAGCTCGAGATTCCGATCGAACCAGGTCAGCGACGATTCGTTGCTGAAGCGCCCACCGCGGTCATAGTCGAAAATCGCGAAGGCGCCGGCACCATCGGTCGCGCCCGGTGCGTCGATCAAGCTGGCGAGCGCCATGCCGCGCAAGCGCACACCATCGCTCAATACCCAATCGCCGTCGAGCGCGTTGACGACGGCGCGGCGTGCGAGCGCCGGGCGATCCGTCAACGTTCCGAGATAACCCAGCGACGCACGCGTACCGCGATAGACTGCCCGTGTCACCAGATAACGTCGGCCGTTGACGTCATCGGTGTCGTCCTCGACCGCTCCGAACGCGCCGTATTCGTATTTGCCCGACAGCGCCGACCACTTCGCCGCGGCCAGAATGTCGGTGCTGCCGCCAGGCCCCCGATCCGGTGCCGCGCCGATTCGACGCGTGTTGACGAGCCGACCGTCGAGCGTGGTCTGCAGGTCGAATTGCTGGTGATTCTCGGTGAAGAACGGACGCTTCTCGGCGAAGAACTGCTCGATAGCGGAGAAATTGACGACCAGATCGTCACTCTCGACCTGACCGAAATCCGGATTCAGGGTGGCGATGAGTTGTGAGCCTGATTCGCCTTTCCACTGCAGGTCGAGGCCTGCCCGCAACTGCGAGCCGTCCGTGAGGCGATCGAACGAATAGGAAGCGTACGGAAACCAGCGGCGAGCAGCCGACGAGTAGCGCGGCACGGTAAGCTTGTGGAAATCTGCGACGAACGTCGGTCGCGACAGCGGCACGGCTGGATAGGCAAAGCCGCGTCCCAGCGCTTTGACGAAGCGGACGATCCAGATACCGATCGTTCGGCTGTCGCCCGCCTGATGCGCGCCGGGCGCTACCGACCAGGGGATGAGATACTCCCCATGCCACGCGTCATCGTCCTCGCTCACACCGTGCAGCCAGGCGCCGTCCCAGTCGGTGCTGTACTGATTGCGATTGACGAATACACCGTCGCGAATGGAGCCTGATAAAGACAGGCTGAAGTCGTACGCGCCGCGCCCGGAACCGTCGAAGTCGACGACCACGCGGATGACGTCCGAATCCATGTTCTTGGAATCGCGTTGCGAGCGGCCGTACGTACGCAGTTCGCGTGGCAACCAGGCCGTAACGCCCACGGCAAGGCCGGCTTCCGTCGCGACGACTCGTGCGATGGTGCGATATTCTGGTTCGGCTTGCGTGTCCGGGTCCACCTGCCGGAACTGATCGAGAACGATCGCAGTCTGCCATTCCGGCTCATCGAGTACGCCATCGGCCACAATCTGCGCGTGGCCGATGGCATGGCACAACAAGCACGCCAAAGATAGGTATATTGCACTCTGCGACATGATGGAGCTATTGGAGCGGCCGATGCCTACGTTGTTCGAGAAGATCATTGCGCGCGAGATTCCGGCCGACATCGTCTACCAGGACGAGCGCGTCACGGCGTTTCGCGACATTCATCCGCGCGCGCCGGTCCATGTGCTGATCATACCGAACAAACCGATTCCCACCGCGAACGACGTTACCACCGACGACGAGCAGACTCTGGGGCACCTGTTCGTCGTCGCCCGGGATATCGCGCGCCGTGAGAATATTGCCGCAGACGGCTACCGACTGATCGTCAACTGCAATGAGCATGGCGGCCAGGAGGTATTTCATTTGCACATGCACTTAGTGGGCGGCGCGCCGCTCGGCCCGATGCTCACTCGCCGGGAGTAATTCTATGACCAACACGCAGCGCATGGACAGCGCCCATCTGCCACACGATCCGCTGTATCCGCCCATCGATGCCTACGACAGTGGCTACCTCCGGGTCTCTGAGGTGCATGAACTGTTTTATGAGCAGAGCGGCAATCCGGAGGGCAAGGCGGTCATTTTTCTGCACGGCGGCCCTGGCGGCGGCACGGATGCCAAGATGCGTCAGTTCTTCGATCCCGCGCGCTACCGCGTCGTGTTGCTGGACCAACGTGGTTCCGGCAAGAGCCGCCCGCATGCCAGTCTCGTCGACAATACCACCTGGCATCTGGTCGACGACATCGAAGCGCTACGCAAACACCTCGGAATCGAGAAATGGCAGGTGTTCGGCGGCTCCTGGGGTTCGACGCTGGCGCTGGCCTATGCCGAGAAACATCCGGAACGAGTCACGGAACTGGTGCTGCGCGGCATATTTCTGTTGCGAAGTTCAGAACTGGAGTGGTTCTACCAGAACCCGCTCGGCGCGGCCTCGCTATTCCCCGACCTCTGGGAGCAGTTCGTCGAACCGATCCCGGTCGCTGAGCGTGACGACATGATGCAGGCGTACTACCGACGGTTGACGAGTGACGACTCGACGGTACTGCAGCACGCCGCGCGTGCCTGGTCTATCTGGGAAGGCGCCACGAGTTTTCTGCACCTCAATCCAGACTACGTCGACAAGTTCGACGATGCGAGCTACGCCGCCGCCTTTGCCAGGATCGAATGCCATTATTTCGTCAACAAAGGCTTTCTGGAGTGCGAGGACCAGCTGCTACGCGACGCGACTCGCATCCGGCATATTCCCGCCGTCATCGTGCAAGGCCGCTACGACGTAGTGTGCCCAATGCGCAGCGCCTGGGACCTGCACCGTGCCTGGCCCGAAGCCGATTTGCGGATCGTTGCTGATGCCGGCCACTCGGCATTCGAGCCAGGCATCACGCGCGAGCTGGTGGCGGCGACCGACTATTTCGCCAGTCGTTAGTGTGACAGAGCTGCTGAGTCGATGAACTGACGCACCGAGTCGAGCGTCGACGCTCGCCAACACGACAAATCCAATGATCAATGCCGCAGCCCACGCATTCATGAGCGTAGCCGATAGGTCAGCAGCTCGTCGGCATCGAGGATGGCCGCGTCCTGCAGCCACCGTCGTGCGTCGCCTGCGTCCTCGCGAAACCAGCGACGCGCGCAGCCCAGCCGGAAGGAATAGCCCCAGACGTTCATATCATCGAACAATCGTTCGCAGCCCACGCCTGGCAACAGATCCGCCCAGATGATCTGCAGGTAACAGACGGCGTTCTCTTCCGCATCATCGCCTCCGGCATCAGTCGACAATGCCGCACGTCGTGCGCCGCTCATGCAGACGAAGTGCGCCGCTTCGTGCAGGACGGAATGAAGTGGCGTGTCGGTGCGCGCGAACAGGCGGCTGCCAACCAGCCCGGCCTCACACTCGCCCCAGTAGGAACCGGGTATCGCTTGCGCCGCTGGCACGAGGCTCAACCGGAGCGTGTAACGCTCCAGCAAGTCCTGCAGCGCCGCGCGATCCACATCACACAGCAGCAGCACCGCGCTCAAAGTGCCGCGAGACGACGCAGCACTTGCGCAGCCAGGTCGCGCGCCAAAGCCTCGCGCAAGATCTCCTGCTCGCGGTCCTTCGCCAGAATCTGCGTTTCGTCGAAACTCAAGTCGCGCGTCAGCCGCAGCTCCTCGTCGTTCACGCGCACCTCGTCGCCGATACGTACCGTGTAACGCACGCGATAGCTGAGTTCGTACTCGCGCGGCACGTTGCGACCCGACACCGACAACACGCGCTCGTCGAATTCGTCGACTGTGATCTCGACCACCGCCCGTGCCGCGCCGCCATCCGGCAGCAGCGTAGCGCCGGACGAGACCAGCGACTTGCGCAAGGACTGGACGAAGTCAGTCTGCATGTCGCTCGCTTCGACGGCGACTTCTGTAAGGAAGCTCGGCAGCGGTTGGCGGCCCTGCAGCTGAAAACCGCAAGCACTGAGCGCGCCGATGCACAGCAGCACCCATAACAATCGTAGCCCGTCAAACAACGACATTGATGAGACGCCCCGCGATGTAAACGAATTTCCGCACCGCCTTGCCCGCGACGAATTTCTGCACATTCGCGTCCGCGAGCGCCGCCGCCCGCGCCGCCGCCTCATCGGCGTCGGCGGCGATGCTGATGCGGGCCCGCAGCTTGCCATTCACCTGCACGACGACTTCTATCGTGTCCTGCAGTAACGCCCGCGGATCCGCCGTTCGCCAGCGCGTGCGCGCCAGGTCGTCGCGCCCACCCAGCTCGCGCCACAGGACGTGCGTGACATGCGGAATCATCGGCGACAGACACATCACCGCAATCTCGAGTGCCTCCTGGACCACAGCCCGCGCCTGCGCACTCGCGGTCTCCAAACGACCCACGGCATTGAGCAATTCCATGACCGCCGCTACAGCGGTATTGAATGTGCGCCGGCGACCGATGTCGTCAGTGACTTTGGCGAGCGTCTGGTGCGCGAGGCGCCGCAGTTCCTTTTGTGCGGCGTCGAGTGCCGCCGGCTCGAGCGCCGGTGCGACGCCGGCCTGGATGTGATCGTAAACGGCTTTCCACAGGCGCCTTATGAACCGGTACGCACCCTGCACGCCCTCCTCCGACCACTCGAGCGTCTGCTCGGGTGGCGCGGTGAACATCATGAAGAGTCGCACCGTATCAGCGCCCAGCTTCTCCACCAGCACCTGCGGGTCGACACCGTTGTTCTTGGACTTCGACATCGTGCCGAGCCCGTCCCACTCGACCGGCAGGTCGTCCGTCACGAGAATGGCGCCGGTACGTTCGTTGTCGGGGCCCAGCACGACCTCCACGTCGGCCGGATTGAAGTACTCGCGTCGACCCGGCGCCTGCTCGCGGTAGTAGATGTGATGCAACACCATGCCCTGCGTCAGCAGATTGGCGAATGGCTCGTCGATCGCGATCAGACCGCGATCACGCATCACCTTGGTCCAGAAACGCGAGTACAGCAAGTGCAGGATCGCGTGCTCGATCCCACCGATGTACTGATCAACCGGCAACCAATAATCAACCCGCTGGTCCACCATGGCCTGCGAGTTGTCAGCGCATGCAAAGCGGAGGAAATACCACGACGAATCGACGAAGGTATCCATCGTGTCCGTCTCCCGTCGAGCAGGCTTACCGCAAGTCGGACAAGCGCACTGCACGAACGAGGGCGTCTTGTTGAGCGGATTACCCGAACCATCGGGGACCAGATCCTCTGGCAGGCGCACCGGCAGATCGGTGTCCGGCACCGGCACTTCACCACAGGCTTCGCAGTGCACGATCGGGATTGGGCAGCCCCAGTAGCGTTGCCGCGAGATACCCCAGTCGCGCAGCCGGAATTGTGTGCGCTTGCGCCCGAGCCCGCGCTGCTCTAGCGCTGCGGCGATGGCATCGACCGCCGCCTCGAACTCGAGGCCAGAGAACTCGCCAGAGTCCACTGCGATGCCGGGCTCGGTGTAGGCATCGATCCACGGCGCTCGCACGGTTTCATACGCACCCGTCTTCGAGCGCACCACCGTGACGATCGGCAGATCGTTGCCGAGTGCGAACTCGAAGTCACGCGCATCGTGTGCCGGTACGCCCATGACGGCACCCTCGCCATAGGTCATCAGCACATAGTTAGCCACCCAGACCGGCACTGGCTTGCCGGTGAACGGATGTAACACTGCGAATCCGATCGGCATGCCGCGCTTCTCCTGCGTGGCAACATCTGCTTCCATCGTGCTGCCGCGCCGGCACTCGTCGACGAATGCCTGCAGCTGCGGATTGCGAGCGGCGGCGGCCAGCGCCAACGGATGTTCGGCAGCCACGGCCATGAAGGTCGCACCGAACAAGGTATCGGCACGGGTGGTGAAAACCTTCAGCACGCCATCGGCACCCATCAGGTCACGCGTGGCAGGTGCATAAGGAAAGGCGATCTCGCAACCTTCGCTCTTGCCGATCCAGTTGGCCTGCATCGTCTTGACGCGTTCCGGCCAATCCGACAATTGCTGCAAATCCGCTAACAGCTCATCTGCATAGGCCGTGATGCGCAGATAGTACATCGGGATCTCGCGCTTCTCGACAAGCGCGCCGGTGCGCCAGCCGCGCCCGTCGATCACCTGCTCGTTCGCGAGCACCGTCTGATCGACCGGATCCCAATTGACGACGCCGGTCTTGCGGTATGCGATGCCCTGTTCGAGCATGCGCAGGAACAGCCATTGGTTCCAGCGGTAGTAGGCCGGATCGCAAGTGGCAATCTCGCGACGCCAGTCGAACGCGAAGCCCAGCGCCTGCAACTGGCGCTTCATGTAGGCGATGTTGTCGTAGGTCCACTTGGCCGGCGGCACACCGTTCTTGATGGCGGCGTTTTCCGCTGGCAGCCCGAATGCGTCCCAGCCCATCGGCTGCAACACATTACGGCCACGCATCTTCTCGAAGCGGGTCAGTACGTCGCCGATCGTATAGTTGCGCACATGCCCCATGTGCAATCGGCCCGATGGATACGGGAACATCGACAAGCAATAGAACTTGTCGCTTGCGGCCGCGCCAGCAGGCGCTTCTACCGCTTCGAATACTCGTTGCTCGTTCCAGAAGGTCTGAGCGGCGCGCTCGACGGCGGCCGGATCGTAACGTTCATCCATGGCGGGGACTGCGGGAAAAGGCTTTTTCAGGAAAACGGGGTAACCGTCAGAATACACGACCCGGCGAGTGCAGACACAGGATCGCACCGCAGGCCGCGACTGGCGGCACGATCAACAGCTCCTCGCGTGTGTCGAACGGCACCGCATGCTGCGCAAGCTGGTGCGCCGCCGCGCGCCGATCCGCGACTGCCACGCCGACCACGGCGAACGCCGCGGTGGTTGCCCGCGCAGCCTCGCCGAAACGCGCGCGCGCAGCGCCGGCGGTGTACAAGACGATAAGACCACCGGCCAATCGGAATTCGCACTCGCCAGCCGTCGAGCGTTGGCCCGGCACGCCGAGTATCCGGGCATAGCGTTCGGCTGCTGCAGACAGCGCGTCGGTCGTCGGCAGGACTACGCCTAACAGGGTGAGCGACTGCGCGCCGTTCGGGTGCTGCTGTACCTCCGACTGATAGACGAGTTCCGGCGTCGCGTGTTCCACGTAACAGAGCAGGCCCTCTGGTGCGTCGGCCGGATCGATCATGAACCAGTGGAAACGCGCTTCGCCGTGCCGCTTGCCATACTGGATTTCCCGCGCCGCCCATTGCGCAGCACCCGCCCGAACGTCCGCCGCGCGACACCGCTTATGCGCCGCGATAACATCCGGCGTGCCGATGGCACAAATCTGCAGGCCGGCGCCGTAGCTGGCGAGATGGTGGTCTGCACTGCGACTGGTCACGGCCGACAGCTCCAGATAGCCGCGCTCGAACACGACATGACAGCTCCATTGATCGAGCGGCACGGCCGCGCCCGTGTCGGGCTCGCGTCCCATCAAAGGCTTGGGTTCAGTCGGTGCGAATCCGAGCGCCGCAAAGGCTGCGCGCATCGCATCGAGCTGCGGGCCAACGAAGCCCAAATGATCGAGTGTCGTGCTCATCCAGGAATTGTCGCGCACACGTTGGCGGAGCAGAGACGGCTGTTAGTAGTTTGGAGTATCGGGTAACGCCTGCCCATAGGGCGCCAGTTCGGGCGGCAACACCGGCCGGTGCCGCGGCGTCCACGTGAACGGCTGCTTCTCGGTCGCGAAGTGATTGACTAGCGGTCCACCAATAGTGCGCACGAACAAGTTGTAGCCGGTATCAGTACCGGACGGCCCGTGATAGATATTCTCACGCCACCAGCAATAGCCGCCGCGGCGCATGCGGCCCAGATCGCCCCAGACGTAGTCGCCCTCGATGACGTACAGTTCCTCGACCATCGGATGCGTCCACTGCGGCTTCGCCATACCTGGCGGCACTCGGTGTGGCGGTGAACAATAGAGAAAAGAAACTTCCTGGGTGTAAGGATCGGTGCGCAGCGGCTTGATCGCCACGCCCTTCGACAACTGGGGATCGACGAGCCCGGGATCCCAGTCCATCGACAACGGATCGACCAACTCTACCAGCAGCTTTTCGTCCATGGGCGCCGCGGCCCGCGCCAGCGCCGGCTCACCATAGAACATGTTGAGCAATACCGCGCCATGTTCGCAGCGGGCGCGCTCGCGCCGAAACCCCGACGGCAGGAAGCCATAGCTGTGCTGCGGGTAGACGCGACCATTGATCTCGAGCGAACCGGCGAGCACGAGAAACTCCTCGTGCGCCGCCAATATCTCGGGCTGCGTGCGCGCCCAGCCCGACGGATAGCGCACGATACACGTAGCGCTGCCGTCCGCATTGTCGCGACTCAGGATCTTCGACTCGACCTCGGGCCGCGCGCCGCCGTACAGCCCGCGCGACCACGGAATCATCTGCGCCTGCACGAAGCAGGTGTGCGGGCGCGCCACTCGTTAGAACCGGTAGTTGACCGACAGGCCCCAGGTGCGCCCGGGCGCCGGATAGCCGAGCGAGTGTCCCACCGAGAACGGGTCCGTGATGACCGTACCCTGGCCCGGAACCGCAACACCCGGCGGTGGCAGGGATGACGAAGTGAACTGCACGATATTGTGGAAGTACTCCTCGTCCGAGAGGTTCTTGCCATACAGCGAGACCTCGAGCGTCTCGTCGGGATTGGTCCAGCCGATGCGGGCATCCAGCAGCGTCACAGCGTCCTGCAGCGCCTCCGGCGAATTGGCCGCATTGAAATAGATGTCATCCGTATAGCTCAGCTGCCCGAAGAACGTGAGTTTGCCGGCATTGCCTACCGGCACGTTGTATTCGCCAAAGACATTGCCTTTGAACTCGGGCGCATTGTTGAGCCGGTTGCCGCTCGCATCTACGACACGGGGCGAGCCCACGGGCCGCGTTCCGGGCACGTCAGCGCAACCCGGATCGTTGAGCGGTAGCACCGCCGCGGAGCACACACCATACGGCACGTCGAACTTGTCGTAAGTGGCATCGAGCCAGGAGAGCGACACGCCGAAATTGAAGCTGTCGTTGGGCTGTGCCAGCAACTCGAGATCGACGCCCTTTACCTCAGCGGTGGCCGCGTTGCTGACGAGCGTCAGACTCTGGAAGAACGTGGTGACCTGCAAGTCGCTGTAGTCATACCAGAATGCGGCGCCATTTAGACGCAAGCGCCCGCCCATCCAGTCCGTCTTGGCGCCAAGCTCGACGCTCTTGATCGTTTCCGGATCGAAGACCGGATTCGTTGGCTGGTAGTCGTTATAACCACCAGACTTGAAGCCTTCGGTATAGGAGGCATACAGCAGCACGTTGTCCTGCAACTTGAAATCGACGCCGATCTTCGGCGTGGTATCGCTCCAGCTTCGTGAATCGGTACGCGACTGGAAGGGGCACAGCGCACCGCAGGCAGCATAGTTGATATTTCCAAATAGCCCATTGAGCACCTCGCTCGCCGGGTTAGCGGCATTCGCCAGCACGAAGTTCAGCTCGTTGTAGTCGTCCTTCTTCTCATCGCTGTAGCGCAAGCCCGCAGTGAGCTTGACGCGATCGGTGATGTCGAAATAGATCTCGCCGAAAACCGCGTACGCCTTGGTTTGATTGGAAGCGAAGATATTGAACGTCCGCAAGGACGCTACACCCAGCTCGCGCACCAGGCCGAGCGCGCCGTCTTTGTCCTCATCGAGATAATAGGCGCCTGCGATCCACTGCAGCCGACCGTCACCCTGCGAGGCCAGCCGGAACTCCTGCGACCACTGCTTGGTGTCGAAGATTTCGCTGGTCCGTGTGACGTTCAACTCGGTGCCATCGGTGTTGAAGAAGAAGTCCATTTCGAAGGACTTCTGCGACGTGATGGAAGTGAGCTGGATGGTATCGGTGATGTCCCAGGTGAGGTTCAGCGTCGGGCCGCCGGTCTTCCAATCCATGAAGGTGTCGAAGTCGTTGCGCTCCTGGAGGATCGACCCCGTGGGGATCGCGCCAAACACCTGCGCGGTGCCGGTGTTGTCATTCGGGCGAACCGCAGTATTGCCATTGCTGAAATCGCTGTAGTCGAACGACAACGAAGCGGTGAAGCTGTCGCTCGGCTTGAAGCGCAGAATCCCGCGCACGGCCTTCAGATCCTGATCATCCAGCTTGTTCGTGCCGCGCGGATCCAGGTCATCGACGTAGCCGTCATCCTTCACATAGCGACCGGCGAGACGGAATGCCCATTGGTCAGTCATCGGTCCGCCCACCGCGCCCTTCAACTCGATGCGACTGAAACTGCCGGTACCGGCACCGACATAGCCTTCGAATTCATCCGTCGGCTGCTTGGAGATGATGTTGATCGAGCCGCCGGTCGCGTTGCGGCCGTACAGAGTACCCTGCGGCCCGCGCAGCACTTCGACCCGATCGACATCGAGGAACTGGTTGAGGCCCATGTTGGGGCGGCCGAGGTAAACGCCATCGAGATGAATGGCGACGCTGGGATCGGAGCCAACTGCCAGCAGGTTGCTGCCGATGCCGCGAATGTAGATTTGCGCCTCACCACCCGCCTGACTGTACTGCAGCGTTGGGGTACGACCGGCGAAATTGAGGAAGTCCGTCTGACCCGTACGTGCCAGCTCGTCGCCGGTCACCGCAACGATCGAAATCGGCACGTCCTGCACCGACTCCGCTCGTTTTTGCGCCGTCACAACAATCTCTTCCAGCTGACCGAGTGGTTGTTGCGCGAGCACCGGCGCCGAGCCCGTCGCAGCCAGCACCGCCAGCGCCAGTCCGAGTTGTGTAGCAGGGTCTTTCATCGCAAATCTCCCAAGAAATTCTAGTGGCGAGTGGCTCGGGTCAGAACCGCTTCTTGTACGAACAAGTATATTGCACGTCAACGGCCTTTCTGTTGTTTAATCACCTCAGCTAAACCCCGACTGCAATCGGCACCAAGGTACGGTGGCTTGACATCGAATTCACCACGAATGGACGGTGAGCCCGCCTGGCCGGCGACCTCCTACGCCTGGTACGCCACCGTCGTGCTCATGCTCGCCTACACGCTGTCGTACATCGACCGCCAGATCCTCTCGATGCTGGTCGACCCGATCAAGGCGGATCTCGGCATCAGCGACACGCAGATCGGCTTGCTGCAGGGCCTGGCGTTCGCAGTCTTCTATACGCTGGTCGGCATTCCCATGGGTCGCCTCGCCGACAACGGCAACCGCAAGAAGCTGATGGCCTGGGGCATCTTCTTCTGGAGTCTCGCGACCGCCCTGTGCGGACTCGCCAAGACCTTCTGGCAGTTGTTTGCGGCCCGGGTCGGCGTTGGCGTCGGCGAGGCGGCGCTCGGGCCGGCGGCCTACTCCACGCTCGCCGATCTGTTCCCACCGGAGCGGCGCAGCCGCGCGATCGGTGTGTACTCCATCGGCGTCTATCTTGGCATCGGTTTGGCGGCCGTGATCGGTGGTCAGGTGATTGGCGCTTTGGCCGAAGCACCGCCCGTCGTTCTACCCTTGGTCGGCGAGCTCGCTGCCTG
>ERZ795053.5520-NODE-5520-length-13001-cov-6.116098_pt1 | contig 13001 bp, 13 predicted proteins | sample MGYA00375137_ERZ795053 | MGnify/ENA primary metagenome ERZ795053 (study PRJEB30182, sample SAMN05720284) | activated sludge metagenome | isolation source: Anaerobic digester | place: Hong Kong | collected 2014-12-17 ... | reverse complement strand
GGACCTCTTCCGCGCCCATGGCATGGAGATCGTTGGGCCACCGCTGTGATCGTGAGCTGATTGTAATGCCAAACGCATCATCTCGACTTATTTGCTGCGTTGGCTTATTGAAACGATTTCTCAGGATGGCAAACAACTGCTCGGTCTTGACGAATATTGCATGCGCACTGCCCAAGCCTTTCAAAAACATTGGTCTCTGGTTTTCGTGGCTTATTCTCTCTTGCACCGTGACTGTTTGCAGCCTTCATTGACAAAACAACAACTTTCGCCCAACAAATCTATTGGGGAGGCTACTCGTCAGCAGACGCAGTCACTGATTCAAGATCTAATTCTTACTGCTCACAATGCATTATGTGACGGACAGACAATTGCTCAAGTTTTCACTAACCTTTTCGCCAAACAGCAGGTAAGTCTCGTTTGATTTTAACCCTGTCAAATCTACAACCTGCTCAAAATACAACTATCGAGTACCTAATCCAAAAATCCGACAAAAGTCGAATACTTCTTGTCGCGTAACCGCTATGCTTGCATTGTAGCCGTTGCGCGGTTTTATATTGATGCAAATCGTTACTTAATTTTGTATATTAAAGGCTAAAGGACAAACAACCATGACGCAGACGACAAGCAAACAAGCCACTTTCTATCCTGATACCAAAGCGCTAGCTGTCTTTGGTGAGAGTGGGCCAAAGCCACAGTTTCTTGTGGACGATGCCAGCTTCAAAGTGCTTGTGGGCGGCCTTGAACCGGGTCAACAGATTCCTGTTCACCCAGAGTCACCCTCCATGTATCACTTTTTGGCGGGCACTGGCACGATGACCGTCAATGAGGAACAATTTCCGATCACCGTGGGCGCCACGGTAATTGCCCCGACCGGCGCGCGCCGTGGCATGCAAGCCGAGACGCGTGTGATCTTTTTGGCCGCCAAACCGGTCTAGTGGCACTGTCGGGGAAGCGCTGACCGATGATAAGAGAAATTTTATGATTTTCGCGTTCCTAAGCTCAACCGTCCCTCCGGGACGAAAACCATTTATTACTTCCGTAACAGTGTATGGAATAACAGGTCGGCATGTAAAGACGCTTTCTTGACTGGCACAAGACTGATTGTAGAAAGGAACCACAATGACTGATGAACCGCTCGGGTGCGCCCGTACAACCGGAGCCGTGATGGGGGAAGTTCCATCCATTGCGCCACAAACTGACACAATGCAAACTGACACAACACAAGCAAAAAAGGAGATGACTATGAGCGCGCGTGTAGGACAGAAGGCACCAGATTTTCAGGCACCGGCCTATTATCAGGGGAAATTCACAGACGTAAAACTTTCCGATTATTTGGGGAAGTGGGTGTTGCTTTGCTTCTACCCAGGCGACTTCACATTTGTCTGAGCGACTGAAGTATCGGCGGTCGCCGATAAATATACTGAGTTGCAAAAGTTGGATGTGGAAGTGATTTCGGTCAGTGTCGACAGTCACTTTGTGCATAAGATGTGGAACGACCATGAGTTGTCAAAAATGGTGGAGGGCGGAATCCCCTTCCACATGGCTTCCGACCAGGCTGGCAATGTGGGTCGCGCCTTTGGGGTCTGGGATGAGAGCCAAGGCATCGAACTGCGCGGGCGCTTCATCATCGACCCCGATGGTGTGATCCAGGCGATGGAAGTTTTAACGCCGCCGGTGGGTCGCCGCATCGCCGAGACGATTCGCCAGGTGCAGGCCTTCCAGCATGTCCGCAATAGCAAAGGCACGGAAGCCATGCCCGCCGGCTGGCAGCCCGGTGATATGACGTTAAAACCGGGGCCTGATCTGGTTGGCAATGTGTGGAAGGTGTGGAAGCCTTCCATGGAAAAATAAAAAGGAACCCACTCAATGGCAACCGAAACGCGCACCCTCACCCTCCCGATCCAGCCCACGGCGTCAGAAGCCAACCCGTCGGACGATTGGCGCCGCCGCTGGCGTTTTCATGCCGACGGATTGGCCCAAACGCTGGGTCCCCGGCAAGGCGTCTCCAAAATCGAGTTAGATCGCAGCGCTGGAACGCTTACTGTGGACTATGACCCCGATCGTTTTTCGCTCGATCAATTGCAGGCGCTGGGACAGGAGGTTGGCCTCATTGTCGGCAATGCCGTTCATCACACGGTGATCAATCTCCCCACTGCCAGCCGCACCGCGCCGGCCAACGAAATCGAAGCGCGCTTGAAAAAGTTACCCGGTGTGGCCCATGTGGCGGCCAATCCACTGGCGCGCACGCTCACCGTGGAATATCTGGATGACGCACCGACGAGCAGCGCCGATCTGCTACAACAGATGCGCGACTGGGGCTATGCCGTACGCGAACAGGGGTTGCCGGCCGGTTGTTGGGAACAAAATCAACTGATCGTCTACACCATTGTGGCGGGCAGCGCGCTGTTGAGCGGTTGGCTGGCCGAGCGGGCCGGCACATCGCCCTGGCTGTGGGGTTCGCTCTTTGTGCTGGCCTATCTATCCGGTGGTGGTTTTGCCGCGCGCAACGGCTTTCACGCGCTGCGCCAGAAGCAGATCGATGTGGATTTTCTGATGGTGGCGGCGGCGCTTGGTGCGGCACTGATCGGCCAATGGGTGGAGGGTGGCGTCTTGCTCCTGCTCTTTGCGCTGAGCAATGCGCTGGAACATTACGCCATGGACCGCACGCGCCAAGCCATTCGCGCCTTAATGGATCTGCGCCCGACCACAGCGCGCGTCCGCCGCAACGAGCAAGAGATCATGGTGCCCGTGGAGGAGTTGATCATTGGCGATCTGCTGGATGTGCGGCCCGGTGAACGGTTGCCTGCCGACGGTGAAATCATCGGTGGTCAATCGGCGCTCGATCAGTCCCCGATCACGGGCGAATCGATGCCGGTGGCGCGCGGGGCGGGCGATCCGGTCTTTGCGGGCAGCATCAACGGCAGCGGTGCGCTGGACATCCGGGTCACCAAACGCACGCAAGATTCGACGTTGGCGCGTATTATTCTGTTGGTTGAAGAGGCCCAAAGCGAACGCGCCCCCACCCAACGGCAGCTGGATGCCTATGAGCAGACCTATGCCATGGGCGTGATTGGGCTTGCCCTCTTGGTCGCGCTGTTGCCGCCACTCTTCCTGGACTGGAGCTGGGCCGCGGCCTTTTACAAATCGATGATGTTGCTGGTGGTGGCCTCCCCCTGTGCGCTGGTGATTTCGACCCCGGCCTCGATTCTTTCCGCCATTGCCGCGGGCGCGCGCGCCGGCGTGCTCTTTAAGGGGGGCGCCTACGTCGAAAGTTTGGCCACTGTGCGCGTGGTCGCCTTTGATAAGACCGGTACCCTCACGGCCGGCAAACCACGCGTGACCGAAGTGGAATCAACCGACTGCTGTTCTGCGGATGAACTGCTGGCGTTGGCCGCGGCGGTGGAAGCCCGCTCCGAACATCCGCTCGCCCAAGCCATCGTCAACGCCGCCCGCGAACGCCAACTGACCATCGACGAAGCCACCGACTTGCAGGCCGTTGCCGGCAGAGGCGTAACGGCCCAAACCAAGGGGCGCGTCATTCATATCGGCACACTCGCCCACCTGCGTGAACAAGACATTGCCATTCCACTGACGTTGACAACACGCGTCGAAACGCTTGAAGCAGAGGGCAAAACGGTCATGCTCATCGGTGACGATGCCATGCGCACGCTGGGGATCATTGCCGTGGCTGACACGGTGCGCCCGGAAGCACGGACAATGGTGGCGGCGCTCAAGCAGGCTGGGGTGAAAAAGGTCGTCATGCTCACGGGTGATAATCAGCGCGCCGCGCAGGCGATTGGCAAAGCCGCTGCTGTCGACGAAGTCCGCGCCGAGCTGCTGCCGGAAGACAAAGTAGCGGTCATCAAACAATTGTTACAGGAGTATGGATCGGTTGCCATGGTGGGTGACGGGGTGAACGACGCGCCAGCATTGGCGACGGCTACCGTGGGCATTGCGATGGGCGCCGGCGGCACCGATGTCGCGCTGGAAACCGCCGATATCGTGCTTATGGCCAGCGATCTGAGTAAATTACCCTATGCATTAAATCTGAGCCGCAAGGCCATGCGGATTGTGCGTCAGAACTTGATCTTTGCCCTGAGCGTGATTGCGCTGCTTGTCACCAGCGCCTTTCTAAACATCATTTCGCTGCCCCTGGGCGTGGTCGGTCACGAAGGGAGCACGGTGATTGTGGTGCTCAACGGGCTGCGGCTGCTGGGCTATCGCCCCCAAGCCACATCACCTACCGACAAATAACCGGCAAAAGAGCCAGCGTTACAAACCCAGTTGGCGAGTGCGGATTGATCGGAGAGATTGCTATTCAATCATTGTTGAACTGAGTGCCGTCGGGCACTCAGTTTTTTGTTGAGGGAAAGATCAACGCCCTGTTGATGACATTCCTCGGTTTCCAGCGTACCATAAAAAGATGATACATTCTGTCAAGCAATCGTTGATTCTGCCCGCTGACGATATGGATGTCCCCTTGCGTAATCGTTATCTGAATACGCCAGAAACGCTCATGCCAATACAACCGGATATTGCCAATGAATAGACGGAGTAGAATTATGAGTGATGAGCGCCTTGTGGCCTTCACCTGTAAAAGATGCGGTGGGCATGATCTGAATGTCTTTCGCTTTTGGACCATCCTGGCCGGACCGGATAGTGAAAGCTGGCAGGAATGGGGTCCACTGGGGGCGGATCATCACTAGCACTTTGAATTCAAGTAAAAGGCGCATCTTTCCCCTACAATATGCTAATTTCAGCCCCAAAGGCATTTGGTCCGAACCCCGATAGTTGAATACCTGGCAACAGCGCGCTTGGCTCACCAACGATGCAGCAGCAGAATCTGTAACCAACTAGGAAATACCATGGACGACCTACCTACTCCACCCCAATCGGACCCGACCGATGCGCAAAAAAAACGCGAAGATCGGCAACGCCAGATGCGCACCTATATCGGCTATGCCATCAGCGCGTTAATTGCGTTCTGGCTCTTTCAGCGCTTCGTCCTCGCGCCAAGCGTTCAACAGATGAGCGAGATCACCTATAGCACCTTCAAGCAAAGCCTGGCTGCCGGCCAAATTGTCACGGTCATGATTGGCGGCAGTCAACTCACCGGCACCATGCGCAATCCCGAGACCATTACAACGACGAATGGGGTGGATAATGGGGTGGATAATGGGGTGGATAATGGGGTGGCCGATGGTGCTACGAGCAGCGTGGCTGATCCTGTGACCGCGGCTGCCCCTGTGACAGATACGGTGCCATTTAACACAATTTTTACGGCGGGCGAGGATCCAAAGCTGGTCGAAGATCTCCAGACGGCCGGCGTCGAATTCAGCTTTCGGCCCGCTGCGAATCCATTTTGGGGCATCGTGTTGGCCTATGGCTTGCCGGTTTTAATGATTGGCGGCTTCTGGTTTGTGATTTCGCGCCAGATGAGCAAAGGGGGGGGCGGCGGTGGTTTGGGCGGCATATTTAATGTAGGAAAAAGCAAGGCCACCGAGGTGAAACCGGAAACAATTGGCGTCACCTATCAAGATGTGGGTGGCGCCGACGAGGCGATCGCCGAGTTGCAGGAGATCATCCAGTTTTTGAAAACACCGGAGCAGTTCACCGCATTGGGCGGACACATTCCCAAAGGTGTACTGTTGGTTGGCCCACCCGGCACCGGTAAGACCCTCTTGGCCAAGGCCACAGCCGGCGAGGCCAGTGTGCCCTTCTTTGAGACCAGCGGCTCGGCCTTTATCGAAATGTTTGTCGGCGTCGGCGCGGCCCGGGTGCGCGATCTCTTTGTTAAGGCGCATCAGGTGGCTCCGGCCATCGTCTTTATCGACGAAATTGACGCCATTGGGCGCAGCCGCAGTGGGGCCGTCAGCATGGGCGGCAACGACGAACGTGAGCAGACGCTCAACCAATTGTTAGCCGAGATTGATGGTTTCAAGACCGACACCGGGATGCCCGTGATCATCATGGCAGCCACCAACCGGCCGGAAGTGTTGGATCCAGCCTTGTTGCGCGCCGGGCGTTTTGACCGGCAAGTTGCGGTGGGCAATCCGGATCTGACGGGCCGTCTGCAGATTCTAAAAATTCACAGTCGCGCCATCAAGCTGGATGCTGAGTTTGACTTGGAGCGGGCGGCGCGCATGACGCCGGGCTTTAGTGGCGCCGATTTAGCGAATGTGATGAACGAAGCGGCCTTATTGGCGGCGCGCAACAGCGCCATGACCGTGACGCTTGATGACTTTGAGGCGGCGATTGAACGCGTGGTGGCCGGGTCCGAGAAAAAGACGCGCGTCATGAATGATCACGAACGTAAAACGGTCGCCTATCATGAGTCGGGCCACGCGTTGGTCGCGGCGTTGATGCCGAATGGTGATCCGGTCAGCAAGATCAGCATCATTCCGCGCAGTCGGGGGGCGCTGGGCTACACCATGCAAATGCCAACGGAGGATCGCTATCTGCTGACAATGGATGAACTGCTGGACAAGATTACCGTGATGTTGGGTGGGCGGGCCGCCGAAAAGCTGATCTTTGACACACTCAGCACGGGGGCTAGCGACGATATACTGCGGGCCAGCGAACTGGCGCGGCGCATGGTGACCGAATATGGCATGAGCGAAAAGCTAGGCTCTGTGCGCTATGCCGGCCAACAGCTACAATATCTGGGCGGCGCGGTGCAAGATGATAGCCAGATCAGCGCCGCCACGCGGCAGACTATTGATGGTGAGGTTCAGCGGATTGTTACGGAGCAGTACGAGCGGGCATATGGCTGTTTGCAAACGCATCGGGCGGCGCTGGAGAGTTTAACGGCCCAACTGTTAGAGCAGGAAACAGTCGATGGTCGCGCGGTCCAGCAAGCATTAGGTTGCGAAACGTAGGTCCCTGCATCCTATGCGAGCCGTTCCCTATACCACTAGACATACGTTCGTGCGTGTCTCACGCGCAACTGACGCAGTTCTATAGACAGAGGATTTACGCAGACCGCCGGTTGAGTAGCATGTTTTTTTGCATATCGAAACCAGGTAGTCTCCCCCCAAAGGAGTTGTTGTCACCTGATTACACTGGAACTATGGGCACTGTTTACACCTGAACAACTCCGTCCCGGTAGACTACCCGAAACCAGAGGTCTGTATAAGTCCTAAGACATTCAGAGAAACTATAGCTGACTACCTCTTTGAGGAGAGCGGATGGCACTATATTCGTCCGCGCAGATCATGCACAATCCCTCTTTAGGGGGACGACAGCGTCTTTCTTTACTGCTATGCTAAGCAATATACGACCTCATAAGAGGACAGATTGAAAGTAGAGAAATCCAATGCAACCCCACTCACATCATTATCATCAAAAGCAGATTGACCGCTTGCTTGCGGCTTTTACATCGTCGTCATTCCCGATGCGGCGCACAACACGAAAGCGGCACATTGCCAAAGGGCAGCCGATCCTTCATGAGCGTGAGGGAGAAAATTGTCAATACCTCGTTACCGATGGCGAGGTGGGCATTTTGCGCAATGGTCGACCGATTGACCTGGTCGAATGTGACGAAGTGTTGGATATGATGTTATGGCCTAATTCAACGGCGATGGCCTTAAGTGATTGCACGTTGGTTGCAATGACGAGGACCGACTCCCAAGGAGAACCAAATGAGAACAATCTACGGCCCAATCTATATCCTGCGTCCGTTTGAGCGTGGAATCCAAGAGTTCTTGGGCAAGTACAATGGCTTCGTGTTGCCCGGGATTGGCTTCCAAATCCCCTTTGTTCAAATTACGCGGGTGCGCGATATCCGTGAACATACGATGGACATCCATCCGCAACCGGTGATCACCAAAGATAACGTCGAAATCACGGTCGATGGCATTATGTGGGTGCGCCCGACGTTGGAAGAGGATGCGATCAAGCGCACCTTCTACAACATTGATGATTGGAAGCAGGCGATTGTGCAATTGGCAATGACTAACCTGCGTCAATCCTTTGGGGATCTGACCTTGGATGAAAGCCTGGTAGCGCGTGACACGATCGCCACCGATCTGCAACGCATCTTGAATGGTTTCGCTGTCGAATGGGGGCTGACCGTCAGCAAGGTGGAGATCCGCCTTATCGACCCGCCCGAAGATATCAAACGGGCGATGCACAAACAAAAAACAGCCGAGCAAGAACGGCGCTCCATGCGTTTGCTAGCGACTGGTGAATTTGAAGCCGCCGAACAGCAGAAGCTGGCGATTATTCAGCGCGCAGAAGGCGAACGTGAGGCTGTGATTCAAGTGGCCCAAGGCAAAGCGGAGGCGATCCGGCTGGTCAACGAGGCGGCTGAACAGTATTTCGTCGGCAACGCGCAGGCGCTCAAACGGATGGAGATGATCGAAAACTCACTGCGTCAGAATGCCAAAATCATCATTACCGAACAAGGTATTAGTCCGACCTTGTTGCTGGGTAATTTACCGGTCAGCGTGTCGTCGAGCGAGAACGATGCCACGTAGTTATGCTGGTTTGAACAGCGGGTGATTCGGCTTTTCACAGCAATGGCAGTCTCAATGTCATTAAGTTACCAGTCATCAGTCCCCAGTTTTCAGTGGTCAGTCTCGAATCACACACTGGAAACTGTTAACTGAACACTGATTCCTTTGACACGATAATATCTTCACTTAACGACAATATCTTCACTTAACGACATTGATGGCAGTCTAACTCACGGATGGAGTACATGCCCATGTTCGAAGCACAATTGGCAACAAAGATGAAGGCTTTATCTGCTTCTGACCAGATTTTGGCCGGGCAGATTAACGATGCCCTACAGATGAATAAGTACTTACATCTAGCCGGTGCAGGTGGCATTGAGATTCAGGTCAAAGATGGCGTGGTTACTTTGAGTGGCCATGTAGGAATGACAATGAATATCATAGACGTCGACTATGCCGTTCATAGCGTGCTCGGTGTTGTGCGCGTTGAAAATCATTTGGTTGCCGATGATAAGTTGATGATGGCAGTTGCGCGGGCTTTGGGTAACGATGATCGGATGCATCATGAACAGATGGGTGTAAATGCACAACGAGGCTTTATCTATTTGACGGGCCAGGCAAGCAGTGCCGCTATCCGCCTGCTTGCCGCTCAGATTGCTGCCGGCCTGCCACAAGTACGTGGGATCGTCAATCGCATTCAAGCGCCGGATGTCGTGCTGGATGATGCTGAAGAAGATCTCATCCAACCGGCCATTGACCAGGCGGTTTACGCGGCAGATGGTGAACTTGGACACGTGCATAAGCTCATTGTCAACCCACACAGCCGTCGAGTGAGTGCGGCCGTAGTCGATACACGTGATGTTGACATTCCCCGGATAGCTTCAGTTCTACTATCTAACACGCACTTGCCACAAGAGCGCCAACTATTGATTCCGAGCGATGCTCTCCGTTGTGCCGCCAGTGGCGCCATATTTCTAAAGTTGCGCCTTAAACAACCAGTGAATTTTATCAACTTCAATCCAAACAACTTTGTCGTCCCACCCGCGGATTGGCATCCACCTTACCCCTATCAACCAGGTGATGTACTTTTTTCTCGGCAACGCGTATGAAGCATACTACATTCATCAAAGAGCAGCCACCGCCCAATGAGCCGTTGACTCAACCACCCATCCGTGTGATGGTTGTCGATGATCAAGCTGTGGTGCGCAGTGGCCTGAATGCTTTCTTATCAATCTATGACGAGTTGGCCCTGGTCGGTGAAGCCAACGACGGTGCAAAAGCGGTCAATTTGTGCGGCCAGCTACGACCGGATGTTATATTGATGGATTTAATGATGCCACGGATGAATGGTGTCGAGGCAACGATAGCCATTCGGAAACACTATCCCAATATCCAAATCATTGCCCTTACCAGTTTCGCCGAAGCAGCGCTCGTCACAGAGGTGCTCGAAGCGGGTGCGATAGGCTATCTTTTGAAGAATGTCACTGCCGACGAATTGGCTGATGCCATCTATGCCGCCCATGCCGGCAGCCCCACGTTGGCCCAAGAAGCTACCCAATCGCTGATGGATCAGATGCGCCAAGGCCAGCTTAACCAACCCGGCTCTGACCTGACGCAGCGCGAGGTCGAAGTATTGAGGCTAATGGTCGCAGGGCTCAACAATACCGCCATTGCGGAAGAGTTGATCATCAGCCGCTCAACGGTGAAATTTCACGTGAGCAATGTGCTCTCCAAACTTCAGGTTCCCAATCGCATGAAAGCCATTTCCTATGCCATTCGCCACCGGTTGGCGCCTACCTAATCTCTCAATCGTATCGTTGGGATTGATGACCTCTTTCGGAGAATATACGAATTTCATCATCTCTACTCCATGACCAAACAATCCCTCTTTCGGGGATGACACGGCGTCTTTCTGCCAATACACTATGTATAGATCCTATTTTGAAGATCTATCGATATCTGGAAACGATTGTTCTGCCGCCCAAGTGGCGGTAACGCACCAGTTTTCCAGGGAATCATAAGAGGAAAAATGAATGGTTACACAAACCGATCGCGAAGGCTTGATTGGCGTTAAAGAAGAGTATTCCTATGGGTTCCATGATGAAGACAAAGCTCTCTTCAAAACAAAGCGCGGCATCGACCATAGCATCATCGATCAGATCTCGGATCAGAAGAACGAGCCGGATTGGATGCGGGCGTTCCGCCATGAAGCATTGGATATCTTTTTTGCCAAACCGATGCCGAACTGGGGCGCCGACTTGAGCGGCATTAATTTTGAGGAAATCTTTTATTACTCTCGGCCATCGACGGGGGCAGAGAAAAGCTGGGATGATGTGCCCGACGCGATCAAAACTACGTTTGAGCGGTTGGGCATCCCCGAAGCCGAGCGCAAGTTCTTGGCTGGTGTCGGCGCCCAATATGATTCGGAAGTCGTTTATCACAGCCTGCGCGAAGAGTGGGAGAAGATCGGCGTGATCTTTGTCGATATGGATACTGGGCTGCGCGAACACGAAGAACTGGTGCGTGAATATTTTGCCACGATCATTCCGGCGGCGGACAACAAATTTGCTGCGCTCAATAGCGCGGTATGGAGTGGTGGCAGCTTTGTCTATGTCCCCAAAGGGGTGCATGTCGACATTCCGCTGCAAGCTTATTTCCGCATCAATACCGAAAACATGGGGCAATTTGAGCGCACATTGATCATTGTTGAAGAGGGTGCCTCCATGCATTATGTGGAAGGCTGTACCGCCCCAATCTATAGCAGTAATAGTTTGCATAGCGCGGTTGTTGAGATCATTGTCAAAAAAGATGCCCGCTGCCGTTATACGACAATCCAAAACTGGAGCACGGATGTCTACAATCTGGTCACCAAGCGTGCCATTGCCCAGGAAAATGCCACGATGGAGTGGATTGACGGCAATCTGGGCAGCAAAGTAACGATGAAATATCCAGCCGTTTACATGATGGGGCCCAAAGCGCACGGTGAGATTTTGTCGATTGCCTTTGCCGGCAAGGGCCAACATCAGGACGCCGGCGCCAAGGTTGTACATGGTGCACCCTACACCAGTTCAAAGGTTGTCTCGAAGTCGATCAGCAAGAATGGTGGCCGCGCCAGCTATCGTGGCCTGCTCAAAGTGGGCAAAGGCGCGCACCACAGCAGAAGCATGGTTGTCTGTGATGCGCTGCTATTAGATGACCAGAGCCGTTCCGATACCTACCCGTATATTGAAGTCGACGAGGAGAATGTGAGCATTGGGCACGAGGCATCGGTGAGTAAAATTGGCGAAGAGCAGCTCTTTTACTTACAAAGCCGTGGTATTAGTCCCGACGAGGCATCGGCCATGATTGTCGGGGGCTTTATTGAACCGCTCGTGAAAGAATTACCGATGGAATATGCCGTCGAAATGAATCGCCTGATTCAGTTGCAGATGGAAGGCAGCATTGGGTAGGATAAGAGGCTGTCCCAAAGTGTGTAAATGGCAACCCCATACACAGAGGAACGCCATCGTTTACACAATCTGGCCTCAGCCTTAGCCGAAGTCACGAAGCGTAGCTAAAAAACATATTGACAATCGCTTACGATTTGACTTGTACTGAGCGAAGCACAATTTGGATCGGGCTACAGAAACACCAAATGGCCACTACATGTGTAGTGGCCATTTACTCGTGTAATAGTTAATCTCTACATCCAATCGATCTCGCAAGCCTTTTGATGTGCCGGTGTCGGGCTTGGCTAAGACTTGCGCTACATTGACTCCATTTGAATCCACGTAACAAATATGTTACACTACGGCAATGTGGACGATTACCTACTATTCAGAACGCATCCAGCGGGACATATTGAATTTACCGTCGGGGTTACTCGCTCGCTATCTTCATTATGCTGATCTGTGGGTGGAATTTGGTCCCAATTTAGGGATGCCTCATTCGAGGGCAATGGGTGATGGGCTATTTGAACTGCGGTTGAAGAGCAAAGAAGGCATTGGGCGAGTTTTCTACTGTACGGTAGTTTCGCAAAGAGTTATCGTCTTGCATGCTTTTATCAAGAAGTCGCAGAAAACGCCCAAGAAGGAGTTAGAGACGGCTCGTAGGCGTATGCGTGAGGTGAAGGGAAAATCATGATGTTAACTCATGAAGAATTGAAACAACAGGCGATGGCCAATGTTGATGTCCAGCAAGAGTATGCGGCGTTGTCACTAGAGTTTGACCTCCTACGCATGATGCTGCGCGCTCGGCAACAGGCTGGACTGAGCCAAGCAGAGGTGGCCGAACGAATGGGAACCAAACGGGAGGCGGTCGCGCGCCTGGAATCCTCGTTGGCCTCGGGCAAACATTCGCCATCGATTGCGACGTTGCAGAAATATGCGCGTGCCGTTGGCCAACGGATCGAAGTCCGCTTTGTTGAGTAACAATCGGTCGTTCAGTGCAGATAATTTAAACAAAAATGGTTGCTACGTTCGTAGCAACCATTCAAATCAACTATTTCGTTTAGTGGCGACGGGTGGACTTGAACCACCGACCTAAGGATTATGAAGCCTTCGCTCT
>ERZ795053.5519-NODE-5519-length-13001-cov-17.107910_pt1 | contig 13001 bp, 8 predicted proteins | sample MGYA00375137_ERZ795053 | MGnify/ENA primary metagenome ERZ795053 (study PRJEB30182, sample SAMN05720284) | activated sludge metagenome | isolation source: Anaerobic digester | place: Hong Kong | collected 2014-12-17 ... | reverse complement strand
CACTTTCAATCCCGTATTCTCTGACTTGAGAAATATCTGCGCTTCCTGACATTCTGCAGGAATGGCTGTCTTCATTGGCTGGCGCCGCACAAAACCGCATACTCCGGTATATCCGGACAAAAATCCAGCTTATTTTCCCGGTAGTTAACTTTAGCACAATAATGCTCTATCCCGTTAGTAATCAATAAATAGTCAACCTTTAAAGCCAGATTATAGGCAGAAGCCTGAAAAAAAACCTCTTCGGTAAGCGGAACTTTGGGCGCCTTGCATTCCGCAATCATCACAGGACGTCCGTCGGGCGCAAACACCAGCAGATCAAAACGGCGGGGCAAGCTGTTTACTTTAAGTCCCCGTTCAGATGCCACCATATGTTCAGGCACCTTCCTGTCATTGCACAGGTATTGGATGAGATGCTGCCTGACCCATTCTTCAGGAGTAAGTGCCACAAATCGTCTGCGCAAAGGGTCAAAAATTTCATGTCGCAGCGATGTTTCTCTGATTCTGAAGTTATAAGCGGGGAAATTCAGTGGTTGCATTGTTAAAGGTCTGTGGGATATCAGTACTGCAACATTATATCAAAAACCTTACATTTGCAATAAAATAAATACTTCATTCAAAGCGATAAACAGACAGGCCCGGCATGAAAACCAAACAGGAAATCACAGAGAACTGGCTTCCAAGATATACAGGCACCTCTCTTCAGGAGTTTGGCGAGTATATATTGCTGACGAATTTCAATCATTACCTTGAACTTTTCGCCCACTGGAATAATGTTGAGATCAGAGGTATCAACAGGGCCATGCCGAGTGCTACAGCCGGAGATATCACCTTGATAAATTTCGGAATGGGAAGCGCCAATGCCGCTACCATCATGGATTTGCTTGGCTGCATCAAGCCCCAGGCCGTTTTGTTTCTCGGCAAATGCGGAGGACTCAAACACAGGGCTGAACTCGGCGACCTGATACTGCCCATCGCCGCTATCCGGGGTGAAGGAACCTCCGATGATTATTTCCCCCAGGAGGTACCCGCACTTCCCGCCTTCAGCCTGCAGAAAGCCATATCCACCACCATCCGGGATTTTAACCGGGATTACTGGACAGGAACAGTATACACCACCAACCGGAGAGTCTGGGAGCATGATGATGTTTTTAAGGAATACCTTCGTTCAATCAGGGCCATGGCCATTGATATGGAAACTGCAACCATATTCAGTGTTGGCTTTTTCAATGAAATCCCCACAGGGGCTCTGCTGCTGGTGTCAGATCAGCCGATGATCTCTTCGGGTGTAAAAACCGAGGAAAGCGACAGACATGTTACTGAAGAGTTTGTTGAAATTCACCTTAAAGTAGGCATTGAGTCCCTCAAGCAACTTATCAATAAAGGTTTAACGGTTAAACACCTTCGTTTCTGATCATCTCATCTCATGGCTACTGATTTCAACCGCATCCTGTCTGACCTTAAAAAGCGGATATACTATCCTGTCTATCTCCTGAGCGGCGAAGAACCCTATTTTATTGACCTTATCAGCGACGCCATTGAACGGGAAGTGCTCAGTGACATTGAAAAGGAATTTAACCAGACGATTCTTTACGGTCGTGATGTGAATGCAAATATCATCCTCGACCATGTCAAACGCTACCCCATGATGTCGAGCCATCAGGTTGTAATCGTTAAAGAAGCACAGGAAATAAAAGCGCTCGACGACCTGATACCCTACATTGAAAAACCACTTAATACCACGATTCTTGTACTTTGTTACAAATACAAAAAGTTCGACAAACGAAAAGCTTTTTATAAACTGATTGAGAAAAAAGGGGTAGTTTTCGACTCAGCCAGAATTTACGAGGATAAGATTCCGGGATGGATTGTGGCGCAGGTTGAAGCCAACGGCTATGCCATCAGCCCGAAAGCCTCAGGCATGATCTCCGGTGCGCTGGGCAATGACCTGAGTAAAGTATCCAACGAACTTGGCAAGCTTTATATCAATCTGGCCAAAGGAAGCCTTATCACAGAAAAACTGGTTGAAGACAATATTGGCATCAGCAAAGACTATAATTTCTTCGAATTGCAGAATGCGCTGGCCAACAGAAATATTTCCAAAGCTAACCGGATAATTGCCTACTTTGCTTCCAATCCAAAGGAAAATCCCCTGATAAAAAACGTGATCCTGCTGTTTCACTTTTTTTCCAAATTGCTGCTTTATCATTCGGTCAGAAGTAAGCCTGATTCTGAAGCCGCGTCAATCGTGGGTGTTTCGGTTTACTTCCTGAATGATTACAAGACTGCCGTTCGCAATTACAGCCCGGGAAAGGTCGTTGAGATTATCGGCCTTCTGAGGGAATATGACCTTAAAAGCAAGGGAGTTGATGCAGGTTCAGCCTCCGACGGCGAATTGACGAAAGAACTTATATACAAGATTCTGCATTAAAAGGATCCCCATCGCAAGAGCTCCGGAGACCAGGACTAACCAATGGATAGATTAGTATTTAGCCCGCATCAGTAAAAAAAAACTGAAACTCCTTTCCCTTGAATAGGCTTTTACCAGGCATGGTTATCAGAAAGCCGGTTTAGTGCGCTGCCGGAAAACGCTTCTTATTTCTTCCGGTTGAATCTTTTGCGCGGCTTTTTTTCTTTCCTGCCACGGTGCCGTGGCTGATAATTAATCTGCTCTCCGTACATGCCGGCAATGAGTGCAGCATACTTTTCCTGCATATAGGTCCTTCTCACCTTCAGGGTAGGCGAGAGTTCTCCCGACTCTACCGACCATTCCTTTTCCATCAGGATAAACCTCCTTACCTGCCAGGTATGATCCAGCGTTTCATTCAGTTCGTTGATTTCGCGCTGAATTCTCTGAAACACCAGCTCAGTTTTTGACATTTCAGCATTTGTGCTGTATTCAATGCCCTTGGCCTCACACCACGAACGGAGGTATTCAAAATTAGGTACAATCAATGCAGATGGGTAATTCCGGTTCTCTCCGATAACCATCGCACTTTCGATAAAAGGAGATTCTTTAATCCGGTTTTCGATCACCTGGGGCGCAATATACTTTCCCAGTGAGGTCTTGAATATTTCTTTCTTACGGTCGGTTATCCTCAGGTAACGGCCGTTGACAAGTTCTCCGATATCACCCGTGTGGAACCACCCCTGTTCATCAAAAACCTCCGCAATGCGGTCGGGCCGGTTATAATAACCCATCATCACATTGGGGCCTTTTACCAGAATTTCGCCATCATCAGCCAGCTTCATTTCTACCCCGGGTAAAGGCCGGCCCACCGTACCGAATACTACTCCGCCCGGGTCAAAGGTACCTACGGCTATTACAGGCGATGTTTCCGTAAGTCCATATCCTTCGATTACCTGAATTCCGGCAGCCCAGAAAACCCTTGCCAGCTTGGGGTGCAGGGGAGCCCCCCCGGAAACGATGATTCTCAGCCTGTCGCCAAAGGCCCGTCGCCAATGACTGAATACCAGCCGGTCGGCAAGAAGAAGCTTCAAACGGAAGACCCATCTGCGGGTGAGGTAGAAATCGAAACGATGGCCAAGGTTGAGGGCCCAAAAGAAAATCAGTTTTTTAATCCCCTTCAGGTTTCTGCCTTTCCGGAGAATGGTTGCATAACTCTTTTCGATTACCCTGGGTACGGCACAAAACATTTCCGGTTTTACTTCACGCATATTCTCCCGGAGCCGGTCAAGGTTTTCGGCATAGTATACCGAAATCCCTATATACTGATACATATAGTTCAGCATCCGCTCATAAACATGACAGAGCGGCAGGAAACTCAGCGCACGGTTTACATCCCTCCCATTCAGTATCTGGCTCACGGCAGTGAAATTACTCACCATATTGGCATGAGAAAGCATGACGCCTTTGGGTCTGCCTGTTGTGCCTGAAGTATAAATCAGGGTGGCAAGATCTCCTGGTTCTATACCTGTCCGGATCGACCCAAGTAATTCCTTACCGGAATTTTTCTTCCCAAGCCTGATCAGGTCCGACCAATCTTTCAGACCTTTTTGTTTCTCGAGTACAAAATATGCCTGAAGATCGGGCAGGTCGTTCAGCACAGGTTTAATCCGCTGATAGGCAGCCCGGCAACCAATAAACAGGACCTTTACCCCCGCATCCCTGAAGATAAAGCGATAATTTTCAACACTCAGCGTAGGATAAACCGGCACATGCACACAACCAGCCTGCAGAATACCCATATCCAGAAAATTCCAGAGAGGGCTGTTGCCCATGATGGTGGCAACCCTGTCACCCGGACCAATTCCGAGTGCCATAAGCGCGTAGCTGACGCAATCAGATTGTTTTATGTAATCCGAAGCAGATATTTTTACCCATTTACCCTGAGATTTCCAGGCAAATACATCATCTTTACCGGCATACTTTCCCCGGTATAGCTGAAGCAAATCAAATATGCGGGTTACCACTTCCATCCGCACCAAAATTAACCGGTTAAACAATTAACGGCTCATGCTTCTTCTATGTCAAAAATCTTTTGTATCCGCTCACTGTATTTGGTTGTGATGAATCCACGACGCAGTTTAAGAGATGCTGTCAGTTCTCCGGTATCAACAGTCCACTCTTTACCAAGGAGTTCGAAACGTTTAACCTGTTCCGTTGCCCCAAAAAACTTATTGTATTTATCGATCTCCACCTGAAAACGTTTTCTGATACGGGGCAGGTTTATCATTTCCGCATCGGTAGTATAGGGCACTTCCTTGATGGCACACCAGTTTTTGAGGTGATTAAAATCAGGCACGATCAATGCCGCGGCAAATTTCTGGTTTTCACCAAGCACCATCAGGGTGTCAATAAAAGGTGATTCCTTGAACTTGTTTTCCAGTTGCTCGGGGCTGATGTATTTTCCGAGTGAAGTCTTGAAAATCTCCTTCTTTCGCCCGGTTATCCTCAGGTGACCCTCAGGCTCAATTTTCCCGATGTCGCCGGTATGAAACCAGCCTTCAGGATCAATAGCCAGCCGCGTAAGTTCAGGCTCCTTGTAGTAGCCCATCATGATATTGCGTCCTTTTACCAGAATTTCACCATCGCTGGCAATCATTACCTCCACGCCTTTCAGCACCCGCCCAACGGTTCCGAAACTTATGCCCTGTTCGCTGAAATCACATACAGCAATAACCGGAGAAGTTTCCGTAAGGCCATAACCTTCCAGCACAGGAATCCCTGCAGCCCAGAAAACACGCGAAAGCCTCTGTTGCAAGGCTGCTCCTCCCGATACTATGACTTTCATGTTGTTACCCAGGGCTGCCCTCCATTTACTGAAAACAAGCTTATTGGCCAGTTTTAACTTCAGCTCATAATACCACCCATTGGCTCCGTAGAGTTCATATTTAAGACCCAGGTTCACAGCCCAGAAAAAGATAATCTTTTTAACCCCGCCGAGCTTTCTGCCATTCATGATGATTTTGTCGTAAATCTTTTCAAGCAGGCGGGGAACGGTTGAAAGTATATCTGGTTTCACTTCGCGCATATTCTCGGCAATGGAAGCTACATTCTCGGCATAATAAACCGATATTCCCAGATACTGGTACATATAGTTAAGCATACGTTCATACACGTGACAGAGCGGCAGATAACTTAAAGCTTTCCCATTTTCACCCACCGGAGGTATATGAGAAACTGCCATCACATTGCTGAGTATATTGTCATGCGAAAGCATTACCCCTTTAGGATTTCCGGTAGTGCCGGAGGTATAGATAAGTGTCGCCAGGTCGTCAGGCTTTATCGCTTTTTTGATATCTGACAAAGCCTCCACCGCAGGATGTTCAAGCCCCATTGTTACAAAATCATCCAACAGGCGCAACCCGTTAACTTCTTTAACCGAATAAACGGCAGTCAGGCTTTGCACTTCAGGAATGATGTGTTCAATCTTCCTGTATATATCCTTGCCGGAAATAAAAAGTACCTTTATCCCCGCATGGTTCAGGATATACTTATAATCCGACTCACTGATGGTCGGATAGACCGGTACATGCACCGCACCGGCCTGCATAATGCCCATATCAATAAAATTCCATTCCGGTCTGCTGGGCATAATGGTGGCCACCATATCTCCTTTCCCGATTCCCGAGTAAAGCAAGGCATAACTGATGGCATCAGCAATCCGGCGGTATTCGGCAATGGAATATTTTCGCCAGACGCCATCTTCCTTTCCGGCAATGACATCATTCTTAGGCTGATACACCTCTGAATAGTGTGGCAAAAGATCGAATAAACGGGTAACTTTTGTCATACGTTGTCGGTTAGTTTAGGAAAATAATTTTTCTATCCTGGTCTGATATTTATTTGTAATAAATGCGCGCCTGAGTTTAAGTGTCGGGGTGAGTTCGCCGCTGGCCGTTGACCATTCAGTGCTCATTATGTCAATTTTCTTGATTTGCTCTGTACTTCCAAACTCCTTGTTATACTTGTCAATCACCTTAAGCAGCCTTTGTCTTATCCTTGGAAGGGACACCATTTCCTCGTCTGTTGTGTATTCTATTTCCTTGATTCTGCACCATGACCTCAGGTGGTTAAAATCCGGAACCACCAATGCAGCCGCAAACTTCTGGTTCTCACCCACTACCATAATATTATCAATAAACGGCGATTCCTTTATTTTGTTTTCGAGCAATTCAGGAGCAATATACTTACCCAGAGAGGTCTTGAATATTTCTTTTTTCCGGCCTGTGATCCGCAATTGCCCTTCCGGTTCAAACATGCCTATGTCTCCTGTATGAAACCATCCATCCTGATCGATGACCTGTGCGGTAAGTTCAGGATCTTTATAATAACCCATCATAATATTTGGTCCGCGCGCCAGAATTTCACCATCTTCCGCTATCATAACCTCTACCCCCCTGAGCGGAGGCCCCACCGTACCGATCTTGATACCATTGCTGTCGGTACTGGTTACAGCTATAACGGGAGAGGTTTCTGTAAGTCCGTAGCCTTCATAGATCGGCAAACCGGCAGCTCTGAATGTCTTCACAAGCCTTGGCTGAATGGATGCACCTCCCGACACGATAATCTTGAAGTTTCCGCCCAATGCTTCGCGCCACTTACTGTAAATCAACTTATCGGCAATGCGGTGCTTTAACATATACCAGGCATTGTTCTTCCCCTGAACATCGTAATGAAGCGCAAGATCAACCGCCCAGAAAAAAATCATCCGTTTCACCCCTTTCAGTTTACGACCGGTTGCCTGGATTTTGTCATATATTTTTTCAAGTAACCGGGGCACGCAGCACATCATATCGGGATGAATCTCCTTAATGTTGTCGGTAATCGTTGCCAGACTTTCAGCATAATAAACCGAAATGCCAAGGTACTGGTAAAGGTAGTTCAGCATTCGTTCATAAACATGGCACAATGGCAGAAAACTCAACGCTTTGCCCTCCTCGCCAAAGGTTGGGATATAAGAAACCGCAACGAAATTGGAAATAATATTCGTATGCGAAAGCATTACTCCCTTGGGATTGCCGGTAGTGCCGGAAGTATATATGATTGTCGCAAGATCCTCTCCCTGAATACTCTCTTTGATTGCCTGAACCTTTTCCGGCAAGGGGCCGGCCTGACCAATTCCAACCAGATCATAGAAATTCCGGAAACCTTCCCGCTGCTTAAAGGTAAAAACCTCCTCAACCGAAGGACAGTTTCCTGATACTTCCTTTATTTTTCTTGCCAGCTCCTCGCCGGAAACGAAAACGAATTTGATGCTGGCATGATTGAAAATGTACTGGTAGTCCGCAGCACTGATGGTAGGATATACCGGAACATGTATGGCACCGGCCTGCATAATGGCCATATCCAGAAAATTCCATTCAGGCCTGTTATTGGTAATTGTTGCGATAGCATCGCCCTTTTTCACGCCAAGTGAAAGTAAACCATAGGTCAGATCATCCGCCATACGGATGTATTGTTCTATACTATACTTCTTCCAGACTCCATCCTCCTTGCAGGCAAGTGCATCATCCTTTGGCTTATAGGAAGCCACATAATTCGGTAAAAGATCGAAAATTCTGGTGATGGTCGTCATTTCGCTCAGTTTTAGAAATGAATATTTATATGAGTACTATCCTGGTGAACTTTGACAATAAGATATTCAAAAAGAAAATACGTGCTTCATTTATCAGTGTCAGTCTCCTGACAATGATTTCCTGTGAATAATGCCTGCCGCAGCCTGGGCTGCCGGCATAATGAGCAGGTCGTTGATATTTACATGCGGCGGCTGACTCGCAACAAAGTAAACTGCTTCCGCAATATCTTCAGGACGAAGCGGTTCGAATCCTTCATATACTGCCCTGGCACGGTTTTCATCACCGCTGAAACGCACGGTGGAAAACTCCGTTTCGGCTGCGCCGGGGGCAATCTGGCTCACCTTGATGCCATGTGGCAACAGGTCGATGCGCATGGCTTTTGTTATACTGTCAACAGCCGCTTTGGTCGCACAGTAAATATTTCCGTTTGGATAAACCTCACGCCCGGCTATTGATCCGATGTTGATGATGTGCCCGCTGCCCCGGCTGACCATCGCAGGCGCCAGAGCCCTGCTGAGGTAAACAAGGCCTTTGACATTGGTGTCGATCATCTGATCCCATTGTTCAGGATTCCCTTTATGAAAAGGTTCAAGTCCAAGAGCCAGGCCGGCATTGTTGATAAGAATATCCGGAATCCTGAATTCTCCGGGCAGGGAGGCTAGTGAACGTGCTATTTCTTCCTGCCGGCTTACATCGAGCTTCAGGGGAATAACCCCGACTTTAAACCTGACAGCCAATTCCGATGCAATGGCCTGTAGTTTCTCTATTCTTCGGCCTGAAATAACCAGATCGTAACCTGATTCAGCAAAACGGCTGGCACATGACCGGCCGATACCACTGCTGGCGCCGGTAATAAATACAATTTTACCCATAAATGCTCATCATGATCTCCCGTAAAAATTCAGAATGCAGGAGTCAATCCCTCCGAAGGGTAAAAGTATGGAATAATAAATAATAAGACAAACAACTTTTTTAAGAAAATTAACAATTGTCGGTCCCGGGGCCTGATAAAGCTTCTTGAGGACTTTTAATCCGGCTCATTGCTTTAACTGTGTATTTGAGGATGAATCAGCCAATCATGCGCTCAATCCACTCCCTGGCATTTACAAATGGTTCTATCCAGGGAGAAACTTCATCATTTGACCTTCCCGCGGGATACCAGGCCCAGTTCCAGGGATAGACCGAACGTTCAAGGTGTGGCATCATGGCAAGGTGGCGTCCGTCCTGTGAGGCAATGGCCGCTGCCGCAAGATCCGATCCGTTCGGATTACCGGGATAAGCATTATAGCTGTATTTCATTGGTATCTGATACTGATGCTCATCAAGCGGCAGGTTAAACCGCCCTTCTCCGTGCGCAATCCAGATGCCCAGCCTTTTACCCGCCATACTGCCCAGCATTACTGAGCTGTTTTCCGGAATATCAACATTCAGAAAAGCAGATTCGAATTTTCCTGAGGCATTGTGAAGCATAGCAGGCTTATGATCATGCTCCGGATAAATCAGCCCCAGTTCTACCATCAGCTGACAGCCGTTACACACCCCCAGACTCAGGGTGTCGGGACGTGCATAGAAATTATCAAGTGCAGCTTTGGCGCGTTCATTATAGATAAATGCCCCGGCCCAGCCTTTGGCTGAACCCAGCACATCAGAATTGCTGAAGCCTCCCACAAAAACGATCATATTCACATCCTCCAGGGTTTCCCGCCCGCTGATCAGATCTGTCATATGCACATCCTTCACGTCAAAACCGGCAAGGTAAAGCGACCAGGCCATTTCGCGATCGCCGTTCACCCCTTTCTCCCGGATAATGGCAGCCCTTATTCCGGAGGGTGAAGTCCGGTTAATATCAATATTATATTGTGACAAAACGCCTGTAAAATCGTCGCCAAATTCATAGGAAAGCGGTTGCTTGTCGAAGCTCCGGTAGCGTTCACGGGCATGATCTTCGCCACTTTGCTGCCGGTCGAGCAGGTAGGAAGTTTTAAACCACAATTTGCGCAACTGATCGATTTCCATCTCCACAATGCCATCGTGGAAACGAAGCGACAAATTTCTCCGGAATGACGGCTTCCCAAGGATTTGGAAATTCAGTCCTGCTTCCTGCAAAAGCACTGATGCATAATCAATGTCGTTTACCTGCAGGACAACACCCGGGTTTTCGCTGAATAGCAGTTTGATGATATCACTCTCTCCGAACCCGTCAAGGTCGACATCCAGCCCGATGCCCGGCTGTGCAAAAAGCATTTCAAGCAACGCTGTTACCAGACCACCTGAAGAAATATCATGTCCCGCCAGGACAATATCTTTCCGGATAAGTGTCTGAACAGCTTCGAATGCCCGGATGAAAATACCGGCATCTGCCACTGTCGGGGCTTCATCACCAAGGGTGTTCAGCACCTGCGCCAGTGCGCTGCCTCCTGTTTTCAGCCGGTCGGCTGAAAAATCGAGATAAATCACTGAAGAAGTGAATTCAGGTGCCAGTACCGGTTTTACAACCTTACGGATATCGCTTACCTCAGCTACTGCCGAGATAATTACCGTTCCCGGCGAAAGCACTTTCTCTCCATCCGGATATTTCTGGGTCATCGAAAGGGAATCTTTTCCGGTGGGAATATTGATGCCCAATGCAATGGCAAAATCGCTGGCCGCCTTCACTGCCTCATAAAGCCGCACATCCTCACCCGGATTCCGGCAGGGCCACATCCAGTTTGCACTCAGCGAAACACCCTTCAGACCATGCTCCAGCGGCGCCCACACGAGGTTGGTAAGCGATTCCGCGACAGCCAGCACCGAACCCGCAGCCGCATCAATAAGGCCGGCAGCAGGAGCATGTCCTATTGAAGTTACAATCCCTTTCTCACCATGATAGTCAAGCGCAACTACCCCGCAATTATTCAGCGGCAACTGAACCGGGCCTGCAGTTTGCTGAACTGCCACACGTCCGGTAACTGAACGGTCAACTTTATTGGTAAGCCAGTCTTTACATGCAACCCCTTCCAACTGTAAGACCTGCTCCACATAGCCTTTTAGTCCGGCTGCCTTGTACTTCAGCGGAGTATAAACCTGTGCCAGGGATGAATCTTCCATAATGGTGCGCGGTGGCTTGCCGAACATATCGGCCAGGTGCAGATCAATGGGCTTGTGCCCCGTTTTGCTGTTTATAAATACAAGTTGCTGATCACCTGTCGTCTCTCCGACCAGGAACATGGGGGCCCTTTCCCTTCCGGCCACCTTCCGAAGCAGATCCACATCCGGCTGATGCATGATCAGTCCCATACGCTCCTGCGATTCGTTTCCGATAATCTCCCGGTCCGAAAGCGTCGGATCACCTAACGGCAATTTATCAATTTCTATTCTCCCCCCGGTGACTTCAACCAGTTCGGAAAGTGAATTCAGGTGTCCGCCGGCTCCGTGATCATGAATGGATACAACCGGGTTTTTGTCGAGTTCAGCCATTGCCCTGATGGCATTATACACCCTTTTCTGCATCTCGGGATTCGACCGCTGCACGGCATTCAGTTCAATGGAGTTGCTGAACTGGCCGGTGGCTACCGATGACACAGCTCCGCCGCCCATCCCGATCCTGTAATTATCACCTCCCAATACGATCACTTTGTCGCCGGGTGCCGGATCCGCTTTCAGGCTGTCAGATTTCCGGGCATACCCCACCCCACCGGCAAGCATAATTACTTTGTCATATCCGTAGGTCCTTGCGCCACCCTCGTACTCGAAAGTTAACAGACTTCCGCAAATCAGTGGTTGTCCGAATTTATTGCCAAAATCACTGGCCCCATTCGATGCCTTGATCAGCAACTCTTCAGGAGTCTGATAAAGCCATTTCCGGGGTTTTACAGCCGTTTTCCAACCATGTAATTCACAATTTCTTGGATAAGAGGTCATGTAAACCGCGGTGCCCGCAATTGGCATGGAACCTTTCCCCCCGGCCATTCTGTCGCGAATCTCTCCCCCGCTGCCGGTTGCCGCCCCGTTGAATGGCTCAACCGTTGTCGGAAAATTATGGGTCTCCGCTTTCAGCGAAATAACTGACTCAATCTCTTTAACCTTGAAAAAATCGGGCCGGTCAGGATTAACAGGGGCAAACTGTTTTATTGAAGGCCCTTTTATAAAGGCTACATTATCTTTGTATGCCGAAACAATGAAATTGGGATTCGCGTCAGAGGTTTTTCGGATCATAGAGAAAAGCGTCTCCGGCATTTCCCTGCCATCCAGCACAAAAGTTCCGTTGAAGATTTTATGCCGGCAATGCTCCGAATTAACCTGCGAGAAACCAAATACCTCACTGTCAGTCAGGCGCCTGCCTATCTTTCGGCTCAGCTCATTGAGGTATTCAATTTCATCCTGCGAAAGCGCGAGGCCTTCCTGTAGATTATATGCAGCGATATCTTCAATTTCTTTCACCGGATCAGGCTCATGCACGACGGTAAAAATATCCTGATCGAGGTTATGGTTCAGCACCTGCAGCATCGCATCGTGCGGGGCATCGGCTCCCGCCACTTCAACATATTCTTCAATTCTGAAGATGCCTCCGATCCCCATGTTCTGGGTAATCTCAACGGCATTCGTACTCCATGGTGTTACCATTTCGCGGCGCGGACCAATAAAAAAGCCCGATATCGACCGGGCTTCAATATATTCTGCGCCACCGAACAGCCAGCTTAATTTCTGAATATCGCTAAACGTGAGTTCTTTTTCGCAACCAACAGCGTATAGAAAACTCCCCCTGAAAAACCTGATCATTTCTTTTACTTTTTATGTGGCAAAGTTAAGAAAGGAAATTAAAAGGAGAAGTGCAAATATTGAAATACGTGAAGTGTTTTGCAGAAAAAACCCTGCTTCAATCTGTTAACCGTAAGAAACAAAACTTCTTAAATTTGTCATGATTAATTAAAGGGGTATGTTCAAAAAAATCAAACTAACTGAAGATTGGGCATCTGTAGTCG
>ERZ795053.5517-NODE-5517-length-13004-cov-5.215229_pt1 | contig 13004 bp, 8 predicted proteins | sample MGYA00375137_ERZ795053 | MGnify/ENA primary metagenome ERZ795053 (study PRJEB30182, sample SAMN05720284) | activated sludge metagenome | isolation source: Anaerobic digester | place: Hong Kong | collected 2014-12-17 ... | reverse complement strand
CTCATGGACCGCAGCGACAGCGTCAAGAACCTGCTCGACACGCAGGAACGCTATCTCCACGAGGTCAGCGAGACGATCAAGGACGCCGACGACCGCGTCGGCGCGATCGACTTCGCCCGCAACGCCTTCATCCAGCAGTTGCCCATGGGCGGCGGCTACCACATCGCCGAGGGCCGCCTGCCGGAGATGGAAAACCGCGATCGCACCGACATCGCCGCAGCCATCCGCCTGGCGATGGCCTCGTTTCCCTCCGACAGCGCCAAGCGCATCGTGCTGCTTTCCGACGGCAACGACAACATGGGCGACGTGCTCAGCGAGGCCGCCCGTGCCCAGGCCGAGGGCATCGCCATCGACGTCGTGCCGCTCTGGTACGAGCATCGCAACGAGGTCTACGTCGACCGCATGGTCGCGCCCACCCAGGTGCAGGACGGCGACATGGTCCCGCTGCGCATCGTGCTCCACGCCGAGCGCGCCACCTCCGGCCGCATCGACCTCTACCACAACGGCCGGCTGATCCCCGTTCCGCCGGAGATGGCCCACGTGGCGCTCACCCCCGGGGCCAACCCGCTCATCTACAAGATTCCCGTGCACGGCGGCGGACCCCAGCGCTTCGAGGCCCGCTTCGTGCCCGACGAGGGCAGCGCCGCCGACAGCATCGAGGAGAACAACTACGCCACCGCGTTCTCCTTCGTCGCCGGCAAGATGAGCGTGCTGATGCTCTCCCAGCGCCCCGACGAGGATACCCCGCTGGTGGATGCGCTGCGCAGCGAGAAGATCGACGTCGAGCAGCGCGACGTCTCCGCGGGCGAGGTCGACCTGCTCGAACTCATGAACTACTCGACGGTGATCCTCGCCAACGTCCCCGCCAACACCTTCACGCGCGAACAGCAGCAGACGCTCGCCCAGTACGTCGAGAACCTCGGCGGCGGCCTGATCATGACCGGCGGCGACGAGTCCTTCGGCGCCGGCGGGTGGATCGGCTCGCCCGTCGCCCAGGTTATGCCCGTCGATTTCGAGATCAAGCACAAGCGCGTGATCCCCCGCGGGGCGCTCGTGCTGATCATGCACAGTTGCGAAATCCCCCGCGGCAACTACTGGGGCGTCGAGGTCGCCAAGGCCTCCGTCGACACGATCAGCTCGCGCGACTACATCGGCGTGCTCGCCTACTCCTGGTCGCCCGGCGGCGTGAACTGGGAGGTGCCCTTCGGCATCGCCTCCAACAAGCCCGCGATCAAGAAACGCATCGAACGCATGGCCATTGGCGACATGCCCGACTTCGACTCGACCATGAAGATGGCCGTCTCGACGCTCAAGGCCTCCGACGCGTCGCAGAAGCACATGATCATCATCAGCGACGGCGACCCCTCCGCGCCCGTGCCCGCCGTGATCAACGACATGGTCCGCAACAAGATCACCTGCAGCACCATCGGCATCGGCTACGGCTCGCACGTCATGGAGAAAACCCTGCGCGACATCGCCTCCCAGACCGGCGGCAAGTTCTACCCCTGCCGCAACCCCAAGCTCCTGCCGCAGATCTTCGTGAAGGAATCCAAGGTCGTCCGCCGTTCGCTCATCAGCAACGAACGCTTCACGCCGCAGGTGCGCTACGCCTACAGCGAACTGCTCACCGGCATCGGCCCCGACGAGGTCCTTCCGCCACTCGGCGGCATGGTCCTCACCTCGCCCAAGCCCGAGGCCCAGATCGCCCTCGTCCGCGTCGGCGAGGATCGCACCGAGGACCCCGTGCTCGCCCACTGGCAGGCCGGATTGGGTAAAGCCGTGGCGTTCACCAGCGGCTACTGGACCCACTGGGGCGATGCCTGGGTCAACTGGCCGAAATTCTCCAAGCTCTGGGCCCAGATCGTCCGCTGGTCCATGCGCCAGGAGGCACCCGCCAACTTCGACGTCTTCACCCGCATCGAGGGCACCAAGGGCCGCGTCATCGTCGACGCCATGGACAAGGACGCCAAGGCCCTCAACATGCTCAGCCTGCCCGCCGTCGTCATCAAACCCAACCAGGACGTCGCCCCGTTGCTCTTCGCCCAGACCGGCCCCGGCCACTACGAGGCCGAGTTCGACGTCGACCAGACCGGCCAGTACATCGCCAACGTCGCCGTCAGCGAGCAGGGCGTCCACCAGGGCTCCATTCAGACCGGCGTCTCCGTGCCGTTTTCGCCCGAGTTCCGCGAACTCGTCACCAACGAGGCCCTGCTCCACAAGATGGTCGACATGACCGGCGGCCGCTGGCACGAGGACATCTCCCAACCCGCCAAGCACGAGATCTTCAAGCACAATCTGCCCCCGGTGAAGGCCAAGGCGCCGATCTGGGACTGGATGCTCGCCTGGATCCTCCTGCCGCTCTTTTTGCTCGACGTGGCTGTCCGCCGCCTGGCCAGCACCGTGGCGTTCTCGATCGTGCTCGAACTTACCCTCATCGTCGTGCTGCTCTTCGGCGCCGGGTGGGTTCACGCGGGCGCCTGGGGCGTCCTCGGCGCGATCCTCATCGGCGAGTTCATTGGCTGGGCCTTGCGTTTCCGCGCGATCGGCCCCATCGTGGACTTCCTGACCCACTCGGTCACCGCCCTCGGCCATACCGGCGAACGCAGCACCGCCACCATCGGCCAGCTCAAGGATGTGCGCGACCGCGTCCGCGACGAGGGCGGCCAGCGCCTCGGCGGGGCCCGCAAGGTCGAGTCCACGCGCGACGAACCCGCGGTCGACCGCCAGCGGCGCTTCGACGTGGGCGATGCAGCCGCCAGCCAGCCGGTGCAGGACCTCCAGGAATCGCTGGGCGCACCCCAGGCTGGGGCGGAGCCGACGCCGGAGAAAAACCGTCCGCCGGCGCCCGCGGACAAGCAGGACCAGGGGGCGGAGGACGCAACCTCCCGCCTGCTCCGCGCCAAGCGCCGGGCGCGCAAGGAAATGGACGACGACCAGAACAAGGGCCAGTCCTGATCGTCAGGGGTTTTTCAAGATTGCGAGGTGTGGTTTTGAAACGGGGATTGGCCCTGCTGGGCATCGTGTTGGGCATGACGGGCGGGGCATTCGCGCAAGGCCCCCGCGCTTTCGTCGGGGCGCGGGTGATACCGATCGAGGGACCGGAGATCGCCGACGGCGTGCTGCTCATCGACGGCGACCGCATCGTCGCCCTCGGGCCGCGTGAATCGACCCCGCTGCCCGCCGGCGCCGAGCAGATCGACGTCTCCGGCAAAACCATCATGCCGGGCCTGGTCGACACGCACAACCACATCGGCGGCATCGGCGGCGGCGACGGCTCGAGCCCGCTCCAGCCCGGCGTGCGCGTCTACGAATCGCTCAACGTGCACGACGCGGGCTTCCGCCGTGCGGTCGCCGGCGGGCTCACCACGCTCAACATCATGCCCGGCTCCGGCCATCTCTCCAGCGGCCAGACCATCTACGTCAAGCTGCGCCCGGCGCGCACCATCGAGGACCTCGCCTACCGCAACGCCGACGGCTCGATCGCCGGCGGTTTGAAGATGGCCAACGGCACCAACTCCATGCGCGACGCGCCCTTTCCCGGGACGCGCGGCAAGTCCGCCGCCCTGGTTCGCGAGGAATTCATCAAGGCCCAGGAATACGTGGAGAAGGTCAAGCGCGCCGGCGACGACCCGGAGAAACTCCCCGCGCGCGACCTCGACATGGAATGCCTCGCCCAGGTGCTCAGCGGCGATCGCATCGTGCACTACCACACGCACCGCCACGACGACATCATGACCATCCTCCGCCTCAAGGAGGAGTTCGGCTTCCGCGTCGTGCTCCACCACGTCAGCGAAGGCTGGCGCGTCGCCGACGAAATCGCCGCGTCCGGCACACCCTGCTCGGTCATCCTCGTCGACAGCCCCGGCGGCAAGATCGAGGCGGAACACCTGATCATGAAGACGGCCGCCGTGCTCGACAAGGCCGGCGTCCTTGTCGCCTTCCACACCGACGACTGGATCAGCGACTCGCGCCTCTTCCTGCGCATGGCCGCCCTCGGCGTCCGCGCCGGACTGCCCCGCGACAAGGCCCTCGCCGCCCTGACCCTCTCCGGCGCGAAGATGCTCGACCTCGACAACCGCGTCGGCTCGCTCAAGGCCGGCAAGGACGCCGACTTCATCGTGCTCAGCGGCGATCCCTTCAGCGTCTACACCAAGGTTGAGCAGACCTGGGTCGAAGGCAACAAGGTGTTCGACCGCACGAATCCCGACGACCGCCTGCACGCGGCAGGGGGGTACGGCGCCGGCGACGAAATGGAACCCTACCTGTGCTGCCAGGAGGATGCGGAGGCGCACCAATGAAACGGTTCATGAAACTGCAGAATCTGGCCATAATTGTTTTCACAATTTCGTTCGGGCTGGCTGTGCCCGCGTCGGCGCAGCTCGTCGTGCGCGGCGAAACCGTCTACACCATGGCCGGACCGCCGATCAGCAACGGCATCGTCGTCATCCAGGACGGCAAGATCTCCGCGGTGGGGCCCGCGACCGAAATCGATCTCCCGCCCGACCTGCGCATCGTCGAGGCCAAGGTGGTCACTCCCGGCCTCGTCGACGCCCACAGCACCGTCGGACTCACCGGTCTGCTCAACCAGCGCGAGGACCAGGACCAGATCGAGCACTCCGCGCCGATCCAGCCCGACCTCCGCGCCATCGACGCCTTCAACATCAAGGACCCGCTGATCGCCTGGATCCGCGGCTTCGGCGTCACCACCATCCACACCGGTCACGCCCCCGGTGAACTCATCTCCGGTCAGACGATGATCATCAAGACCTACGGCAACACCGTCGACGAGGCGGTGATGGTGCCCACGGCAGCCGTGGCCGCCACGCTCGCCGAATCCGCGCGCAAGGGCGGCGACAAGTCGCCCGGCACCCGCGCCAAGATGATGGAGATGCTCCGCCAGGCGTTCTACGCGGCCCGCGCCTACGCCCACAAACGCGACGCCGATGACCCCGAGAAAACGCCGGACCGCGACCTCGCCAAGGACGTCCTCGTCCGCGTGCTCGATCGCGAAATCCCCATGCTGATCACCGCCGAGCGCGCCCAGGACATCGCCAACGCCCTGCGCCTCACCAAGGAGTTCAACATCCGCATCATCCTCGACGGAGCGGCGGAGAGCTACCTGCTGACCGACGAGATCAAGGCCGCGGGCGTCCCCGTGATCGTCCACCCGCTGATGGCCCGCGCCTTCGGCGAGATGAAGAACGCCAGCTTCGAGACGCCGGCGCGGCTGCACGATGCGGGCATTCCCTTCGCGTTCCAGTCCGGTTTCGAGGGCTACGTGCCCAAGACGCGCGTCCTGCTCTTCGAGGCGGCGATCGCAGCCGCCAACGGCCTCACCTTCGAGCAGGCGCTGGCCGCCGCGACGATCGACGCCGCCCGGCTGCTCGGCGTGGACGACCGCGTCGGCTCGCTCGCGGTCGGCAAGGACGGTGACCTCGCTCTCTACGACGGCGACCCGTTCGAGTACACCACGCACTGCACCGGCGTGATCATCGAGGGCCGCCAGGTCAGCGACGAACCGCATTGACGCCGTTGGAGGGCGCACGATCAAGCGCAACGCCTGCACCAAGGTCGTTCAGCGTGTTCGACCCGGAAGCCAAAGCACCCGCAGGTCACGCGTCATCTTGAGTACGCTGGCGATGACCACGATGAATTCGAGACGCCCGAAGAACATGGCGATGATCTCGGCCCACAACGCGACGCGCGGCATGTCCGCGGATGTCACGCCGACCGACAGCCCCACCGTCGCAATCGACGACGCAAATTCGAACAGCGCGTCACTCAGCCCGAAGCCGCACGCGCACAGCACGAGCACGCCGAGCAGATAGCTCACCACAAAGAGGAACACGAACACCGCAAGCTGCCGCACGCGGGCATCATCGAGGAAGACCCGCGTGTCGCCCTCCCACAGCGGCCGGGCCACCACCGCGGTCTGCGGCAGCAATTGGCTGCGGATCTCCCAGACGAGCTGCCGCCACAGCACATAGATGCGGATCTGCTTGATGCCGCCGGCCGTCGAGCAGGTGCCGCCACCGATCAGCATCAGACCGACCAGCACCGCGATTCCCGCACTGTTCCAGGCGCCGTAGCTCACCGTGGAAAACCCCGTGGTCGTGAGGGCGGAGACCGTCTCGAACACGCCGACCCGGATCGCCTTGGAGAGCTCGGGATAGAGGCCGCGGCAGGTGAGCAGCACCGCCGCCGCAGCCGCGAGCGGGATCAGCACGACCTGCACGCGCACCTCGCCGTTGCGCGCCACGGCGCGCAGGTGGCCGCGCCACAGGTACCACGCGGTCACGAAGCTCAGGTTGCCGAGCACCATCAACGCCAGCGTAACCGCCTCGACCGTCACGGAATCCCAGTACCCGATGCTCTCTGCCCGCGTCGAAAAGCCCCCGGTGGAGACGGCGGCGAACGCCTGGTTGACCGCGTCGAACGGCGTCATCCCCGCGAGCCAGTAGGCCAGCGTGCCGGCGGCGGCATAGCAGCCGTAGATGACGAGCACCAGGCGCGCGGATTGCCTCACGTGCGGAACGAGCTGGTCGCTGCGCCCCTCGGCACTGGAAATGCCAACGCCGACCGGCCCCACGATCGCCGACATCATGATGATCGCCAGGCCCGCTCCGCCGGCGAGCTGAATGACGCTGCGCCACAGCAGGATCATCGGACCGGCCTTGGTCACGTCGACCACCGACAGCCCCGTGGTCGTCCACCCGCTTACCGATTCAAAGACCGCGTTTGAAAACGAAATTCCCAGGATCGACGTGAACGGCCAGGCGGAGAACAGGATCACCACGATCCAGCTCAACACGACGATCACGCCACCTTCCTGAACGGAGAGCGTCACGCGCGCCGGCGAGCGGAAGACGCCCCACAGCGCCAGCCCGGCCAGGGCCATGCACCCCGCGCACCAGCCAAAGGCGCCGGCATGCGCCGCCTCCTCCGGGTGGCTGAAAAGCACCAGCAGCGGCGTCAACGCAAGTCCGCTCGCGAGCAGGAGGATGAGGCCCACCGACGCGAGCATCGCCGCGTAGCGCTGGCCGAGATATTGTCTTTCACGCAAGGCTGTTGTTCCCCACAGCGTTCTCGACGATTATCAGGCGTGGATTCGGCGGTTGGTCGCGAGAAAGCCAGGCCGCGAACACCGCCCGCGCCTGCGCTAGCCGCGCTCCCCCGTGAACGTCTTCAGCACCGGCCCGTGATTCTCGCGCAGCGTGATCAGCACGACGCGATCGCCGGCCAGCAGCGTGTTGCCGCCGCGCGGGACAATCGGCTCACCGTCGCGGATCACCACGGCGATCAGCGCGTTCTCCGGGAGTTGGATCTCCTTCAGGGCCTTTCCGGCGACGGGGGATTGCGCGTCGAGCTGGATCTCGGTCACGTTGACCCGGCCCTCCCCGAGCGGCAGCAGGTTGGTGATCTGCTCCAGTGCGGCGCGCTGCTCGATGAGGCTGCTGACGATGTGCGTCGTCGAGAACGACGCGATCCCCAGGCGGTCGAAGATGGCGGCGTTGTCGGGGTCATTGGCCAGGGCGACAGCGCGGGGGACCTCGAACTGCAGCGTGGCGAGCTGGCAGATGACCAGATTGTCCTGGTCGTGCGGCGTGATCGCCAGCAGGGCGTCGGCGCCCATCGCTCCGGCCTCCTTCAGGATGGCGGCATCGCTGCCGTCGCCCTGCACGACCGTCGCACGCAATTGGCGCGCCAGCTCGATGCATTCGGCCGCGTCGCGATTGATGACCACGACGTCGTGCCCCTTGGCCGCGAAGTTCCGGCACAGAAAATAGAGCGTCTTGCCTCCGCCGACGATGATGATCTTCATGGCCGCTGCCCCGCGCGATCCGCGGCTCCGTTCTCCACCGCGCGCAGCAGCAGCGCCGCGCCCACGGACGTGGGACACACCGTGGCGATGCCCAGTTGCGCGTAGACTTCCTCGCGCTTCGGGTCAAACACGCGCGCTATGACGTCGGGCACGTCAAACAACCGGCGCGCCACCTGCGCGACCATCAGGTTGACGTTGTCATCGTGCGTCGTCGCGATCAGCACGTCGGCGTTCCGCAGCTTCGCCTCGCGCAGTACGGCCAACTGTGTGGCGTCACCCTCCACGCGAAAACCGCTGAAGTCCGGCGACAGGTTTCGAAATGTCGCCTCGGCGCGATCGATGACCACGACGGAGTTGCCGTCGCGGCTGAGCTGGTTGGCGACCTGCGCGCCGAGGCGACCACAGCCGACGACGACGACATAGCGATCAGGCCTCATCCGCACCCTCGTTACCCCGCGGGCGATTGACTTTGGGAGATTCCGGCCCTGCGCCGAGGTCGATCTTGCCGAGCTTGTCCCAAGAGGAGGTGCGTTCAAGGTTCGCCCGCGCCGGGCGATAGGTGGGATCGATATCCAGCGCGGCGCGGTAGAACTTCTGACCTTCGAGCCAGTCGCCCTTGATCTCGAGCAAAGCCCCGAGCAGGTTATACGCCTCCGGCTGCGCGGGATCCGCCGCGATGGCTTTGCGGACTGTCTCGCGCGCCGCCGCGAAGTCGCGGTCGGAAATGTGCAGCTTGGTCAACTCGATGAGCGCGCCGGCGTCGACGGCGTGGGCTTCGTCGAGGGTCTCGCGAGCGAGCACCTGCATCGCCAGGTCGCGGATCTCGCCCGGACTGAAGGGCTTCTGAATGAAATCGACTGCGCCCAGCTTCATTGCCTCGACGGCGGACGCGACGGTCCCGTGCGCCGTGATGATGATGACCCGCGTCCGCGGCCAGTGCTCGCGCACGCGGCGCAGCACTTCCGCGCCGTCCATGCCCGGCATCTTCATGTCGAGGAACATGAGCGCGTAGGCGCCCTCGCGGAGCTTCTGCAGCGCCTCCTCGCCGTTCACGGCGGTGGCCACCTCGACCTGCAGCGGCTCCAGCGCGCGCGCCATGGTCAGGCGGATGTTCTTTTCATCATCGACCACCAGAATAGGGTTTTGCTTCATGGAGCATCTCCTGACCTGCCAGCGGCAGGGTAAACGTGAAGGTGCTGCCCTTCCCGGGGGCCGATTCGACCCAGATCGTTCCGGCGTGGGCGCGGACGATCTCCCGGCAGATGGCGAGCCCCAGCCCGGCGCCGCCACCTTCCTGGCCCTCCACCTGCACGAACTTCTGGAAGATTCGCGACTGGTCTTCCAGCGGAATCCCGGGGCCGTCGTCGCGCACCGCCAGTTGCACGTGGTCGCCGACGCGTTCCGCGCGCATGGCGATATGGCCGCCCCGGCCCACGTAGCGGATGGCGTTGGAGACCAGGTTCGTGAGCACCCACGCGATCTTGTTCGCGTCCGCGCGGACGGCGGGGACCGGGGGCGGCTCCTCCACCGTCAGCGTCACGCCCTTCATCTCCAGTTGATTGCGAAATACCGCTTTGACGCGCTCGAAGAGCGCGGCTACCACGACGCTCTCGAACTGCAGGGCGATCATGCCCGCCTCGACCTTGGACAAGTCGAGCAGATCGTCGACCAGCGCCTGCATACGGTGCACCTCCTCGTGCGCCGCCTGCAGCAGGTCGCGATCCTGTGCCTCCAGCCGGCCGGCGGCGTGCTCCATGAGCAGGTCCACGCTCATCCCCAGACCGGTCAGCGGCGTGCGCAACTCGTGCGACGCGGCCATCACGAACTCGCTCTTGAGCCGTTCCACTTCCGTCAGCCGGGTCACGTCGCGCAGCACCAGCACCACGCCCGCCAGCGCCCGGTCCCGACCGCGAATAGCCGTCACGGAGAATAGACAGTGCGCCGGCCGATCGCCACCGGGCAGCGTCACGAACCGCTGCTCGTGCGGAAGATCGATCCGCCCGTCGGCCTCCACCGTCCGCCGGATCAGGGCGCAGAGCTCCGGGGCGGGCAGCAGATCCGCGCAATCGAGCGCGGTCTCGGAAGAAAACCCGAAGTCGAGGAGCCGGCGGGCCGCGGGGTTGATCCCGGTGACCTTCAACCGCGGGTCGAAGACCACCAGCCCGTCCTCGATGCTCGCGAGAATCGCATCCCCCTTGTTCTTCTCCGCAATGATCTGCTCGATGTTCAACTCGTGATAGCGGCCGAGACGCTGGGCCATCTGATTGAATTCGCTGGCGAGTTGACCCAGTTCGTCATCTGTTGCCACCGGAACCTCCACGGAAAAATCGCCCGCGGAGATCTGCCGCGACGCCTGCACGAGCCGTTGAATCGGACGCGCGATGCGCCCCGCCAGCATCAGGCTGACGGCCAGCGCGATGCCCAGAGCCAGCGCCGCCACGGTGATGGTGGAGCCGATCGCCTGCCGCGCTACGCCCCGCGCGCTCACACTGGCGGCGTACATCGTCTCCTCGTTGAGCTGACGCAGCGCGATGCACTGCGTCCGCACCTGTGCGAACCGTGGGTACACCTGGTCGTGATACCATCCATCGGGCGGCGCGGCCGTCGCAGCGCCGCGCTCCCGCCAAGCGGCGAACTGACCACGAAACGCGGCGTAGTCGGACTCGATCGCGTTCACCAGGTCCGCTTCGCCCGCGATGGTGATGTTGTCCTTCGCCCGCGCCAACCACTGCAGGAACACCGCCTCGCTTGCGTGGAACTGCGCGGTGCCCGCATCCGCGTCGCCCAGCAGGATCAGCAGAATGGCGCTGTCCTGCCGCTCCAGCTCATCCACCATGTTCTCAGCCGCGAGGATGCTCCGGTAGTTCTCGCTCAGGATCGCGTCAGTCGCCCGCCCCAGCACCACCAGATTCGCGACCGACAGCACGACCACCGCGCCCATACACGCAAACGTGACCCCTTGGCCGATCAGGATTTTCTGCTTCAGTGTCATGGGGAACTCGAGGCGGTTGCGCACGCATCAGGCCATGGGTGGATATTGTCGGACCAGTCTCCCCCCGGAGCAAGCACGTGCCAGCGGCGGCACCAAGGGCGTGCAGACGGGCGGTGTGGTGCGGCACGCCAAGGCCTAGCGGCTGCGCCAGAACCGCGGATGCAGCAGCACCAGGATCGCGAAGACCTCCAGGCGCCCCAGCGCCATCAGGATGCTCAGCACCGCCTTGCTGCTGCCCGATAGCCAGCCGTAGTTTTCCACCGCGCCGACCTTGGCCAGGCCCGGCCCGATGTTGCACAGGCAGGCCACCGACGCCGTGGCCGCCGTCGTCATCCCGATCGCGCCGCCGGGCTCGAGCAGCAGCAGCGCTCCAGCCCCCGCACCGAACAGCAGGATGTGCCCCAGCACGAACGCAATCGTCCCCTGGCGCAGCTCCGGTGTGATCGGCACCGACCCCACCTTGATCGGACGCACCACGTGCGGCCGGAACGCCCGCTCCAGCTCGAACGCCATCACCTTGAAGGCGATCAGGATGCGGATCACCTTGATGCCGCCGCCGGTAGAGCCCGCGCACGCGCCGACGAACATCAGCATCACCAGCACCGCCTTCGCCGCGAACGGCCAGAGGTTGAAGTCCGCCGTGCAGAACCCGGTCGTCGTCTGGATCGACACCGTCGTGAACGCCGCCTCACGCGCCGCCCGTCCCCACGACGGCGGATGCACCTCGCCGGTCGTCATGACGATCGGCTGATGCGCAATGCACACGGTGATGAAGGCCGCCGACGCCACCAGGATCAGCAGGTACGCGCGCAGCTCCGCGTCGCGCCACACCGGCCGCCACTGCCGGCGCAGCAACTGGTAGTACAGGCCGAAATTCACGCCCGCCACCACCATGAACGCCACCACGATCAGGTTCACCGCCAGCGGATCGTGCCCGCCGATGCTGTGATCCGTCGTGCTGAATCCGCCCGTCGCCAGCGTCGCGAAGGTGTGGCAGACCGCGTCGAACCAGTCCATGCCCGCGAGCCGCAGCGCCACCGTCTGCGCGACCGTGAGCCCCAGGTAGATCAGCCAGAGGACGCGCGCGGTCTCGCGGATGTGCGGCGTAATGCCCTCTGGCTCCGGCCCGGGCGCCTCCACGCGGAAGAGCCGCTTCGCGCCCACGCCCAGGCTCGGCAGCACCGCGACGAACAGTACCACGATTCCCAAGCCGCCCAGCCAGTGCGTCGTCGCCCGCCACAGCAGCAGGCTCCGCGGCAGCGTGTGGATCTGCGCCAGCACCGTCGCGCCGGTCGTCGTCAGCCCGCTCATCGCCTCGAAATAGCAGTTGATCGGCTGGAAAAACGCGTGCCCCGGCCGGCCCTCCAGCCGCGCCCACACGAAGAACGGCAGCCCCGCCAGCGCCGCACCCACCAGCCAGCTCGCCGCCACCAGCAGCAGCGCCTCACGCCGCCCGAACGCGTCGTCCTCCGGCTTCAACAACACGTACAGCGACCCGCCGATCAGCAAACCCGCCAGCGAACTGATCAGCAGCGACCAGAACGGATGGTGCAGGTGCCACCCGCCCGTCTCCCATACCACCGCGCCCGCGATGCCGCCCTCGAGCATCACCACGCTCAGCACGACGAACAGCAGCCCCAGTTGGCGAAACACGTAATGCAGATTCACGCGCCGCTCATCCCGCTGTGAAGATCTTCTTCAGCCGCGACTCCGCGCCCGCCCGGCCGATCACCAGCACCGTGTCGCCCGGCTCGATCGTGTCGTCCGCCGCCGGTACCTGCACCCGCTCGCCCCGCTCGATGGCCGCCACCACCCAGTCCGGCGACAACCGGATGTCCTTGAGCTGCTTGCCCTCCACGCTCGCCCGCGGACCGACCCGCACCTGGTACACGTCGATAATCCCCCGCGCCAGCGACGCAATCCGCTGCAGCGGGCCCGACTGCAGAAACCGCTCGATCTCGCGCACCGCCACCATCCGCGGGCTGAACGCCCGGTCGATCCCCACGCCCGGCAGCAGGTGCAGGTAGTCCGGCCGCTGCACCACCGCCACCACGTGCGCGATGCCCATGCTCTTCGCCCACGCGCACGCGAGGATGTTGTGCTCGTCGTCGTCGAGCAGCGCCACCAGCGCATCCGCCTTGGCCAGGTGCTCCTCGTCGAACACCGCCCGGTCCGAAGGATCCGCCTGCA
>ERZ795053.5516-NODE-5516-length-13008-cov-18.514167_pt1 | contig 13008 bp, 9 predicted proteins | sample MGYA00375137_ERZ795053 | MGnify/ENA primary metagenome ERZ795053 (study PRJEB30182, sample SAMN05720284) | activated sludge metagenome | isolation source: Anaerobic digester | place: Hong Kong | collected 2014-12-17 ... | reverse complement strand
CTATGCCCCAGGTATCATAGTTTTTCAAGGTGCTTTGCCGTATTTGCACGTTCACGATGTCTTCGGGGCACAGATCAATGTTTTCGATTAAAATGGGAATATCAAAACCATCGAAGGTGCATTGCATCACCTCGAAGCTATCGGTATCATACACATGTATGCCGTTGTTGGCATGGGTACCGCCATCATTGAACAGCACATTTTCGGCAAAAAACTCTGCAAAAGCGGTTCTGAGTTTGCTGTTGTTGTTATAGACGATTCTACAATCTTCCAGGTACACATCGCGGTCGTAGATGTAGAGGTCTGCGCCATCCTGCAGCCAGGCTTTCATATCGGGGGTGCCGGTACCCTGTAGCACAAAGCGGCTGTTGCTGCCCAGGTTAAATACTCCACCTGAATTATATTTTAAATAACCTGTACCAGTAAAAGTAAAATCAATATTATCTGCAGTTTTAATAGTGCCTCCATCTCTTAGATCAATGATGGCCGTTATATTGTTTAGTTCAATGTCATTACCATTTAGCAATAGAGTTCCACCATCTTCAATGATTATTTTAGTATTTGTGGCATTCGCTATGATGCTTCCTCCACTTTCAAGTACTATAATTCCGCCATTCTTAACTTCAATTGTAGCTCCAGATTCTAGTCTAACATCAGCCCCAGATTGAATGATTATTGAAGAGTTTTCATCAACTACTAAGCTTGAGGAAGATTTTAAAATCAATTCTGAGTTCGATAATAAGTTAAATTCTGTGGGCAAAGTATAATTGTAAGTAGCGTCTTTATATTCAGTATTCGGTGTTCCTGTATTGTTTAATGTAAGTACAGCCCCAGATGATACTTCCAAAGTTTCATTGGCAGGTAAATCAATGAAACCAGCCCACCTTTTGTTTGTAGCTATAGTCCAATCATCAAATGCGACTTCTATCTCAAACTCACCAGTAGTAGAGTTGTAGCTTGCGATACTCACTGATAATCAATTTAGTAATAGATTTCCTGTCTTATCATTTGTATAGTCAAAATCTACAAAATCAAGTATTGGGATTACACCATCTAAACCAAGTACATCGCCAACACTGAATTCCGCCCCCGGTTTCCCAAAGTGGTTATATGTGTTTGATGTAGTTCCACCTGAGTATTCTTTACTTATACCCTTTACTTCATTGCCGGTCCCTAAATTATAATTTGATTCAATATAAATAAGATCGATTCCATCCTCTGTGTCATAATCACCTCTTATTGAGGTGAAATCATTACTACTACTAATTGGGTTGTCTTCTCCAATTTCAAATACAGATTGATTTCCATATCCAGGGATATATTCTTCAAACTTGTATTCATAATCTCTATTACCGTCTCCATGCAATACCTTAAATTGATTTGAATGTCCTGGACTTGCAGAAACATCAATATTTGATCTATTGCTACCACCGTTAGATATGTACATGTATATACCTGCATTCATGGTTGGTAAATATGTGTATGAACTTGTTTCCCACCTTTCATCTAGATAGGCGTTTGTTTTTTGCCTATTTTCAATCCATAGATAAGTATTTGTAGTGTTAGGAATTTCAATTCTTATAGCCTCACCATCCTCATTGAGATCTCCTAAATAGTAGCTGCCATTGTTAGCAACATCATTTTCTATCGTTGTCAGATTAGGTAACCAGCCTGCCCACCACTTTTCCCAGGCATTGGCGTCTTTAAATGGTCCGTGATTATGTGACATCATGCCCCAGCCAAAGTAAGTTTCATACTTTTGATCCACTACTGTATTTGCAGCCATTCTGTGAGGGGCACGCCATATTTCATGAGAAAATTCATGAACAAAAAGAAGGGCGTTTGACCAATAGTTGCCTTGATTGCTATCATGTACATGACCTTCTCGGATATAAAAAGTTTTAAGTGTACCAGTTGAATTTGTTGTTACTGTTCCTGAACCTATAGAGGCATACCCGCCGTCTGAACCATTTGAATTTACATCTCTATAAATTACAACTACATAATCAACGTAATTATCAGGAGATGAGTAGGAGTTGTCACTTTGCCAGTCAGAAAAATTTGGTCTACTATCATAATTTTCCCAAGGAAAACTTCCATCATTGGCTGAAATCCAAGTATAGACCTCAGACAAAATTTTATTTGGAACAATAACTAAATTAGGATATACATCTGCGGTTACCTTGAAGGGATCAGAAGTGTACTTAGTCATTTCGTAGTAATACTTTGAAAGATTGTCGTTATTGCCAATTTCGGCTACATCAGATTCAAACAAATCATAACCCCAAGAAGGTATTTCGCCGGAATCCCAATCATCCATTGTAACGGTCGAACCACTTATTTCTGCAAAAATGATTAGCATATGCAACTCTCCTTGAGGAGTATGCTTATAGCCATAAATTGAGTTGTCTTGAGAAAAAAGATAATGAATCTGCGCATTAATAATGCAAATCGCAAATAGAGTTTTGAATAAATTCATAGATTTAATATTGTTTTAGAAATGGTATTATTTGTGTTAATTGCATGAAAAAGTAATATTCCCTTTGGAAACATTGAACAATCTAAGTAGTATGAACCTTTTGAAAAAGTATTTTGATAGTACAATTCACCTGTTAAACTATAAATACAAAGAGTTATCGGACTTGAGCGGATTGAAAGTTCTACAATATTTCCGACCTGTTGGGTAATATTTAGTGATGTCTGGTCATTATAACTATTTATTGCTGTCAAATCGTTAATTACAGCGTGGATCTGAAAGCTGAATATGTTACGTTCCGTTGCACATTCTCCAGTAATATATTCATCAGGATTTTGAAATTGGTATACTAGTGGAGCTCTATCATAATAAAAACCACCATAGCCATAACAGTAATAGTTTGTTGAGATACATATTGCATTCAAATCAATAGCACAAAAATAGTTTATGTTGGAAGTCGCATAAACATACTCTAGCGATAAACTTCCATCATTGAATGTAAAATCTGAAGTGTCCCAATAAAGTGTTACATACTCTTCTCCAAAATAGTCAAATGAATCTGATATCACATAGACATCCCAAGTTACAATATCTTGAAATGGCAGTATGTTGGTTTTCATGTTTGCTGGGCAGGTTAATGAATCAATTTCCACATCATATGAATTTGTTCTGATGCCAACTGGATATGAAAAGTTGGTATCTATTTGATCATATGAAATGTCAAAACCAGGTGTGGCATCGTATGCCAGACCTATCGTAATAGTGTCGGAAACTATTCCATCAGTACGTTGTACGTAAAAGTTTGCTGACCAATCAGGAGTTTGTCCAAATAAAGCGCATGTCAATAAGTTCAAAACTACAATTATAATGTATTTCATACTTTGCTATTGTAATAGTGAAGATAATATACCCAAATGATTTAATGGTTTAAATTATAATGTACCCCAAATTTAAGACAGGTGATTTAGTGTGAATTTACTAAATTACCGATATGACAAAAAGAACACGTCGCGTTTTTAACGCAAGCTTCAAGGCCAAGGTAGCTTTGGAAGCGCTCCGGGAGCGTCAAACCGTTGAGTAGATTGCAAAAAAGTATGAATTACCCCCCAATCAGGTGTCTAACTGGAAGAAAGAATTTATAAATAACGCGGCTGCGGCTTTTGATGGCGGAGCCACTACTGAGGAATCAAGGACCCAGGAAGCGACCATTGAAAAGTTGTATGCGCAGATCGGCCAGTTGAAGGTTGAGAATGACTGGATGAAAAAAAAATTGCAATGAAGCCGTTATCTGAGCGAAGGGAGATGATCAAGCCTGAAAAAGAATTGAGTATCGTGCGCCAGTGCGCATTAGCCGGTATTCACCGCAGCGGTTTATATTATAAGCCGGTAGCTGAGTCAGAAGAAAACCTGCATATTATGCGCTTGATGGATGAACAGTATTTTAAAACGCCATTTTATGGCATCAGACACATGAAGCATTGGTTAGAGGATAAGGGGATCTTCATCAACCACAAACGCGTTAAGCGATTAATGGCACTTATGGGCTGGCAAACGATCTATCATAAGCGAAACACCAGCAAGCCGAATAAGCAAAATCCGGTGTATCCCTATTTATTGAAAGGATTGGAAATTAAACGAAGCAATCAAGTGTGGGCAATAGACATTACATATGTTGCCATGCGCAGGGGGTTTATGTATTTATGCGCTGTAATAGACGTGCATACACGCTTTGTGGTCAACTGGAGTTTATCCAACCTTATGAGCAGCCAGTGGTGTCGTCAAGTGGTTGAGGAGGCCATCTGTAACCATGGACAACCAGAAATTATCAACTCAGACCAAGGGTCTCAATTTACTGCTTATGAATACATCAGTCTCCTTTCTGAGCGAGATAATCCAATAAAAATCAGCATGGATGGCAAAGGCAGAGCTATCGACAACATCTTCATTGAGCGCCTTTGGAAATCTGTAAAATACGAATGTATCTACCTGCATGGATTTGAGGACGGTGTACAACTCTATAACGGCTTGAATGAGTATTTTTCCTTCTATAACTATGAGAGAAATCACCAGTCCCTTGGCTACAAAAAACCAGCATCATTTTATTTGAAAGCTGCTTAATCTAATGAATCTAATATTCAATTATCTTTATCTAACATCCTGTCCTAATAGCTGGGTACATTATATAAACATTTAAAGCACAATAATAAAATAATGTATATTTTCTTCATAATGTATTTAGTTTAATAATCCTTGAAGAATACAAAATATTGCCTTCAGTTGAAATAAGCTGTAGAATGTATAATCCCTCATTCAGCTCGTTTATTTCTATTTCTACATTTTTATAACTCAGGTTTGAAGACTGCAATAAGGTTCTGCCTGATAAGTCAGTCATTCTATAAAGAAATGGCTGCTGAGAGTTGATTTCAATAAACAGCTTTTCAGCAACCGGGTTAGGATATACTATACCTTTAAAATCTCTTTCGTTGATATTGACTGTATAATTTGCAAAAAAAACACTCGCAGTTACCTTAACAATGTAATCCTGAGGACTACATTCATACACAGAATTTTCAGGGACGATATCTATAGGTTGTGTAGGGAAAGAAATATCACTTGTGTCTTCGTTGTTTCTATTCATTATTAGCCAGAAAGTAGCATCTATACCGCCCACATATCCAAATTCTGAAGTCAAATAAGCTTGGTCTATTTTATAATCCTCATACCCGTATTTAAAATCTGTTGTGTCCCAGCCTATCTGAGCTGGGAAACCGGTGCCTGTTATTTCATCATGCAAAACATAAAAAGTAAAAATCACCGGGTTGTCAAAACCTTTCACATCTTTTTTAAGATTCACACAATTGCCAAAAGCTGAATCATTCTCAATTTCTTCACTATATCCTCTTATGGCAAGTGGGTATTGAAAAGAAGTATCCACTATATCCAACCCTTCATCATAACCATTTGTTGCGTTCTCATCGCAGCCAATCCAGAGGGTGTCGGTGTAACCATCAGGGTGATAAACTACAAATTTTGTGTTCCAGGGCGGGAGTTGGGCGTAGGTGTTTGTGAGGGTAAAAAGCAGGAGGGTTATAAGAAATAGGGATTTCATAGAAGTAATTTTAAACTAAGATAATAGATTTATTGAATATTAATTCCCAGCCAAGTCACTGCCCTTAGCAGGACTTGGCGCAGTGAAGTCGTTATTACTTTGCAATGAATGCATCATCATAGTTAACACGCATGATTTAAAATGAAGTATGCTGCACTGCATTACGCAAAGTCCTTTTCAAGGAACTCGGCTGGGACGGAAAGCCATAGCTATCTCCAAATAACCTGGCGTTCATTCTTATCAGTAATTCCAACACATAAACAACCATCAGCAAGCTTTATACAACTGTCACCACAGGAAGGATATCCGCTTGTCTCCAGGATTGAAATTGCTTGTAAAACATCATCTATATTGGGACCCACATATAGTTGAGAGCCTTTCATTACACTTATCTGACCTTTTACGTCACCATTAATACTTGCAATTGTATAGGATGATGTAACGGATTCAAGGTTCTCTTTGATCATCCTGGCATTTAATACATCCAATGCTGAACTTATTTTTGTTTCATCCGTACCTTTTAGGTAGCACCAGCAAAATCCCCCTTTGCTAGTGCACGGACCACCAGTCCATCCATTAGGCGGACATGAGCTAAGCTTTTCCTGATCTCCATTAGTACTGTCATCAGAGCTTTTTAATATCTCATAGATCTCTAAATACGAACCATCATATATATACGTTTCGTTGCCATCATAAAACACATAGGAAGCGTACAAAATATCTTCTGGCTTTTGAATTTTCTTTCGTTTTTCAATAATGAACTTATCAGTAAAGGAGTTCCATGTAAAAGGAATTATCAGATCCTGACCTGAATGGATTTCAGATTCGGTTTCATTTAATCCAACGCATAAACATCCGCCACTAAGTTTGATACATCCTTCGCCACATCCGGACTCGTTTGACATGAGCTGATCAAAGGCAGCCAGCAGTTCATTTGCCATGGAACCAGTATACATGTAACTTCTCCCTTCTGATAATGAAATAGATCCCATAACATCAGTCAGATTCATCTTCTCCGGAATTCTTGTCACCTCATCCAGGGGTATCCATACTCCATTTTCATAGACAATAAGATTCTCAGGCCTTAATTGTTGATCGATAAACTTCTCCAATTCTATCGGAGTCCAGTACTCTCTGATTTCCATTTGAAGCCGATCACCTTTACCTTTATCACCTGATAACATTTTCTGTGAATGTGTGCTGCGTGTTGAATTATGATCTTGTGAAAACAGCTTGACACTTAAGCCTGCATTGATACCTATCAGATTTGAAGTTATCGTTCTGTTCTCATAAGGCAGTCTGGTAAAAAGCGTTTCTGAGAAAACAACGCCATCATATGCTTTCAGTGGGTCTCTTTCTGTATAATGAATGATTGGATCAATAAAACCTGTAAAATATGGTTCTACAAATACTGAAAGCGGCCCCCAGATCGAGTAATTGACATTCAGAGACAGATCATAACCCCAACCACCAGTTTTTCCGCCGAACAAAGCCAGACCTGATTCCAGGTTCTGCTGACCTGAAGCATCCGGCTGGGCAACGATCAATTCAGGCATTTTTGTGGTGAAAAGTTGTATAGCGGGTCTGGCACTGAAGTTCCATTTACCTGCAGGCAGATTGACAATTGGTCCAACTGAAAACGAAAATGTAGAAATTTCCATATCTCCTGTTAAACCAATTGCTATGTCTCTGTATTCATCAGGTAAACCAGACGGTACGCTATAAGTGAAAGGCAGGTTTGAGTAGTTATACTTTACCGCAAAGCCTGTGTAATCACCTCTTTGTAAGGTAAGCCCAAGGTTTAATCCATAACCGTTTTCTAGACTTTCGCTGCTTGGTTGGACAGGGGCCCCGCCAAATGACCCCCAAATATCCCAAAGCGTTTCATGATATGCGTCAGAGTTCCACTCATCCCATGAATGACCCAAACCTATTGTATCAGACGGATCGCCCCCTGGCTGAAAACCCACATTGACACAAGCTACCCCACAGGTTGTGGGCAGATCAAAACCCGGGTTTGGCGAAAGATTAAATACGTTAACCAATGCTGCTCGATCATAGTCGCTGCAATCAAAGCCTGCCAGCGGTAAGGTGCTGCCATCATAGCTGATGTCATTCAAAATGGAAACATGATAAGCTGGTCCCGAAATTGGTTGTCCTGATCTGTTACAAAATGGCGAGACTCCTTGCCCATTCCACACTTGTGTAACTGAGCATCCTCCGCAGGTATTATAGTCAGGTGTAACATTTCCAAAATCCTGAATGATCTCATCCAGACCTGCATAGTACTCAATGTTTTTGGTCCACGAACGAATACGTCTCGCACCACCCGGCTCTTCGATCACTTCAATACGATACCCTTCATAGTCACATTCATAACTACACAAAACAGTACCCTGTGAGCCACCTGTAGCAAGGCCGGGGTTCTCTTTCATCGTAATGATTCTCTTATACCAAGGATCAGAAAGCTTCTCAGCAGCAATAACTGCAGGTGGGAGTGAATAGTCAATCAAGGAAAGGAACTCTTTGTACTTTTCATCAGGATCACGACTACTATAAACCTCTTCCGGTATTACATCAGATGAGAATATACTAATTCCTGCCTGTAATTCTTCTTCTTTATACAACTCATTTCCCGCCTGTTCTGTACCTGTTCCATCACCCGGAGGTGGAGAATAGAATGAAACAGCCCAATTCCCGCTACATGGGATAGAATGAAATTCGTGAAAATGATATCCGCTATCATCAAACGTAACTGCTGTGGTCACACCGTAATGACAACCAACTGCGACCAGTATTCCAGCAGGTTCCGGAGTGACGACTATGATCTCCGATAATGATTTCGCCGGGAGGTCACCACTGTGAACACATTGGTCTTTCTGGTATCTAGAATCTGACAAGAACTCAGCTTCTGATACGGATCTTACAGTAGCTTCTTCAAAAGACAACTTGGGATTCTTCTTCTGCAGATCACGTATGAAGTCTGATTCTTTGTTAATATCATATTTCCCATCAGGAACCAACAGTCCACCGCAGTTGATCAAACCCGATGCAATTGGGTTATAAAAATCATCATACAAAGCCACAAAACACTTGTCAGGTATTGCAGAAGGAAATGTAATAATAATTAAGGCCTTTGCTGTACCGATTGCAAGACTGAAAAGTAAAAAGAGCAGAATAGGTCGCATTTCATTTTTTTTTAAAATTAAAAAAAAATTGCATGATAACTTTTCTGAACCTGCCCCATTAATGATTCTGATAAAAAAAGTTCCCTTCAATGAAATACGAAATAAAAAATCTGTCCGTTTACCATGCTGAATATCCAAATTCACATCAAACATCACCATGAAGAACACCATCATTGCCGGCCTGATTCTGCTGTCAGGTAATCTGCTTGCTCAGAACCCGAAATTCTCCTACAGCCTGGAAGCCGATGGAGGTGTATCGCGACTAAAAGGCCAACAGCTGATCCAACAGTTTTGGGGACCTTCTGCTCACGCTGGCATCTCCTTTCAGTATAGGCTGGCAGAGCAGCTCAGTCTGGGCACGGGAGTCCACTATCAATTCATTTCATCCCGCAGCGGACTGATCACTTTTACCAATCAGAATGGCGCCGACCTCGGAACTTCCAGAATGCAGAGTTCGATCCATTATATACAGGTACCGGCACTGGTTGAGTACACCTTTTCCGGTGCCGGAAGAACCACCCTGTATGCAGGTGTTTACGGCGGACTGAATCTGGCAGATGACATGAATGTATTAGATGGAATTGATTTTCCGATCGCAGAACCTGCAGATGGCAGTTATTTTGAAAAGTATGATGCCGGACTTGCAGCTGGTGTTCAGTATGACCTGCACCACGGTGAAAACTGGACCCTGGCCGGACAACTCAGGGGACAATACGGGCTGATGAATATCAGTAAGGAAGCTGAAACATCTGAAAATGAAAGTTCCGGAACCAGGTCATTGGGTATCGGGGTAGTATTGAAGCGCAATGCAGTCAGCGCTGCTGGGTAAACTTACCTCCTTTGCCAACACCCATATCCACACCTTCTCAGGTGGCATTTCATCCTCCAGCCGGCATGACGTATCTTTACGGCCCGGAATGGAGACTATAGAAAAGGTGCCGGCAGTACTCCTCCTCGAGGATGGAACCGCATACCATGGGTTCAGCGCTGCCAAGATCGGTACCACCACCGGCGAGATCTGCTTCAACACCGGCATGACCGGTTACCAGGAAATTTTTACTGACCCCAGCTATGCAGGCCAGATCCTGCTGATGACCAATGCGCATATCGGTAACTACGGTGCCTTCCGTGAGGAGACCGAGAGCAAGGACATCAAGATATCCGGGCTGGTGGTCAAGAACTACACGGTGCAGTACAGCAGACGGATGACCGAACAGTCCATCCAGGATTATCTGCTGGATGAGAACCTGGTGGGTATTTACGGCGTGGATACACGTGCCATTGTCAGGCATATCCGCGACAAAGGCGCCATGAATGCCATCATCTCCAGCGAGACCACAGACCTGGAAGAACTGAAGCGTCAGCTTGATGCAGTACCCTCTATGGCAGGACTGGAACTGGCCAGTACGGTCAGCACCAAAGAGTCCTATTTTGTGGGTGATCCGAATGCAGGCAGAAAGGTCATCGTCTATGACTTCGGTGTCAAGAAAAGTATCCTGTCCAATCTGACAGACCGCGATTGCTACCTAAAAGTACTTCCTGCCAAAACACCCTTCAGTGAAGCCATAGAATGGAACCCGGACGCCTTCTTCATTTCCAACGGTCCCGGCGATCCGGCTTCCATGGACTATGCGGTGCAGACCGTGAAGGAGATCCTGAACAGCGGCAAACCACTCTTCGGCATTTGTCTGGGGCATCAGCTGCTGGCATTGGCCAATGGCATCGGCACTTATAAAATGCATAACGGCCATCGCGGAGCCAACCAACCGGTCAAAAACCTGGTGACCGGCAAAAGTGAGATCACCACCCAGAACCACGGTTTTGGTGTGAACCCTGACGATGTGCGCAATTCGCCCAATACCATCATCACCCACGTCAACCTGAACGACGACACCATAGAAGGCATCCGCCTGAAAGACAAACCTGCCTTCAGCGTACAGTACCATCCGGAGGCAAGCCCCGGTCCGCATGATGCGAGGTATCTGTTTGATGAATTCGTAGGGATGATGAAGTAGTAGTGGGTATTGAGTAGTGAGAGATCCTGGAAAGCAAACTAACACTGAAAAAATAGAGCAGGATAACTATAACGAGGTTTCCGATAAAACCGAACTAAAAACCAATTACTAATAACCAACAACTTATAACCCACCATGAGCAATATCATTGACATCTCCGCACGCCAGATCCTCGACTCCAGAGGTAACCCTACTGTGGAAGTAGATGTATTCACCGAATACGGAGCTGCCGGACGTGCCGCTGTTCCTTCCGGTGCATCTACAGGCACACACGAAGCGGTTGAACTCCGTGACGGCGACGATTCCCGCTGGATGGGAAAAGGTGTGGAACAGGCGGTAGAAAATGTGCTGACCATCCTGGCCCCTGAACTGCTGGGAGTAAGCGTACTGGACCAGAACTATATTGACGACCTGATGCTCGAAGTAGATGGCACACCCAACAAAGCACGTGTGGGTGCCAATGCCATTCTGGCGGTGAGTATGGCCTGCGCCAAAGCAGCTGCCCATGAACTGGGGCTTCCGCTTTATCGCTATATTGGCGGTACGAATGCCAACACCCTGCCTGTGCCGCTGATGAACATCCTCAACGGCGGTGCGCATGCAGATAACAAGATCGACTTCCAGGAATTCATGATCGCACCGGTTTGCGGCGGCTCTTTTTCTGAAGCGCTGCGTGCCGGCGTGGAAGTCTTCCATCACCTGAAAAAGATCCTCAAGAAGAACGGCTATTCCACCAATGTGGGGGATGAAGGCGGATATGCTCCGGATATTCAGAGCAACGAAGAAGCTATTGAGACCGTACTGATGGCGATAGAAGCTGCAGGGTATCGTCCCGGCGAAGACATCTACATAGCCATGGATGCTGCCACCTCTGAATTCTACAATGCGGAGACCGGTTTGTACACCTTCAAGAAATCATCCGGCAAACAGATGAACTCTGAAGAGATGGTACAGTACTGGAGTGAATGGTGTAACCGATATCCGATCGTTTCCATCGAGGATGGTCTGGCAGAGGACGACTGGAGCGGATGGAAGAAACTGACCTCAGCCATCGGCAGTAAGGTACAGCTGGTGGGCGATGACCTCTTCGTTACCAATGTGACCCGCCTGCAAAAAGGTATTGATGAAAACATTGCCAACAGTATTCTGGTGAAGGTGAATCAGATCGGTTCGCTGACGGAGACCATCAATGCCGTGAATCTGGCACATCGCAACCGCTACACCAGTGTAATGAGCCACCGTTCCGGCGAAACAGAAGATACCACCATCGCCGACCTGGCAGTGGCCCTGAATTGCGGACAGATCAAGACAGGTTCTGCCAGTCGCAGTGACCGGATAGCCAAGTACAACCAGCTCATCCGCATCGAAGAAGAACTGGGCAGTTCTGCTGTATGGAATGGCAATATCTTCGGTTGAGTGTCCAGCTGATACGTCAATACACAATTACCATTGCAAAGCCATCGTTCCAAATGGACGATGGCTTTTTATTTTCATACCGTGAAATCATTTCGTCAAAGGGTCCGCTCCTGGAAGATCCCACGCATTCTGCTGAACAGGTATGTCTTTACCCTGTTCGTCTTTGCCATCTGGATGACCTTCTTTGACCAGAATAATCTCTTTGTACAGCTGGATCGCTACAGAAATCTGCAGGATGCCAGACAGAAAATAGACTTCTACAAACAGGAAACTGCAAATACGCAGGCTCAGTTGTATGATCTCATGACCAATGAAACCACGCTTGAGAAATTTGCACGTGAGAAGTACTACATGAAGAAACCGAATGAAGATGTCTTTGTGATCGTGGAAGAGTAGATCAAGTGGCAATTGGCGATCTATAGTTTGCAGTTACTTCTCAGGTGTGCTTCCGGAAAGATATTTAGCGTTCCCACAGAGTCACCCTTCAGGGATTCTTTGAGACCATAAATGAGATTTGGCAATGAAGTGAATCATGGAGACAAGTAATTGCACATCACCCCTCCCCTTCGGGCACTCCCCGTCCGGGGAGACGATCGCTCCATGAAAATGTATCGCAAATCATTTGGAAAATAAACCGGATGCGATCCTGCAGTTCTTCTATTTTGCTTCCCCAAATTACTCACTCCTCACTCCTCACTCCTCCCTCTCACTCTCACTCTCACTCCTCCCTCTCACTCTCACTCTCACTCCTCCCTCTCACTCCTAAATCCCCCCGCTCCACTTTCTTACAAACCACTCTACGGC
>ERZ795053.5515-NODE-5515-length-13011-cov-6.499846_pt1 | contig 13011 bp, 13 predicted proteins | sample MGYA00375137_ERZ795053 | MGnify/ENA primary metagenome ERZ795053 (study PRJEB30182, sample SAMN05720284) | activated sludge metagenome | isolation source: Anaerobic digester | place: Hong Kong | collected 2014-12-17 ... | reverse complement strand
CAGAGCAAGTGGCTGTTAACCACTGGGTCCGTGGTTCGAACCCGCGCGGGGGAGCTAGTTAAGTCCTTGTATTACAAGGAAATGAGCCCCTAGCACAAGCTAGGGGCTTGTTGTTTATTAGCCCAACTGGGCGCAAACTGGGCGCACATCTTGGGACTGGGCACATAATCTTCAATCCGCCCAGCTTCCGACTTAGCCGTGCGTTTCGCTACCTCCCGACCCAGATGGCGTATACTACCTAAAGGGGGAGGCCGTATGGGAGCCAAAAAGAAGTACCCTGAGCCGTATCGCAGGGAAGACAGCAAGGTTTACTACTTCGTCTATACCGGTAAAGATGGCAAGCGCCACAAGCAGTCCACCGGAGAAACGGGTAAAGAGAAAGCCCGCGAGTTCATCCGTAGTTTTATGGATAAACAGGACGCCAAGTCATCCCCATTAACCTTCGCTGAATACGCCGCCCCCTACTATCAACCCGAGACCTGCCCTCATTTCATCCGGTACCGTCAGGAGGGTAAAAGCATCGGTCTCAACCATCTTCGCACCTGCCGCTCGTTGCTTGAGAAGCACATCCTTACCGACGTCGCCTATTCCAATACACCCGTTGCAGAGCTGAAGCGTGGCGATCTTTTGGACTTCCGCAGCAGGATGCTCAAGTCCGGTATGGGAACCAATACCGTCAACAAATGCGTCTCGGCCATCAAGACCATCTTGTCCGAAGCCTGTTTCCGGGATGATATCGATTCGAATCCCGGTGCCCAGGTGGGCAACATCAAGTATGAGAAAAAGGAACGGGGAGTTCTTTCTCCCGAGGAAGTAGGCAGGCTCCTGGCTTTCCTCTCTGTCCGTACTGAACGACTACAGCAGCTGGCTGTTGGAGCTGAACCGGTCAAACCTGGCGCAAAGACTTCCCGGAAGGCGATGAACGCAGCCTTGGCCCTTAGGGACGAAGCCATGATCGCTTTCCTCTTCTGTACCGGTGTGCGGGCAGGCGAGCTACGCGCACTTCGCTGGTCGTCCGTGGACCTCAAGACAGGGCGCTGCAAGATCATCGAAGCAGATAAAGGGCTCGATGGACTCGGGAAGCCCAAATGGGACAAGACTCGTGATATCTTCATCGGCCGCCTCGCCCTAGATCGGATCCAGACATGGAAGGACAGCCTCATGGGTCCGGTCCCTGGTGACTATTTCGTATTCGGCACTCCTGACGGCGAGAGGATAGGCTATGAAGGCCTTCATAACGTGCTCGAAGCGATCATTGAAGAAGCTCGTGAGGAAGATGTCCTACCGGAAGATGAACGATGGATATCGTGTCATGCGGCTCGCCATACCCTGAACACAAATCTGCTCGCCGCAGGCGTAGCCCCTCTCCTTGTACAGTCATTCCTGGGGTGGTCGAGCACCGAAGCTCGAATCCTTACCAGAGTGCAGGAGGCCTATACGCACTTATCACTCTTGCGAGTGGATGATGTGGCGAAGGCGGTGGATCAGATGTATGCTCCTCCCAAGGGAGCAAAGAAGAGCGAGTTTGCATAGGTTTGGTTCTGTACTCGTAATCCGGACTTCGATATCTATTCAAAATGGAGGATGCCATGGATGACACCTTAGAAGGCATTATTGGCGCACTTAAGGCTTTAGAGTCGACCTCAGCCGAACTCTGGCAATACGAAGCTCTGGCAGGCTCGATGCGGCGTCTTGCGGATCAGAAACGGGCGGAACTCCTTTCCGCGAATGTGGCGACCAACATCATGGAAAGGCTATTCTCCGAACCGGATGCTACCAAGCGCGTCGCACTTGCGGATGAACTAAGGCGCGAGACTCTCCGAAGGCTTCATGATATCCGCTGGACTTTCGCTTCCAACAACGATCGGGATCTGGCGGAACTTGAACCCGTCGGTCGGCAACTGGTACAGGTTTATGAGATGCTCAATGCTTGCGCGGCGAGCGGGGAGTCCCTTCCGGCGGACCTAGAGCAGCTTAACGCTATCACAATCGATTTTGAGTATGACCCAGATGTCTGCCTGAAATTCGTAACACTAGAATACGACCATGCTTTTCTGATCGAGCAGCTTGTTGCATCCCGGCTCATTTCTCGTGAAGACGCAGACCTCTTCTTGGATATGCTGAATGAGGTAACATTGCCTTTTGAGCACGATATCAAGCCTCGATGGCAGGGTACGATGAGAGAGCTTGTCAATTTTGTAATAATCGGGAGTGAGATCGGCGTGTTCAAGGTTGTTAGTAAGAAACAGCCCACAGGTCGCGACAAGAAAGGACCTGCACATTTAGCCCCGAGTTATGAATCCGCTATAATCAACACGTTTGCTTGGGGAGATAAAGGCCCTTACAAAGGCATCAGCCGAGAATATATAAATCCGACACGAGCCGCTCTACCCGCATTCGTTCAGTATGTTAAAGAGCGTCATCCAAGAGGAGGATTTAGCAATAATCCTTTGATAAGCGCATTATCGGAGACTAGTGTGGATGAAACTGTCGCTGCATTCGAGCAGAAGTTTCCCGACCTAGATGTTGGAGTTATGCAAATCTTTGATGCTGTTCTCGCACATGAGGGCTGAACCGAAGAATGCCTGCAAATATAGTTGTATGTACTCATATGTACTTGTAAGTATTTGTATGTAAAGCAATTATTGAATTTCTCTAGTGGTTGCCATAGTTTTCAGGTCGTATCCCAGATGGAATGGATACCAACCTGAAGGAGGCTAGATGGCAACCGTGAATAAGGAAGATAAGAACGAGCCTAAGAAAGGCAATCCGCCCCAACCTAGAGGGGTGGAGCGTGACGAGCCGACGACCCTGTTGGGCGTCGCATCCGCCAGTTCGAAGCTGAAGATCCCCGATCTCATCGAGATGCTCCAACTCTCGGCGTCCATGGTCTACAAGATGGTGGAGCGGGACGAGATCCCGCACTACCGTATCGGCACGGCCATACGCTTCGACAGGGCAGAAATCCGCGAGTGGCTCAAGCAGTACCACCGTCCCGCTAGGTTCGCTTCGATTGCGCAGGTGGAGAAGGCCCCCGCTTGCGAATCGCCGGAGGCTCGCGGATGAGACCTATACTGACCTACAACATCGGGGACACGACAGCCTGCCGGGACGAGCTCGAGGCGCTAAGAAAGGCCAAGGACGCCCAAGGCCTTTTCGACCGGTGCCTTAGGGAAGACATCAACGCCTTCATGTCCATCCAGGTCATGAAGAGCCTCTCTCATAGCTGGTTTTTCCCGAAGGACCATGGATCGTTCTGGAGTGGCTTGGCTGAACCGCTCAAACTCTACAAGCGCCCCTGCAAATCGCTCTTGTTCAACTCGAGCTTGCTCCCCGGAAACGGAATCGCGACAAGCGCGACGACTAGCCTCGATGGGAACACTTTCGCCTATCTGACCAATGCTGCCGTAAGTCTCGAGGAGCTTGAGACTCGCCGTCCTGCGACTAAGGCAGAGTATGAGGCTGCTCTGGAGCGTGGACCTGACAAGAGTCAGCCGATTCGTATCAATATAATCAGCATTAGCCCGTATCGGATCAGGTCCATCGCAATCGACCCCAAGGATGGGTTTCCCTGGGGCACAATACCTCGACTGCTCGGTCTCGATGACGACTTCGTGTATGTGATGGCTGACGAAGCCAATGGACAGTGTACCTTCATCAAGGTTCCTTGCGATGGTTCACCTCGGTCAGAGGCTCCCCTCGTGTTCAACTGCCCTGGGCACTGCGTCCACTTTGACCAGGTCGCTTCACGACTCTGGTATATCGACCGCGATACCAAAGCCCTGGTCGAATCCGGCTTGGATGGACGCATTATCCATCGGTCTACATTACACCTTCCCGACGACCTTGCGATCACACAACTGAATGAACTTGTCATCGCGAGGAATGGTAAGTCCTTAATTCTGTCGGTCGATCAGCACTATAGTAGCAGCCGCTACGTTTTCGCCTTAGGTTCCAGGAATAAAGTTTCCTCGGGGGACGAAGCAGAGGGTTGGTCCGTGAGGTGGTTACGAGCCAAGGAGCTATTGGGGACGAGCTGCTTAACGAACTGCCTTGTAGGGCCGGCCTTCGACAACTCGGGAACCGCTTGTGGTGGTGATGCGTTCTATTGCCTGGATCAAACCGGTCTTCTCAATATCGTCGATCTCGGACGGATTGAGGATGAGGCAACCCCATTGGCCGACCTTGATTCATCCAGTTTGCTGGTTCCCTGTGGCCATGTCGGAACCAAGGGGAAATCTTGGGCGACGGGCGTTGCGCTCGCGACATCTTTGCCGCTGGCCGCCAGTTTCTCCATGGAAACCAACAGTATCCAGATATGGGACCTCGCAAGGAAAGACCGTCTCTTCGAACTTGCCTGTCCCTACCACATCGATGACATCTACTTCCTGAACGACGATCGCCTGCTCGTGACCGTTGAGCGTTCCAAAGGCAACAATCATGGGACGATCGCGCTCTCTTTCCTCGATTACACGCTTCTCATGGGGAAGCCGCCAGTTCTCTATAATGCGAAGGACTATGCGCGCCTGAAGCCTCTCCTCGCGATCGCTCCCGATGATCCAGAGTTGAGGATACTTGAACAACTCATTCGATATTTCACCAGTACGAAAGTAGCTCCTTCGTCGACGAGTATTGAGGGAAAGGAGCCAAGATGTTAACCGATAATAGCAGGATCTTCGACGGAGACTTCAGCTGGTTGGATGGGCTACCTGATCGGGAGAAGATACCCTGTCTCCTGGCGGCGACCGAGCGTTACAAGACCTCTCCGGTGTTCAATGCCGTGCTCCTCCACTATGCGGAGGTGGATGATCTACCACGACTTCAGTACCCGGAGCTCAGCGATCCAGCTGAGCGCAAGAAGCGCTTCTTCGACGAGTTCATGCCGAAGCGTGTCTCCAAGAGCAGGCAACGGCTGTCGGACTACAGGAAGGTCGGATCCATCACGATCCAATATCACAAGGAGCTAATGCGGGCCGGGGTCGATATATTCCACGACGATATCTTCTCGAACCTCCTGCACCTACCCGATGCGCTCAAGACGCATGCCCACAAGACGGAGGAAGTGTTCAGGAACGTTGGCCTTATGAAAGCCCGTGTCTTTTCCAAGTACGCGGAAGGGGCACTGACTGAGTGGCATGGTCCCCTATCAATCTTCGAGGAGTATCTGTATGAACAAGAACGACTCAAATCCCTGCTTTCCCTTTGATCAGGGGGCAGGAGAGGCCTCCGCGCCTTTCAACTTTGCCGAGGCTAGCCTGTCGGCAATCATCAAGGAACTACAGTCAATCGAGACACTTGAGGACTTCCTGCCGCTGTCGATGGCCATGGACAAACAAGAAGACCTTTATGTCCTTGTCCGTGACCTGTCCCTCAACCACATCAAAAACCATCGCTTGTACCTAAATGAGAACTGCACCTCGATCTACGACTTCTGCGAGCGCCAGCGAGGCAATGCCTTCGCCGTCAGCCGTGGGACTGTACAGAACAGTCTGGATATCGCGGATACCCTGTACGAGCTTTCTGGTTTCTCGAAAAGGGCATCGATCAACGACTACCTGAAACACGAAGGCAAGTCGGAAGGAAGGGGAGTTCCTTCCGATGATGCGACCAGGCTTGAGTTCCGTTTGTCCGATTTCGCCGGGCACGCATCCAAACTCGCGCTTCTGAAGAAACTCATGGACAAGGTCGAATCTGATATCGACTGGCACGAATTCTTTACCGACGGGTATGACGACTATGAGGCTTATGCGTATGCCATTCTATACCCAAAGAAAGAAGAGCAGCAGCAATCCGCTGATGAGATAATCGACCATTTCAATAACCCATTCAGGCCCGGTGGAAATCCACCTACGAAAGAGGTTGAGCCTCAGGCTGAAAGCGAGACAATCAAGACACTCGATCCTTTCAGCCCTGCCGCGAACGGCCCTTCAACCATGCCCGATGAAGTCATCGGTATGGGGCGTACCACGCATCATTTCGACACAATCAACTTCGACAAACTGCCTGTTGGGACCTTGGCGGGGCACCCGATCTTTGGCGTGACCGAACTATATTCCGATCCTGGTTACGAGGATCGGGCTTTAGCTTTCATGAGGAAGGAGCTTGAGTAACCTGGATGTGTCCGGACATCTGAACTCGGGAAGGCCGATTTTACATGGTTTTTACCGCAAGTACTCGGAACCATCTGTGGAGAGTATATATCCAGCATCTCTTCGAATAAGGAGTTTCTTATGCCAGACGCCACCATCATTCCATTCCCAGATAGACGTACCGAGCCCACCGAGGCTACAAAAGCTTTCCTCGAGAGCCTTCGATCCAGACGCCATGCTACCAGGCTACAGCCATCACAACGCCAAATATCCTCACTTCAGGCTGCCCAGCGGAACGACACCATACAAGGTCCATCTGCTCCTAGTATAGACTCAAGACCATCCGAGACTAACAACCGTCCTGATATGAACGCCTTCGTCGGAGATAACTTCGATGAGTTCCGCGAATGGTGCGAGAATAAACGTACCTGCTGGCCCACTGAACTTGGGACGTTCCTGAGCTATTGCGAGTTCATGTTCGCAAAGGATCTGGGGGAGCCTAACTCTGGTCGTGGGCACCATACTCGTCGCGATTATTCCTGGATTCCATCAGTACTCTGCGACATCTTTCACAGCACTCTCGAACCTGCTCCGATGCTCCATATCCTGGAGTATTTTCTTAGCCTCCTATCGATGATGATCCTCGCCGACTCGACCACCGTCGCAGATCATGCCATCATCTACCATGATTATTTGTTGAGAACCGTTGCCCCTTCTCAGGGACACCTTCCACATGAGCCAGACTACCTTGGCGTTCTCAATCCTCCAAACGCGCCAACCCCTTCCGTATATGGCTTGAAATCAGTTGAGGAAGAACTTCTCATTACTATTCGACGTGCGCTCTACCAACACCTACTAGAACCGCGATAGCCTGGGCAGACTAATTAAATAGGCATAATTCTGCCGCGCTTCCCAGGCTTGTGAAGTCTGGATGACAGCGTGATGCCATCGGGCTACCGGAAGGGTAAGGCTATCGCGGTCTAAAACCTAAGGCTGTCAATGTCCGGACATCTGAACCAAAGGTGTTGGATCTCTTGCCAAGAAGAGTGTCCTAAGAAATCGCCTTCAGTGAGCACCAGTTAGCTTCTATATATATAGATAACACTATACAAGGAGCTTGCCCTATGGTCTACGATCTCATCAGTGAACGCCATGCCCCGCCCTATCGGATCAGCAGCCCTGGCGACGCGTACACCGTGCTCAAGCGATATGCTAACGCCCGGACCGAAAGGTTCCTAGTTGTTCTGCTTAATGGGGCTCATGATGTAGTGAGCACCAGAATTATCACCGTGGGCCTGTTGAACAGGACCATTGTACATCCCCGTGAAGTTTTCAGACCGGCTATCGTGGAGAATGCCGCCTCGGTGTTATTAAGTCATAACCACCCTTCAAACAGATTGGACCCGAGTCAGGAAGACCTTGATATCACCAAGCGACTCCAGGATGCTGGTGAAATCCTGGGCATACCCGTGCTCGACCACTTGATAATAGGCCGTATCGGATTCTACTCGATGGTCGAGCATGGGCAGATGACAGTTCGTTAGGATTCTACCAAAGTCACCCAACATATAAAGAAACTTGCCTTCCATATTCTGATCCACTTATGAATATTTCTATACATCGCTCTCCATGATATTCAGCCGATAGTACTGCGGTCTACCGATGTCCGGCACATACCCACCGCCTGGCTCCTCGTCTTTTATTATGATGCCTGCGGCCTGTACCTGTGCCCAGATTCTCTTATAACCGCTATACCACTCCTCGCCGAGCTTTGTGGGCAGGGGATACGCGCCCCTGCCCTGGTTCCTTCTTGTCAGATCATCGATACCGCTCGCCGGATCGGCTACAGCGTCGTCGATGATCCTTCTCCAGGCCTCCAGATTGGCGAAGAACCGTAGCACCGCCTGCCGGCTCTGCCTCGGCTGCGGGCTCACGCTCTCAAGCCGCTCCAGCATCAGCTCCGCAGCTTCTCGATTCCTCAGATACTTTCCTTCCTTCTCATTCCATAACCGCACGAACCTTGTCGCCCCGGCCTCCGTCACGTTGCAGGCCGCATACAACGACTCAATCCTACTTCTCAGCTCCCGCAGGTTCCGGAACATATCCCCGCTATACCCCGCAGCCCTAGACCTCGTCTCCCAGCCCAACACCCACTCGGTCACGTCGTCCAGGGACATCCCGCCACGCTTCCCGCCTTCTACCATCCCGATAAGCTGTCCATTGGTCTCGCCGTTGACAAAGGGCATCAACAGCTCTTCAGCCTCTCTACTGTTCCTTGGCCGCCTTCCTTTTATTCCCGCGTCCGCCTGCCTATTCCTCCCGCCGCTCCCAACTCTTTCCTCGCCTTCTTCTCTGAGACGCAGCCCCGGCCGCTCATCCTTCGGCCACACCCGTTCCAGCACCTCTTCCTTGATCAGTCCCTCCAGCCGATACACCCTCAAGCCCCGCCAGAAGGCCTCGCCGTCAGCAGGCCGTTTCATCGGCTCAAGCCCCTCCGGCTCCAACAGCCTATCCAGCCTCGGAATCCTCAGTGGCCGCTCCGGCGTCGGCATTATCTCCAGGCTCCGCTTGATCCCGCGATCCCTCTTCTTCTCTTCCCACGCCCGCTTAACCTTCATGAGCCTCGTCCTGAGCTTGTACCATAGCGCCTCTTCCTCCAAGCACCAGTACACATGCGCCCCGTGCGGACTCCTTGCCACTAGCGATGGCTTTTCATTGAAGCACTCCAACAGAGCCTCGACCGCCCGCCTGGTCTCCGGCTCCAATTCATGCTGGAACTTCCATTCCGGCAGCACTTGCCTATACGCTTCCCGCAGACCCCGCTCCAGCCCTTCTTCTACCTCGCCATAAACTCCACTTTCCGGCCACCCGACCCACGTCCTTGGGTCCTGCGTGAACGGCCCCTCCTCATCCCACTCCTCCTGCTCCACCGTTTGCTCCTGCTGTTCCTCCTCGCCGTCCTCTTCAATCCCCACCGGCTCCGGCTCATCTCCACCCTTGCCCGGCAAGTCCACGTCGAAGCAAATAAACCTCGGCCTCCGATTCATGAGAAGCCCGATATCCCCGTGTCCCGTTATCGCTCTATACACGACGGCATCCCCGGCCAGGCCGTGATTCCTTTTCCATCCACCTTGCACACCTTGGTTATACGGCGTCCTGAAGTAATTGAACCGCTCGACGAAGGCCTCTACCTCCCGAGCCGCATCTTCATCAAGCGTATCCATCAGATCCCCCTTAACCACTTTCCCTCATTCGCCACTGTGACCGCGCCAGCCTCAATAGTATCTAGACGATATTAGTCGTCAAAGGTCCATATATCTATATTAGCTACACCAAGCCTTGACGTTAGAAGTTCTACAGATCCTACGCTCAGTTCTCCACTGAGCTGCGCAATCGCCTTCTTGAGATCCCTACTTATACCTCTATCCGTCTAAACTCCTTGGCTTCTTTCATCTTGGCGCCTATGGCCCCGATTAAGCCCGCCAGCATGCCACCAGTCTTCCCTTAAATGCGGTAGCCCCGGCCCCCGCGCATTTCGCGTACACAGTCCGGCCTTCAGCTGCTAATTACATAATATGGCCATCGCCTACCTCATAAGCAGGCTCGATCCCGGCCGCATCCCCACATCCCCTTCTTCTCATGGAGGCTCACATGCTCGCCACTCTTCTCGACGCTCCCCCTACCGCCCCGCTCGCGCTCGTCGACAGCGCAGAGCCCGGCCCTCTTCCATCGCTCTCCAACGTCCTCTTCGACTTCACCATCCCCAGCGCGGAGGCCCCGGCCACCGAACCCTTCACGGTCGACTCCCTCTCCAAAGCCTCATGGTGCGCCTCGCGCATCCTCGAGGCCCAGGCCCGCACGGCCCAGCGCGCCGACCTGGCCCGCTCCTATAAGTCCCGTATCGACGCCTGGCTCTCCGACGCCAACTCAGCCGACATCGATTCCATCGAGTACCTCTCCTCGATCCTTAAGCCTTGGATCGAAATCGAAGTCGCCAAGCAGCGCCGCTCCCGCTCCGTCCTTCTCCCCACGGCCACCGCTCAGCTGCGCAAGCTCCCGGACCGCGTCGACATCGTTGACCGCGATGCTGCCTTGGCCTACTGCAAGACCAACCACCCAGAAGCTGTCATCGTCCGCGAGGACATCTCCAAATCCGCCGTCCGCTCCTTGATCTTCACCGAAGGCGAAGCCATCCCCGGCGTCGAAGCCCAGTTGGGCCACGACGAGCTTTATCTCCGCCCGGCCGCCCAGGCCTGAAAGGACACCCTATGCGTCTCTTAAACAGCCTGCTCCTTGAGGGCTCTGTCACTTCTTCACCGCTCTACACCGAGCCCACCAACGATCGCCCGGCCGCCGCCCGCTTCCTTCTCGACGCGGGCCCAGACGTCCCCGCCATGCCGGCCATCGCCTACGGTCGCCTCGCCGCCATCGTTCGCGACACACTCCATGTCGACACCTCCGTCCGCCTCGTCGGCCGCCTCGGCATCGACTCTTCGCTCGATGCCATGACCCCGGTTGTCATCGTAGTTGAGCATGTTGAGGTCAAACATTCCTATTCCCCGGAAGCACGCGCCTACGCCGAGGACGCCGCCTCGTGATGCCTGACATCATTTACTCATATAGCCGGGCCCAAGCCCTCGCTGATGGCGTCCTCGTCGATGTCTCCGAGCTTGCCCGCGAGGCTGGCTTCAAGCTTCCCGTGGCCGTCTCGGACACCCTCTACCATGGCTACCTCACGCCACCGCCCGAGCTTGCTAAGGAAGGGCAGAGTCTAGTAGGTCGCCTTTGGGACGCGCTCTCCGTCCTACGTTTCGCCATCAAGGCATCTCCGGCGACGGACCGCATCACCTTCACTGTCCTTTTCGCGCAGGCCCCCGATACCGAGCCTGAACCTGTCGAACTCCTAGCTGTCTGCGGTCCTGGCGACTCCGGGGAACCCGTCATCACGATCATGCTACCGTCTGACGACTAGCTCTATGGCCCCGGCTCGCCCGGGGCCTTTCTTCATTCTTGTATCCTCGATACTCCATTAGCCCTTCAGCAAGAAAAGATACAGGGAACTCTTCCAAAGTACTCGCTACGGCCTCTAATCACGCCTCTAGAGCCTTTATCGAGCCTCTCTCCGCTGCAATCCATTCAACCCGACCGTGCCAGCTTTTGGCACGGTCTACCTTTATCCTCTTCTTCCCGGCTGCCCTGGCGTGGCCGTATCACCACGGAGTCCGAGATGCCGAATCCTTACGCGAATCTGACCAAACTAATCCAGGTAGTCTCACTCCTCGCCGCTCCGGGCGGCACCACGATCAAGACACTCATGTCCCGCCTCGGCATCTCCCGGCGCTCGGCATTCCGAATGTTGGAAGCCCTGACTGACCTCGGGCTGCCCCTCGTCGACGAACGCCGCGACCTATCCACGGAGAAGACCTATCGCATTCTCGAAGGCTACGCTCAACGGCTCCCGAACTTCGCCGTCCCGAGCCTCGACCTCACTCCACAGGAACGCTACTTCCTCGATGCCATCATCGAAGGCCGCTCGCTCCGGGACTCCTCGTCCTCGGCGCTCCTGTCCTCCCTCCGCTCCAAGCTCAACGTACTTCTGCCGGGGCTCGACGCCGATCCATCATCTGAACCTGATACCAACATTACATCATCGCTTCTTGATACCTTCCGCACCGCCATAAAGACCGGCCAGGCTTGCTCCGTCGTCTATCGCTCTCCGGTTGATGGCATAGCCCGCTCGTACACCCTCTATCCGGTAAAGCTCCTCGAACATCGCGGCGGCCTTTACCTTTATGCAAAGCCTGAAGGCCAAACCAATCTACGCATCCTCGACCTGGACCTTTTCGAATCCGCCACGCTCGCTGCCACGAGCTCTGAACATCTGGTCGATGTTGACTATGCCGCTTCTCTTGCCGCCACCTTCGACCTCGAAGCCGACGCTCCCATCCAGGCCACCATCCGCTTCTCTTCCACGGTCGCCCAGAACGTCATAGCCCGTCATATCGGCGTCCTCCAGTCTACGAAGCCCCAAAGCGACGGTTCCATTATCGTCTCGCTCGGCTCCCGCAATCTCCGTGATCTCATTCGATGGGTTTTGTCCTACAGCGCCGATTCTGAGATCCTAGCCCCGCCGGAGCTTCGCTCAATAACCCGTAAGGAACTCTCCCAGGCACTTGCACGATACGACTCTTCCCGTCCATCACGCGGTTAAGATCCTCCCAGCCAAGGCAAATGCTACTTCTATAATCAGCGCATCGTGCCTTGATTTGGCACGGTTAGGCTTTATTCTTGGCTGTTTCTTTGGAAGGAGTTAACCCATGACCACCTGTCCCCGTTGTCATAATCAATATAATGGCTTCGGTCTCTGCCCTCAGTGTCGACATGAAGTAGACCATAATAAACGCGAAGACCGCATCACAGCTGATAAGGAGCGACTTGTTCGTCGGCAGATGCAGCAGTTCGACCAGGCCCAGGCTGAAGCAAGGGCTCAAGCCGAAGGCGAAGCCACTAAGTCCGCTTTTACCGCACGGTTCATCGAGCTTACTCGTTATGCCAAAGAGCGAGACCTCATCAGTCTTTGTGTTAATTTTGATTTCTCCTTAGTCGAGAACTATAAAGACATCCTTCTTTCTGGACGTGCCAAGGCTTTCGCTGATTTCGTGACTGATGCCACCAAGGACGATCGCTGCATCGATCTCCTATCCTTTGGCCTAACCATGACCAAGACCACCACGCTCAAAGACCTTCGGGATGCACTCAGTAAGCGTTCTAATATGAACGACGTTGTTCTTCTACAACGAGACGCTTCCGATTCCTGCGAATATTACGCATGCTCTTCCCTGACAGCCCAACAGGCCCTGCCTGAGGGTGGCTATGAAGGCAAGGAGGTCAAGATCCAAGGCTTCAACTACATCTTCTTCGT
>ERZ795053.5513-NODE-5513-length-13014-cov-3.827687_pt1 | contig 13014 bp, 10 predicted proteins | sample MGYA00375137_ERZ795053 | MGnify/ENA primary metagenome ERZ795053 (study PRJEB30182, sample SAMN05720284) | activated sludge metagenome | isolation source: Anaerobic digester | place: Hong Kong | collected 2014-12-17 ... | reverse complement strand
CCTGGCCTGTCTGGTGGGTGTGGGTTATTTCAAATGGAGGAAGCCCCGGCAGGCATAGAAGACCGCCGGTGTTTCTGGACGCATTGGGGACATCGCCTCCGCGAAGGATTTTTGAAGGAATCAGGAAAGAGGCGGTTCCGGGAGGGGGCTGGGGGAAAAGGGCGGGAATCCAGGAACCTGAAAGCGGTCTCCTTTCCTCCTTCCCCGGATGGCTTCGTCCTTGCGTCCCGGCGGTTTGCCGCTAGAGTCCTCCCTTTTTCCTGCCCCCTATGTACCGCACCCATCATTGCAACGCATTGCGTCCCGAACACATCGGCCAGACCGTCACGCTTGTCGGTTGGGTCAATACGGTGCGCGACCACCATGGCGTTATTTTCGTCGATCTGCGCGACCGGGAGGGCGTCACCCAGTGCGTCTTCCGGACCGAGGAAAATTCCGCGGCAGCGGCCGAAAGTCACGAACTGCGTGCCGAGGATGTCGTCCAGGTCACCGGTCGGGTCTCCGAGCGTCCTGAAATCGAGGGGAAATCCACCGTCAATGCCTCCATTGCGACCGGTGAAATCGAGATCGTGGTCACGGGCCTCACGGTGTTGAACAAGTCCGAAGTGCTTCCCTTCCAGCTCGACAAGGATCAACTCGGAGAGGATCTGCGGCTCAAATACCGTTATCTCGACCTGCGTCGTCCCCGCATGGCGAGGAACCTCCGGATGCGCCACCTGGTGGCCAAGGCGGCGCGGGATTTCCTCGACGAACAGGGATTCCTCGAAATCGAGACTCCGATCCTATCCAAGTCCACCCCGGAAGGAGCCCGCGACTTTCTTGTGCCGTCGCGCCTCAATCCGGGCAAATTCTATGCTCTGCCACAGGCCCCGCAGCAATACAAACAATTGCTCATGGTGGCCGGCGTGGAGCGGTATTTCCAGATCGCCCGCTGTTTCCGGGATGAAGACCTTCGTGCCGACCGCCAGCCGGAGTTCACCCAGATCGACATCGAGGCCTCCTTCATCACCGAAGAGGACATTTTCGCGTTGATCGAGGGCATGCTGGCCCGCGTCTTCAAGGCCGCCCGTGGGGTGGAGATTCCGGTTCCGTTCGAGCGCGTCACCTGGCGTGAAGCGATGGACCGTTATGGGAGCGACAAACCGGAACGCCGCTGTGGAATGGAGTTCGTCGACCTCGGGGAGGTCTTCAAAGACAGCACGTTCAAGGTATTCCGCGGCGCGCTCGACAATGGGGGAGTGGTCAAGGCGCTCAACGCGAAAGGCTTCGCCTGCGTCACCACCGGCCAGATCAACCGGCTCACGGAAATCGCCCAGGAGGCGGGAGCCAAAGGGCTTGCCTTCATCAAGGTGGAAAACGGCGAGTGGAAATCACCGATCGTGAAGTTTTTCAGTGACGCCGAGAAAGCCGCTCTGACGGAGAAGCTTGCCATTGAAGAAGGCGACCTGATTCTCTTCGGAGCGGACAAATGGATCAATGTTTGCAACGTTCTCGGTCGGATCCGGCTCGAAGTGGCCTCCGTCCAGGAGTTGCTGAAGGACGATCCCCGGCTCGATTTCCTCTGGGTCACTGAATTCCCGCTGCTCGACCATGATTCCGAGGAGGACAAGTGGAATGCCGTCCACCATCCGTTCACCCGCCCGGTAGCCGATGACCTGGCTTTGCTCGAAAACGAAGCAACTTTCGACCAGATCCGGGCCGTGGCCTATGATGTGGTGCTCAACGGCTGTGAGATCGGCGGAGGGAGCCTTCGGATCCATGAGCCGGATCTCCAATCGAAAATGTTCGGGATTCTCGGTGTCGATGATGAGCACCAGGCCTCCATGTTCGGCCATCTGCTGAGTGCGTTCCGTTTTGGGGCGCCTCCGCACGGCGGGATCGCTCTCGGATTTGACCGGTTGGTGATGTTGATTTGTGGGGAAGACAGCATCCGCGATGTCATCGCTTTCCCCAAAAACAACAAAGGTCAGGAAGTGATGAATGGCTGTCCGGCGGAAGTGGACTTCAAACAACTCCGAGAGCTCTATGTGAAGAGCACGGTGCAGGAAAAGAAACCGGTCCAGAGCTGAGCCGAAGGGGCTTTTCTCGTTCTTTTTTGTTGGGCCGGGTCAGGGTTTCTGGTCCGCCGGGATCCGTTTGTCCAGTTGGTTTTCCACCGGTTCGACGGTGGCCCGGTGGGCTGCGGCGAGCTGGGTGAGGCGGGCCACGATGTCCGGGTGTTCTTTCGCGATGTCGAAGTGTTCCCCGGGGTCGTTGCCGAGATCGAACAGCAGGGGTGGATCGTGTTTTACAGCTTCTTTTTGGGCGGTGTAGGACGTCTTGGTGAGGAAATGCGCTTTGAACCGGCCTTCCCGCACCGCAAAGAGCCCTTCGTCATGGTAGTAGAACATCTCATTGCGCGGTCCTGGCCCTGTGCCGAGAAGGCAGGGGGAGAGGTCATAGCCGTCGAGGCGCCGGTCAGCTGGTGCCGGGATCCCGGCCAATGAGGCAAAGGTGGGTAGGAGATCCAGCGTGGAACCCATGTCTGTGACCGTGCCGCGGGCGAGTGACTTGGGCCAGGCCCAGGCCACGGTCGGTTCCCGCATGCCACCCTCCCAGGTCGATCCCTTGCCATCACGAAGCAGCCCGGCGGAACCGCCATGGCTTTTGAAGAGCAGCCAGGGACCATTGTCCGAGGTGAAAATGACGAAGGTTTGGCGGCTTTTCTCTCCGGCCGGATTTTCCCGCACTGCCTTGAGGATTTGCCCGACCGACCAGTCGATTTCCTCGACGACATCACCATAAATGCCAGCGGGGGAGGTGTCTTTGAAAGCCTCCGACCGGAACAGTGGAACATGGGGGAGGGAATGGGCCAGGTAGAGAAAATAGGGAGGGGACGACGCCTCGGCCTGGGCCTGTTGCACCACCTTGACCGCGGCTTCGGTATAGCGGCGGGTGATGGTGCGCTGGTCGGCGGGACGCTCCACGATGGTTGTGTCCCGCATCAGGGGCACGTTGTAAGCCTGGTAGCGTTCCTCTCCAGCGAGTTCGAAGTGGGAGGCCTTGTCGACTTTGTCCATGTCATTGGAGTAGGGAATGCCGAAGTAGCTGTCGAATCCGTGATCCGTGGGCAGGAACGGGCTGAGGTGACCGAGATGCCATTTCCCGACGCAGGCGGTGTGGTAGCCGTGATCCTTGAGAAGCCGGGCGATGGTGATTTCCGAAGGAGGCAGCCCTCCGGCGGAGTCCGGGAAGAGCACTCTCCGACGGTCCGAAGTCATGCCATTGCGGATGGGATACCGTCCGGTCAGGAGGGCCGCTCGGGACGGGGTGCAGACGCAGGCCGCGACATAAAAATTCGTCCACTTTTGCCCTTCGGCGGCCATGCCATCAAGGTGCGGCGTCCGGATGTTGGGATGGCCAAAGCAGGAGAGGTCACCGTAGCCGAGATCATCGGCAAAGATCACGATGAAATTGGGGGACGCGGGAGCCGCCTCCGATGCCAACGCTTCAGATGGACGGAATGTTGCGGCAAGGGTCAGAAAACCAAGGCAACTGAGAACCAAGGAGGAAATACGGAAAAGACGCATGGAAGGGAGGATCCAGCCCCAGCAGAAGGGGGCGGTGACTAGTCGGCGTTCGCCGCCGCTTTCAATTCGCGGAGTTCCTTGTCCATCCGGGCAAGGGCTTCGGAGGTCGCCTTGAGGCGTTTCGCGGTAAGTTTGGCGATGAACTCGTAAAGCGCCGCGTAAAATTCGGGATTGTCCTTCTTGGGCTTGGCGTATTCGAGGAACTTCTGATCCACCGCGAGGCAGACCGCGGTGGTTTCCGCCACCACCGAAGCGGTGCGGCGTTCGTCGGAGAGGGCGGCGAATTCTCCAAATATGTCACCGGTGTGGTCCATGCTGACGAGGACTTTTCCGTTTTTCTCCACATTGACCCGGCCGGCCAGGAGGATAAAAATGCGGGAAGCTTCCTCACCGTCGGCGACGATGGTGTCGCCCGGTTCGCATTCCACAATGGAAGAGGAGTTCAGAATGTCGTCCAATTGGGATTTGTTGAAGGTCTCTAAAAAAGGGACCCGGAGGAGCGTGTCGGGGACATTTTCCTCGTCGTGGATGTAGGCAAATTCCTTCATGGCGGTGCGTGATGAGCCCAATGATACGGACTTCTCAGCAAAAAGGGAACTGTTTTAGTGCTGCGTCGGGCTGATTTTTGCTTGTCGGAAAGCCTGCGCAGGGCGCCATTGCGCCGTTTGGGGGACCGTTTTGTGATCGACGGTTGGATGCAAAGCATTCAGGATGCGTCAGTATGAGACTGTATGCATTTCTGCTTCCGGCCAGCATTGTGGTAGCGTCCACGGGCGGGGCGGCCGAACCCGTTGCCCTTGGAGACCGACTCGAACTTTTTGCCGATGACGCGCTGGTGGCCAGCCACCAGGGCCTGGAACGCGTCGTGCAGCAACCGGTGCCGGGGGAGGTCGTCCTGACAATGGATGCTCCTTGGGAAGGAAACACGTCGGCCTATTACACCCTGTTCCAGGATGGGGACCTTTACCGGATGTATTATCGTGCCTCCGCGGCGGATCCGAAAACCAAGAAATCCCTCCGGGGTGAAGTGACCTGTTACGCCGAGAGCCGGGACGGCCTCCAATGGGTTCGCCCGGATTTGGGAATCCATGAATTCCAAGGATCCAAGGCCAACAATATCCTGCTCACCGGGGAGGGGACCCACAACTTTACCCCTTTCCGCGATGAAAACCCGGCCGCCACCGCGGACACCCGCTACAAGGCAATGAGCGGGAGCTTCAAGAAAGGACTGCTGCCCTGGGGATCTCCGGATGGGATTCATTGGCGGAAGCTCTCCGCAACCCCGGTGATCACGGATGGCGCCTTCGACTCCCAGAATCTCGCTTTCTGGGATCCGGTGCGGGGGGAATACCGGGCCTACTGGCGGTATTTTGGCAACAAATTCCGGGCCATCCGCACCGCGGTTTCAAAGGACTTTCTGACGTGGGAACGTCAGGCCGACCTGGCATATGGAGACGCCCCGGTGCAGCATCTCTACACGAATGCGATTCGTCCCTATTTCAGGGCTCCGCATCTCTTCATCGGATTTCCGACCCGATTCCTGCCCAACGAAGGGGAGCGCGTCGAGCCAGTATTCATGGTGGGGAGAGATGGGGTCAATTTCCTGCGCTATGACGACGCCGTCGTGCCCGAGGATGCTCCGGCCGACCGCAAAGGCAACCGCAGCAATTACATGACCAACGCCTTGCTCAGCCTGCCCGGAGAGCCCGGGAAGCTCTCGGTTTATGCGACTGAGGCTTATTACGGTCCTGTTCCCGGCCGGGTCCGACGCTTCACTTACCGGGTCGACGGGTTTGTCGCGCTGCAGGCGGGATCCGCGACCGGCGTTGTGGAGACGGTGCCCGTGACTTTCAAAGGGAGTCACCTCACCCTGAATTACAAAGCTAGGGAAAACGGCTTGGTGCGGGTTGAACTGAGCGGGGCCGACGGCAGGCCTCTGCCGGGCTTTTCCTTCGCGGAAAGTCAGCCATTGACGGGAGATGAGGTCAAGGCGACCGTTTGTTGGCAAAGCGGTCACGACGTGGCGGGTCTGACGGGGCAGCCGATCGTCGTGCGGATTGAGGCGAAACATGCCGAGTTGTATTCCATGCGCTTTCACTGAGGCGGGCAGGCAACGGCGGCCGGGATGGTCAGTCTTCGTCCTGTATGTGGCAGTCAGTTTGGCTTGCGGAAGTCTCCGAGCCCAGGAAACGAAGCCCGTTCCTCCTCCCGCCGGGAGACTCTTTGGGCCGCAGGCAGACAGTCCCTCTCCGACCAAACCGGATGCGGTCCTTCCGCCCGACGTTCCGGCGCCGACTCCCGGCAACGTTCCCGGTGTCATGACCCTGCCCGCGACCCCGCCGACATCGACGAGCCTGACCGGTTCCGTCGACGGACGGGAAAGCCAGTTCACGGTGGAATGCGAGGACCGGGTCACCCGGGGAGCCACTTCCAGCTTTGCCGAAAGTCTTGGGGCAGATTTCCGCAAACTGATGGGGTTGGAAAAATGGAATCACCACATCCGGATCAAAATGCAGGGCTCTCTCAGCGACGTGTTGGCGGGCCCAGAAACGGCGCGGCAGATCATTCTTGGTCCCGATGGCAAGTTCGTCCTCTATCTCCATGTGCGGCTGAGCGAACGGTTCCGCAAGGAAACACTGACCCGGGAATTGTACCGGCTGCTGATCTTGGACCAGATGCTCTATGGGCGGGAGAGCGATCCCGGGCTCGACGGGCGTCGTCTCACGGAGCCTTCCTGGCTGCTGGAGGGCGCGCAGGAACTGAGCCGTTTCCGCAGTCAGGGGCGCCCCAGCGCCGTTTTTGGCGGTCTCATCCAATCGCGACAGTTCCTGACCTCGGACAAGGTGCTGGCCGGGGTTCCCGATGACTGCGATTCGATTACCCGGGCGGTCTGGGTGGCCTCCAGCACCGCCTTGGTCGCCGCTTTGCTCGCCCAGCCGGAGGCTGCCTCCAGTTTCCGGGATTACCTGCGGGAATGCCCCGACGTCCCGGCCAGTTCGGGAGGCACTGCCGATGCCGCTCTGTTACGACGGCATTTTCCTGCCCTGCGCGGCAGCCAGGATTCCCTCGACAAGTGGTGGGCTCTGGAATTGGCCACGATGGGAGAACGTCATCTCATGGAATTCATCAGTGTCCCGGAGACCGAGGCCGCCCTGGATGAGGCGTTGAAAATCCGGCTCGAACCTCCCCGGGATGAGGAGGGAAAATCGAAAGAGGGGGCACTCTCCTGGCTGAAAAAATGGGTGCCCGGGAACAAGAAACAGGAGCAATTTCTGGAAAAGGGGTTTGACGGGCAATTGCGTGATTTCGAAGACTACGCCGGTCTGCCGGGCGACGATGACGCGGTCAAGGCCTGTCAAAGCCGTCTCACCAATCTGCGCCACAGTTGCTTCCCTGTTTACCGCATTCTCATCGACCGGTATCTGAACGCGGCCACCCATCTCCTCGAGGGCAAATGGCAGGGAGTCGCGGATGATCTGGCGGCCGCAGATCGGGAACGGGTCCAGTTGAAGGACATTCTCCGGCAGGTCGAGGATCGCATGAATTTCGAAGAGGCTACCAGGGCTCCCGTGGACGAGGAATTCCAGGATTATGACAAGGCAGTGCAGCGGCTCAACAACCTGCCCAAAATCCAACGCAAAGACCGGATTTCGACCTACCTCGATGCCGTGGAGCGGGAAATGAAATGACCCTGCTTAAGAGCCTCAGGCGGGGGCACTTCCCGTCACTTAATGCTTGCGGTGGCCGGGAATACGGGCATCAGTCCCCGCCATGAGCGTCCTAGTAGCCGGCACCATCGCCCTCGATCACGTCAAAACCCCCCATGATGAGCATGAAAACCTGCTCGGTGGATCCGCTTCTTATGCCGCCATCGCGGCCAGCTTTTTCTCCGCGGTGAACCTTGTCAGCATTGTTGGACAGGACTTTCCTGAGAAACATTCCAAACTGCTGCGCGATCGGAAAATTTCCCTGGATGGGGTCGAGGTTTCCCAAGGGGCCACCTTCCGTTGGTCCGGCGAGTATTTTGGCGACATGAACACCCGAGAGACCCTGGGGGTCGCGCTCAATGTTCTGGAATCCTGGCAGCCACAGGTTCCGGGGCACTTCACTTCCAGCCGGATCGTTCTCCTCGCCAATGCCAGCCCTGACAACCAGCAAGCGGTGCTTGACCAGGTCCTGGCCTCGGGGCCCCGGCCGGAACTCATCGTGGCCGATACGATGGATCTGTGGATCACCATCGCCCGGCCACGTCTCGAAGCCTTGCTGCGACGGATCGATCTGCTGGTCCTGAATGACAGCGAGGCCAAACTGTTCATGGAGACGTCCAATCTCATCCAGGCCGGGGAACGGCTGCGGGCGATGGGTCCCCGGTTTGTGGTCATCAAAAAAGGGGAGCACGGAGCGTTGCTCTTTGGCGAGAATGAATTCTTCTCCTGCGGGGCATTCCCGCTGAAGCAGGTGCTGGATCCCACTGGCGCCGGGGACTCGTTCATCGGGAGCGTTGCCGGCTATCTCGCCAGTCTTGAGGGCACTCCCCGGTTTTCGGACATCGCTTCCGGTCTGGTCCGGGGAACGATCATTGCCGGTTACACCTGTGAGTCCTTCAGCACCCATCGCTTGGAATCGCTTACCACCGACGAGTTCGAAACGCGGCTGGAGGCTTTCCGGAACTACACCCGTTTCGACTGATTGGCCGATTCGCGTGGTTGAGCCTGTTTGGATCTGTGCCAGACTCCCGGAATGCGTTCCTCCAATTTCCTTGCCTTTTCTCTCCTCGGTTGCCTGATTTCCAGTCCTGACTCGCTCCGGGCTGAAGCTCCCCGTGTGGGGCACGTGGTCGTGGTCAGTTTCGACGGCGGCAAGCCGGCGGTGATCGCGGAAAGCGAGATGCCGGTGCTGAAGAAGCTGACCGCTGAAGGGGCGGTAACCTGGACGGCCAACACCATCCTGCCTCCGAAAACGCTTCCCTCGCACACCTCCATGCTGACGGGCTTGGATGTGTCGCATCATGGCGTCATTTGGAACGACTGGCAGCCACTCCGGGGTGTCGTCAAAGTTCCCACTCTGTTTTCCCTTGCCAAGGCCACCGGGAAAAGCACCGCCCTGTTCGCCGGAAAAGTGAAGTTCCGTCATCTCTGGCTGCCGGACAGCCTGGACGCCTTCGGTCTCGACAATGTTTATGACGAAGCGCATCTGCCTTCGGGAGATGAGAAGCAATTGGTGCCCTCACAGGCCGTGGCCGGCCTTGCCGCGACGTACCTGGCCGAACACAAACCGGCGCTCTGCTTTGTTCATTTCCCCGATCCTGACTCCGCCGGTCACAAAAGCGGATGGGGCTCACCCGAGCAGAAAGAGGCTTTTAAAGTGAGTGACCAAGCCTTGGGCCAGATCGTGAAGGCCATCGAAAAAGGGGGATTCAGCGATGATTGTGTCATCATCGTGTCCGCTGACCATGGCGGCACGGGGAAGAATCACAGTCAAGACACCCCATCGGACCGCAACATTCCTTGGGTGGCATGGGGCAAAGGCGTCAAGCCGGGTTATGCGATCACCGGGCCCGTGATGACCTATGACACCGCCGCGACCGCCCTCTGGTTGCTTGGGGTGGATCTTCCGGCATCATTGGACGGACACCCGGTGTTGGAAGCCTTCCAGAATTGATCCCGTGGCACCTTTCGTGCTGGGGGGAGAGCACCGGCTTTTACCGGTAAATCAGATAGGATTGACGACTTTTTTGGAAGCCGGCCAAGTAATTCTGCCAACTGCCAATGATCGCTTGGGGTGATTTCCCTCCCCGCAGCCCGGTCTCAAGCCCGGTGCTGCCGTAGCACTTGTAGAAAATATCCTTCGTGCTGGAGCTCGTGCGGGCGAAGAGGTCTTTGCTGATCCGGCGGTTCAGCGCGTCGATGAAGATCACATTGAGGCCCACGATGTCGACAGGGGAGCGGGGATCGATCTGGATCCTGGACCCTGCGAATCCTGCTTTGCGGGAACTTTGGTAGGGGCTGAAGCGAACCCCGGTGAGATTCAGGCTGTTGAGGGCTTTGGTGAATTCGACGGCATTGACACCGGGACCGCCGACATATTCGAATGGGGCATTGGTGCCAATGCCGATGTCGCAGCCATCGAGGCTACCGAGAATGCCGGTGGCGGCATAATACAGGGGCGAGCGTGAGCCGGGGATGTTGGGCGATGTGGGAACCCACCGCAGATGGGTGTCCTCCCACATCATGGCACGGCTCCAGCCTTTCATGGGGATCACCGTCAGTTGGCAGCGCCGGGCATTCCATCCCCGGGCATTGCTCATCTGGGCCAATTCTCCAGCCGTCATCCCATGGACGTAAGGGACGGGGATCTGTCCGACAAAGGAAATCCAGCGCTGCTCCAGTCCCGGTCCTTGCACCCGCAGCCCTCCGATCGGATTGGGCCGGTCGAGGACCATGAATTCCTTTCCATTCTCACCGCAGGCCTCCATGGCCCGGACCATGGTGGAAATGTAGGTATAGCTCCGCGATCCGATATCCTGCAGATCAAATAGCAGGATGTCGATCCCGGCGAGCATGGCCGGAGTCGGCTTGCGGGTCGGTCCATAGAGGGAATATGCCGTCAGGCCGGTGAGGGGATCACGGCGGTTGGAAATGTGGACCGCGGCTTTCTCGGTGCCATCCAGACCATGTTCCGGCACGTAAAGGGCGACCAGATTCACCTGTGGGGCCTGCTTGAGAACCAACCGGGTTTTCTGCCCCCGGCGGTTGACGCTGGTTTGGTTGGTGATGAGACCCACTCGTTTGCCTTTGAGTGCGGCAAAGCCGGAAGCTTCGAGGACATCGATGCCCAGATGGACCCCGCCTCCCAACGACGAGCCGCCGCTGGGGGCGATGGTGCCCCCCGGTTCCCCGAAACAACCCGAGAGCAGAATGGCAACACAGGGCAAGAATGGCAAAAAGGCTTTGTGGAAACGCGACATGACTGCTTTAATGACGGACTTCTCTCCTGAATCCTCCTGCATGCAAGACGACCTGGGTCAACTGTTGCTCACCGGTGTTCCCGGACTTGAACTCACTCCGGAAACAGCCTCCCGATTCAGAAAGCTGCAGCCCGGTGGCTATATTTTGTTCGGGCGGAATATCAACCATCCCGAACAACTTCGCAAGTTGATCGATGATCTGAGGGATCTCAGCGATGTGGAACCCTTCATCACCATCGATCAGGAAGGCGGGCGGGTTTCCCGTTTGCGGCTCATTGGCAACGAGCCTCCCAACGCCCAGCAGCTGCGACAAAAGGGGGATCCCATGCTGATTGCCCGCCATGGGCAGCTCACCGGGCAGGTGCTTCGGCAGTTTGGGTTCAATCTTGATCTCTGCCCGGTGCTCGACATTTCCCACGACGATGAGGCCGACAACAGTCTGAAGGGCCGTTGCTACGGGACCACTCCCGAAGAGGTGATCCGGAATGCCAGTGTGTTCAATCACGCCATGCGACGCGAGGGCATCCTGAGTTGCGGAAAGCATTTCCCCGGATACGCCTCCGCCGAAGTGGATCCCCATCACGAATTGCCTGTCATCACCAAATCACTGGCAGAGATGGAGGCTTCCGAACTGGTGCCGTTCCGGGCCCTGCTGGACGATCTCGACAGCCTGATGACCTGTCATTCCCATTTTTCCTGTTGGGACGCGGACCGGCCGCGCTGGCCGGCGTCCTTGTCGCAGGCCATCATCGGCGGGTTTCTCCGCCACCAGCTTGGCTACCAGGGACTGGTCATGACGGACGACCTTGATATGGGGGCCATTCTCAATGAAGTGAGCTTCGAGGACACCATCCGCGCCGCGATGATGGCGGGGAACGATTTGGTCATGATTTGCCACCGCGTCGAATTGGTGGAGCAGGCCCGCGAAATCCTGACCACGGTGGATCGTCCGGTGTTGGAGGATGCCCTCGACCGGGTTGAACGCACCAAGCGTCGCCTTGCCGGACCCTACGAATGGTCCTTGGATGGATTCCATGCCATCGACCGTGAAATTTGGAACCTGCGGGTCGACACCCTTGGCGAAGAGCGCGCCGCCATCCTCAGTGTGGAAGATGGCAAACGCTCCCCGGTTGAACTTTACTGACGTCTCTTGCTTCCCACAGAAAAACGACACCATGCTGCCTGTCATCGAAAAGCTTCTCATCGTCCAGGATCGCGACACCAAACTCCGTGCGCTCCACAAAGATCTGGAACGGGTTCCCGTCGAGGAACAAAACTGCCGCGACCGGATGAGTGACGATGAAAAAAAGGTCGCCGCAGCCAAGGCCGCGCTGCAATTGGTGGAAGTCGCGATCAAAAATCTCGAACTCGATATCGGGACCCGTCGGCAATCCATCACCCGGATGAAGACGCAGCAGTATGAAACCCGGAAAAACGAGGAATACACCGCCCTCGGTCATGAGATTGTCCGTTATGAAAAGGAGATCTCGCAATTGGAGGACCAGGAAATCGATCTCCTCGACAAAGCAGAAACGGCCAAGAAAGCCCTGAGTGAAGCGGATGCCCGTCGCAAGTCGACCCAGATTTTGGTCAACGAGGATCTCGCAAAATTGGCGGAACGGAAGACCAACGTCGAAAGCCAAATCGCGGAAATTTCCGCCGAGCGGGCAGCGCTTGCGGCCTTGGTTGAGCCGGAGGTGCTCGATGCCTACGACCGGATTTCCCAGCGCAAAGGGGAGGCGGTCGTCGCCTTGGAGGACGGGCAATGCAAAGGCTGCCACATGAAGGTGGTCAAATCCACCGTGGTCGAGGCCAAGGCGGAAAAAGTCCTCGCCCACTGTGAAAACTGCGGACGCCTGATCTATTACGCGGGTTAGGCGGAGGTCTCCTTTCAATCCCTTTTGTCAGGGGCAGGAATTCTTCCCACCTGGCGGCTCTCCGTGTATAGTGTGGTTTTCTCCGAATGACCACTCTCATCATCAAGCCCCGCGCTCGCATCTTCCACGGACATGACTGGGTCTACAGCACGGAGATTCAAAAGGTGGCCGGCGAAGCCGTCGCGGGTGATGTGGTGGCGCTGAAGGATCACCGCAACCGGCCACTTGGGACCGCGATTTACAATCCCCACTCCCAGATCGTGGCGCGTCGATTTTCCCGGCGTAAACAGGATCTGGATGCCGACTTCTTTTTCCGCCGATTGGAAAGGGCGCTCTCCGTGCGGGAAGCCTTGCACTTTCCTGAGCCGGTCTACCGCCTTGCCTGGAGCGAGGCCGATGGATTGCCGGGGGTGATCGTGGACCGCTACGGGGATTTGTTGGTTGTCCAGACCCTCACCGCGGCAATGGATCAGAGGCGGCATTTGATCTCCGATGCCCTCCGGCAGCTGCTCAATCCCACCGGCATTGTGGAACGCAATGATTCCTCAATCCGGGTCGCGGAACAATTGCCGCCCCGGGTTGGAATGCTGCATGGGGACGA
>ERZ795053.5512-NODE-5512-length-13014-cov-7.118296_pt1 | contig 13014 bp, 9 predicted proteins | sample MGYA00375137_ERZ795053 | MGnify/ENA primary metagenome ERZ795053 (study PRJEB30182, sample SAMN05720284) | activated sludge metagenome | isolation source: Anaerobic digester | place: Hong Kong | collected 2014-12-17 ... | reverse complement strand
GATGTATGCTGAAAATATCATTGATTCTGTTTCATTTTGCGATATATATATATCGAATTGAACACCATCGCCCTTATCTTGAGACCAAACTTGCGGGTCTAAAGCTATACTAAAGTTCAGAGTTGAGTTTTTTGGAATGATAATATTCCCAAAAGAAATTCTGCTCTGCTCATATTGATAGGGGTGCTGTAATAATGAAATTTTTGAGATATTATTTATTTCTAAAATACCAATCTTCTTATATGGTGCTTTGAGCAAAGAGGTATTCAAATGATCGATCAAATTAATTTGATTTTCAGTTTGATTACTGTGATCTCTGGATAATAAAAACCAAATTTCACTTCCGACTTTATATGTATGTATAACCTCGTAGTTCGTAAGCATTTCCCCAGATGATAATACCCAAGAAAAAATTGGCGAGTATATTAAATAATCAACTTTATACTTATCAGATATCTTCTCTGTATCGCCTAAATTATCGCTTATGAAAGGTTGCAGCAATCCGCAATAATCGACAATCTCCCTTTCAGAATACCATCCTATGATGCCAATTTCTATCGTTCCGATAATTGCGCTATCTGCAGTCTCATTTTTAAGGGTTTCCCCAATATGTTTATAAAAATTCATCCTATTACTTAAATCATCAGTTAATCCGCTAGCTTCTTTCAATAGAGTATTAGTATTTTCAGCTGAATGATAAAGAGGTATTATCAAAAATGATGTTAGTACTAATGTTGTTATAATTACATTAAATATTAAACTTCTATTTAAATTGGATTTTGCTGGTGGCAGTTCCTCGATGACGCTGTGAGAGGTCAGCAGAAGATGATAAAATCCGAGAACGCTGATCATGAAAAACATGGATATTGGGGAAATTAGATACCAGTGATAATATGGAAAACTTGAAAACGCAACGCAATATAGCGTGAGATAGAATAATAATAATGAATATTTTTTAGATCGGAACGTGATATAAATGCTGCCAAAAATAAAGAACGGCAATAGATATAAATATTGATCTACAATTATGTTGTAAAATTCTGAGATGAAATTAGTTGGCCACAGCCCAGAAGAATACTGCATCATTTTTGCTTTTAGAGTGGCGGGAAAAAGCTGCCCAAAATATAATAACGAAAATAGGAACCAAGGCACAGTTACTAGTAGAAATAACGATACAGGGATATAAATTTCAGTTACTATTTTTCTGCTCTTTAATAAATCTAAATTGTATATAATAAAATGGGCCACCACACATCCCACCAAAATGATGCCATCGATTCTGGTTAGAACTACCAACCCCAAAAATAGGGCCGTTAGTCTCAGATTGTTTTCAAAATAAAAATATATTGATGTAACTATTAATAATAGATAAAAACATGACTCCATCCCAAATGTCCAGATAACACCAATCACGTTAGTTATAATAAACGATGAAGATATTAGACCTACGACCCCCATGCCTTCTCTGGCAAAAATCGCATATGTTAAAATTACAACTCCTGCCAAACTGAACGTGCTCAATAAATGACTGTTCCTTGGCAAATCCTCAGAAAGGAAATAACTCGCGGCTAGAATTAAAGTATATAAGGGGGTTGTCGTGCTGAGGACTCTATCGCCAGCGTTATAAACAAATCCAGAACCCTCGGCTAAATTTCTTGCATATCTATATGTAATATATGCGTCATCTACAACTACTCTGCCAGTTAAATTTAGTCCAATGAATAATGCTGCTGCTACCAATATCGCCAAGAAAAATAACTCAATCTTCCTTTTTGCAGGCCAGTTACAAAACATACAGGAATCTCCTAGTGCCTATATGGCGTTTTATGCTGGTCATTAAAGACTCAGAAGCTGCGACGAAGATCCGGAAGATCGAAGTGCATATTGGTATAGATATTATAAGTTGTAAATAATGATGTGCAAGATTAATAATCTCCAGCAACCGCGTCCACCCCATCATTACGAAATACCTCTTCATATCCAACTCGAAAACATCGATAGACCTATTTAAAATGATTCCCATTCATCGTTTTTTCCCTAATTTGAGCCGCCAGCGATAGGGAGGCAGTGGAAACGATAGTTATCCTGGAGCGATGCCTGATACAGGGGGAAGATACTGGAACGCCCTGGTCGGGATACCACCTACCCGTAAACGATCACAACCTATGTGCAAATGTCATAAGGTAGCTAAGCACCACCCAGGTGGATGACTGATTGGAATCAGTCGAATATAGGGAAATTTTACTCGATTGATCTAATAATAAATAGATTGGAGTATATATTCAGCTCGGTTCTATTTCAGATCTCGCATGGTGGAAGTGTATCCATTCAATGGGACGACTCTTGACCATGATCGAGAGATGCTGTCAAGCTGAAATATACTCAACATTTATCTCCTACGGGTTCTCGACGGACGTCACTTTATGAATTACCTCTCTAGGAGGAATAAAGCATTTGAACCTCCTCATCGGATAATGCCCGATTATAGATCCGGACTTCGTCTATGACGCCAGAGAAGTACTCGCCGTAGCTCGGGTTGGACCCGATGCGGAAGTAGTCGTGACCAGGCCCGAGAACGCCAGTTCCTTCGTATACCTGACCGTTCACGTAAAGCTTGGCCGTACCGGCATCCTGGTCATAAACGACCGCTAAGAAGACCCACTCGCCAGGAACGTAGAGACGATCCCCCAGCACTCCGCCCGATCCAATAAATGCTAACCAGCGGCAACTTCCAGAGCGGCAGTCGACACCCATCCCTCGATCGAAACCGCCGTTGTCGCTCGATATTGCCTGCCTCACGGGCGATGCTTCATCAGCTCTAACCCAGGCGGTCATGGTCATCTTTGGCATCACGTCAGGGTTGATGTTTACGGGAGCTTGGATGTAGTCGTCGATCCCATCAAATTGATAGGCGCTGTTGGGGTTCCCGAACCTATCCTCTGTCAAAACCGCTCCATAAACCGTCCCGTGATTCTCATTACCGCTGATATCGTCTGCATTTCCATCGAAGGGGTAGTGGGCGACTTCGAATACTCCAAGAAGGTTACGAATCTCGGCATCTGATAGTGCCCGGTCATAGATCCGGACGTCGTCTATGACGCCAGAGAAGTACTCGCCGTAGCTCGGGTTGGACCCGATGCGGAAGTAGTCGTGACCAGGCCCGAGAACGCCAGTTCCTTCGTATACCTGACCGTTCACGTAAAGCTTGGCCGTACCGGCATCCTGGTCATAAACGACCGCTAAGAAGACCCACTCGCCAGGAACGTAGAGACGATCCCCCAGCACTCCGCCCGATCCAATAAATGCTAACCAGCGGCAACTTCCAGAGCGGCAGTCGACACCCATCCCTCGATCGAAACCGCCGTTGTCGCTCGATATTGCCTGCCTCACGGGCGATGCTTCATCAGCTCTAACCCAGGCGGTCATGGTCATCTTTGGCATCACGTCAGGGTTGATGTTAACTGGAGCGAAGATATAGTCGTCAACCCCGTCAAATTGATAGGCGCTGTTGGGGTTTCCGAACCTATCCTCGGTCAAGGCTGCTCCATAAACCGTCCCGTGATTTCCATTCCCGCTGGCATCATCAGCATTTCCATCGAAGGGGTAGTGGACAACTGGACCCTGAAGCGCAGGATTCTTCAGCGAGACCGACGGGTCGCCGTACAGGTTGAAGTCGTACCAGTTCATCAATAGACTATTAACGGACGGAGACATAGATTCTTTTGTCTGATAAAGCGCGTCTCCGCCAGGGAGATCCTGGACGAGCCTTTTTACGTACTCGTATCCGATTCCTGAGTTAGTTTGGCTGCCGTCGAATGAGCCATATGGTTGTGTATTAAACCACGAGACTCTGGTGGCGGATAGGGTGCTGATGCCGCCGTTCTTTAAGATGGCATAGGCCAGATTGTTGCTATCTTCTGGATACGAGTTCAAGCAGGAGCACTGATAGGTGAAGGATGGATGAGAGTCATCCAACGAGGAGCTGCTTGGACTGTCAAATAATAACCCGTCATTACACGGTGAAGGCTGGTAGGAGTAAGAACCGTATCCTACTACTGCCTGCGTTGGGTTGCCATGCCCCCACCAGCATACTATTCCATAATCGTCGACTGACCAGCGATCTCTGACGACCGTACCCCCCCTCAGCTCCTGTTCGCTTGTATAGATGGAGTTCAATCCGCACGCACCACTTCCCTGCTGATACATTCTCCAATAGTCTAAGCTGTTATCATCCAGATAATCGATCCTCATCTGCTCGCCTAAGACTGCTCCGTCGTAGGGTCCATTCGAAGGACCGCCAATTGGATATTGGAAGCCCATGGGCATCAGTATGTTCTTTCGCCAGCTGGTGTCTCCAGAGGTCTCATAGCTGATGATCTTCTGCAGTATGCTGTCCAGCGCGGTGTAGTTTGCATCGTATACAGGTATCCTTCCGACGTAGACTTCGTGGGTGAGATCAACGCCACCAGAAGCTGTGAAATCGCTCCACTCACCGTAGTACTGGTCGCCATCTATGTCCCAGTTGCCCGTCAGGTCGGCGTAGAAGTAATCGGTCGGAGCTTCTTTGTAAGTGGACTCCGTACGCCTAGGCCAGCACATCTTCATGGGGACGTCTCCCTCACCATTCTCATAGGGATGAGGGTCTCCGATCAGCAGGACGTACTTGATGCCCGTAGAAGCATAGTTATCTTTAAGCCACTTGCGAATCTTCTCTGCCCTGTGATTGGGTGCCTGACCCGTCAATCCACTGAAATCGCTCTCAGTAACTACCTTTACGCTGTAGCCAAGCCCCTGCTTATGAGCGATGAAGTCGTTCAACTTGGTGCTGTTCGACACGATGGCATTGGTGGTTATTATGACGTAATCGAACGTTGCTTGAGGAAAAGCTGCTATCGCTTCAACTTCATACCACGCCTTTCCCTCATCATAATTAAAGAACATCTGCGGTGCGATATCATCCATGACGGTGTCCGCTGCAAGACTCCGCTCAAGCCCAATTGGCGGAATTTCGTAGCTTATATCCACAGAAGCGCTCTTGATCAAAGTGAGCTTCTTGGTGATCGGGTTGTACTGGAGAGGCGTGAAGTCTATTCTGGCAAACTTCCACTTTCTCATCTCGGAGTAGGGGAGAAGCTCTACAAAATTCTCTGGATAATTTGCGTCTTTCTCATAGACGTTGAGATTTTTGCCATTCACTATGTTCTTTCCCTCACCCCAACTTTCGGCCGTTAAATTCTCGCCAACATACTCGTCTTGTGCTGGGATAAGCGGCCATCCGGGCCTAATCTCATAGGTGCCATTCAATACCTGGATATCAGCAGAGACTATGTTCATGCTGAGATCCGATCCATTGGCCTCAGGGGGAACGAGAACGTTATAGACTCTGTGCGGCAATATCGGATCTCCGGGCGAATTCGCCTCAGTGAACCCCTCCATCTGTATGATGTCAAAGCCGTCCTCGTCCTTTGTGATATTGTACTCGCCTGCATAAAGGACCACGCTTACATTGCCGGAATCATTGATTGGGGTTGGCTCCCCAAAAGCCGGCAACAACATCAGGGCACTTATTAACAGGAGGCCCAAGATAGTCTCCTTAGCCCTTAATATGCCAGTTGTGATGCATTTTCTGCTATTTATAACCATGGATGTATAAACCCCCTTTATACTCAGCATGGTGATATGGCAGAGTCATGTAATATAAATTTTATGAGACATGTCTTAATGAGTTCGGCACGCGCCCCGCACCCTCGAGAGATGGAGTCCCCGAGGCAGAGGAGCATCTTTACGTCGTCGCGAGGCAAACGGCGAGGTTCCCCGCTTCGCGATCACCCCGACTCTGGCGCAATTTATGACCCAGCCGATTTTAAAAAATGCCCTCGTTCCGATGGCATCGAGGAGAATCGATCGAAGCAGCGATCAAAACCCGACCAGAAGGGGTGGCTAGCCCCGGCGAGCGCCGCCGCTGATTTATTGGCCTTGACGAACGCCTCTCCTTCTCCGCTAATTGCAAGGCTTCAGCAATGTCCGCAGCGGTTATCAGTAGGGATTCCATTCTTCAACCTCTTCATATTTTGGATATACTCCATATTCATATTTATTAAATAGCTGACCCCAGGCATTTTGATTAAATTTGTTTATAAATTGCTTTCCAATATGTGGATACCATAACGTGTCATGATAAAATCCGGACACAAATATGAACGCCTTGAAGATTGGTGAATGGAATAGAAGGCTGTGCAACCAGGATAATTTCATAGTTCCCTTCCGCAATCGTTGATCCCACTCGATGATAGGGCTCTTTGTCGCCGTAAATCCGAAATTAAGTTTATCGAACTCTCTTCGATCCATTCCGATAATATCTATCTGATCTGCATCGCCGATACCGAGACCCTTATCATGAGCTATTTTTATATACTCTATTTTCATCGGGTCGAAGCCCATGATCTTCGCTGCTGTTGCATCTATGCTCACCGGGTCATCTCCGGCAAGGATAATATCTCCAATAAACGGCACCATCGTCCTCGGACCGGCGCCGTTCCCGCATACGCAACCGTCCATAGCAGTAAATATGCTCGGGTGGATCTCCCGCTGGATGGCCAGGAGATCCACCAGCACCTCGTGAATCTTCCTGTGAGCATGGTGCCTGTATTTGGGGATTAAACCCCCGAAAGCATTCTTCATGGAACCGGTGGTCGTAGTATGGCCATGCGTCTTAACTGTAGGCAGGTGGATCATGTTCCGATTGATGAACATTTTGGGCAGGAGTATTTCGTCGAAGATATCGTACATCGCCAACATCTCCGACTTGGGCTCATACGGCACCCAATTCACGTTCGTAAGGGGCTTGAACTCAACTCCATATCTTTCAAGCACTGGTAGCCATTTGTTGTTGTAGGCACCCTTCCAGGGGTGAGTAACCACAGTTTGGTTCTCGACGGCCGTGAGATCTTCGTAGCCCTTCAACCGCAGCGTTTTTAGGAGGCCTTCAAGCTGCCATGGGGCCGTGGAGCAAGCTGGATAGAAGAGAGTCCAAGATAAATTGAGCTTTATCACTGTGCCGACTTCTTTGGAGATGGCTCCTTCGGCCCCAGCCAATTCTATCAGCTTTCTGTAATCATCCAGAACCGAGCCCGGACTCGTCCTAATCACGCTGACTTTCGATATATCAGACGCCCTCCCAGGAAATAGGATATCGCTCCCACGATGACCGCAAACCAAAGCGTGACCGCTCTTATTATAAATGTTGCGGCTATTGAGGTGGATTTATTGAGGCCGAAGAGATGGCTGGAAAGACCCGCCATAGAGGTCTCGGTGACCCCGAGGCCGCCGGGCAGCATCGTCAGGGCTCCAGCAACAGAAGATATGGCATATATGAAGGTTGATTCTAAGAGACCAGCCTCTACAGACAGCCCTCTAAAAGTCAAGTAAAATCCAAGGCACTCCATGAACCAGGCTGACAGGCTTATCAGAACTGCCAAGACGAAGACCCGCCAATGCAGGAGATTCAGGGAGTTCAGGTAGGCCTTTTTCGCCCCTTCAAACCGAGCTGACATTCCAAAAATCACGAGCATAATAGTCTCTGATCTGAGCATTATCAGCATTATAAAGAGAATAGCTGCAATGATGGAGAAGGAGAGGATGCTGGCCCCGAAGATTAAAACTCCAAATGATGCGAGGGTCAAAATAGCTATTACGTCAGTTAATCTGTCCATGAAGACTATCGGTACCGTTCTGTGAAGTTCGTATCCTCTGAGGTCTCTTACCAACCAAGACTTCCATACCTCGCCGAACTTCCCAGGGGTAACAGCCATAAGCAGTCCGCTGAGAAATACATAGAGGCTCTCCTTGAGGCTTATGTCCAGACCAACTACTTTAAAAAAGTAGTGCCACTTAAAAGCTCTCAGAAGATAGTTAGTAAAGGCTAGAGAGAGGAGAACGGGTATATACTCCATGCGAAAGGAGGATACAGCAACCAGGACCTTCTCATAGTTGCCGTAGACGGTCATAACGAAGTAAATTACAATCCCTGCGATCAGACCGATCCAGATATTACCTTTCGCCACACCTTTACCCCCTTGGTCAAAGCCAGATAGCCCGGATTGCTCAGACCGCCGCCGACCCGAGTCCTGCCTTCCAGAATGCAGGCTCTCGGCCCAGCAGCGCATTCGGTCCAGGCACGTCCCACTTCCCGGTAAAAATGGGCATCACTGCCACCCAGCATAGGCTTTTTGTGGTCCTGGCAGAGATCAAGCGCTTTCCTATTGAAAAGGCACCTGGAGTTGAGAACCTCGATCGCATCTACTTCGCCCAAGACCAGCTCCACTCCGGAGAAACCCTTTCTGATCCTGTCGAAGGGATGAGGTATTGCTGAAATGCCGCCAGATCGTCTTATTTCAGATAGAACATCAAAAAACGGTCCGGGCTCGATCTCTTCATCTATGAAGTAGGCCAGAACCTCACCTCTGTCCGTTTTGATCTCCTCGCCGATTATGATCTCGAGTCCAAACTGCTGATCTTTGACGATATCAAAAACCTCCATCGCGCCGTCTATGGTGTCGTGGTCTGTAACAGCAAGGCCGTCGAGCTGCTTTTCAATGGCATGCTCAATGAGCCGATCGGGCCTCATCCAGCCGCATCTCTCGGAGTAGGATGTGTGAACATGCATATCGAACTTCATGCATTCACCAAGTAAAGAACCGCGACGACTGAAACTACCCAGAGCGCGAAATTCACAAGAGATATCCTGTCTTTCAATATGAGTTCTGCCTCCCCACCGAAGTTTTCTAGGTAGATCAGCTGCACAAACCTGAAGACGCCATAAAAAGCGAACGGCAGGGTGATCATCATGTAGTCGTGGGCGTAGAATGAATAAAGGGCATAAGACATCAGAAGCATCGAGACGGATATATTAAGCAGATCCTCTAACATTTTTTCGGTGTATTGAGATAAGCAGTCTCTAGAGGTGCTGGCGGTCAACAGCTCGTGCCTCCGTTTTCCGAACGCTAAAACAAAAGCCATCAAGAACACGCAAAGTACAAGCCATGGAGAGACGCGGACATCGATGACCAGGCTACCAGCGACCGCCCTCAAGACGAAGCCCATCGAGACCACCATCACATCCACTAAAGCAACGTATTTTAGATAAAACGTATATAATAAATTTATGCATAAATATACTATCCCAATATAACATAAGGGCTTATTTACAAGGAATGATGCGAATAACGATGTGATTAGCAATAGGATTGACACCAATAGGGCCGTTCGATTTGAGAGTGCTCCAGACGCGATCGGTCTGAACCTTTTCTTGGGATGAAGCCGGTCGCGTTCAACGTCTTTTAAATCATTAATAATATAAATAGATCCTGAAATTAAACAGAATACGATGAAAGCGAAGATGGAACTTAGCCACATGTCGAAGTTAAACAAGTTATAAGAAAAAATTATAGCGATGAAGACGACTAGATTCTTGTACCACTGATAAGGCCTCATTGATTGTACGACTTTCGCTAGCAAGATATCGCTCCGCAAATACAACTGTTTGCCTCTTACGCTTTGACGATAAAAATATACCCCTCTCCAAATCCTTCAAGATGGAACTGCTCTAAATCGGTAAGAATTGGATCAACCATATTTATTGACTTATTAGATACTTCTGCTGATATAAGTACGGGGGCTGCTGACTATGACGACGGTCGCATCGCCGTTATCCGGTCTGTGAACATTTGCCGCACCATAATCATCTCCCGCCGAGTTCCATGCCCCTTTCGGAGCAATAGGAGATCGACGATAGGGGTGCAGGGATCTTTCAGCCCTTATTGTACATGAAGCTAGCCTTATATTTCACAATCCGGGCGAATTATTGGACAAAACAGAAAACGTTATATCCCAATCTCCCCCGAAATACCCTCATGGGCGAATATCTGGTGAGGTGTCTGGGCTGCGGGTATGCGCAGCCACCACGCGCTCTCGCCTGTCAAAATGACGACTCACTCCTCAGGACCGAGTATCTTACAAAAAGGCTCACCCTCAGAGACGACTTGCCGGGGCTCTGGAAGTTCTACGACTGGCTCCCAGTGAAGATGCCCCTCCGGGGATCGGGTGAGAAGCCCGTCACCTACAGGAGCGATGGCCTCTCCCGGGAGCTGGGGCTCAGAAACCTCTTCATCAGCTTCAGCGGCTATTGGCCCGAGAAGGGGGCAAAGATGACAACCTGCAGCTTCAAGGACCTGGAGGCTCCGCCCACGGTGGAGAGGATGGCGGAGCTGGAGGAGGGCCAGATCCTGGTGGTCGCCTCGGCTGGGAACACCGCCAGGGCCTTCGCCCAGGCAGCCTCGAAGGCAATGATCCCCCTCGTCCTGGTCGTCCCGTCCTCGGGGCTCGGCAGGCTCTGGATCTGCGAAGAACCATCAGACTCCATCTGCGTCGTCTCGGTGAACGGCGACTACACCGAGGCGATCGACCTCGCCGGAAGGCTCGCCGAACATCCCCGGTTCGTCGGCGAGGGTGGGGCGAGGAACGTCGCCCGCAGAGACGGTATGGGGGTGGTGATGCTTGACGGGGTCCTCACCATGAAGGCCCTCCCGAAGCACTACTTCCAGGCCGTCGGGAGCGGGACCGGCGGGATCGCCGCCTGGGAGGCATCGATCCGGCTGATCGAGGACGGTCGCTTCGGCTCGTCTCTTCCCAGGCTCCATCTCGCCCAGAACGCCCCCTGCGCCCCCATCTATGCCTCCTGGACCGGCTCCGAGATGGATGTGGGCTCCTGTCCCGACGGGATGTACGACGACGTCCTCTACAACAGAAAGCCGCCTTACGCCGTCAGAGGCGGCGTCAGGGACGCCCTGGAGGAGACGAAAGGCCTCGTCTACGCCATCTCAAACCGGGAGGCGGCCCTCGCCCAGCGGGTCTTCGAGGAGTCTGAGAATATCGACATTCTCCCCGCGGCGGCGATCGCCGTCGCAGCTCTCGAAAAGGCCGTACGATCCGGGACGGTCGAAAAAGACGATCCCATTCTGCTCAACATCACCGGGGGCGGAGTCTCCCGGGCGAAGGAGGAACTTGACATGTTCACGCTCAAATCCGAGATCGAGGCCGAGCCCTCGGCCCTCTCATCTGAATCATCATCCGACAGCGTTCGAGGCGACCTTCGAGCCGAGATCGAAGAGATCCTGAAACGGAGGGCCTGAACCATGACGACGGACAAAGCCTGCAAGCTCACCATCATCGGGGGGGTGGACAAAGATGGAGACCCGGACCAGGTGGAGATGCTTGAGATGCATCGGGGCGAGATCATCGGGATCGTCGGCCCGACCGGCTCTGGAAAGAGCTCTCTCATAGCCGACATCGAGCAGTTCGCCCAGGGGGACACCCCTTCGGGGAGGAAGATCCTGATCGACGGATGCGAGCCAAAAGCCGAGACGCGATCCGACCCCCGAAAGAAGCTGATAGCCCAGCTCTCCCAGAACATGCACTTCCTCGCCGACATGAGCGTCGAGGAGTTCCTGCGGATGCACGCCAAGAGCAGGGGAAGGTCCCCTGAGGTGGTGGGTAGAGTGATCGAGCTAGCCAACACCCTCACAGGCGAACCGGTCCAACCCCACCACCATCTTACGATCCTGAGCGGCGGCCAGTCGAGGGCTCTCATGACCGCCGACATCGCCGTGATCAGCGATTCGCCGATCGTCCTCATCGACGAGATCGAGAACGCCGGGATCAAGAAGAAGGAGGCCCTGGAGCTTCTCGCAGGCGAGGGGAAGATCGTCGTCGTGGTGACCCACGACCCGATGCTGGCATTGATGACTTCGAGGAGGGTCGTCATGAAGAACGGCGGGATGGTGAGGGTTATCGAGACGAGCGCTTCCGAGCAGAAGGTCTGCGAGGATCTGGCAAAAGTCGACGACTGGCTGATGAACCTGAGGGAGACGATCCGGCGGGGCGAGGTGGTGGTGGGGGCCGCGCTTTGAAGCTTGCAGTGATCGCGGGAACCCCCGGCTCCGGCAAGACCTCGGTTCTGATCCACGCCGCAAAGAGCCTCCAGAGAGATGGTGTGAGGCCCGCGGTCGTCAAGATCGACTGTCTCTGGACCGAGGACGACAGGAGGTTTCAGCGGCTCGGGGTCCCCGTCGCCGTGGGCCTTGCAAAGGACATGTGTCCTGACCACTACTCGATATACAACGTCGACGAGATGCTGGAGTGGGCACGTGGCGAGGAGGCAGACGTCCTCCTGAATGAGACGGCGGGGCTCTGCCTCCGGTGCGCCCCCTATCCTGACTTGTGTCTTGCGGTATGCGTCATCGACGTCACCACCGGGCCGAACGCCCCTCTCAAGGTGGGGCCTCTTCTGACGACGGCGGACGTCGCCGTGGTGACGAAGGGGGACATGGTCTCCCAGGCCGAGAGGGAGGTCTTCCGGGAGAGGATTCTTGAGGCGAACCCCGGCTGCAGGATCGTCGAGGCGAACGGCCTATCCGGCAAGGGGGCGGCGGAGCTGGCCGAGCTGATAAGGGAAGGCCCCGACGTCGGCGACCAGATGCTCCTGCGGCACAACCCGCCGCTGGCCATCTGTACTCTGTGCACCGGGGAGCTTCGGGTATCGAAGGAGCATCACCGGGGGGTCCTCCGCCATCTGGACGGGTTCATGGAGTACTCCGGAGAGTAGAGGGCTGAGGGCTGGAGTAGAGGGCTGAAGTTCCCGGCTGACGACCATCGACTGAGAAAGCGGATGGAGCAAGCGATATGAAGGAGATCGAAAGGCTTCTGCCCGGCTACAACTGCGGTGAGTGCGGGTTCAAGAGCTGCCGGGAGTTCGCGAGAGCCCTGCGGAAAGGCACCGACCGGGGAAGAGAGGTCGAGATCGACCTCTGCCCTCATCTCGGCCTGGAGAAGCACCTGGAGAAGAGGGCTGAGATAGAGGCGATCCTCCCACGGCTTAGGAGGCGACGGGCCGAGGGGCGAGGGGACGAAGAAGAAGAGGCCGAGATGCGGGGGGTCATCGACGGCCTTGTCGCGGTT
>ERZ795053.5510-NODE-5510-length-13016-cov-4.641154_pt1 | contig 13016 bp, 8 predicted proteins | sample MGYA00375137_ERZ795053 | MGnify/ENA primary metagenome ERZ795053 (study PRJEB30182, sample SAMN05720284) | activated sludge metagenome | isolation source: Anaerobic digester | place: Hong Kong | collected 2014-12-17 ... | reverse complement strand
ACGCTGGCACCATAGTCACGCCAGACGACGCCACAGAGAATATGCATAGCCGTGTGGGTGCGCATGAGCTTATAGCGGCGCTCCCAATCAACTTCGCCCTGCGCGGCAACCCCGTCCGCAATCGGCGCCACATGACCACTGCTCGCCCCATTGATCGTCAGTGTGTGCCAAAGCTGATCGCCTTCCTTCTTCACCTTGCTCACCCGATACCGTTCGCCGCTGATCTCCAGCCAGCCCTCATCATTGGGCTGTCCGCCACCGCCGGGATAGAACGCCGTCGCCGCCAACGCCACCCGTGGCGCATCCCCTGTCGTATCCACGGCTGTCACCGTTGTCGTGAACGTCTGCAAATACGCATCATCGTAGTACAACAGCTTTGTCATCCTGTCCTCTTTTCATCCAAGCGATAGCGATCGTTTCGCTTCCAATACAAATCCGCTGCTTTCTAAATCTGTTACTACTAAAATTGGTAGTCTACCGGGATGGAGTTGTTCAGGTGTAAGCACCGCCCAGGATTTCCAGTGCCTTCAAGTGACAACAACTCCTTTTAGGGAGACTACCTAAAATTTTGGACAACAAAAAGCCCGCCCCCAAAACGGGGACGGGCTCGAAAGTCCGCGGTACCACCCCGGTTCCCATCACCCATCATTCTGTGACGAATTGACGGGGTGACAAGCACCTCAACTGCAAAGCCGCCTTTGATTACGCTTTACGATTTTACTCGTTACGTTTCACTTATTACGTTTAGCGCATCTATCAGCGAGTCTGCCACAGAGATAACGGCTCGTGACACCGGTGGCGTTTACTTGGTTCCGCAGAACGGATGCAACCTTTCAGACCACTGCTCCGGAGGGATCTTCGTCACCCAACAATTCACCCGGCTTCCACCATCCCAGGTTCGCTGTGCAATGTTGTGATGAGTACTCGGCTCCATCAACGCATTTTGTTCAATTGTGATTCAGTGTAACATGAGCGTAAGCCCCTGTCAATACCTGAACGGATCCAGATTGATCAACGAATAAAGGCCGCCGGCTGCCCAACCAGGGCATCCTCAATGCGGATGCGGTGATTCGCCATGAGATTGATCGCTGCGGCTTCTGCCGGTGTGAAGAAACCGATCTCCGTCACTTCATCACTCAAGCCAGGTGTGCCGTCCAAAATCTGTGCTTCAAACGAAAATGAGATGTACTGGTTACGGTTGCCATCTTTATAGACTGTGATACGATGGGGTGTGGTGTAGATACCGATAAGGCGCACCACCGCCACCGTCAATCCCGTCTCTTCCCACACTTCGCGAACGCACGCTTCTTCGGCGCTCTCGCCGGCATCCAACCCCCCGCCGGGCAGACACCATTCGCCGTTGTCCTCCCGACGGGTGAGCAGAATCTTTTCACGCGTTGCGTCATAGATCAGTGCGGAACAGCCGACGCGGATTTGGGCAGTTTTTCCAATGCGATCACCATATTCCAACCGAGCCATTTGCACCCCCGCACAATCAGTTCTTGACGTCAGTCCAAATAGTCATACGCAATCAGCGTCAAGAAGTCGATGAAGTCGTCGGTGAGGATCAGTTTGTCGAGCAGCTCGGCACTTTCTTCGTAATGTTCGGCGCCGGGACCGCCCAACTTGTGCAGCTCTTCGTCGCGAATCTGCATGTAGAGTTCCCGGGTAACGGGGCGGCCATCGTCGAGTTTGGCGTGGTGGCGGATCCATTGCCAGATCTGCGACCGCGAGATTTCGGCGGTGGCGGCATCTTCCATCAGATTGTTGATGGCAGCAGCACCGTTGCCACTGAGCCAGGCATTGATATATTGGAGCGCCACACTGACGTTGAGGCGAACACCTCCTTCGGTGATGGCACCGCCGCTGGCGCCCACGTTGATCAGATCTTTGCCTTCCACGTGAACGTCGTTGCGCAACTTATCCTTTTGATTCGGCTTGTTGCCCAACACCGCGTCAAAGACCTCCAACACCGGCGGCACCAGATCGGGGTGGGCCACCCATGTGCCATCACAGCCGTCATTCGACTCGCGGCGTTTGTCTTCACGCACCTTGGCTAGGGCATTTTCCGTCACCTCGGGGTCGCGGCGGTTGGGAATAAACGCGGCCATACCGCCGATGGCGTGTGCCCCCCGTTTGTGACAGGTATGGACCATCAGCTCGGTGTAGGCGCGCATGAAGGGGACCGTCATCGTCACATCGCTGCGGTCCGGCAGGATCATGTCGGGCTGGTTGCGCATCTTCTTGATGGTGCTGAAGATGTAATCCCAGCGCCCGGCATTGAGACCGGCCATGTGGTCACGCAGTTCGTAGAGGATCTCTTCCATTTCAAAGGCGGCCAGGATCGTCTCGATGAGCACGGTGGCGCGTACGGAGCCGTGGGGCACACCGATCTGTTCCTGCGCATAGGTGAAGACATCGTTCCAGAGTCGCGCTTCGCGGTGACTTTCCAACTTGGGCAGATAGAAGTAGGGGCCACTGTCACGGGATAGCAGTTCCTTGGCGTTGCGGAAGAGGTAGAGCCCGGCATCAAAAAGGCTGGCCGAGATCTCGTCGCCGTCGACCAGGACATGCTTTTCCGTTAGATGCCAGCCGCGTGGGCGAACCAACAAGGTGGCGACAGTATCATTGAGCTTATAGACACGGCCATCGGGATTGTGAAACTCGATCGTGCGGCGGATGGCGTCACTACAGTTGATCTGGCCATCAATGACATTTTCCCAGGTAGGCGAAAGGGCATCCTCAAAGTCGGCCATGAAGACCTTGGCGCCCGAGTTAAGCGCATTGATCATCATCTTGCGCTCGGTGGGGCCGGTGATTTCGACGCGGCGGTCATTCAGATCGGCGGGTGCCGAGGCCACCTGCCAGTCGCCGGCGCGAATATCGGCGGTTTCGGGGAGAAAGTCGGGGAGTTGGCCGGCATCGATGGCGGCTTGACGTTCGACACGTTTCGCCAGCAGGTCAATACGTCGCGAGTTGAATTTGCGGTGCAGATCGGCAACAAAGGCCAAGGCTTCATCGGTTAGCACTTCTTGAACAGCCGGCGTTACTGGACCGGTGATCTCCACACCTTGTGGGGCAGTAGCAGACATCTGGTTTCTCCCTAACTAGTTGGTTCTGAGTTTAGTTACAACGAATGACGAGGTGACGAACGAGCGATTGTATAATGAGGAAGACAGTATACCATGAGTGGGCGTTGACGGGTAACCTAGCATTTTGCCAGGGTGCGTACCACATGTTGAGCATTACGTGGGGCGCTTCAGCAAGTCCTTCCCTGCAATCCCCAAACATGGGACGCACCTGTTTTGCCAGGGTGCGTCCCTGTTTCAGGTAGTGACAGTAGAGGCCAAAACCAAGTATTCGGTTCTCTTGTTACCGCGCACGCCACGGCGCTGAGTCCGGGACAAAGAGCGGAGATCCGAACTCTTCAACGCCAAACTGTGCGATCTTTTCCTGTGTTGGCACAGAGATCAGCCAATCGATAAATTGATTGGCCAGGTCGTTATTGATCTGCTCGCTCTTGTCGGGATTAACGGCCATCACGCCATAGGGATTGAAGAGGATCGGGTCTGCTTCGTAGACAATCTCCAAATCGGTCCCTTCCAGCGTTCGGGCGAGATAGGTGGCGCGATCACTCAACGTGTAGGCGAGCTGTTCATTGGCCATCGTCAGTACCGCGCCCATGCCTTGACCAGCGGAAATATACCAATCCCCCGCCGGTTCGATACCCGCCGCGGCCCACACGGCCTTCTCTTTGGTGTGGGTGCCCGAGTCATCGCCACGGGAGACAAAGGGTGCTTCAGCGGCGGCAATACGGCTGAACGCATCGGCCGCGCTCTCGGCGTTGCGTACATCGGCGGGATCATCGGACGGGCCGACGAGCACAAAGTCGTTGTACATCACATCCTCGCGCCGCACACCATGACCGGCCTCCATAAAGGCATCCTCCCGCGCCCGAGCGTGGACGAGCAACACATCGGCATTGCCGTCCTCACCCAGTTGCAACGCTTGGCCGGTGCCGACCGCAACGACATCCACGGTGATCCCGGTCTCCGCGGTGAACTCAGGCAAGATTACATCGAGCAGCCCTGAATCTTGCGTGCTGGTGGTCGTGGCCAGGATAATGTGACCACTCTCCGGAACTGTGGTGCTCTCCTCCGCCGGCGGTGCAACAATCGGTTGGCAAGCGGTCAAGAACAGGCCAAGCAGCAGGGCAACTGTGAATAACAATCGTGATTTCATGAGTCTTTCCTTTTTTGTGTAACTATAGTTTCTCAGAAAAAGATTCGTGGTGCTACAGTTCTGTTTAACGCGTGATCATACCACGAATCTTTTTCTGAATGTCTATATTTTTTGTGGAAATGTTTTCTCCAATAACATCCATCAATAAATCATCTCTCCACGTACAAAGGCTGCCGTTCGTGGATCTTGGGGATTGGCAAAGAAGCACTCGGCATCAGCGATTTCAACGATTTGGCTCTCAAGCATCAGGGCGACCCGATGGGCAAGTCGGCGTGCTTGAAAAAGATTGTGCGTTACCAGCACAACGGTGCAGCCTGTCTCCCGGTTGAGCTGCTGCACGGTCTCTTCAATCACCTTGACATTGTGCGGATCGAGGTTGGCAGTCGGCTCATCGAGCAGCAGAACTGCCGGCTCAATCACCATCGCACGCGCCAGTGCAACCCGCTGTGCTTCGCCACCGGAAAGGGTCTGTGCCGGCGCTGTTGCCAGATGTGCCAGCCCCACACGTTCCAGCGCATCTTGGACAGCTGCTTCCTGGTGACGCCGTTGGCGGAGCTGTGGCCCATAGCGTACATTGCCTGCCACCGAGCGCTGCAACAGAACCGGCCGTTGAAAGACGGTAGTGACGCGACGACGCAGTGATAGGGGAATCGACTGTTGGGCAGAAAATGGGTGGCCTTGAAAGTAGATCATACCGGTGGTAGGCGTTTCGAGAAAATTGAGCAAGCGCAGCAATGTGCTCTTTCCCGCGCCACTTGGACCAACGATGGCCACGATTTCCCCTTTGTCAATCTCCATTTCAGTGATGTCGATCACCGTTCGTTGTTGGTAGCGTTTGGTGACTTGCGAGAGTGAATAGATACCGGCCATACCGCTTATCGATCAATGCTTTTGCCTTGCAGACGAAGCAAGAGGGTGTTGCTGAAAAAGGAGAGGGTTAAAAGTATGATACCAAGCGCCATCGCCAAATCAAAATTGCCTTTGCGGGTTTCCAGGACAATGGCAGTGGTGAGGACGCGCGTACTGTGTTCAATGTTGCCGCCTACCAGAATGACCGCCCCTACTTCGGAGATAATGCCACCAAAGCCCGCTGCCACGGCGACGATGATGGCCAGACGGGCCTCGGCAATCAACGTCCAGGTGCTTTGCCACTCGGTCGCTCCCAGCGCGCGAATCTGTAAACGCAGCGCAGGATCGAGCCCCAAAATCGCGGCCATGGTAAAACCGGCCACGAGGGGCAGGGCAATGATCGTCTGTGCCAGGATCATGGAAGACGGGGTGAAGAGTGCCGGGATCCACGCGGCGTTGAGCGATCCGAGTGGACCACTGCGTGAGAGCAGCAAATAGACAAAGAGGCCGACGACAACAGGTGGTAGACCCATGCCGGTGTAGAAGAGTGCAATGACTAGGCGTCGCCCGGGAAAGTGGTGCAGCCCTACCAATGCGCCCAGCGGGATGCCGATGACCGCGCTGATCGCCAGCGCCACACCGGAGACGTAGAGCGAGAGCAAGACGATTTCGAGGAGCGTTTGATCACCGATAGCGATGAGGCGGAAAGCTTCGAGTAGGCCGTTGATGAGATCGCGAATGGGGAGGCTCCGTTCTACTGGTAAATCACCAAATTCGGTGTCACCTCGATGAACGCTCCCTCGCCATAGCCATCGACCCCCAACGCTTCGCGCGGCGTCATGAGCGGTTCATCCCAGCGGTAGAATAACTTGAATGCGGTGAAGCGTGTCTGCTCATCCATGAAGCTGTTGTACTTGCTGATCTTGCCCCACGGGCCACCCCAGCCGTCGGCGGAGAGGGTGAGCACGATATCGAGATAGCTCCAGTCGAGGTCGGCTTTGTCCTCGATCATGGTATCGAGAAATTGATGCACGAGCAACACACGTTGGCCGGCAACATCGTTCTCCTCAATGTATTCCTGCATCAGGGCCTGCGCCTCGTTGATCTGCGCCGCCGTCACATAGCCGATCGGATCGCCGGGCCAGCGTTGACCGGCGTGCGCCATGGCGAATTCCGGGTCGAGGGCGAGGTGAACATTGTCGTAAGCAAGCCAGGGCAGCCCATAACTGAGGGCCGTGACCGGTGTCAACGCGCCGATTTGAATATCGAGAATGACCGCGAATTCCTCTTCTTGGGCCCGTGCGATGTACTCCTCGACCTTGGCGTCTTCCAAGAAAATGAGATAGCTGTTGTCGTCGTTGGGTGCTTTCGTTGCCATGCCGTAGACCAGATGAAGCGCCGGCCGCACCGCCAGATCGTCGCCATTGGCCAGATCATAGGCAGCCGCTTCAGCTTTGAGCCGCGGAATGAGTTCGTCAAGCTCATGTTCCCCCAAAATACCCATCACTGGCACGGCCGGGCGACCGTAGTAGGTGAGCCAGGTGGTGCGGTAGAAGGGAGAGCTCGCGGCTGCCTCTCGCGCGGCAACGGTCAAGCGTTCGGTGACGGTACCCCGTACCTGTGGCAGAACTGGTGTTCCTCCCGAGGCGTCTGTGGCCATCGGGATAAATTGGGCTGTGACTGCCTTTTCGGGGAGTGTACCATCGCTGCCGGGAATTGCCAGCACGGTGCCCACATAGATGAGATCACTATTGAGCAGCTGATTGGCGACCTGTAACGTCGCGACATCGGTGTCAAATTGCGCGGCAATTTCATATAGCGTGTCATTGGGCTGAACACGATACAGTTGGGGGACGCGCAGTTTGCGTGAATCGACCGGCTCCTCCGGCATTGGCCACTGCACCGTGATGATTTTCCCGGCATCACCCACCGTGGCCGAAATTTTGCCGTCGTAGCGCACTGTAGCCGGGATCTCAGTTGCAATGGTGAGCCGCAATACCGTGCCTTGCCAGATGCGTCGTTCTTGTGGTTGCATTGTGCCATGAAACCTCACCGCCCCATCTACCTCCACCCAGACCAGGCTTGTGGCTACGGCATCGAGTTGGAGTGAATGCGTTGTCGGTGATTGGGCCAGTGCCTCGCCAGTCGTTATCCGACCCAAAAGCCCACCTGTGATCAGCAACATGACAAGGTAGAAACTGCCGCCGCGCCGGCGGTTGTTGCATAGATGTTGAAGCAGCTGTATCATTGCTCTCCCTCTTCGCACGCTGAATCGTGGAAACATTTGTACCGGTCAAGCGAATGTTGAACTCACGCAAAGCTCGCCAAGGCGCAAAGATCCTTGCATGCTTGGCGGGCTTGACGCCTGGCGTGCGCAAATGGGCTCCACTATCACGTTGACCACTACAAATAACGAAAAATTGCATTGCTCCTGGTAAACAGCCGATTTATCTGTCTACTTATTTCTGCCCGGATTTACTAGGTGAATGATCCTGTTGGCGGTAGAATGAGTGCTGCTGGAAAAGCATACTACATAGTTGCTGTCGAGGTCAACCGGTTTTGGGGATAGGGTAATCGCGAACTTGGCGACGACCGCCGGAGGATGAATCGCCCCGGCTTTGGGGGCGAGCCGTGGTGGCGGATAACGCTCAATACGTGACTCGCGCCAGATAGGTTGCCTTGCTGGCCGCCACCGCCTCATCCAGCGTATTGATCCCTTGCGCCTTGAGCAACGGTAGCATGCGCAGAAAGATCTCTGCCGCGACAAAGGCATCGCCGAGCGCGGTGTGGCGCCCCAGCACATTGACACCGAGACGCAGGGCAATGGTTTCCAGCTCGTGATTTTCTTCATCCGGATGGAGCACTTCGGAAAGTAGCAGCGTATCGAGAACAGGTCCGTCGAAGCGAATGCCGGTACGCGCTTCTTTCGCCGCAAACATGCGCAGGTCAAAGGCCAGGTTGTGGCCGACCAGCAAGGTCTCCTCGGCAAAGCGGGCAAAGCGCGGCAAGATCAAGTCAATGGTGGGCTGGCCTGCCACCATGCTCTGGTCAATGCCATGAATCGCAGTGGCAACGCGCGGGATAGGCCCTCGCGGATCAATCAGCTGGTCAAAGATTTCCTGACGCAGGACACGGCCATTGAGTACCCGGACGGCCCCAATGGCGACGATTTCGTCATGTTGCGGGTCCAGTCCGGTTGTCTCGGTATCAAAGATGGTGTACGCTAACTCATGGAGGGGGGATGGGCCCCACTCTGTCTGCTGTAGCTTCTGCCCAAAGAGGTCAAAATCGTAGTAGTGAGGTCGGCTGGCAACAGTACTTTGGGACAAGATCGGCATCTGGTCTTGCGCCGGCGGTGGTGCATCCGCCAAGGGGAGGAGCAGCCGGAAATAACTTTGTCCGGCGCTTGGATCATGTTGAAACCAAACTTCGCTGCCGTGTCGTTCGGCAACTTCGCGCAGCGTTAACGTGGCATCGCCGGCATCGATGGTGACCACCCGTTCTTTCCAATCTAGCCACGCTTCGGTTGCAATGCCCTGGCTGTTCCAGCGCACATCGAGGGTGGCGAAGCGCTGCAAGCGCCCACCTTCATCGGTGGCCAAGTTTCTTGTCAGGGGATTCCCCGGGGTGTCCTCGGTCGGTTCTGCTGTCGGTTCGGGCGCTTGGTGCGTGTGTAACGGGCGCAGTTGTATGTTGATCGCCGTGATGCTGAATTCGTTTTGGAGCATGCGGACGGCAGTCACCAGGCCATGCACCACGGCGTAACTGTCAATGCGCAACCAGAGAAGCGTGCTGCTTGTATCGCCTCTGGTCGTTGTTACCTGAAGGGGACTGTGGTCGGCGAGGTAATGTTCAATGGCCCAGAGCAGATCGGCGCCGGCCATCTCTTCAAACCGCCATTGCGCTCGCAGATCATCGGCGAAGTCACGCATTGTCTGCTCAAGTTCACTGCTGAGGCCAGTCGCTTCCCGGTCGATGACCTGCTGAAACCGCTGAAGTTGCGCCGGTGCCATTGTGGGAAATTGTTCCAGTAGTTCAATCGCTGCCCGAATATTGCCCAATCCGCCACGCATGCGTTCCGTCAACCGTTGCAGTAGGAAGTCGCGTCGACTGCTGGCATGCAAGCGCTCCGTCATATCGTGGAGGGTGAGGATGAAGCCGGGCAGGCCACTGTCCGTTGCGGGCAGCGGCATCATCTGGACCCGCAAAAGCGCCCCCGCGGCAGTGGTCGTGATAAAGGCCGTACCCGCGGGTGGTGACATGGCTGTTGGACCGGTGATGCCATCCGCCGTTGTTGCCGCATGCGCTGCGTTATGGCGGTCAAGATGGCTGAGGGCATAGGTCAGTGCATTGCGATCGAGTAGCCCAAAGATCGACCGGCCCAGGCCAATGTAGTGTGCCGTTGGTTCAGCGAACATTGCCTGGGTGTCCAGGTCACGTGAGGCAAGCAGCGTGCGGGCGTGGCGGTTGTAGAGGAGAATTCGTCCATCGCGATTGCAAACGACGACGCCGTCGCTCAGATCGGCCATGAGGGTAGCCAGCAGGTTACGTTCTTCCTCCAGATCGGCCCGAGCCCGTGCGATCTCGCTGTCCCGTTCCGCCAAAAGGCGTTGGAAGCGATCGGCAAATTGATTGAGCAACCCCATCAACGCCTGCAGATCACGAGGCCCCTCCGGTTGTAGGCGATGGGCCGGATTGGTTTGTAGGATCAACTGACCATCCGTGATCAGTTGTTTGACGCGAAAGAAGTAGATCCGCACAAAGGTGTGTAACCAAAGCAGTGCCCCCGCTATACCAGCGACGCCGAGGATCAAGCCCAAGCGCCACGCACTGCTCATGGTCTCCTCTGCCGTGAGCCATTTGGCTGCACCCCATCCAAGCAGCACACCCAACAGGAGGAGCACGGTTGTCGCAATTGTAAGAAGGAAACTGAGTTGGGAACGGCGCATAGGGTCAGTACCTGGAATTTATCTCACCGGTGCGTTCCTGCGTTGTCTCTACTGTGCGCAGTTGTTTCTGAACTTCGGCCAGCAGTGTCTTGGTGGAAAACGGCTTGGTGATATAGGCGTTGGCTCCCAGTGCCAGCCCCTTCGTGATCTCTACATCCCGTCCCTTGGCCGTTAACATGACAATCTTCATCGACGCCCAGGCCGCGGTCTGGCGAATGCGTTGACAGAGATCAAATCCACTGATCCCCGGCAACATGACATCGAGCAACACGAGATCCGGTTGGAAGCTGGTGAGCTTCTCCAACGCCTCATGCCCGGTACGCGCAATATCCACGCGATAGCCCGCCTGTTGCATCAGAAATTCGAGCGAGATGACAATGTTGGCTTCATCGTCAACAATTAAGACTTTCTTTGACATAGTACTAATCTCATTCATGATGAATTGGGCGGTATACCGCCGTTAGTTGCCTTCTCCCAGTGCAACGGGCAACGAAAAATGGAAGGTTGCGCCGGCACCGGGTTCACTTTCCACCCAAAGCGTACCGCCATAGTGCGTGATTATCTGCATGCTAATTGGCAAGCCTAGGCCCGTTCCTTGGGGTTTCCCCTGGGTGTGGTCAGCTACCTGGCGAAACTTGTCAAAGATCACAGCCTGTTCCTGGGCGTTGAGCCCCGGACCGTTGTCTGCGACGCTTACCTGCACCAGGCCATTGTCACGTGCCAGGCGTACTTCGATCTTGCCGCTCTCCCTTGCGCAGAACTTAATGGCATTGGAGATCAGGTTGAGCATCACCTGCGTTATCCGATCGCGATCAATGAAGAGCACTAGCGCCTCGTTCGGCATCTGTAACTGCACAGCAATGCGCTTCTCTTCAAGCAGTCCACTGGTCGACGCAAGCACCTCGCGCGTCAATTCAGCCAGATCGACCGCTTCAACATGCCATTCTGCCGCACCGGATTCCAACTTGGCAAGATCGAGTACCTGGTTGATCAGGCGCGTCAGGCGCTCACTCTCCTTCAGAATGATCTCCAGAAAGTGGGTTCGCTTGGCCGCATCAAGGTCGGGATTATCGTGCAGGATCTCGGAAAAGGCGCGGATCGACGTTAGCGGCGTGCGCAGCTCATGGGTCACGGTGGAGATGAAATCGTCCTTGAGGCGGTCCAACTCCTGCAATCGTTCATTGGCGGCGCGCAATTCTGCCGAAGCTGCCTCAAGCGCTACAGATTTTTCTTCCAACTGCCGCGAGCGTTGCTCTAATTGATGACTGTAGGCGATCAGCTGTGATGTCTCATCGAGCATGCGCATGACCTCGCTGAGGTTGAACGCTTCCTCCTGTACTACCGACGCAATTGCCACCCGTGCCGACGCTGCACCGATTGAACCGGCCAGCAGACGTTCGGCGTAGCGCACCAATTCCGCGTTGGCCTCCTCAACTGTGGTTAAGTCCATCCCATGTTGACGGGCAAATGAGGTTAGCGCCCGTGCTGCCCGTTGCTCGCCCAAAAATCGCGTGAGTAGATCACGCAGTGACGCCACCGTTGCCGTGCCGCGCCACAGGGGCAGCATATCTCCGCTCGTTGCATAATTGGCCACATCAACAAAGAGGGTAGCTTGCCCCCGTTCTTCAACACTCTGGCGCCCAATCAAGGAAACGGTCATGTACAGTCCCAAATTGACCGTCATGCTCCAGAAGAGGGAATGGGAAATGGGATCCAAGCCCTGCAATCCCAACAGGGCGTAGGGGCGCAAGAGCGCAATCCCCTTCGGGCCATAGACAATAAAATCGGTGGAAATGGCACCGGCTTCGGCCAGCGACGGCATGGGTAAAGTGTACGCCCAAACCAAAAAGCCACCGAGCAAACCACTCAGCGCACCAAGGCGCGTGCCACCCTTCCAGTAGATTCCGCCCAGGATGGCCGGCGCAAATTGGGCAACTGCCGCGAAGGAGATCAATCCAATCGAGACCAGGGAACTCGATTGACCGATCAGCTGAAAGTAGAGATAACCCAGGAGCAGGATAATGATGATCGTCACCCGCCGGATTGCCAACAGCAACCCGCCCAGATCACCCCGTTCCCGAATACGCACCACCCGGAGCCCCAGCAGCAATGGCATGACCAGATCGTTGGAGACCATGGTGCTCAACGCCACGGTCTCGACAATGACCATGCTCGCCGCTGCCGAAAAGCCGCCAAGAAAGACCAGCAACGCGAGACCAATCTGCCCTTCGGCCATGGGCACTGTGATTACAAAGGTGTCGGCATCGATGTGGCCATTCGGAAAGTGGAGCAGGCCCCCAAAGGCAATCGGCAACACAAAGATGTTGATGACCAACAGATAAAGGGGAAAAAGCCAGATTGCCTTATTAAGGTGGCGTTCGTCTGTGTTCTCGACAACGGCCATTTGAAATTGCCGGGGCAAAAAGAGAATTGCCATCATGGACAGAAAGGTCAATGACGCCCAGTTGGCGTAGCCGTTGTCGCCGCTTGCCATGGCAAAGAGATCAACCAACGCCGGATGGGTCGCCGCCCTTGCGATGATATCCTGAAAACCGTCATAGACCCAATAGGTAACGAAAAGCCCCACCGCCAAAAAGGCGAGTAACTTCACCACAGACTCAAAGGCGATCGCCGCAACCAGCCCTTCGTGGTGCTCGGTAACATCCAAATGGCGTGTCCCAAAGAGAATCGCAAAGGCCGCTAAGACCATTGCCACGTAAAATGCCGTATTGGCCGACGTATCGATCGCGTTCGGCGGCAAAATTCCATCGAAATTGGGATGCTGCCAGAGCAGATCAAAGCTGACTGTCACGGCTTTGAGTTGAAGCGCAATATAGGGTACCACCCCAACCACTGCGATCACCGTGACAAGGCCGCCCAGCAGACCGCTCTTGCCGTAGCGCGACGCGATGAAATCGGCAATCGAGGTAATCCGATTGGTCTTGCTAATGCGGATGATCTTGCGCAGCAGAAACC
>ERZ795053.5509-NODE-5509-length-13018-cov-6.127285_pt1 | contig 13018 bp, 15 predicted proteins | sample MGYA00375137_ERZ795053 | MGnify/ENA primary metagenome ERZ795053 (study PRJEB30182, sample SAMN05720284) | activated sludge metagenome | isolation source: Anaerobic digester | place: Hong Kong | collected 2014-12-17 ... | reverse complement strand
TCCATTATTTTCGGTTTTCTTGTAATAATAGGTGAAATATAGTACTATAGCATACATGATTATAGCACAAATTGAGGGGTTTTTTTGAAAAAATCAACGCGATCATCACGCTTGCGCTTACGTTTGGTTCATCGAAATACGATACCGTTGCGGTTCTTTTTATCGTATTTGGTCGTTTTCGTCATCGCTATTGTCAGCGCGTGGGCCAGCTACAGTGAAGCTCAGCGGATCGTAACCGCAAACGTGGAGGAGTTCAATCTTAAAACGCTCACGTCGATACGTGATCTTGTGGACGAAAGATTATCGCAGGTCAATGCGGTGATATACCGTATTGCGGCATATTACCAAACCAACTTTGTACTCAATCTGGAAGATCCCGTAAAATCGAAGAATATGTACCAAATAAAGGAATATATGGATTACCTTTATGAGGTCTCGCTCGGACTTTCACCCAACGCATATCTGTTCGTTTATGCCAAGAAAAATGGATATGTCGTGCAAGGGTCGTTTGCCAGCAAGCTCCCCATGTTTTTCCATGAAACCATCCGAAGCGAAACAGACATTGATGCAAACGCATGGGCGCAGCGCCAGATGCAGGCGGTATCCTGCACGCTGCAACCGGAGACAGTGATCTATCTTTCCGGTGTTAAACAGCGCGTTTTGCCATACATACAGCAGCTGCCCATCGGCAGCACCAACAGCACCGGGTTTATTGGCTTATATATTTCTTACAAAAGTCTTCTTAACGGCATGATCGATATCAGCGATATGTCCTCCTTCAGTGTGTTGAACGAGGAGCAGAAGCTGATTACCTCCTTTGCTTTGGATCCTATGCCTATAGATTTTACACTGCCGCAGAAAGATCACGGCCTGATGGCTCAAACAGTGAACGGTCAGGATGTCATCGTCGTCTATCTGCGGTCAAGCCGCGGATTGATTTATGTTTCTGTTACGCCAAAAGCGATTATCATGCGTCAGGCGAATCATCTGCGCTTGATTCACCTTCTGACTACGATGATCTGCTTTGCGCTCAGCCTGATACTGTCGGGATACTTCATCAAGAAAAACGCGATGCCGGTCAGCCGAGTGTATCAAATGCTTAAAGAACGCAACAACCGGGAGGATGACCATCGTCAATCAAGCATGCAGTATATCACGCAGTCCGTACACCAATTGCTGGAAGATAACGATCGTCTGTACGACAGTCTGCAAAGTCAAAAGCGCGAAATGAAAATGACCTTTTTCAGCAATGTACTCAATGGAGCGCTGCACCAGAAAAAAGATCTGCTTCATAACGCTGAATACATGGGCATCACACAGGAACCGTCCTTCTTTGTTGTCGTGGTGTTTCGCATCATGTGTGCAGCAGACCTAAACGACAGCATGAATATCAACCAGCTGCATATTATCAAGGCCGCTCTACGGCAGGCACTGGAACCGATCAGCAGCACGACCACGGTTGTCGATACGGCAGCCAATCAGCTTTCTCTGGTGTTCCAGTATACCTATGACAATCCGCAACGCTGCTGTTTTGAGGTGAACAATGCCGTGCAAACCATTATTGATGTCATGCAGCGCCTTAACGTTCCCTTCAAGGCGATGGCCGGCAGACCTCGCACAAAGCTCACCTCTTTGTATCAGGCCCATATGGAAGCCGCGCTGACGTTGGATCACATCTCCAATAAGAACAGCAGACGGTTGATTTGGTATGAGGACGAACTGGAGCACGGTGAGATATTCTACTATCCGATGTCTATAGAAAACAAGATAACCGCCAATCTGCAGACGGGTAATGAGGCAGAACTGCGACGGTTGTTGGATTATGTCTATGCGGAAAACTGCTTGCGCAGGCAAATATCCGACGCTATGGGGAAACTGCTGATTGCGGAACTGAAAGGAACGTTTCTGCGTGCGACCAAGAATACAGATTCCGCAAGGAAGCTGGTGGATCAGCTGTTGCTGCCATCCTCATTGCCAGTCACAGGGGAAATCAAACGGATCCGGGGGTTGTATTTGAATCTGTGTCACTCCATCCGCGAACATGCCAAGCAGGTGGACATAAAGTTTCAACATAGCTTGAAAGACTATATTGATCAGCATATTACGGATTCCCAGCTTTCGCTTACGATGGCATCCGAACACTTTGCACTATCTGAAAGCTATTTTTCTTCAGTTTTTAAAAAACAAATGGGAGAGAATTTTGTCAATTATATCACCCAAAAGCGGATGGCTCTGTCCCGTGCCCTGCTGACCGACAATCAATGCAGCATTGAGGAAATCGCCAGAAAAGTAGGGTACACGAGCGCACATTCATTCAGACGGGCGTTCAAGAAATACTATGGCGTGAGTCCTGCAGCAGCACAAAAAGGCGGATGATGCATTTCATTCATTCTTTGTTATGAATATGTACTGTATAGATGCCAAGTTTCCAGTTATATATGTAACAAGCCTTCTGCATCTCTACCCCGTCGTAAAGCGTCAGGTTGCAAAGATACGTCAAACCTGAACGCGTGGTGTCATAGCCCACAATCGCATCAAAATAAGGATACTGCTCAGCGTTCATGGTACGGAATTTGATCAAGCCCTTCAACATAGAACTCATCGCTCAGAAAGCTGTCATAATCGTTTAATTCACATGATGAAATAGTCAGATCCTTCATTGGAAATAGCAATATAATATCACTGAACCTATTGTTTAACACCACGTTTATTAGCAGGCTCTGGGAGATATCCAGCAGACTATTATTCGAAAACCGTGAGTAGTCCACTGTATTCTCCTGCATATTGATAATCTTGCGCATAGCATTTTGCTGTCCCAGCTGATAGCACGCCATGGACGTTTGATCCTTTTTCGTTTCCACCTCTTGCGCTGTTGACAGCAAGGCGGTTTGTTCTTTGGTCAATTTCGTCTGCTGATCACCGGCATACAATTTGCCATATCGTTACCTTTCGTTACATGTTCGTCAGTTTCGGCACTCTATCAGAATTAACCATCTTAACGATATGGAAGGACTAATCCATTATTGGAAATAGTATCCACCATGGCATTTATGTCTGTAGACATCGCCCGCAATCCCTTATAATACAACAAAACGCCGTTCCGAACAGGAACGGCGTTTTGTATTAACGACGGGGTGCGATTGTGAATTCATTGTCTTGGTAGAAACAATCCAAAATATTATCGGTCTGTGTTAGTTGCGCATTTATCGAATGATTTTTGTGCCATCCTTGAACCGAAAAACCAATTTCCCGTCTGACTGAACCGCGACCTTATCAATTGCCGCCATCCATATCCGTTCATCGAATGTCTCAAGTGCTTTCCCACACGTCGCCAGATTTTGAATAAAGCCATCAAGCATAAGGCTTTTGCGTTGCCGCTCCCGCTTTTGCTCCTCAAGCTCGATCACACGCTCCGAAGCCATGCGATGCCGCTCGAGGTAGCCATTGTTCCGCTCATGCCATTCCTCTTGATTGATGACGGTATGGGCGTTTTCGTAAATTGCCTTTCTGGATAACTCGGCAACCACCTCCATCTCACGGCGTAATGCATCAAGCTCCACATCAATATCTGTATAATCACAAATGCTTTCTTGCGCTAAATGGCAGTTGGCAATCAACTCTTCCCGATACTCCAGAATGGAATTGAAGGCTTGGATAAACTTTACCTTTACTTCCTCTTCCGTAACGTGAGGGGTATTGCACTTGGTATTGTCCTACCGTCGAAGATACGGTAGGCGATGCAGCGGTAGCCATATTCTGTTCCTCCTGTTATTTCAGTTCATCGCGCAGAACGCGCTTGATTTCCGTGTATGCCTCGTCCGCTGCCGTATCGAAGGCCGGGCGAACAAAGGGGTGTGCCGGCGCAGGCGCGGGACCGCCGTGGCCGAATTCGAGGGGGTTAGCGTAAAACGCGCCCTTTTCTTTGGTGTGAACGCCCACGGTGATGCGCTTGCCACCGTTTTTTCGCTTGCGAACCGGCCCGGTATGGATGGAATCGCGCAGGTCACCGCTGATGACCTTTGGGTCGCTTGTCGCGTTCTGCCGCATCTGGGCTTCGATCGGCGCGGCTCCGGCCTGCAGCGCGCGGTCAATACCAGCACCATCCGTCAGCGCCGCAGCCATACCAGCCAGATCATCCTCGAGATCGCCAAAACCCTGTGTGGTGAGCGGCATCACGCCACCTCCTCGCGCAGACACCAGGTCCATTGGATGGTGAACTGCCGGGTCTCTGTGTCATACGCCGGCTGACTTCCACTGCAGTCTGATTCCTCGATCATCGCGAAACCGGCCGTATCCATAGCGGATCGGATGAGCGCCACCGCTTCCGTTGGATCGGCAGTACTCCACAGATTCAGGTATACGAAGGTTTTATAGGCGATCACGTGGTCGTCGTGGTGGGAATCCTCCGTGGTGACGGTGGAATAGACCAGATACTGTGCCGGGGGTGTTGGCTGTTCGGAAGTTGCCCGCCAGGTGCCCACGAACACGGGAATACCGACACCGGCCAGTGCCTGCTGCACCTGCTTCATCCGCTCACGCCCTTTGCGCGGTACGTCTGCAGTCCGAGATACCGGCGCTGATGCCCGTACCCATCGAGCGTGGCAATGGTCCATTGTTCATTCAGATAGCGGACCCACATGCCGGGCTGGATACCGTCACGGTATCGGATCACAAACAGCCTGCCGGCTTCCGTGACAGAACTGTCCGCCGCCTGGAAGCGACGAGTGCTGTTGTCGGAAACCGACGCCCAAACGGTGCAGATGACCGTATCGGTTGGCTCGGGATAGCCATTTTCGTTGACCGTGTTTTCCGTTTTCCCGATCTCGATCCGGTGGCGAAGCTCGCCCGGATGCGGGACGCTTTTTGGATATGTTCTCAACCGGGCTCACCGCCTTTCACAGCATGAGAGTAAGATCCCGATAGGGATACAGCAGGTTTTCAAACGCCATGCGCATGGTCAGGTAGGCTTCCCTGTCCGGGGTATCCCGGTTTTCGTAGCAGTGACCGACCATGAGCAGCACGGCGAGGCGTGCCGGCTCCGGCGCGGACTCTTCAAATGAGACGCGGCAGAAGTCTTCGGCGGCAGCCTGTGCCTGCGCGACCAGGCCGGCGAGGTAGGCGTCCTCCTCATCCTGCTGGATACGCAGGTGGGTTTTCACTTCATCGACGGTTACAATCATAGGCAGCAGCCCTTACTCAATCGTCGGGTCGGGCGTCATGAGCCCTGTTGTTTTCAGGGCTGATAGCAGTTGGTTATAATCCTCCCGCAGTGCTGCGATAGTCGTAGCGTCACTGGCGGGGATGTTGGGCAGCACGGTCGTCGCGGCTGACGGCAGGTTCAGGATATTTTCCGCGCCTTCGACCGTCGCGCCGGGCAGGAAGGTCAGCTTCCCGCCGATGACCCACTCGCTCCCGCCGTGTGCGTGATAGTTCCGGGTAGATTCGTTCATGAGGTTTCCTCCTTTTCAGGAAAGGGGACTGCCATGATGACAGTCCCCGGTTGGTTACGCAGACTTCATCTGCAGAACTTTGACCGCCTCGGGCAGGATGAGCTTGCCGTCCACGCGCTCGGAGCTGAGGAAGCCCACCTGACCGGTCGGCGCGTACAGCTCGTTCAGGCGCTGGAATTTCCGGCCCTCGCGGTCGGCTACCCAGTAGTAGCCCAAATCCCCGAACAGGATCGTGCTGGCGCTCGCGGCAATGGTCGGCATGAAGGACGAGGTATACACCGGGCGATTGAGCAGCGTATCCGGGGTATTCGCGGTCACGGACGGCTGCCAGAGGTAATCACCGTTGCCGTTCTTGAGCTTGCGAAGCGCCTTGACTGTGGCGTCGTTCATGATGAACACGGAGCCGCGGCGGTAAGGGGCGCGCAGCGAATAGAACAGGTCCATGATTTCGTCCATGGTGACGGCGGTCGCGCTGGCGGACGTTACGCCCAGTTCAGCCCCGCCGCTCGTAGCGAGAATACCCAGGGGTTTGCCGGTGCCATTGCCTGTGAAAAACGCTTCCTCCTCGGCAGCGCCGATGCGGCGGGCAAACTCCTTGGCGATATAGGCGGCGACATCAAACACGCTGTCGTGCAACAGCTCGTCGCTGACCTTGATCATGGTGGCGAGCTTGTACGCGCCAATCGAGGTCATGCCAAACGCGTCGTCACTCTCGGGGTAGGCGGCTTCCTCATCGATCCACGCCGCGCTACCCTTGGAGGCCACGACCGGGATCTTGCGGTCGCCGGAGCTCGTGGTGATCACGTGTGCCAGCTGGCGGAAGATGTTCTGCTCCTGCAGGGCGTCGATCAGGGTATGCTCGTATTCGTCTGGGACCAGAAAGCCGCCCTCGGAATCGGTGCCGACCTGCAGGGCGTTGTATACCTCGTGGGGTACGGACTTGGCCCGCATGACGCGCCAAAAGGCAGCGCCATACTCGGCCGAAGCCCTGCCGGTTTTCATCTTGCCAGACGGGTCGCCGGGCTTACCGGCAATCGGCGTGGACGTCGCTTTATCCAGCTCGCTGTCCAGTGCCGCCTGGCGTTCAAGCCGCTCGATCTCGTGGCCGAGGTCGACGACTTGCTTCTCCATTTTTTCATAAACGGCGTTATCCTCGGCGGACACCAGCCCGTCTTCGCCTCGGTGGGTATCCAGAAACGCCTTGGCGGCGTCCCAGGCTTTCGCGCGCTTTTCGCGCAAAGCAAGAATCTGCTTCATACTGTTTCCTCCAAATTCAGATGTGTGTTGGGGTTAATGCAAAAGCGACAGCCTTTTTTCAAGGTCTGCCGCTTTGATACCAGGGGTAGAAGGTTCGGTTTTTTGTCGGACACGGGATTGCAGCTTATCCAGCAGGCTGTTGGCGACTGCGCGGCGGGAGAAACTGAAGCTGTTTTCTGCGGAGATGATGCTTTCGGGCTGATATAGAATCTCATCGCAGAAACCGAGCTCCTGTGCCTTATGCGCGTTCATCCAGGTTTCCGAATCCATTAGCTGGCTGATGCGCGCGCGGGGTAGGCCAGTCTTGATTTCATAGGCATTGATGATACTTTCCTTGACCTCGTCCAGCAGATGCATCGCCTTGCGCATCTCCTCGCTGTCGCCCATGGCGATGGTCAGTGGATTATGGATCATCATGAGGGAACAGGGAGACATGCAGACCCTGGTGCCCGCCATGGCGACCACGGATGCTGCAGAAGCGGCAATGCCGTCGATCTTGACGGTCACATCCGCCGGGTAATCCATGAGCATGGTATAAATTCGTGATGCGGCCACGCAGTCGCCGCCGGGTGAGGAGATGCGCAGGGTAATCGGCCCGGAACCAGCAAGCAGCTCCGCCTTGAATGCGGCCGGGGTAACTTCATCCTCAAACCAACTCTCTTCGGCGATCGCGCCTTCCAGATACAGCGTCCGCTCTCCAGCGTCGTTTTTCGTCCAATTCCAGAATTTCTTCAAGAGGTTTCCTCCTTTCTGGTCTTGCTGATGGGCACCATATTGCCGTTAACCAGATAATCGTCGCCGCCATCGGCGTCGGAGATGGGATTCAGGCTTTCCAGCTCACGGATATCGTTAGCGCTCATCCAGCCGTTCTGCCGGGCAATTGCATAGCCTTCCATGCGTTCCTTGTACGCACCGCGCATGAGCCCGTCCATGTTGAACCGTATGAAAAAGCGCCCCTTCTCGCTTTCGGAGAACAGAGCGCGGTTCATGGACTGTTCTATGCGGACCAACCATGGTCGAATCGTGTGGACACCGAAGGAAATGGACTGATGCTCGATGTTAGAAAACGTGGCGTGCTCCAGATCGCCCACCAGATGGGGCGGCACCCGGAAGATGCGGCAAATCTCGTCCACCTGAAACTTACGGGTTTCCAGAAACTGCGCCTCGTTGTTGGGCATGGAGATCCGTTCAAACTTCATGCCCTCTTCCAGAATGGCGACCTTCCCTGAGTTGGAGGAACCGCCATAAGCCGCGTTCCAGCTTTCCCGGAGTGCCTTGGGGCTTTTCACCGTGTTGGGGTGTGTGAGCACACCGGCGGGCGTCGCACCGTTGGCAAAGAACCGGCCTCCGTATTCCTCCGCGGCGATCCCCAGCCCGATCGCGTTGCGTTCCAGAGCGATGGGGCTATAGCCCATGACACCGTCGAAACCGAGTCCGGGGATATGCAGCACCATTTCGGGTGGGAGTTTGACCCGTCTGCCATCGGTGGTGGTGTAGGTGTACACGAGCCTGCCATCACTACCGCGGTCCACTTCCATGCGGTCGGGCAGCAGCGGGTACAGCCCCACGATGTGATTTCGGCCGTTGCGGACAATCTGGCAGTAGGCGTTGCCCCATAGCAGCAGGTGCGAAAGCATCGTTTCCCGCAGAATGAACGATGTCATTTCCGTGTTGGGTTCGTCATGCAGCAGGCGGTATAGCGGATGCTCAAGAGCCTTGACGCTACCTGTATCCGTATTCCGGTGCACGTGCAGTGGGAGACTGGCAACTGTTTCCGCGATCACGCGGACGCAGGCGTACACGGCGGATACCTGAATGGCGGAGCGCACCGTAACCGACTGGCCCGAGCCGCTGGAGCCGAAATAGAATACCGGCGCGGCGCTGACGCTGTTTTGAGGCTTGTCACGTGAATGAAACAAGCCAAAGAGTGGATTTTTCATTTTTCCTCCGTAGTAGTAAAATTGGGTGTTTACACATGAAGTTGTTTAGTGATATATTAAGGATAGTCAAGAATAAATACTTTTTGAAGGAGGCCGCTATGGGCACAATACTTGATGTTGCCAGATATATCCTTGATAAAAAGGGAAAAATGACAACCATGAAACTGCAAAAACTTTGTTACTACGCTCAAGCTTGGTCTCTTGTTTGGGATAAACCTTTGTTCAATGAGGATTTTCAAGCATGGACAAATGGCCCAGTTTGTCGCGAACTATATGATTACCATAGCGGAAAATTTAACATAAGCGTATGTGACATACCAAAATACGAAGCATCAAAGGAAGGTCTTTCAAATAAACAAAAAAGGAATATTGATTCCGTTTTGGAAACATATGGTGATAAAGATCCGCAATGGTTAAGTACGCTTACTCATTTGGAAAAACCGTGGAATGAAGCAAGAAATGGAATTCCAGATGGATATAATTGTGTAAATGTTATAACAAAGGAAAGCATGAAATCGTACTATGGGTCACTCTAATAAAGCAAAGATAATCGAACAGCCTGATGCTATAGCCCGTGAAAATCCATCATGGGCTTTTAAGCGTTGTGATGTTGAGGGTCGTTGGGCAATAACAAAAAATCGTATAAGTGACATTTTTTGGGACAAGATCTATCCGAAATTGCAAGCATATGAGACGCAAACATGGGGAGAGATCGAGGGGAAAGAAAATCATTTTGTTGAAGTGGACAGTTTGAATAAGTGTGCAAAAGCCAGATTGGCAGAACTAAGCATTGCGGAAGATTATATTTTTTCTCTTCGCATTGAGGGCACCAAACGTATTTATGGCTTGCGACCAAAGGGTACGTTAATCATGTTCTGGTATGATGATGATCATGGAGATAACGATACTTGTGTGTGCAGGTCCAGAAAAAAGCATTCAGGTAATCACTTCAAGTGATGAGATTTGTCATCTTCACCCCGCAATAGGGTTATAATCCACTGCCTGTTTTCCGATCATGGCAGTCCTTGCAAAGGGGCTGCCAATTGCTTTCATCCCAGAAAAGCGTCATATCACCCCGGTGCGGGATAATGTGGTCAACCACGGTCGCTGGTGTCAGTTTTCCCTGGTGTTTACACTCCGCACAGAGCGGATGTCGCCGCAGGAATAGCGCACGGGCCTTGCGCCATCGGCTGTCATAACCACGCGCGTTCGCGCCACCTCGTAGGCGATCATTGGAATATGCGGCGTGTTCCGGGCAATACACGTCGTTGTCGCACAGGTTCGGGCAGCCCGGATAGCGGCATGGGCGTTTTGGCTTGCGTGGCATATTATCACCTCAAATCAAAAGGAGACCCCGTTCGTCATACACGGAGCCTCCGTTCTGGTTCTTCATCGCCCGATCCAGCGCCATCACCAGCGCCACCGCGCCATCCACCTTCTCGGTGGATTTCTCCTTGTCAATCTTGAGGTTGCCCGCCGGGTCGGTGCGCACAAAGGTGTTGTCCATGTTCCAGCGCAGCACCGGGTGCCCGCCATGGTTGAGCCTGCGTTCCAGTACAATTCGCATCAGCTCCTTGGTGGGAGGGCTCATATCCTTAAACCCCTGCCCAAAGGGGATCATGATGAATCCGTCATCCTCCAGCGTCTGCACCATCATGGTGGCGTTCCACCGGTCATAGGCGATCTCCCGGATGTTGTAACGCTCGCCCAGCTGCACAATGAACTGCTCGATGAACCCGTAATGCACCACGTTTCCTTCGGTGGTTTTGATAAACTCCTGTTTCTCCCATACATCGTACATGACATGATCGCGGCGGACGCGCAGCGGCAGCGTTTCCTCCGGCAGCCAGAAGAATGGCAGCACAGTATATGGCTCTTCCTCGTCTTCCGGGGGAAACACCAGTACCAGCGTTGTGAGGTCGGAGGTGCTGGAAAGATCCAGCCCGGCGTAGCAAGCCCGACCTTCCAGCTCCGCAGGTATCACTACACCGCCGCATTCGTCCCAGCGATCCATGGGCATCCAGCGTACAGACTGTTTCACCCACTGGTTCAGGCGCAGCTGGCGGAACATGTTCTCATCCGCCGGCGTTTCCACCGCCTTGCGGAAGGCATCCCGCACCTTGTCAATGGAAATGGTGCAGTCCAGCGACGGGTTCGCCTTGTACCAGTTCTGCTCATCCTGCCAGTTGGCGTCATCCGGCAGGCCATACACCAGCGGATAGAAGCGGGGATCCGCCTTCCGGCCCTCCAGAATATCGATCGCCTTCTGATGCACTTCCCAACAGATGGAATTGCGGTCGGTACCCGCGGTTGTCAGGAAGAACCACAGCGGCTGCCTGCGCGCGTCACCGGAACCCTGCGTCATCACATCGTAGAGCGCGCGGGTGGGCTGGGTATGCAGCTCATCAAAGATACAAGCGCTGACGTTCAGACCGTGCTTGGTGGCGACCTCCGAGGACAGCACCTGATAAATGCTCCCCGTGGGTTGATATACCATACGTCGCGTGGAGGGGATGATCTTGATGCGCCTGCTGAGCGCCGGGGACTGTTTGACCATGTCAACGGCCACATCAAACACGATGGCCGCCTGCTGCCGGTCGGACGCGCAGGAATACACCTCAGCCTTCCATTCGTCGTCATTGACCAGCATATTGAGCGCCAGCGCCGCGCCCAGCTCGCTTTTTCCGTTTTTCTTGGGGATCTCGATATAGGCGCTGGAATATTGCCGGGTGCTGAGGTCCTCTTCCCGGATGGTCCCGAACACATCCGTGACGATTTTCTTCTGCCAGGGCAGTAACAGAAACGGCTTCCCATGAAACTCGCCCTTGGTGTGCCGCAGGCATTCGATAAAGCCAATGACACGGTTTGCCTTTTCTTCACTGAATGCCATGCTGCCAGCCTCCCTTCAGCAGCTGTTCCATCGGATCTTCTGCCATCCCGTCATCCTTGCCGCCGGCCGCGATGATGCGTGCGCGGGTTGCGGGCGTCAGGCCAAACTCCGTACAGAAGGACTGCATGATTTTCAGGTTCTGCTGCGCAATGGATACCTGCGGCACCTGCTGCACATACCCAGAAGGGGTTTTGAAGATGGATCCATGCTGGGTAATGAATTCCTCGGCTTCCCGCCAGCGGGCATATGCCTGGCAATAGCCGGCAAAGGCCGTCAGGTCGACCATGGTCAACACACCCATCGCTTCCAGCGGGGAGGCCAGCCGTTTCCACTCTCTTTTCGCTTCGGGCAGAAGCCAGACCGGGCACTTCATATTCCCCTTGGGCGGGGTGGGCTCTTTTACGTTGAGCGGACGTTTGCCCGGATTTCCCTCCAGCATTTTGATTGCGGTGGGCTTTGGTTTTCTGCCGCGCGTGGCCAACGGCTACACCTCCTTTCTGCTGTTACTTCACTATCTCCTCATAGGATTGCACCTCCCCTCCGCGGAGCACGCTGACAGGCGCGTCCGGATAATCGGTGTGGAACCGCTGCACGATGACGCTGGCGTACTTGGGATCCAGCTCGATCATCCGGCAAATGCGGTCCGTCTGCTCACAGGCGATCAGCGTCGATCCGCTGCCGCCAAAGGTGTCCAGCACGATGCCGTTGGGGGCGGAGCTGTTTTTAGTGGGATATGCCAGCAGCGGCACGGGCTTCATGGTCGGATGCTCCGCGCTGCGCTTGGGCTTGTCGAAGTTCCAGATAGTGGACTGTTTTCGGTCTGAGAACCATTTATGCTTGCCGTTGGGCAGCCAGCCGAACAATATCGGCTCATGCTGCCACTGGTAGGGTGAGCGGCCCAGCACTAGCGCGTTCTTTACCCAAATGCACACACCGCTGATATGGAAGCCTGCCTCCTGAAACGCACGCCGGAAGTTGAGCCCCTCGGTATCCGCGTGAAAGACGTACACAGAACTGCCTTCAGCCATATGCGCCGCCATGTTCCGAAACGCCGACAGCAGAAACTCATAGAATTTGCTGTCCGACATATTGTCATTTTGAATGGTTTTTCCATCCGCGCTTTCGTATGCTATGTTGTAAGGGGGATCGGTCACGACGAGGTTGGCTTTTTTTACATATTCTGCGAATGAACGGCCTGTGGCCATAAGCACCGCCTCCTATATTTCGATGGCTTTTTATCTCATCCAGGAGCGACTGTAACCGCGTTTCTTGCTTTTCCTTCGTTGAGATCTCACACTCCCATAGTACAATCAAACGCCATCCCATGTCCTGCTACTGACTGATTTGTTCACAATCACGTTCAACATTCCTCTTATGCGTCCTGTATTCAGTTATTTTCTTCAAAGTTTTCGACTTGTTCCATTACCTTATTGAACACCTCCGGGCTGTACTGCGGCGGATATCCGTTCTTGATAAGGCAA
>ERZ795053.5507-NODE-5507-length-13021-cov-10.347524_pt1 | contig 13021 bp, 8 predicted proteins | sample MGYA00375137_ERZ795053 | MGnify/ENA primary metagenome ERZ795053 (study PRJEB30182, sample SAMN05720284) | activated sludge metagenome | isolation source: Anaerobic digester | place: Hong Kong | collected 2014-12-17 ... | reverse complement strand
TGTCTACCTACAACATCGGCGGCGAATACTCGAAGAAAGAGTGGCAGTTCCTGGCACGGCAGTTCATCCAGCAGGGGCTGCTGGTGCAAGACATGGAACACGGCAGCCTGAAGCTGACGCCGGAGGGGTACGCGGTCTTTAAGGGCGAGCCGGTACAGGGCCTCTTACCGGCTCAACCGTCGGCGGCGCGTCCGATCACCGCCCAAGATTACGATGCCGAGTTGTTCGGTTTGCTGCGCGACCGGCGCACGGCGCTGGCGATGGCGGCCAACGTGCCGCCCTACATCATTTTTTCCGATCGGTCGCTGGTGGAAATGGCCACGTATTTTCCGCAGTCGTTGGCGGCGTTTGGCGGCATGTACGGCGTGGGCGGGGCCAAGCTGGAGAAGTACGCCGACGAGTTTTTGCCGATCATCCAGGCTTACTGCGCGGAAAAGGGGCTTGCCGAACGGGGGAAAACGGCCGTGCCATCCCCCACGCCTTCTCGCCCCTTAGCCAGCGGCCGCAGCCGCAGCGACGAAGTGGTGGATTTGTTTAACGCCGGGCATTCCGTGCCGGAACTGGCGGCGCAGTTTGGCGTGCAAGAGCGCACGATTTTGGGGCATTTGTGGACGGGGGTGCAGGGGAAACGGCCGTTACGCACCGACCATCTTCTAGAACTCAGCCAGCTTTCCCCCGCCGAGCAGCAGCGCGCTCTGGATGCCTTCGCCGAATTGGGCGTCGATTACCTGCGCCCGGTTTACGAAGCCCTGGGCGAATCCATCAGTTACGACGACCTGCATCTGCTGCGGCTGGTGGCCGCAGCGCAAGCAGCCGATTGACACCGGTTATTTCCGCGCATTGCCCTCCGGTTGTTGGCGCGCCTTTTCTTGGGCCTTTTCCAGGCTGCCCACTCGCTGTGCCAGGGCTTCCATATGCAGCATCATCTGCCCAACTGCCTGTTCGACCGTCAATTTATCCTGCTCCCACATTTTGATGAGTGCTGCCAGATCGTATTTGCTCATGTTGACTCCACAGTGACGGCCGTGCCCCTTTCCCACCACCTTTTGTTTGGCGGGGAAGCCAGCCCAAGGATATAATTATTCTGAAACATTTTATTCGCCAGCGTATTTCATTTTATTCTTTATCGTATATTTTGTCAAATATTGGTTAAAAAAAGGACGGCCGTTTAATCGTATGTAAACCCGGCGCGTTCAGCAATCAGGGTAAGTAGCTTGGAAGACGATCGTTTCGGCTCATAAGCGCCGGTCTCCCACTCGCTGATAGTCGGTTGGCGGACGCCCAATTCGTTAGCAAATTGGGCCTGGTTTAGCCCCATGTGAAAGCGCAAAGCCCGGACCAATTCCGCGTCCCATAACACCTGGCCTTTTTCGCGGCGCACATTGTATACCAGTCCAGGTTTGCCAAACGTCACTTCCTGGGCCTCCAGGTCCAGGTCCAATACGTGATACCCGGCCTCCATCCAGGCCGCAGCTTGCACAGCGCCGTGACTGCGATTACTCCACCAGGCGCGCTGGCTGTAAGCCGTAGCCGGCAGAGACGCTTCCAGCAAACCTTCAATTTGCGCCAGCGTCAGGGTGACGCGATCCCGCTCGTTTTGCTGTAAGTATTGGTAAAGCGGATAGTATTTGCTGCTATCTTTCATTACGAGAAAAAGAATCGGGCCTTAAAAAACGACCAATTCGCCAACCGGCTGCTCCACTTCTAATTCAGATAATTTCAGCGGATAGGTTGCCGTGAAGGTTGTCCCGGTTTTCTGGTTGGAGGTGAAGCCCACATGCCCTTCCAGATAACGTTCACTCAGAAGACGCATGCTGTACGTCCCTAAACCGCGCTGGCTGCCCTTCGTGGAGAATGATCGGAGAAAAACTTGTCGCTGGACATGAGGAGGCATATAAGCAGGATTATGCACCCAAAAGTGGGCTTCGTCGTTTTCCTGGCGGCAGCCGACGGTGACGGTTTCGCCTGCTTTACACGCTTCCAGGGCGTTTTTGATCATATTGCCCAGCACGCGGCCGATCACTGCCTCGTCGGTAACCATGACAAAGTTATCGGCGTGCGGGTCAACCTGGATCTGGATCTGCTTCTCTTCCGCCGACAAGCGGTACATCGCCGCCAGTTGGGCCAGCAAGGGCACGGCTAAGATCGTGGTGAAATCGAGTTGAAGACGGCCGTTTTCCGCCGCCAACAACTGCTGCTGCGCATCAATCTCATCCACCAATTTGTGCGAAGCCCAGTTCAGCATCTGGCTCAACGGGTCTTCTTCGCCCATCTTTTGGTGAAGCAAATCCGCTGCGCCGTAAATAACCGAAGCCGTATTACGCAAGTCATGGAAAAAGATGCGCTCCAATACCTGCCGCCGTTTCTCATCGGCGATATCCGTTACCGAAAAAACTGACAACTGTTCGCCTTCGACCATGAGCGGCGTAGCCGCCACGCGCAAATCCAGAGCATCAAACGGGTTAGCCGCCTCGCGCGCGATACGGCACTCCTGCACATTTGCCCGCCCGGTTTGGGCAATTAGGATAGCCTTGATGGCCCCGCAAGACCGGCAAAACTCGGTTGTGCCGCAGCCGCCTTCCGTAGCAAAGGCATGCTGGCAGCCAATCGCTTCTCCCACGCGCAAGCCAAGCGCTTCCGCTTTATCGGATAGACCGGCGGCCGTCATCATCGCCTTATTCATGAAAATAATCTGCCGCGCTTGATTGAGAATCACCACGCCGTTTTGCACAGAATCCAAAATCTGGCCCAGCAAACCAAACTCGGAAAAATACTGGTTCTGCCGGACGATCTCCATAAAATCAGCGCGTTCAGCGCTGGCAAATTGTGTGTTAAGACGAATCATGTTGAAACCCTTTCCATACCATCAGCAGATTGCGGGCTGACCATCACCATTTGTTCTTGCGGACAGCTCGCATTATAACGTGCTTTGCCATTCAACTCGAATCACCCTACAAAATACATCACAATCAGATTTCCGAAAATAGCCAAAAGATAATAGGTATGGGGGTTTGATAAGGGTGAAAGACGCTTCCAGCTTGGCCTGCTGAACGACATGCAAACCGGCGGCCTGATGATTGGGTAACCAACCGGCCAATCGGCCGGCACAATCAGAGCAAAATTGTGAAGGTGGTTCCGCCCCCGGCAACAGAGGTCACGTTGATCACGCCGCCATGTGCCGTTACCAGCGACCTGACGATAGCCAACCCGAGACCGGATGCACCTTCGCCTTCCTGGCGGGATTTGTCGCCACGATAGAAGCGGTCAAAAATATGGGGTAAATCTTCGGGGGGGATGCCGGCGCCGGTGTCGGTGACGGCCAGTTGCAGGGTATGAGTCTGATCGGCGGGGCGGGCGACCAGGGTGATACGGCCGTTTTCCGGCGTATAGCGCAGTGCATTGCTGACCAGGTTGCCCAACACCTGGCGCATCCGGGCCGGGTCTACGGCCATGGCCGGCAAATCCGGCGCCACATCAACGACAAGCTGTACGTTTTGCGCCGCCGCCTGCCGGGCATAGGCAGCCTGCACCTGCGTCAGCAAATCGTGCGGGGCGAGCGGCTCTTTGTGCAAGGCCAGGTTGCCTGCGTCGGCCAGCGACAGGGTGCGCAGATCATCCACCAGCCGTTTGAGCGTGTCTACTTCTTGCTGCATCATGCGCCAGCGGTCGGACGTAGGAGTCAGCGTGCCATCCTCCATCGCTTCCAGGTAACCGGAAAGCACGGTGAGCGGGGTGCGCAAATCGTGGGCGATGTCGGCGGTCATCTGGCGGCGCTGCTGGTTGGCGCGGTTCAATTCGGCGCTCATCTGGTTGAAGGTGGTGGCCAACGCGCCGAGTTCGTCCTGGGTGCGCACGGGGACTTGCTGTGCCAGGTTGCCGGCGGCCATCTGGCGGCTGGCGGCGGCCAGTTCTTGTAACGGCCGTGTCAACGTCCGCGCCAACACAATCGCCAGCACAATGGCCACGGCCGTGGCCATCAACGCGCCGATCAGCAGCGCCCGGTTTACCTGCCGCACATAAGCCTGCTCCACCGGATTGCGCGGCGGCGGCAGGTTGACAGGCAGCACCGTGCCCACCTGGCTGCCCTCAACCGTCAGGGGAATGCCGGTGGCTAACTGCTCTGTGGTCAAAACCAGGCCGCGCCAGTAGGGACCATTTTCGAGGATGATACGGCCGTTTTCATCCGCCAGGGCGAAGGGCAGATTGGCCCGATCGGCCGCCATGCCCCCCATGCCGTGAGCGTGGTCGCGCCGGCCAAAACCCATCAAGGTGCCATTCTCTTCATAATAAAGCAGAGCCGCGTTGACAAAATCCACCTGTCCCTGCTCGCGCAGCAGGGTATTAAACGCCCGCTCGTTGGATTGGCGCACGATGAAGGCAGCGATCAGCGAACCGGCCAGGCTAATGGCCAGGAAGGTCAGGATGAGCTTGAGGCGTAAGGAGTGCATGGGGTTGGTTAGTTGGGAGTTGGGAGTGGGCAGTGGTGTGACGTGCGTGATGTGGCAAGTATCACGTATCACGCATCAATCCATACAAAAGCGGTAGCCGACGCCAAATACGGTTTCGACGTAGCGCGGATTGGCCGGATCGGGCTCAATTTTGGTGCGCAGATTACGGACGTGGACGTTGATGGTTTTTTCGGCTCCTTCCAGGGCAATGCCTTGCAAATTTTCCAACAGTTCCAGCCGCGAAAAGGCGCGGCCGGGCGAGGCCATGAGCACGGCCAGCAGGTCGAATTCGGAGGGCGTGAGTTGGACATCTTGATGGGCGACGGTGACGCGACGGCCGTTTTTATCCAGCACCACGTCGGCCACACGCAGCACGTCGGCCGGCGTATCGCTGCGGCCGACGCGGCGCAGCACGGCGCGCACCCGCGCCGTCAGCTCGCGCATGCCAAACGGCTTGGTGACGTAATCGTCGGCGCCCAGTTCCAGGCCCAACACTTTGTCGGTTTCTTCCAGTTTGGCCGTCAGCAAAATGATGGGCGCGTCGGCTTCCTGGCGAAAGGTGCGCATGAAGGTGTAACCGTCCATCTCCGGCATCATGATGTCCAGCAGGATGAGGTCGGGTTTTTCCTGGCGGGCAGTAAAGAGGGCGATACGGCCGTTTTCGGCCGTCACCACCCGGAAGCCCTGCTCCGTTAAATATTCGCGCAGCAGCGTGCGCACGTTGGCTTTATCGTCGACTACAAGAATCGTCTGCATAGCGCCCATTATAGCGGAACATTCATAAAGATTTGGTTTAGACGCCGTTCACAACTGATATAGGCCGCCTTGCGCTAGACGGCGAGCGCAGCCCGCCGACCGCTAACCTCCAGCCGTTTTCCCTATAGACAAAAGGATAACCATCGTTAACAATGTAGGTGAATGATGCCGGCGGGGGAAAAGATTTGATGAGACGAACAGGGTAAGTTTCTTCACCCAAACGTATCATTTCTATCGCCGGCGCCTTTAGGCTCCTGACAAGGCAGCCCAGTACTATGGTCCTGTTGACGCCCTACGGGAAGTGGCCAAAATGAGGATTTGTGTCTCCCTCATTCGCCCTGGCCTCATCAAATTGGCCGAATGCAGGCGGAGAGCTACCAAAAAAATGCACCACACACTGCGGCGGCAACCTGGTTTGCTTAAGCCGCTTAAGGCCAGCGCAGCTTATCCGCTGGCTTTTTAGCCTGATATATATGGAGAACAGCCATGACGTTTCTTAAACGTGCCTGGAACAAACTCGATCTCCGGCTGACATTTCTCGTTTTGCTGTTTTCGATATTGCCCTTGATCCTTTTAGGGGTGTTCGCTTTTAACCGCAGCCAGAATGCGTTGGAGCACCAGCAGTTCGATCATCTGAATGCGGTGGCCATGCTTAAAGGGGAAGAATTTAATCGCTGGGTGCGCAATAACGTGCAACAGCTGAATTCGCTGGCCCAACGGCCGTTGGTCAGAGAGTATGCCGCCGTGTTAACCAGTGGCGAAACGGCCGTTGCCGACGCCCAACTGGCCCACGACAATCTACTCACCAACCATCTCATCCCCAAGCTGGCAAATGAAGATGGGTTTGGGGAACTGTTCCTGCTAGACACCAACGGCCGGATTGTGATTTCCACCGACGAAAGCAGCGAAGGCGTATTCCGCGACAGCGAACCATACTTTCTTGAAGGCCAACAAGGCGCTTACGTCCAAAACGCCTACATCGCTCCCTCGGGACAGCCAGAAATGACTATTGGCACGCCGGTGCGCAACAACGAGGGCACAGTCGTGGCTGTACTGGCCGGCCATCTCGACCTGACCGAACTCTCAGACATTGCCTGGCAGACAAACAATTTAACCGACTCCGAAGACACTTATTTTGTCGACAAGTTCAATTTCTTTGTGACCGATCCCCGTTTTGGCCAAAACTACGCCTTACAAGAAACCATCCACACCGAAGGCGCCGCGCGCTGTTTACAACAAGAAAGCGGGCAGGGCGTTTACGAAGATTACCGGGGCGTCGTTGTTTTAGGCGCTTATCGCTGGCTGCCGCAGCGCGAATTGTGCGTGATCAGCGAAATTGATCAGGCGGAGGCTTTGGCCGCCATCAACAACCTGCGGCACTCCCTATTGGTGGTTGGCGCCCTGGTCATCGGAGGCGCTGCCCTGGCCGGTATCTTCTTCACCCGCTCCATCACCACCCCGCTGCACCGGCTGACGAATGGCCTGGAGCGTATCGGGCGCGGCGATCTGGACCATCAAATCCCGGAATACGGCCAAGACGAGATCGGCCAGTTGACTGCTTCTTTCAACCGCATGACCAGGGAGCTCCGCCAGTCGATTGGTGAAACGATACAAGGCCAGCGGCAGATATCGGCGCTGGGCCAGGCGGCGCAGGCGGCCCAACGCGCCCGCACGCCGCAGGAAGTCTACAAAATCATTGGCACTGAAATGGCCCGGCTGGATTTTGAAGTCGTTGTATTGCTGTTTACGGAGGATGGCAAATATCTGCATGTTGGGCATATGAGTTACGACTCGTCTCTGGTGCGCGTCGCCGAAAAGTTGACTGGCCTTTCGGTCGACAACTATGATTTCCTGATGTCGCCGGGCGGTTATTTTGAGCAAATCTTAACGGATCGTAAAACGATCTTTATTTCGGAAGCCGGCGAGTTTATCGCCGAGGCGCTGCCCAAACCGATTCATTTTCTGGCGAATCAGGTGGCCGGTTTGTTTGGTATGAAGCAATGCATTATTGCCCCGCTGGTGGTTGAGGACACGGTCCTGGGGGCTTTGAATGTGATTGGCGATAACCTGACAGAGTCTGATGTAACGGCCGTTTCCGCTTTCGCCAATCAGACAGCCATCGCCCTGCAAAACACCCAATACATCGCCCAACTCAGCCAAAACGAAGCCCGCTTCCGAGCCATCTTCGAACATGCCGGCATCGGCATCGCCCGCGTCGACATGGAAGGTAAACCGGTACAGGTCAATCCTGCCTTGCAAAAAATGCTTGGCTATACCGCCGACGAACTGCAGCAGATGGTGTTTACCGAATTCACTCACCCGGAAGACGCCGCCAACGACATGGCTCTATACAAATCGCTTGTCGCCGGTGAGCGGGATATGTACCAGATCGAAAAACGATACGTGCGCCAGGACGGCCGTTTGGTCTGGGCCCAGCTCACGGTCTCTCTGGTCCGAGACGTTGACGGCGACCCCCTGTTCGCCATCGGCATGGTCCAGGACATCACCGAACAAAAACAAATCCAACAGGCCCACGCCGAACAACGCGCCTTTCTAGAAAGCATCTACGAGGGCGCAGACCTGGCGATTTTTGTGGTCAACGTCTCACCAGACGGCCAGTTCCATTTTGCCGGTCTGAACCCAGCCCACGAGCGGCTAACGGGCTTGAACTCTGTAGAAATGCGCGGCAAAACGCCCCACGACCTGATCCCCTATATTCCCTCGGAAGCAGCCGACGCCATTGAGGCCAACTATGCCCGCTGCCTGGCCGCCGGGAAGACGATAGCCTATGAAGAGATGATCCCGATGGGGGGGGCGGGAAACATGGTGGCTGACCCGGCTCAGCCCCCTGCGGAAGGCAGACGGCCGTATCTACCGCCTCGTTGGCACGGCCATGTCCATCTCAGAGCGCAAACAGGCCGAAGAACAGCTGCGCCGCAGCGAAATCGCCCTGAAACAACTCAATGAAACCCTGGAGCAGCGGGTAGCAGAGCGCACCCAGGCGCTGCAAGAAAGCGAAGCGCGCTTCCGCCGGACGGTCACCGACGCCCCATTTCCCATCATGATCCACGCCGAAAATGGCGAGATTTTACACCTCAGCGACAGCTGGACAGAAATTACCGGCTACACCGCCGGTGAAATCCCAACCATCAATGCCTGGACAGAAAAAGCATACGGTCAGGAAATGACTTTCACCAGAGAAGTCATCAACAATCTCTATGGCAGCCAGGAAAAAGTGAAAGAGGGCGAATTCACCATCACCACCAAATCGGGCCAACGGGTCGTCTGGGATTTCAGCTCCTCGCCGCTGGGCAACTTGCCCGATGGCCGGCGGGCAGTCATCAGCATGGCCATGGACGTTACCGCTCGCAAAGAAGCGGAAACGGAGCTGAAACGCACCCTGAAAGACTTGGAGCGGTCGAACGAAGATTTGCAGCAGTTCGCCTATGTCGCTTCCCATGATCTGCAGGAACCGCTGCGCATGGTCACCAGTTACCTGCAACTGCTGCAGCGCCGCTATGGCGGCCAACTGGATGAGGATGCCGACGAGTTTATCGATTTTGCCGTGGACGGGGCCAACCGCATGAAGCAGTTGATCCAGGATTTGCTGGCCTTTTCCCGGGTAGGCACGCGGGGCAATCCGTTTGAGGCGGTAGAAAGCGAAGTTATCGTGCAGCACGCTTTGGCCAATCTGCAAACCAGCATCGAAGAAGCCGGGGCTAACATCACCTATGACACGCTGCCGGTCATTAAAGGCGACGGCATCCAGTTGGGGCAGGTGTTCCAAAATCTGATTAGCAATGCCATCAAATTCCGCGGCGACGCGCCGCCCCAGATTTTTATCGCCGCCGAATGGCGTGAGGGCATGTGGCGCTTTGCGGTTCGAGACAACGGCATTGGCTTCGATCCGCAGTTCTCCGAGCGCATTTTCATCATTTTTCAACGGCTGCACACCCGGGCTGAGTATGGCGGCACCGGCATTGGCCTGGCGATTTGTAAAAAGATCATCGAGCGGCATGGCGGCCGTATTTGGGTTGAATCTCAGCCCGGCTCAGGCGCTGTTTTTTATTTCACACTTCCTCCGGCCGATGAGATCGAGAGCGGAATGGGCAAGGTGGCAGGAAACGGCCGTATCCCCCCACCGCAATAACAAGGAGAAAACATGTCAAAACCAACCTCCCAGGCGGGCAATCCAATAAAAATCCTACTGGTGGAAGACAACCCCGGCGATGTCCGTCTGACAAAAGAAGTGCTTAAAGAAGGCAAAGTGCACAACGAAATGTTTGTAGCCCAGGACGGTATCGAAGCGCTCGCTTTTCTGCGGGGCGAGGCAGAATTTGGCGGCGCTCCCCGCCCCGACGTCATTCTGCTGGACCTGAACCTGCCCAGAAAAGACGGCCGTGAAGTGCTGGCCGAAATCAAAACGGACCCCAGCCTCAAAAGCATTCCCGTCGTCATTTTAACCACCTCGTCGGCCGACGAAGACGTCCTGAAAACCTATGAACTGCACGCCAACTGCTACATCACCAAGCCAGTCGACCTGGAGCAGTTTATTACCGTCGTTCAATCAGTTGAGGACTTTTGGTTTACAATTGTGAAACTGCCGCCAACATTATGAAAGGACACCCCTTGTGGACGAGAGAATTTACCAGGTCCTGTTAATCGAAGACAACCTGGCCGACAACCGACTGATCCGCGAATTTTTGCGCACGGCCGAAAGCCAGCCATTTGCGCTGGCCCACGTCGAGCGGCTGGCCGACGGACTCCATCACCTGGAAACACAGCCTACCGACATCGTGCTGCTCGACCTCTCCCTGCCCGACAGTTATGGCTGGGAATCGTTTGACCGCCTGCACAGCGCCGCGCCGGCCGTGCCCATCGTTATTCTCACCGGACTGCAAGACGAATCGCTGGCGCGAAAAGCGGCCAGCAGCGGCGCCCAGGATTATCTGGTTAAAGGGGAGATAAACGGCTCGCTGCTAACCCGCACGTTGAGCTACGCCATCGAGCGGCAGCAGCTCTTGCAAAAGCAGCAAACACTCAATCGAAACCTGGCCGTGCTGAGCGAAGTGAATCAGGCCGTGGTGCGCGCTAAAGACGAACAGGCGCTGCTGGATGAGGTATGCACGGTCATCGCCAACTTGGGCGGTTATCGGCTGGTGTGGGTCGGAATCGCTGAGATGGATACCCCAAAGCGCATATTCCCGATGGCCTGGGCTGGCCCAGAAACTGCCTATTTGCAAAGGGTGAATGTCGAATGGGGCGACACGGAATTGGGCCGGGGACCAACAGGCACGGCCGTTCGCGCGGGACGGCCGTTTATCGTGCACGATGTCCAGCAAGATCCCATCTTTATCCCCTGGCGCCGGGACGCCGCAGACCACGGTATTCGGGCCATGATCGCCCTGCCGCTGCTGAAAGATGGCGCAGCCTTCGGGGTGCTGGATATTTACTCGGCCGAAGGAGACCGTTTCGACGCGACCGAGGTCGCCCTGTTAACCGAACTGGCCAGTGATCTGGCATACGGCATCGACGCCCGCCGTACCAACGAAGCGCTGCGCCAATCAGAAGAAAAATTTGCCACCGCCTTCCACAACAGCACCATCGGCATGATGATTGCATCCGTGCCAAGCAACGAGATCATCGACGTTAATGACGGCACGCTGGCGCTGTTTGGTTATGACCGGTCAGAAGTCATTGGCTGCGCCACCGAAAAGTTAAACATTTGGGTGGATCAGAAGGCCCAGCAGCAGATCGGCGAACTGCTTTCGCACGGGCACAACGTCCATGACTTAGAATTAGAAGGCCGATCGAAAACCGGCGACCGCTTTCATGTGCTGGTCTCATTTGACCAGATTGAACTGCATAATGAACCCTGCATCCTCACCATTATGCACGACATCACAGCCCGCAAACAGACTGAAAAAGCGCTGCACCAGGCACAGCAGTTGGCCCAGACGACAATTAACGCGCTCACGGCGCACATTGCCGTGCTGGATGAAGAAGGCACGATCGTTGCCGTCAATCAATCCTGGCGGGATTTCGCCCAGGCCAACAACGCCGACCTCCAACGAACCAACGAAGGCATCAACTACCTGGCTGTTAGCGAGGCTGTTTCCGGCGAGGAAGCGGCCGAGGCCCGACAGTTTGCCGCCGATATCCGGGCCGTCATAAACGGCGTTCGCGACAGTGCCTGGCTTGAATACCCCTGCCACGCGCCGCATGAACCCCGCTGGTTTATCGCCCGGGCAACCCCCATCATGGCCGGCAATTCAACCCACCGCTGGGTGGTTGTGGCCCACGAAAACATCACCGATCTGAAATTGGCCGAAGTGGCCCTGCGCGACAGCGCAAACCATTACCGCCTGTTGTTCGACAGCAACCCCCTGCCCATGTGGGTGTATGATCTGGAAACGCTGGTTTTTCTGGCGGTGAACGACGCAGCCCTGGCGAAGTACGGTTATACGCGGGACGCATTTCTCAAAATGAAGCTTGATGCGATTCAACGGCCGTCGGACACGCTCGCTTCACACTTTTCCGGGGAACGACAGCACCGGCTGCAAGACGGCCGTCTCATCGAGGTCGAAATCAGCGCCGATACCCTGGACTATAACGGCCGTGCCGCCGCCCTCATGACCGCCTTCGACATCACCGAACGCAAACGCGCCGCCCAAGAGCGCATTACCCAGGCGCAGCGTATGCAGCAAGTCCTAGACACCATGCCCGAAGGAGTCATCTTGCTGGATTCGGACAGGCGCATCCTGAATATGAACCCGACGGCCGAACAGCTGCTGCCGGCCCTCACAACCGCACAGGTCACCGAAACAGTGACGCAGATAGGCGGCCAGCCCATCGACTCTTTCCTGGCAGCCACCCAGACAGGCGCAGACTGGCACGAAGTCGAGGCCCCGGCGGAGAACCGCCTGTTTGCCCTGACTGCCCAGCCCATCCTGGTGGGAAAAATTGTGAGCGGCTGGGTACTGGTCCTGCGCGAAGTAACCGAAGAGCGGAAGCGCCTGGAGCACCTGCAAATGCAGCAGCGCCTGGCGACTGTGGGGCAGTTGGCCGCCGGAATCGCCCACGACTTTAACAACATCATGGCGGTTATCACCCTGTACAGCGACTTACTGACGCAAAATCCCGATCATGAACGCCGCATCATGTATCTGCAAACCATCCACGATCAGGCCAATCATGCCGCCAGGCTCATCCGGCAAATTCTGGATTTCAGCCGCCGGTCGGTAATGACCCGGAGCAAGCTGGATTTACGGCCGTTTGTCAAAGAATTAGTCAAACTATGGCAGCGCACCCTCCCCGAAACCATCGACATCACGTTTGTTGAGCCTGACGGACAATTCCTCGTCGAAGCCGACCTGACCCATCTGCAGCAGGCGCTGATGAACCTGGCCGTCAATGCCCGCGACGCCATGCCGGAGGGCGGCGCCCTACAAATCGCCCTGAACGCCCTTTCCCTGCCGGCCGGGAAACCAACGCCGGTGCCGGAAATGGCCCCCGGCGACTGGATTAGCCTGAGTGTGACAGACACCGGCAGCGGCATCCCAACCGACAACCTGCCCCACCTGTTTGAGCCCTTTTTTACAACTAAAAAACCGGGGCAAGGCACAGGATTAGGACTGTCGCAGGTGTACGGCATTGTCAAGCAGCATAACGGTGAAATAACGGTAGACAGTCAGGTCGGGGCCGGCGCAACGTTTACCATTTACCTGCCGGCTTTGTCGACGGTGGGGGAAACGGCCGTAGATAACGCCGCCTCCCCCCTAAGAACGGGCCAGGGGCAAACCATCCTGCTGGTTGAA
>ERZ795053.5505-NODE-5505-length-13022-cov-13.983497_pt1 | contig 13022 bp, 11 predicted proteins | sample MGYA00375137_ERZ795053 | MGnify/ENA primary metagenome ERZ795053 (study PRJEB30182, sample SAMN05720284) | activated sludge metagenome | isolation source: Anaerobic digester | place: Hong Kong | collected 2014-12-17 ... | reverse complement strand
TTCATGGCAGGCACAATGGAGGGTGACAACAAAAAGGGTGTTCTCCCTATTGGCCAGATTGCAGGGATCATGCACGAGACTCTCACTGTAAAAGAGATCATCGAAAGAACAGTTAAAGAGGCAAAAAAATGCCAGGATGTTCTTGCTGCAAAGATGAAGTAGTTTAAAAAAGCTTAAAATTGCTGTCCCGCTGACGGGCGGGATACAGGTTTCAATACAAGACAAAACTTCAGATTAAATTAACCCAACTAAAGGAGGACTTATGGCTATAGTTGAATGGAAAAAAGATGAAACTGTTGCTATAATGATAATGAACAACGGCGAAAACAGGCATAACCCCGATTTCGCTGCAACATTCATATCTGTTTACAACGAGATACTCGCTGACAAAGAGATTAAAGCAATAGTGCTCACATCAGCCGACCCGAAAAACTTCTGCCTCGGAGTAGATATCGGATGGATGATGAAGGAGCAGCAGGCACAGAACTTCACCGGAATAAGCAAATGGCTTTATGACATGGGGGAAGTATTTAAAGCTATGCTGATGTCACCGGTACCCACAATCGCAGCAATTAACGGCCACGCTTTCGGCAACGGAGCTATGCTTGCAGGAGCATGCGATTTCAGATTCATGAGAAGCGACAGAGGATTTTTCTGTTTTCCGGAAATCGACCTCGGTATCCAGTTTGCTCCATCAATGATCGAGTGGATGAAAAAAACAATGCCTTACCACCTCTTCGTAAGAATGAAATGGTCAGGAGAAAAGGTAGGAGCTGCTGAACTTGAAAAACATAATGTAATACTCAAAGCATGCGCTGATGCTGAAGACACAGTTAAAGAAGCTGTTGCATTCGCCAAAACATTCAATAAGTCAAGAAATACTCTTACCGAAATGAAGAAAAGAACATACAAACATATCATTGATAAAATGGAAAAAGAAGACCCCGAATACTTTGATTACAAACCGGAACAGGTTAAAGAAGGGAAACCTCCTATTTTCATGTTTACACAGGGCTGATAACCAGAGCACTTTTTTTAAAAACCGCCTGCAGAAGGCGGTTTTTTATTTATATTCCAAATTGATCTTACATTAAATATAAAAATGACTATTTTTTATTTAAAAAGAGTAACATAATTGTCTAAAATTTAACCATATATTTTAATAACCTGATAATCTCATTGACTTTTCATTTATAACATGCTTTAATCTTTACGTTATGGCTGGTGAAATGAACTACAGGCTTGATTTCTGGATAGAGAATAAATACAGGCTCCAGACCCAGTACGAAAGGAACCGTAAAAAATTCGACAAAATTCTTGACTTGATGACCCGGAAGTTTGAAGGGCTCCTTGAAGCGAGCGGCTGCAATGCCCAGATCAAGGGGAGAATAAAGAGTTTCGATGCTCTATACAGAAAACTTCTCCAGAAGAGCCAGAAAGACTCAATTGAATTCCCCTTTGACTATATAACAGATGTCGTCGGGATGCGGATAGTTGTACCCTTTCTTGAAGACCTTAACAGTGTAGAAAAACTCATAAGAGAGCATTTTGAAATTGCTGATACAAAATATAAATCACGCGAACTCTCAATCCGGGAATTCGGGTATGACTCCATACACCTGCTTATAAAACTCCCTGAAGAGATCACAAAAAAAATAAAAAACACACAGAATATAAAAATCGAAATTCAACTCCGCACAATTCTGCAGGATGCGTGGGCTGAAGTTGAACATGAACTTATTTATAAAACGAGCATTGACAAAGTTGAAGATACAATCAGAAGAAAAATGATTGCCGTTAATGCGACACTCTCACTTGGAGACACCATTTTCCAGGAGATCCGAGATTACCAGCGGAAGAGATACAGGGATATCCAGGAGAGGCACAAAAAACTCATGGATAAAGTTTCCACTATTCCTGAAAAGATGGGGAAGCTGAAAGAACCTGCCCAGCCCATAGAAGTAGAAAGAATTGAAACACCGGCAGAAGAACCGAAGAGAAAATTCGCGCCTGTTAATACAGCTGATACAAAAGACAAGCATCAGCTTAACGATCTGCTCGTTGAGGCAATGAACGCCCACCTTGAGAACAGGCTCACTGACGCAGTTGAACTTTACACCCAGCTTATACTTGTATCACCTAATCACTTTATATATAACCACAGGGGGCTTGTATATTTTACACTGTCGGAATATAATAAAGCAATAAGTGATTTTTCAAAAGCAATAGAGATAGAACCGAGAGATATAAGGGTTTACACGAATAGGGGACTTGCATTCAGGATGCTTAAAAGGTACGATGATTCACTGAGAGACTTCAACAGGTCTCTTGAACTCAATCCGCTCTGGCCGGACACATTCTACGGAAGGTCACTCACCTACTATGATCTCGGCGATATCCAGCACGCACTTGAGGACTGCGACAAGGCTATAAGCCTTAAACCGGACTTCAAGCAGGCGCAGAGATTCAAACAGTTTATATTAAATCAACAGATGAAGTGAGAAGCATATGTCAATTTACGAAGTCAACGGAAGACGCCCTGTTATCGGGCAGGGTTCATGGATTGCGCCAACGGCGCAGATTATCGGTGATGTCAGGATCGGAGATAACTGCTATATAGGTTACGGTGCTGTTATCAGGGGGGACTACGGAACGATTATTATCGGCAACGGTTCAGCAGTTGAAGAGATGGTTATGATACACGCAAGGCCCGGGGGCCTTACCGACATCGGCGAGTCTGTAACCATAGGCCACATGGCCATGCTCCATAACTGCAGGCTCAACAGCTTCTGTGTAATAGGGATGAATTCAACTGTAACTGACTACAGTGAAGTTGGTGAATGGGCTATTATCGGGGAGCATTCCCTTGTTAAGCGTAACCAGAAGGTACCTCCTTATAAAATTTATGCAGGTGCCCCCTCTGTGGAGAAAGGTGATGTTCAGCAGAAACATATGGATGAGTGGAATGCAGCCAAAAAAGTATACGTCGGCCTTGCGAAACTGAACCTTGACACGCTGAAGGATATTACTGCGGATTATATGAAATAATCGTAATACGTAGAGTGCAGGCATGCCTGCACTCTACGTATTACGCATGATATTAAAAAAATTAGTTCACAACCCCTACAATCATAGGGAGGTTCTTTTTATTTAATTTATACTTTTTATCATAGACGTAAGCAGTATATACAGCAGCAGCAAGAAAAATTAACGCCCCTGCGGACATCATTGCTGTTCCATTAAGATTAAAATATAATGCGGCAGCATACCCCGCATACAGTCCCGCAAATATTGACAAAAGAGGGAGCATCAGCATCATGAATGCTATTTTAATCATGTTATCCTCAATCTTCCTGAACCTGATCTTCTGTCCTAAAGAGGCATTAACTGCATTATATGCAAGTATCTCCATATGTTCTATATTACAGGTACCACAGTTGTCACACTCAGCATTTGGTGCAACCCGGACCCTTGCGAGATCACCTTCCAGCTTAATAACAAAGCCTAACTGTTCCTCATCTTCAAAATGTATATTATTATGCATAATTTCCTCCGTTTTAATAAAAAACCTATTACATAAAATATGAAAAACATGGATATTTATTTTTTGATAAAATTCATTAATATTTGTTACGATGTTTTCAGGTGTCTTCTGATGTATCTGCCGCCATCCCCTAAAACATATTATTTATGCATGTTCTATTAAATAAAGGCAATTTTTCGTCAAACGAACAGTAAAAAGGATTTTAAAGTGATGTTTTTAAAGGGATAGTTATGCTTCAAATTCACTTCTTGACAAACCTGATTGTCTGATTATAGATTGAAGAGTACCTATGCGCAATTCATCATGATTCGGTACAGGTACTGTAATTGTGGTATTATCCGATTGTTTCTGCATAATAATATGACTGCCACGCTGCCGGATTTCCATAAATCCATTTCTGGCAAGTATAGTGCAAACCTCTTTGCCGGAAAATATCCGTAATTTACCCAACTGCTATTTCCATTCTTGTAATATAAACTTCATCGTGAAGTCTGTCCCTGATCTCTTCGGGTGATGCTGTTTCAAAAAAAAGTTCTAACGCCTCCCTGAGATTCTCCCTGGCTTCTTCAATTGTACTCCCCTGGCTGGCAATATCAAGTTCAGGGCATAACGACACAAATCCATTACCTTCGCGTTCAATTATAGCTGTAAGTTGTTTCTGCATATTCACCATTTTGTTATTAATTTATTAGGGTATTGTATTTAATGTTTATTACTGTATTAATAACTCCATAATAACTGACTTTGTCAATCAAATTACTTCAAACGATATAACCGGGAACTCACCCTCTATTCATACCTCAGCGCCTCAATGGGATTCAGCCGTGACGCCTGCATTGCCGGCCAGATTCCGAAGATTATCCCCATTACTATTGTAAATAACGCCGCACCGATAATTCCTGCAACAGAAACAACAACCGGCCACCCTGCCACAGCAGAAAGAAGGAGAGATACAGAAACCCCCAGGATGATACCAGTTAAACCTCCAATAAAGGTCAGAAGCACAGCTTCAACCAGGAATTGAAGCAGTATATCACGTCTCCGCGCGCCTATGGCTTTACGAAGTCCGATCTCCTTTGTGCGTTCTTTCACAGAAACCAGCATTATATTCATTACACCTACTCCACCCACAACAAGGGAAATCGCAGCAACAGCCCCCAATAGGGCACTCATCGTCCCTGCTGTGCTCATCAGGGCTTTTCTTATCTCAGCCATGTCACGTACTTCAAACATACTCTCCTGCCCTGGTAACGGTTTATGCTTTAAATCAAGTGCTGCAATAAGCTTCTCTTTAACAGATTCAGTAACTTCAGGGCCTGTTACCTCAACGTGCACCTGGTCAAGGTAAAGCTTCCCGAGCAGCCTGTACATTGCTGTTCTTAATGGAACTATAATCAGGTCATCCTGATCCCGCATCATAGCAGCGCCTTTTGCAGGGAGTACACCTATAACCGTGAAATTAATTTTATTGATCTTTATTGTCTTACCCAGTGGATTTTCTCCTCCAGGAAAAAGATTCTTAACAACAGTCACCCCGATAACAGCCACACGTTTTCGGGATCTGTTCTCCGCCTCAGTAAAAAAACGTCCGGCAGTGGGAACCGAAGCCCTCATCTCCGCATAGTCAACATCTGTACCCATTATCTGCGTGTTACAGTTATTCGCTCCATAAACAGCCTGTGCCCGGTCATTCACGCTCCCTGATATTCTTTTCACTCCCTGTATCTTCAGAAAGGATGCCCCATCCTGAACAGTAAGGCGGCTCCCGGCCCCCATCTGCAGCCTCACTCCACCTGACCGCCTGAACCCGGGCATAACAGTGAGAACATTGGTGCCGAGATTATTAAGGTTGCTCTCTATCGATTTCTGCGCCCCCATTCCAACTGCAAGCATGGATATAACTGCAGCAACACCGATAAGAATACCGAGCATGGAAAGTAGCGCCCTCATCTTGTGAGAGAGAATAGACATCACTGCCTGTCTTATATAGTCAAGAAACTCAGCACGGCCGAATGTTGCGTTTGTCTTTTCAAGGGCCCGTGTAATTATATCGGAGTTCCCCGGAGATTCACTTTTTATTTTCTTCTTATTAGCTTTTTTCTCATCAGAGAGTATCTCCCCGTCCCTGACCCTGATTATCCGGGATGCATGGGAGGCTATATCCTCCTCATGAGTTACCATGATTATTGTTTTACCCTCTGAATTAAGTTTCTCAAGGAGCGCAATAACCTCCTTCTCACTCCTGCTGTCAAGGTTACCCGTGGGCTCATCAGCAAAAATTATTGCAGGTTCATTTACTATAGAACGCGCAATTGCCACACGCTGCTGTTCACCGCCGGAGAGTTCATTGGGGTAATGTTCAGTCCTGTGCCCCATACCGACCCAGTAAAGCCTGTTCTCAGCGCTCTCCTTCATGTTTTTTTTACCCGCGTAAAGAGTGGGGAGGAGCACATTATTCACTGCAGAAACTTTAGGCAGAAGGTGGAACTGCTGAAACACAAATCCCGCTATATGATTCCGCAGAATAGAGAGCCTGTCCTCATCAAGCCCTGTGACATCATGCCCCATTATTCTGTAGCTCCCCTGCGTGGGAGTATCAAGGAAACCGAGAATATTAAGCATGGTTGATTTACCTGAACCGGAGGCCCCCATTATTGCGACAAACTCACCCGATTCTATTGTAAGAGATACACCGTTCAGGGCATTCACCTCGGTGTTCCCCATCATGTATCTCTTCTTTACATCTTTAAGTTCTATGAGAGCTTTTGTCATCGTCTCCCTCTGGCTGGCCTTTGCGGCATAAATGGATTTTTTGAATCATCCTGCTGCTGAAGGACAAAGTTCTCCGACTTCACAAGCACGATGTCATCTGAACCGAGCCCTGATGTTATCTCCACGAGGTTATCATTCGCGATACCGGTAGCCACAGCCCGCCTCACCCCTTCCCTGGATTTTACCCCTTTTACAAGTACATACTTTCCGTTTGCGTCACTTAAAACAGCATCTTCAGGGAGAAGCATAACACCCCTCTTATCTGTTTCAACAATGTCAATGGTGGCGCTCATCCCGGAACGGAACTCAGCAGGTACTTTATCCGGTTTAATTGACACATAATAAACTGTTACGTTATTAACTGTGGCTGACTCATAATATATATGATCAACTTTCCCGTTCACAAGTATCTCAGGGTGCGAGTCCAGTGAGATACGGGCCCTCTGCCCTTCTTTGACTCTCCCGATATCAGTCTCATCAACCTGGGCCTTGACAATAAGCATATCAGAAATAATTATAATGCTGTCAGATGCGGTAACAGTCTGCCCCGGCTCAACTGAACGTACGATTACAGTCCCGCTTATCGGAGCAACAACCGGTATAGGTTTATACGCGTTCTCCCAGTATTTAAGTGACTGGCTCCCCTGAAGCCGTGCCGCATCAATGAGAGCAGCTCTGTCTGTAGAGCTCATAAGTGCAAGTATCTGCCCCGCTCTCACAACATCCCCCTCGCTGACATAGATCTTTTCGATCCTGCCGGCAACTGAGGGTTTCAGTTCAAGCCTGTTTTTAGGGAGCACTGTTCCTGTTGTTGAAACGGTAAGGCTTATATCACCTGTTGCAGGGCTTATCTCCCTGTACACCTCTTTATTTTTCTCTGACTTCCCTGTGCCGAATATCAGGAAAAATACCGCCGCAGCAGCAGCAACTGTTAAAACTGCGATTATTTTAGTTTTTCTTTTCATTTTCAAGAGTCCCCCCCGTTGATTGTATCCATGCTGCTTCAGCTGTCATTGCAGATGCGAAGGCATTAATATATGACTTCCTGGCCGCTGCCAGGTTGTTTTCAATAATTGTCCAGTTATCGAAAGATAGAGTACCTATGGAATACTGCATCTCCCCGATACCCGATCTCTCTGTTGCAGCTTTAAGAGACAATTTCTGAACTTCAACAGTATCAGAGCTGTTTTCAAGTGTATTCCACGATTCACGCAAAGAGGATACAGCGCTGTTTATTGTGCTCTTCTCATCAGCTTTTGCCTGCCTGTGTGCTGACTCAGCCTTTGATACAGAGTAGTATGTTCTCCCACCTTCAAAGAGCGGCGCTGTTACCTCAAAGCCCAAAGACCACTGGTCTGACATGTCACTCATTGTTTCACCTCTTCTCCCTATGCTGGCGTTTCCGTAAAGCTTCGGCGAGTAGTCAAGTTCAGATGCCTTCATTGAGTAGTAGGCTGAATTCTTTGCTGATGCGGCTTTAAGTACAGCAGGTGTACCGGATGCTATAAGCGTGAAGTCAGGTTCAGCATCAACCCGGGGGGATAATTCAAGATCCCCGGAAATTTTAATTTCAACAGAGGCATCATATCCTAAAAGATGACAGAGTGTAGTGTTTGCAAGGGAGAGTCCCCTTTCTGCAGCTGTAACGTCAGCCTTTGATTCCAGGAGATCAGCCTCTGTTGAGTGAAGGGAGCCCACATGCTCCTTACCCGCGTTATACCGCAACCTCACAAGATCATATATATGCTTCCGCCTTGTCTGAATTTCACCTGCGATTTTAAGCATCTCCTTTGCCTTGATGTAATCTATATAAGCTTTGCGGAGATTATACCGCACTTCAGCGGATTTTACCATGTAATTGAGCTTTGCTGATTCAAGTTCAGCGCCTGCGCTTTTAAGTTCATAAACAGACTTAAACCCGTCAAATATAAGCTGCTTTGCAGAGAGCCCGTAATAGAAGCTGTTTGAGGTCTCACCGCCGGATATAGATGTTTCGGAATAACTTCTGGCTCCTGATGCTGAAGCGGAGATCTGGGGAAGAAGGTCAGCCCTTACTATATTTTTCGCAGCAGCGACCTGGAGAATCCCCTCCCTCGCTGAAACTATATCCGGGTTATTTATTTCTGCAGTGCGGACACACTGCTCCCATGTGAGAGATTTTACATCCTCTGTATAACCCGCAACAGCCATTCCGAAGAATATAGCAGCAGCAAAAAATATCGATAGACTTCTCTGCTCCCTGTTTTTATATTTAATCATTATGCACCTCATACTCAAATTCTAAATGCAGGATAATATATTACTATTAATAAAGTTTTTTCTATTAGTAAAAAACGGAAGCTAAATGTAAAAAAAGTGTAAAAAATTCGGAGACAAATGGATACAAAAATCCTTATTATAGATGATGACTCGAAACTCAGGGGGCTTATTACCGAATACCTCAGCAGCTACGGGTTCAGCGTCATAAGCCATGACAGCGGGAATGGAGTGCTCCCCGCCATTGTAAAACATACACCTGACCTTATTCTCCTTGATTATATGCTCCCCGGTAAAGACGGCATCGAGGTACTCCGGGAGATACGGGGAGTTTATACCCTCCCTGTAATTATGCTCACAGCCCGGGGTGATGAGACAGACAGGATCGTGGGGCTTGAACTTGGAGCTGATGATTATATTGCTAAACCCTTTAACACAAGGGAGCTTCTCGCAAGGATAAAAGCAGTTCTCCGCAGGTACAACCCTGAAAACGGCGAGGCTGCAGGTGAAAGCATTCATAAAATCACGGTGGATGGCCTCACCCTTGCCCCATCCACCATGACTATTGAATATAATAATAAATCTGAAGAACTGTCAAAAACCGAGTTCCGGATAATGGAAGCATTAATAAAAAATCCGAATACAGTACTCTCCCGTGATACGATTATGAACATAGCGAAAGGTAGAGACGCCATTGCATTTGAACGGAGCATAGATGTTCACATAAGCAAATTGAGAACAAAGCTTGAGAAAATATGCGGAGATAAACTGAAGATTAAAACCGTATGGGGCACAGGGTATATGTTCACATCATGAAGATAAGCAAACTCTACATCAGGAATTTCATAACTGTTATGGCGATAATTATTATCGCGCAGATTACCATAGCCGGGCTTTTCAGGATTGTGGGTAAAGCTGCGGGGAACAGAGGTTTCAGGGCTGACCTGTCAGGCATTGCATTTATGCTTAATGAATCTGTTAAACGTAATTACAGCAAAGAAGATACCGGTTATCTCGAAACTCTTGTTACAAAGCTCGGCAGGACATGGTCAACAGATATATGGATTGAGAGCGTCACCGGAGAACCGCTGATTTCAGGCACTTCCGCTCCGCGTCCTGACTACCCCGAAAAGATGGAGAGACTTGATACAGCCGGAGATTATAAACTATACAGAAATCCCGGAGGCCCCCCCACAATATTCCTTAAAATTGTTTCTGATAACGGATGGGTGATTTACGCCAAACGGGACCGGCCTTCAACATATATTGATGAGCTTAATTTCAGTATCGGCCTTGTACTGATTACAATGATTGTCGCAATTATCCTTCTACCCGTCTCAAGAAGGATAACAAGCCCGCTGAAAAGGCTTACGGAATCTGCGAATGCCATTGCACGGGGTGAATTCGATCGCAGGGTTGATGAAAGCGCTCATGATGAGATTGGTGAACTTGCAAGGGCTTTCAACATGATGTCAGGCCGTGTATTACAGATGATTAATGGTACAAAAGAACTCACTGCAAACATCTCTCACCAGGTACGTTCTCCCCTTGCGCGTATATCGGTTGCAGCGGGTATTCTCCGTGATAAGATCTCCGCAAAGGATTATGCGGGAGCTGAAAAGAATATCTCCTTTATAGAGAAAGAGATCGAGGAGATGGATACGCTTACAGGGAGGATCATTGAACTGCTTCGCGTTGATACTGTACACAGAACTTCCGATTTCATAACACTTGACCTGCAGAAGGCTGCTGCCGATGCGTCAGTTAAATACTCAGACATGATAAATGCAAATAAAATATCTTTCAACTCCGAGCTTACATCTATACCATGTGTGATATCCGGAGTACCGGATGACATACAGCAGCTTTTTGATATACTTTTTGATAATGCTGTGAGGTACACTCCACCCGGAGGACTTATAAATATTGAAATGCACCCGGAGAAAAGCGCCATTTGTCTGAATATTTCAAACAGTTCTCATGAGATGACAGGTGTGATCTCCGAAAAATTATTCGAGCCATTCAGCCGCATGGCTCCGGAAAACATACCGGGTAACGGACTGGGGCTTGCCATAGCAAAGCGTATTGTTACAAATCACGGGGGAGACATATCAGCCGAATACTCAAAGGGAACCTTTACGATAAAACTGAAATTCCCTGTTCCATGACATCGATTTTTAAAAAACACCATCCATCCGGAAGAATAAAATAAGAGCAGATGTTAAGCTTTCATTCTCCTGTTACCTGTTTTCTAAGACCGGAATCACCTACCTGGTATATTATTTCACAGCTTCCATCAGCTTCGTACTTTTCTTTCAGCACAGAACCATTATCTATTATTTTACCGAACTCCCCCTGAATTGCACTGAGCCCTGACCTCTGATAAAGACGTATGTTTTGTACTCTGAGCATTCTGAAATCCTCAAGAATAATATCTTTCGCTTTCTTAATTGCCTCCTGTTTAGTCCTCTCTTTTATAATCGTTTTATTACGATAACCCTGAACAGCTTCAGCTCCTGATTTGACACGATAGGTATCATCATTTATCCATCCTGTTTTATCCGTTTCTTCTTCCTTTTTATCATTTTTTCCGGAAGATCTTTTGTCAGGAACAGTCTCATTTCTGCTGATCGGGGCTCCGGAAAAAAGGAACACAAGACTGTTAATTGCAGGTGAAAGGTTTCTTTTAACAGTTTCCGGTTTTACCCGTATTTCACTCTCCACGATGTATCCTTCCCCTGTCTCTTCCACTTCAGTTTTGTATTCGAAATCGTCGGGATTCAGCACCGTTCCAAAATTCTTATTCACCACATCAAAGGCATTTCTGAGATACTCCCTATCCTCAAACATTCTCTTTAAAAGAGGAGTATAACTTTTAGTATTCCCTTTAATAATACCTTTTAAAAATATACCCCTGTTGAGGTTTATTTGTTCTTCAAGAAGGTACATACCTCTGTATATCTTATCCGCATCCTCTGTGGTATACTTCCCTGTATCATCTTCATATTTTTGAATTATTTCAAGAAAACCGTTTTTTAACTTCAGGAGACCATCTGTTTCTGAAGTACCCGAATGTTCTGTGACATTAATAAGAGAGTATAAGCCTGAAGGATTATCACTTGTCCAGAATGAATATATATCACTCTTTTTAATCCCGCTCCTGATCATCTGAAGCTCCTCAGAAATACGGTTGTTATCATTTTTAATGTTTTCAACGAATGAATTAACAGTACCTGGATCACCAAAAACAAATATATCACTGAACCTCACTGCAAGCCCGTTCATAAAAGGGGAAGGTTCTCCGGGTTTAATTGTCGTCAGCATCTCCTGCACAGGCCTGATACTTTCAGCAAACCGGTTCTTTTTACCGGGATTCCAATCAGCATTAAGCCGTGCAATTATTAAATATTTTTTTAAACCGGCCGGGTTATTCTCCACTCCTCCCGTTTCCGGGTAACTAAAAAAAACAGCTTCGTGAAAAAAGTTTTCCGCAACCTGACGTCCGGATTCATAAAAATCCCCGAACTCTTTTTTAATCCTTCTGCCATCAGCCTTTCCGCCATTCCCCTTTACAGATGAATCCAATGATTCGATTATAGTCTTCTTCAACCCTATCTGATCAAAAAAACCGTACAATGGTTTGCTTTTAATATAAGCTGCTAATATATTCTCCTTGTCTTTATGCGGTACATTTTTGATAAAATCCGAAACCCCTGACGCGGAAAGAAATTGCGGCATTAAAAAAATTGCAGTAACTACTATTATAATAAATTTTTTCATACAGACTTATCCCCTTAAAAAAAACTTTAATATGGAATAACGAAATTACATCTTTTTAATATATATTAATAAAACGATTCATGTTAATTAATTTTGCCGGCGTATATCAATTATTCCGAGCCGGGTTTTTTCTGTGAGAGTGAGAAATCTGAATTACAAATTGCCTGTGATATTGGACTGAATAACTTATATGGACACAGCAGGCCTGGTAAGAGCAGAGAGAATGGTTGCACAATGAAAGAGATTAACAGCAATAACGAACAACAAAAAAGTATTAATCTTTATCCCTTACCGCAATAACAAGCCCTATGACTCCACATACCCATATAATTATCAGAAAGCACCCCAGCGCAGTAAATACATTTATTTTCCCTGTCTTTTCTTTAAAAAGAATCGCCCTCTGCGGATTAACAGGGTCATAATAAACTTTAACAGGGAGACCCTCAGGATAGTCTGAAATAAATATCTCCACTTTTTCTCTGTGAGTTGTATGAGGCCCGCGTGATAATAAAGTTATAGAATTTCCGGAATAATTTTTTTCATTTATTCTGTATGTATATATTATCACGGTTTCATACCATGTTTCAGTATTACCATCATCATCACTTTTCTCATATTCATGAATATATGAATCTGTAATGACACCATCGGTCTCCGGCCACGATAAACT
>ERZ795053.5504-NODE-5504-length-13023-cov-7.318322_pt1 | contig 13023 bp, 9 predicted proteins | sample MGYA00375137_ERZ795053 | MGnify/ENA primary metagenome ERZ795053 (study PRJEB30182, sample SAMN05720284) | activated sludge metagenome | isolation source: Anaerobic digester | place: Hong Kong | collected 2014-12-17 ... | reverse complement strand
TCACTCGGTACCGAGCGGATGCTTGTAGAATTTGGAAAGGCTAATTACCTACAAAAAGCCAGACAACAACCTGAAAAAGTAAAGCAAGTCTTCCAAAAGATACAATCCGACGGACTAAAGCCGACCATGCAAGCGGTTTTCCGTAAACTCGGGGAACCCATACCATTGGGTTATTCAAACGCAGGTGAAGTAATTGCTGTAGGAGATGGCGTAAATGAATTTAAGATCGGTGACCGTGTCATTAGCAATGGGCATCACGCAGAGATTGTTTGTGTACCGAAAAACCTGGTGGCCAAGATACCCGATGAAGTAAGTTTCGAAGAAGCTTCATTTACGGTGATTGGCGCAATAGCGCTACAGGGAATCCGTCTCCTTAATCCTTCATTCGGTGAAACCGTTGTGGTCACGGGTCTTGGACTCATTGGCTTAATCGCAGCACAGTTATTACATGCGCATGGTTGTCGGGTAATCGGACTCGATATCGATGACAAAAAATTGAGCCTGGCAGAATCCTGGGGTATAACTACACTAAAAATAACACCGGATATAGACCCTGTAGCATTTGTAAAATACGAAACACAAAGTATTGGCGCAGATGCTGTACTGATCACCGCATCATCTAAAAGCAATACCATCATTTCCCAAGCCGCGAACATGTGCAGGAAAAGAGGGCGAATTGTTCTTACCGGTGTGATTCCACTCAATATTCAACGATCTGATTTTTACGAAAAAGAACTAACCTTTCAAGTTTCGTGTAGCTATGGTCCCGGACGGTACGATACTGAGTATGAACAAAAAGGCCTTGATTACCCTATCAGTTATGTGCGCTGGACGGAAAAGAGAAATTTTGAAGCTGTATTGCATGCTCTGGCCACAAAAAAGCTTCTTGTTAAGCCCCTGATAACAGAAATAGTACCTTTGAATGATTATCTGCAGATTTATGGTGATTTGAAAAATCATCAATCGATCGCTTCAATCCTAAAATACGAAGCTTCAGTACCTATGGATCCAAGCATAATGGTTGGATATCCTAAAACTTTCAAAGGGCAAAAAGGTGTGATTGGCGTCATCGGTGCCGGCAATTTTACTGCCTCTACGATTCTACCTGCATTATCCAAATTGAATGCTGAGATCAAATCCATAGCCTCTTCAAAAGGTCTATCCGGAACCATATTAGCCAAAAAATTCAGCATCCATCAATCAACAACCAATGTACAGAGCATCCTTAATGACCCGGACATTGATACGGTAATGATTACAACACGACATCATCTCCACGCGAATCAAATTATCCAGGCACTTAAAGTAAATAAGAATGTATTTGTAGAAAAACCTTTAGGCATTACCATGTATGAGTTGGATGAAATTGCTTCCGCTTACCAAAAAGGTGATGCCAGTCTGACCGTTGGATTCAATCGTCGCTTTTCTCCATTTATTCGAGATGCAAAACAGGAACTTGGCACTTCCTCGGCACCCATAAATGTTATTGCGACCATGAACGCCGGATTTATACCTCAAGATCATTGGACTCAGGACATGGAGATCGGTGGCGGTCGAATTATTGGAGAAGCTTGTCATCTGATTGACCTCATCACTTATCTTACCGGAAGCCTGGTTACCGCTGTTGTAATGAACGCGCTTGGACCCAACCCCTCAGGTAATACAGATAATGCTTCCATATTACTTCGATATCAAAACGGATCACAAGGAATGATCCAGTATCTATCAAACGGCAATAAAGCCTATTCAAAAGAGCGGGTTGAGATCTATGGACAAGGACGTACGATAGTCATCGATAACTATCGGAAATCCAAATATTATGGTTTTAAATCCTCCGGAATGCGTAAAACACAGGATAAAGGACACCAGGAACTATTTCGACTTTTTCTCCAACAAATCAGAAATGGTGGGGATCCAATTATTCCATTTAATGAAATTATGAATACATCAAGAACGGCGATTGCTGCAATATCATCACTTACTTCCGGAACCTGGGTTGATGTGGCATAAATTAAGGCGGATATGGTCAACCATATACTACCTCCAATTTAAACAAATCCGCTACCAATTGATTTATCGCCTCCAAAAAATGATTTTTGGACCCCCTAGAATAAAATCAGATTTGATTAAACTTTCCACTAGACAAACTATTCAATTAGTAAGCATTCCTTCACCTTCCTCCTATTTGAGTGGTAATACTTTCACTTTTTTAAATATAAAACACCAATTCAATGACAAGATTGATTGGAATTATTCTAATTGTGGGAAACTTTGGACCTATAATCTAAACTATTTTGATTTTTTACACCAGCCAGATATAAATAAAGAAGTTGGACTTGTATTAATTAAGGATTTTCTGCATAATGTGTCTCACATTAAAACAGGTGCTGAACCATACCCTATATCCCTTCGAATCATTAATTGGATTAAATTCATTAACAACCATCAAATTAATGAGGCTTCAATTAATAGCGCCCTATACTACCAAACGCGATTACTAGAAAAAAATCTGGAATATCATCTTATGGGCAATCATTTGTTAGAAAATGCTTTTGCTCTGGTTTGGGGATCTTGGTACCTAAAGGATATCAAATGCTATAGGAAATCAACAAATTTATTGATCCAGGAATTAAATGAACAAATATTACCTGACGGGGGACATTTCGAATTAAGCCCAATGTACCACCAACTAATTCTATTGAAATTGTTAGATACTATCAATTTATTAAAAAAAGACCAGGATTCTGATTCCGAATTAATAGGTGTATTGACCAAAAAGGCTGGCATGATGCTCAATTGGTTAAATCAAATTAAATACCGCAATGATTCTCTGCCAAACTTAAATGATGCTACGTATGGAATTACGCCTCCTACAAATCAACTACTCAATTACGCAGCCCAAATTAACATTCCTTGCTACAGCCAACCATTAAGGGAGAGCGGATACCGTCGACTCAATTGTGGACCTTGGGAGCTTACTGCCGATATAGGGCATATAGGACCGGACTATATCCCGGGTCATGCACATAGTGATACACTATCTTTTGATCTTCAATTAGGAGAGCTTCCTTTTATTGTTGACGTCGGTATTTCTACTTATGATAAAAATGCCAAACGACACTGGGAGCGCTCAACAGCTGCACATAACACAGTTCAAATTGATAATAAGGATCAATCGGAAATTTGGGGAGGATTCAGAGTCGGTCGAAGAGCCCGGCCAATACATATTATTGAGAAGGCCAATTGCATTCAAGCCAGTCATGACGGATATAAAAAATGGAACGTTTATCCATTACGAAAATGGTCCTTAAGTGCTCGCGATCTTGTAATATCTGACCGAATAGACGGTAAAAATTATAAGGTCGCAACGGCCAGATATTACATTCACCCATCCCACCAGGTATCTTTAAGAGATAATACAGTTTCTACGCCCTTGGCCACTTTAACATTCAAAGGAGCACAATCAATAAAGATAGAATCCTATGAATATCCACTAGGTTATAATCTTGTTCAACCAGGGAATTGCATTACTGTAACATTTTATAGCAGTTTGGAAACGTGGATAAGCCGATCAAATTACTCTTTCTAACTGATAATTTTCCTCCAGAGGTAAATGCACCGGCAACTCGGACCTTTGAGCATTGTCGGGAATGGGTAGAATCAGGCATTGATGTGACCATAATAACTTGTGCACCAAATTTTCCAACAGGGGTGGTTTACCCTGGTTATCATAATAAATTCTTCCAAAAAGAATTCATAGCTGGAATTAAAGTGATCCGTGTATGGTCCTATATGGCTTCCAATCAAGGTACATTAAAACGAATTCTTGACTACATTAGTTTTGGAGTCTCTTCATTCTTTGCTGGTCTCTTTATTAAATCAGACCTTATTATAGCAACTTCGCCTCAGTTCTTTACAGCAATTTCAGGATTTGCATTAAGTGTTTTCAAGAGAAGACCTTGGGTCATGGAAGTTCGTGATCTCTGGCCAGAATCAATCCGAGCAGTCAATGCAATGACTGTCTCCACCCGATTATGGGATTGGATCGAATCGATCGAACTATTTCTATATCGAAAAGCAAAAAAGATAATCGTTGTTACGGATTCATTTAAAGATAATCTTACCAGGAGAGGAATAGATCAAAATAAAATTCATATCATTAAAAATGGTGTTTTAATCGACGCCTTTAATATCCATCAGGATAATGAAAATCTTAAGGATAAATATCCACAATTAAATGGAAAATTTGTAATCGGATATCTTGGTACACATGGCATGGCACATAAACTGGATTTTATTTTGCGTTGTGCTAAAAAGGTTATTACCCAAAATGATCTTCATTTTTTATTTATTGGAGACGGAGCTGAAAAATCATCGCTTCTAAAAATTAAAGATCAATTACGTCTGGATAATGTGACTATGCTTCCCGCAATTGCTAAAAAAGATATAGTTGCACATTTGTCTATGTTCAACGCTGCTTTAATACCTTTAAAAAAATCTGATTTGTTCCGAACCGTTATTCCATCAAAGATTTTTGAAAGTGCAGCGATGCGTATACCAATAATCCTTGGTGTTCAAGGAGAATCCCAGGCACTTATTGAAAAGTATCATGCTGGAATATGTTTTGAACCTGAAAATGAGCAAGCATTTCTAGAATCCATTTTTAAGCTAAAAGCGGATCAAAAGCTTTATGCTAGATTACAGACTGGATGTGAGCAATTGGCACTCGATTTCGATCGAAAAAAACTTGCACAAGAAATGTTAACGGCTATGTTACCTAAAGAGGAAAACAAAATATGAATTTTGTAAAAACATTCCCTGACATTAATCATAATGAATTTCTACTCATTCTTTACCTTGATCACCTTAACACCAGAATTCATTTGTAAATCATGACTAAACTGGACATCATTGCCGGTGCACGACCAAATTTTATGAAAATTGCTCCCATTATTCATGCAATACACAGACACAATAACCGTTCGCCTGACCACCCAATTACATATCGTTTGATCCACACAGGTCAACACTATGATAAGAAAATGAGCGAGGATTTTTTTATTCAGCTTAATATTCCTCAGCCTGATATCAATCTTGGTGTTGGATCAAATACTCAGGCAATACAGACCGCTAATATTATGATACAGTACGAAGAGGCGATTCGAAAACAAAAGCCGGAATGGTGTATTGTCGTCGGAGATGTCACTTCAACAATGGCTTGTGCTATAGTAGCCAAGAAAGAACAAGTTAAAGTTGCCCATGTAGAGGGTGGTATACGATCTTTTGATATTACTATGCCAGAAGAAATAAACCGAATTGTTACTGATTCTATTTCAGATTGCTTCTTTACTACCTCTGTTTTAGCAAATGAAAATTTGAGGCAAATGGGTCAGGATATTGCAAAAATTCATTTTGTAGGAAATACCATGATTGATTCGCTATATTCTAATCTTGATCGTTTCAGAGCTCCAGAGCTATACGAATCACACCATTTGACGCCCAAATCCTATATTGTTATGACCTTACATCGTCCCTCAAATGTAGATAGTCCAGAAAACCTAACCAGTCTCCTTCAAGTAATTGATCAAAATACCCATGGTAAAAAAGTTATTTTTCCGATGCATCCACGTACTCGGAAAATTTATGAAAACCTGGATTTGAACCTGAATCAACTAATCATCAGTGAACCACTTCCATATTTAGAATTTATGTTTCTTGTAAAAAACGCCCTCGGTGTCATCACTGATTCCGGCGGTATTACTGAAGAAACGACCGTACTCGGCGTGCCTTGTATGACATTACGTGACAGTACAGAACGACCAGAAACTGTAACCATTGGGACCAACGAAATCGTCGGTACTAATCCATCTAACATAATTCCTTACCTCCACCGTCTGCTACGACAAGAGTGGAAGCAAGGCTCAATCCCTACGCTCTGGGATGGTAAAACAGCAGATCGAATTGTAGAAATATTAATTGGTTTTTGAGTTCGCACATTCCATAAAATGAAAAAAGCCCTTATTACCGGTATAACCGGCCAGGACGGCGCCTACTTATCCGAATTGCTTTTGGATAAAGGCTACGAAGTACACGGGATCAAGCGGCGCAGCTCCCTGTTTAACACCCCCCGCATTGGTTCATTTTTGCACGAATAGACACCCATAAGTACAATATTTGTCCTTATCTTTACACAGAATGGCAAATATTAATCTTGTTAACCCGGTACCGTATCATGTATTAGAAACCTATTTCAGTGAAGTAGGTCACCCCGACCGGAAGATCAAGTATCTCCGTAAAACCGGGAGAATACACCCGATCATGAAAGGGTGGTATCTGCTGGATCCAAATCCGGACAATTACTCTCCCTACCTATTAGCTAATCTACTTTACGGTCCTTCGTATGTTTCCGGATTGACCGCATTATCCTACTATGGTTTAATTGAAGATGCTACGGTACAATATCAGTCCATGGTCTTTAAACGGGGTAAATTCCTAACAACTTCTGTCGGTACATTTTCCTATCACCATATTCCTGCCGCAATTTTCAACCTGGGAGTTTCCCAAATTCAATATACCCAGGAGATTAGGTTTTTGATGGCAGAACCAACCAAAGCTTTGTATGATCATCTGTTGATTACCCAAGATCTTAAGATTACTGGGAAGAAGGAATTGCTTACTTATCTGGAATACGATTTGAGATTTGATGTAGAAAATTTATCCGCTTTGAATACGAAGTTGCTTACGCACCTTTCGAAATACGGAAGAAAAAAGCGTTTGACTGGAATATTATTAAATCTGGTAATTAGTGTGTAATGATCGATGAGTGGTTGGCACGCTATCGCATTAACAGCCATACGGACTTGATTCAAGCAAAGCGGGAAATCATGCAAGAAATAGCCTTGGCAGGTTTGGCGCGTGGCAAGTTTTTCGAAAAGGCCACTTTTTATGGTGGATCAGCATTGAGAATATTTCATGGATTAGAACGATATTCCGAAGATTTGGATTTTTCCCAAAATTATATCGATGAAGGATTTACATTAGAAAAATATCTTCCCTACATAAAGGAAGAGTTTGTCTTACTGGGCTTAGATGTAGAGCTTTCAATTAAAGAGAAACATGTGGATTCTTCTGTTGAATCTGCCTTTCTCAAAGAAAACACTTTTTGGGGAACGCTTTATCTAAGTGGTGACGCAATACGTGCAACCAATCTGGCTCGTCTAAAGATAAAAATCGAAATTGATCGGACGCCACCATTGCTTTTTGAAAGGGAGCAGTTGTTATTAACACGACCATATACTTTTTATGTAGCATGCATGACCCTGGAATCATTGTTTGCCGGTAAGATGCATGCCGTACTATTCCGGGATTGGAAGTCGCGGGTAAAAGGGCGGGATTGGTATGATTTAGAATGGTATATCAAGAAAGGAGTGCCATTAAATTTGCCTATGTTGCTGGACAGGGCGATAAATTCCGGCCATCTACCTCGTAAACAAAGGGCTTTATCCATGGAGGACTTTAAAAAGATGCTATTTGATAAAATCGATCACTTGAATTTTGAGCGAGCAAAAAATGATATTATGCCCTTTATTTCCAATCTTCATAACCTTGAGATTTGGTCAAGTCAGTACTTTACGGACCTTGCTTCTCACTTAAAATATATTGTGTAAGCAAAGTTCCACCCAAGTATCTGGGGGAATCTGCAAGGAAATTGTCTGTAAAATCGCCATGTATTTATTCCCTTGACTTTAAAGATTGAAACACTTATCTCATGGGTGAAATATCATCAGACCGGCATACCGAATAAGTTATTCTCTCATGATTTGGTTAAGTACACATCGTTTTAGTTCTTCGTTATTCATTTTCATTACCATTTGAATGAATACCTCCACATGAAAAAAGCCCTTATTACCGGTATAACCGGCCAGGACGGCGCCTACTTATCCGAATTGCTTTTGGATAAAGGCTACGAAGTACACGGGATCAAGCGGCGCAGCTCCCTGTTTAACACCCCCCGCATTGGTTCATTTTTGCACGAATAGACACCCATAAGTACAATATTTGTCCTTATCTTTACACAGAATGGCAAATATTAATCTTGTTAACCCGGTACCGTATCATGTATTAGAAACCTATTTCAGTGAAGTAGGTCACCCCGACCGGAAGATCAAGTATCTCCGTAAAACCGGGAGAATACACCCGATCATGAAAGGGTGGTATCTGCTGGATCCAAATCCGGACAATTACTCTCCCTACCTATTAGCTAATCTACTTTACGGTCCTTCGTATGTTTCCGGATTGACCGCATTATCCTACTATGGTTTAATTGAAGATGCTACGGTACAATATCAGTCCATGGTCTTTAAACGGGGTAAATTCCTAACAACTTCTGTCGGTACATTTTCCTATCACCATATTCCTGCCGCAATTTTCAACCTGGGAGTTTCCCAAATTCAATATACCCAGGAGATTAGGTTTTTGATGGCAGAACCAACCAAAGCTTTGTATGATCATCTGTTGATTACCCAAGATCTTAAGATTACTGGGAAGAAGGAATTGCTTACTTATCTGGAATACGATTTGAGATTTGATGTAGAAAATTTATCCGCTTTGAATACGAAGTTGCTTACGCACCTTTCGAAATACGGAAGAAAAAAGCGTTTGACTGGAATATTATTAAATCTGGTAATTAGTGTGTAATGATCGATGAGTGGTTGGCACGCTATCGCATTAACAGCCATACGGACTTGATTCAAGCAAAGCGGGAAATCATGCAAGAAATAGCCTTGGCAGGTTTGGCGCGTGGCAAGTTTTTCGAAAAGGCCACTTTTTATGGTGGATCAGCATTGAGAATATTTCATGGATTAGAACGATATTCCGAAGATTTGGATTTTTCCCAAAATTATATCGATGAAGGATTTACATTAGAAAAATATCTTCCCTACATAAAGGAAGAGTTTGTCTTACTGGGCTTAGATGTAGAGCTTTCAATTAAAGAGAAACATGTGGATTCTTCTGTTGAATCTGCCTTTCTCAAAGAAAACACTTTTTGGGGAACGCTTTATCTAAGTGGTGACGCAATACGTGCAACCAATCTGGCTCGTCTAAAGATAAAAATCGAAATTGATCGGACGCCACCATTGCTTTTTGAAAGGGAGCAGTTGTTATTAACACGACCATATACTTTTTATGTAGCATGCATGACCCTGGAATCATTGTTTGCCGGTAAGATGCATGCCGTACTATTCCGGGATTGGAAGTCGCGGGTAAAAGGGCGGGATTGGTATGATTTAGAATGGTATATCAAGAAAGGAGTGCCATTAAATTTGCCTATGTTGCTGGACAGGGCGATAAATTCCGGCCATCTACCTCGTAAACAAAGGGCTTTATCCATGGAGGACTTTAAAAAGATGCTATTTGATAAAATCGATCACTTGAATTTTGAGCGAGCAAAAAATGATATTATGCCCTTTATTTCCAATCTTCATAACCTTGAGATTTGGTCAAGTCAGTACTTTACGGACCTTGCTTCTCACTTAAAATATATTGTGTAAGCAAAATCGCTACCTTGAGTATGTAATCACTCATCGATGTAATCTGCGTTAGTCTGTGCCTGTTGAAGGCTAAAGGCAAAGGTTTTAATATTAATAACAATGTCCTCTTCCATCTTAATAAATAAATTATCAAAACGAGCATTTTGGGATGTTGAAATGGAGTCTATTAATTGGGATGACCACCGGGTCTTTATTCTTGAACGAATTATGCAATATGGCACCATGGACGATTGGAAAATAATCCGTAAGGTATTGGATTTAAAAGACTTAAAACATGCTGCCACACAAGCAAATGATCTGGATGATTTTAGTCTATCCTTTTTGAGTTTATTTTTAAAAATTCCCCGGGAACAATTCAGATGTTACATAAAGAAGCAGTCCAAGACTCCCTTCTGGACTTACTAATTAAGTTACAGGGGCTGCCAGCATTTCAATTCCTTAGACTTGTCGGTGGCACTTCATTAGCTCTTCAAATAGGTCATCGTCAGTCAATAGACATCGATTTATTCGGAAATTTGCCTATAGACTCGATCGAATTAATGGCTTTATTAAAACCAATAGGTAGAATTGAATTGGTTGGAGGCAGTAAATTCATTCATGTTTTTTTTATTAATAACATAAAAACGGATATCGTTAATTATCCGTATAACTGGTTGGAGGATCCTATCCACCAGGATGGTATAAGGTTGGCCGGTCTTCGGGATATTTCAGCAATGAAAATTGAAGCAATAACACAACGAGGGTCAAAGAAAGATTTCATTGATTTATTTTTTCTTTTGGAACAATATACTCTAAAAGAAATACTCAATTTTTATGAACAAAAATACACTTCCGGAAATACCTGGCTTGCCTTACGGAGTCTGACTTATTTCGATAATGCTGAAAACCAGCCAATGCCGAAAATGTTAAAGGACGTGAACTGGTTAAAAATTAAATCCCGAATAGAGATGGAGGTCATCAATCTAATCGGATAACGCATCCTATCACAGGATTTGATTGAGTCAAAATACACCGAAAATGTCCGTCTTAACGTGCCTCTTTCTTCCGGTACAGTACTTCCTAATCTTTATGGGCTGCGCTTTATAGCTGCTATGGTGGTTCTGCTGGGCCATGGATGGCAAAATTTACATCAAATCAATATTTCAGTTCCGGATTGGCCAATATTTCAAAAAGGAAGTATTGCCGTACTTTTCTTTTTCACGCTCAGCGGCTTTTTACTGGCCTACCTGGCGCAAGTGAGACCCGTCTTTAATGCCAAATCCTTTTTAACCAGCAGGTTTGTCCGCATCGTGCCATTGTATTATCTGGTGGTACTTGCAGGATTTTTTATTCTCGTGAAGGTACTGCCTGCCATTACGGGTGAAAATTATCTCCATTTCAGTCTGATTAACGGTTTACCATATTATCTGTTATTTGTGCCTAATCTGGCCATCCTGTCTCTTCCGGAGCCCTTTGGCGGACTTTATAACCTGTGGAGTATCGGAAGTGAGATGCAATTCTACCTGATATTTCCGCTGGTTATTTTGTTTGTTTCCAAGCCAAAGAAACGTCAGGCAGCTTTTTTATTCCTAACGCTGCTATGGTGTTGCGTACACGAATTTGCATTGGATCATCCAGATCGGATCTGGGCTCGCTTTCTGGATACCATACCTTTTGAGTACATGTTTTGCGGAGCCTTCTGGGGTATTCTGCTGACGAATGGAAATAATTATTTCTTCAGGCAACCCCGGTGGTTCTATACCGGAATGATCGGTACAACCCTTCTGAGCCTTTTATTGCTAACCACCACAGCTTTGGATTCGCATTTCAGTTTGCACTGGTGGCTACCCTGGATCTGGGGTATTTTATTATTTGTATTTGCACAGAGGCCCGTTCTTTTTCTGCAAACCCGGCCAATGGTGGTGGGAGGAATTATATCATATGGTATCTATTTGCTTCATCCCTGGATCTCCTTTCCCCTTCGGTGGTTGTTTCTTAAAATACCTTTCGTAGCCAATTACTCCTGGACGATCTATTTACTTTTATTGGGTATCGTTTCCTGGGTATTTGCCTGGTTCATCTACCGGTATTATGAACAGCCATTGAAAACCCGATTCGTGAGTAATCTAAAACGGTTATGATACCACTTTCCATTCCCAATATCAGCGGCAATGAATGGAAATACGTCAAGGACTGCCTGGATACGGGTTGGATATCATCGGTAGGCGAATACGTCAACCGTTTTGAGCAGGCGCTGACAGAATTCACCGGAGCCCGGTACGCGGTAGCAACGATGAATGGTACCGCGGCGTTGCATATCTCACTACAACTGGCGGGAGTACGACCCGGGGACCTGGTGATTGTTCCCAACATCACGTTTGTGGCATCGTGCAATGCCATTACCTATGCCGGAGCAACACCTTTGTTAGTGGATATTGATCCTCGAACCTGGCAAATGGATCTGGACCTGTTGGAAGAATTTCTGGAAGCCAATACTGAAATCCACGAAGATGACCAACGAATACGACCAGTTCTAAAGATCAATGGTCGGCAAATCGGCGCACTTTTACCGGTGCATGTACTGGGCAATATGGTTGATATGGATCGGTTGATGCAGATTGCCTCTCGGTTTCATCTGCCCATCGTTGAGGATTCTACGGAAGCATTGGGTTCGTATTTTAAAGATAAACATGCCGGACGCTATGGCTTATTCGGCACATTCAGTTTCAACGGTAATAAAATAATCAGCACCGGTGGTGGTGGTATGATCGTTACGGATGACGAGGCTCTGGCCAAACAAGCCAAACATCTGACCACAACCGCTAAAGTTGATCCCTTTGAATACCGCCACGATGCCATTGGCTATAATTACCGGCTGGTCAATATACTCGCTGCGGTGGGTGTTGCCCAGGTGGAACAATTACCCGGATTTCTTGCCCGGAAAAAAATCATTGATATGGAGTATCGTGATGGATTGGAAAAGCCAGGATACGTCCGTTTTCAGAAGATAGGCGTCGGGGTCGAACATAATTGCTGGTTGCATACGCTGCAAACCGACCGGCAAGAGGCCTTGATCAGCCACCTGCTGCAAAACGGGATTCAATGCCGTCCCTTCTGGGTCCCGATGAATCAATTACCGATGTTCGCCGGTGGTATCTATGTTTCTGAAAACGATACCAGCAGCCAGGTCTACCGATCCTGTATCTCGATCCCTTCCTCTACCAATCTGACCGAAGATCAGGTTGCCGAGGTGATCCGGGTCATTCAAGTATTTTTTCAATGATCGTTACCAATATTCCATCATTTATCCGTCAATCCATCACGAAACGATCCCGGTCGTTGTTCGCTCCAGATATCGAAAACAACCGGGAAGCGCTGTCCCGGGAGATATGGGGAAAATCCGTCCTCGTCATTGGCGGAGCCGGTACCATCGGGTCCTCATTCATCCGGGCGATCCTGGAATTTCGTCCCGGAAGAAGATCGGAAGAGCGTC
>ERZ795053.5503-NODE-5503-length-13024-cov-4.046110_pt1 | contig 13024 bp, 7 predicted proteins | sample MGYA00375137_ERZ795053 | MGnify/ENA primary metagenome ERZ795053 (study PRJEB30182, sample SAMN05720284) | activated sludge metagenome | isolation source: Anaerobic digester | place: Hong Kong | collected 2014-12-17 ... | reverse complement strand
CAGTATCAGCCGCGTCGCCAATGCGGAGGCGCCAGCGACTTGGGCGGGATCGACCCGGCGTTCGAAACGGTAGCTGGAATCGGAATGCAGACCCAACCGGCGGGCGGTGCGTCGCACTCCGGCAGGATGGAACCAGGCGGCCTCCAGCAGAATGTCGGTCGTGCCTTCGGAAACCCCGCTCTCCTCGCCTCCCATGACCCCGGCGATCGCGACCGCTTTGGCTGAGTCGGCGATGACAAGATCATCCGCGAGCAAGGCGTAGGATTTCCCATCGAGGGCGAGAAATTCCTCCCCAGCGGTGGCCTGGCGCACCTTGATGCCTCCCTGGAGCTTCGCCAGATCAAAGGCGTGCAGTGGCTGTCCCATCTCCAGCATCACGTAATTGGTGATGTCGACGATGTTGTTGATGGGTCGCAACCCGGCGGCTTCAAGCCGGGAACACAACCAGTCGGGACTGGCTCCCACCCTGACCCCACGGATCCAACGGCCCACGTAATAGGGGCAGGCCTCCGGAGCCTCCAGGACAATTTCCTGAGCGGTCGCGGCCCGGCTCGCCGAGTCCGGGGGACCATGGTGCGACGCCCCGCAGAGCGGACGCCCGGTCAACGCGGACAATTCCCGTGCCATCCCGAGGTGGCTCAGCAGGTCCGGCCGGTTCGGGGTGATTTCCAGGTCAAAGAGGGTGTCGCGTTCAAACACTTCGCTCAGCGGCTGTCCCGGCGTAAGGGTGGCCGGCAGGAGCATCAGCCCATCCGACTCTGCCGCCAATCCCAATTCCGCAGCGCTGCAGAGCATGCCCTGGGACTTGACCCCGCGCATCTCCCGCTCCGCGATGGTGAACCCGCCGGGCAGAGCGCATCCCGGCTGGGCAAACGGGACGAGGTCGCCCACCTGGTAGTTCTTGGCCCCGCAAACGACCTGCTTGGGAGTGCCGGAGCCATCGTCGACCTGGCAGACGGACAACTTGTCAGCATTGGGGTGTTTTTCCGAAGCGGCGATGCGGCCGACCACGACCCGGTCCACATTGGTCCCGCGCTGTTCGATGCCTTCCACCTCGATACCGGCAAAGGTCAAGAGGTCGCTCAAAGCCTCCACGGAGAGGTCCGAGAGGTCGAGGTGGTTGGACAGCCAATTGAGGGAAACTTTCATGTCGGAAACAGGTCAGGCGAATTGTCGGAGGAAACGGACGTCGTTTTCAATGAGAAGCCGGAGATCGGGGATGCCGTATTCAATCATGGCGAGGCGGTCCACCCCCATGCCGAAGGCAAAGCCGGTTACCTGCTCCGGATGATAAGCATCATCCCCCCGGGTTTTGGACACTGCGGCAAATACCGCCGGATCCACCATCCCGCAGCCACCGATTTCGATCCAACGGGCGGTTTTGCCGGCGGCGTGCAGCTTCAGATCGACCTCCAGACTGGGCTCGGTGAAAGGGAAAAAGTGGGGCCGGAAACGCAACTCCGTCGAGGAACCAAACAATTCACGGAAGAAATATTCCAGAGTTCCCTTGAGATCCGCCAGGGTGACCCGCTCATCGACATAGAGGCCCTCGAGTTGGTTGAAGGCACTGAGGTGGGTAGCATCGATTTCATCGCGACGGAAAGCACTGCCGGGAGCGATGATACGGACCGGCGGAGGCCCGGTCTCCATCGACCGGATTTGCACCGAGGAGGTGTGGGTGCGCAGAAGCTTGCCGTTGGAAAAATAGAACGTGTCACTCTCGTTGCGCGCCGGATGATCGCCCGGCGTGTTGAGTGCGTCGAAGCAGTGCCACTCGGTTTCGATTTCCGGCCCCTCGGCGATGGCAAATCCCATGCGACGGAGAATCGTGACCGCCCGGTCCAGCACCTGGGTCAAGGGATGCAGCGCCCCCTGTGGCAGCGGCCGTCCCGGCAGGGTGGCGTCGATCCCGGCAAAGGCCTGCGCATCGCGCAGCGCGACGAGGGCGGTGGCTTTGCCTTCCAGAGCGGAGGTGATGGCCTCGCGGACCTCGTTGAGTTTCTGGCCGGCGGCTGGTTTGTCGGCCGGAGCCACCTCGCGCATGCCGGCACTGACAACCGTGAGGCGGCCCTTCCGACCCAAATAGCGCACCCGGAAGTCTTCCAGCGCGGCCTCGGTATCAAGGGTGGCGATCTCCGCGAGCGCATCGCGGTGGATTTCATCAAGACTGGCAATCATGGAGGAACATCAAATTGAGAAACATCAGAAAAAGGCCCGTTCTATACACATGGGGTGGACCCGTGCCACATGAAAAAAGCCGGGCCCGCGCTTGTGGCGACAGACCCGGCTTTCAAAAGGGAATCCTTGCGGGATCTTACGCGGATGCTTTGACTTTATTGTTCAAGGCGCCCTGGGCTTTCTCGACAAGCGCGGTGATCGCGGAAGCGTCGGAAACGGCGAGATCGGCGAGGACCTTGCGGTCCAATTCGATTCCGGCGGCTTTCAACCCCTCGATAAACCGGCTGTAGGTGAGTCCCTGGGATCGCACAGCGGCATTGATGCGCTGAATCCAGAGCGCGCGGAAGGTCCGCTTGCGGTTTTTTCGGTCCCGGTAGGCCCACGTCTGCGCCTTGAAGACAGCGTCTTTGGCGTAACGGTAGAGCTTGGAACGGGAACCGCGAAAGCCCTTGGCTTTCATCAGCCAGCGATTGCGTCGCTTGCGGCTGGCTGGTCCATTGGTGGCACGTGGCATTTTTTATTTCTCCTTTGAACAGGCTGTTTTTTGTTGCGGTCCGCTGACTCACCCATTCTTCAGACTCTCTTCCGTCCCCCACAAATTGAATCTGCGGGGGGTGCGGAAAGAAAACCAGTCAGGGGGACCGATGTTGAACCCGCGAACTGGAACCAGAGGTTCTATCTCGCGGACGTTTCGTGTTCGGTGTTGCTGAGGCCTCCCGATATCAGGCGAACGGCATGTTCTCCTTCATCCGACGATGATCGCACTCTGCCACAAGGGCAGGTTGACCAAGACGACGTTTGCGCTTGGAATTTTTCCGGCGCAACAGGTGGCGTTTGTTCTGCCGACGACGAAGCAGTTTGCCGGTTCCCGTTACTTTAAAACGTTTCGCGACAGACTTGCGTGTTTTTGCTTTACCTCCGACTCTGGCCATAGAGGGCGGGAGTATAGTCGTCTTTCTGCAAGGCGCAAAAATTTTTTCATTCAATTTTGCCGATTTCCTTTCCAAGTGATTCGGGGATATTCCGGAAGTCTCAGTAATCCAAAATGAGAATTTTCTTGGATATGTGAAAAATTAACTTTGATTAATTTGATCCAATGTGTAGAAAAAGGAGTATCCGATTCGCGGGGAGAAAGTGGGCTCACCACCGCGAGGACGGATCTTTTGGTTTCTCGCATTGGCCGTGACATGAATTCAATCAATGAGGCATCACCATCCCGGACTGAACAGTATGTCCATGCGCTGAATCAGATCAGCGATGGCGTGATCATCGTGCTGGCAGACTATGTCGCACCCAAGGGCCCCCGGGTGGTCTTTGCCAACCGAGCCGCTGCGGAGATGATCGGCTATTCGCTGGAGCAGATGTCGCGCAAATATCTTGGGGATTTTTACGACCCGCAGCAACTCCGCCATCTCATCGACCGCCTCCCGGCCGTGGCCAAGCAGGACCGGGTCTTCCAGATGGAACGCGAGGTGGTCAAAAGTGACGGGCAACATGAACCTCTCCGCTGGACCATTTGTGCCTCGCCCGGGTCGGTCGATGCCCGCATGCATTGCTTTGTGATGACGATGCGTCCGCTGGTCCAGCCGACGTCCGAGGCCGAAAAACCGGCGGCACAGCCACTTCAAGGCAGCCAGGGCCACCACATGCCCGGAAAAAGTCTGGCCTCGCCCGCCCCCCGTGAAGCCACCGATGAGGCGTCCCTGGAAGCCCGGAGCCGGGTGGAATCACTCGCCGAACTCGCCAGCGGGATCGCCCATGATTTCAAAAACCACCTTCAAAGTGTCGTCTCCAGTCTTTCCGTCCTGCGGATGCGCACCCTGGAGAACAGCCGTGAGCGCAAATTGATCGATGACTCTCTGGACGCATCGACCGCAGCCCAGGAACTCGCGCAACAAATCCTGGACTTCACCAAAGGGCGCACCCCGGAAAGAAAGGTTGTCAATTTAGGCACCGTCGCCAAAAACTCGGGACGCTTGGGGACGGTGGGCAAGCAAACCCGTTTCGACCTTGTGGTGGATGAGGGGCTCTGGGGCGCCGAAGTGGAAACCGGTCAGATCAACCAGGTTCTGCACAATCTCATCACCAATGCGGTGCAGGCCATGGACGGCCGTGGTCATATCCAAATGATGGTGAAAAACGCCCTCATCCAGGACAGCGCCACTCTCGGCCTGCCACCGGGCCCCTATGTCATGGTTTCGATTCGCGACCATGGATGTGGCATTCCTCCGGAAACCCTGCGCCGCATTTTTCAGCCGTTCTTCACCACCAAACCGACCGGTTCCGGAGTGGGCCTGGCCCTTTGTCGCGCCATCATTCAACGCCATGGCGGCACGATCACGGTCCAATCGAAGGTCGGGGTCGGCACTCTTTTCTGCGTCTACTTTCCAGCCTGCCAATTTGAGAATCCCGCATTGCCCGAACCTGAGTTGACCAACACCCCGGGGAAATCCGAGATTTCGCGGGGACGCGGCAAGATTCTCGTGGTGGATGACGACGAGCGTGTGCTCGAATCCTCGAAACAGATGCTCGAAGCGCTCGGCTATGAAGCGATCCTGGCGCTCGACGGCCAAAAAGCCATCGAAACCTATCGGAAACACCTCAATGCAGGAACGCCGGTCCGGGCGGTGCTGCTCGACATGACTTTGCGCGGAGGACTTTCCGGGGATGACGTTTGTCAGCACATTCGTCAAACCCATCAGGATGCCCGCCTCATCGCCACCAGTGGATGGTTTGACGACGATGCCGGTGAAACCCTGCGCCGGGACGGCTACCGGGCGGTGCTCGCGAAGCCTTACCCGGTGGAGCGACTCTCCAAGGTACTGAACACGGCACTGGTCTGAAACACTGGCCAGTGCGCCGGTTCAGCCATCCGGGATAGCTGCCTGCCACTTCCGGGGTTCTCCACGATGGCGTGATCAGGGACTGAAGCTGCACGCCGTAAGGCTCTATGTTGTAAGGGAGGCTCCCATTCTGTCTCCCATTTGCTCATGCATGCCCTAACCGCTCCTCTCGCTGCTGTTGCCATCCTTCATGCCGGACTCCTGTCCTCAGCCGCGCAGACCGAAAACGGTCCCGTGGTCGCCCCGAAGACGGTGCTGAATCTTCTGGCAGATCCTGATTTCAAGGACTTCACCTGGCATCTCAATCCCAAACAATCCCTCGCCACCAGCCGGGAGGAGGTTTGGCGGATCAAGGATGGTCAATTGCACGTCACCGGCAAGGGGTTTGGCTATTTCCGCACCAAGACTCGCTACCGGGACTATCACTTGGTGCTGGAATACCAGTGGGGTGAACACACCTGGGGCACCCGCAGTGACCGGGCCCGCGACTGCGGCCTTCTCCTTCATGCCTACGGGAAGGACGGAGCCTTCGCCGGGACTTGGATGAACGCGATCGAAGCCCAGCTCATTGAGGGAGGTTCGGGAGATCTGCTCGTGCTGGCTTACAAAGACGCGACAGGCACCAAGGCACCGACGAAACTCTTCGCGGAAACGGTCCCGGATCGCGATGGGGAGCCGGTCTGGAAAGCCGGCGGGGCACAGCGCGCATTCCCACCGGAAGAAGCGACCAATGCGCGCATCAACTGGCGGGGAAGGGATCCCGACTGGACGGACACCAAAGGTTACCGGGGTTCCCAGGACCTTGAAAATCCGGTTGGCGAATGGAACCGCCTCGAAGTCATTTGCCGCGGCAGCGCGATTCAAGTCCTCCTCAATGGCGAAGTGGTCAATGAAGGTTCGGGGGCCTCGCCCGACGAAGGGTTTCTCTGCCTGCAAAGCGAAGGAGCAGAGTGCCGGATCCGTCGCTGGGAGCTGTGGCCATTGGATCAATTCAAGGAGCATTGGGCCGTCGTCGAGGGCAGCAATGACACCGGTTACAGCACCAGCGGTGAGAGTATTCTGCCCCGGCGTCTGCCGCTAACCCCCGAGCAAAGCCGGGCCGCCTGGGAAATTGACGGGGACGGTTACGACATGCAGCTGGCCGCCTCGGAGCCCCTCGTCTGTGATCCGGTCGATGTCGTGTGGGACGCCAGGGGTCGGATGTATGTCGCGGAAATGAGGGATTATCCCCTACCGCCGAGTGAAGGCCCGCTGCTCTCTCGGATCCGCATTCTCTTCGATAAAAACGGCGACGGCCAGGTCGACGAGTCGCGGACTTGGGCGGACGAGTTGGACCACTGCCAGGGGCTCTGCCCCCTGCGTGACGGACTCCTCGTGACCACCCGCACGGCCGTGTTGTTCCTGCGAGACTCTGACGGGGACATGAAGGCGGATGAACGGACGGTGCTCTTCCAGGTCAATGAACCCAAGCACAACCAACTGCAGGTTTCCTCCCCCCGCTGGGGTCTCGACAATGCGATCTACCTGAGCAACGGGCTCGATGGTCGTGAGATATACCCTCCCGGCAAAGAAGGTGAAAAAACGGCCTTCGCGCGCGCCAATCTCCGTTACGATCCTCGGACCGGTGAGATCACCACGGTCTCAGGATTCGGACAATTCGGTGGCACGCAGGACGACTGGGGTCACCGTTTTGCCTGCACCAACCGGAATCCCGTCATCTTCTCGGCCATGCCTCTGGACGCGGTGAAGCGCAATCCCTTGGCCGGCTTCACGGACGGACATATCGACATCCAACCCCAGGCCTCGCAGGTATGGCCGATCGCCCTCAGCCATACCACCTCCATCGCCCATGCCGGCACTCACACCGCCGCCTGCGGCATCGGGGTTTACCGCGGTTCCCTCAATGCCGGGTTGACCGGGGATTTGTTTGTCTGTGAGCCGACCGCGCAACTGGTGACGCGCAACCATCTGGTGCCGGAGGGAGCCAGTTACCGGGCGGAACGGGTTGGCAACAAGCGCGATTTTCTCGTCTCGGCGGACGAATGGACCCGTCCGGTGAACACCCGGAACGGTCCTGACGGTGCCTTCTATATCTGCGACATGTATCGTCGCTTCATTGACCATGCGATCTTTTTTCCCGAGGCCTTTTCCAAAAGCCACTACATGCGCGCCGGCTTCGATCAAGGACGTCTCTGGCGTCTTGCCCCGGCCGGCAACAAGGCCCGAAGGATCGAGCCGATGCCGGAATCGGCGGATGCGCTGGTGCCGCTGCTGGAGCATCCCGACTCTTGGCGCCGCATCCACGCCCAGCGTCTCCTCGTTGAAGCCCGTTCCGTCGCCGTCGGCCCGGCGCTAATCAGGATGCTCACCGGATCCCAGTCTCCTCAAGGACGGGTCCATGCCTTTTGGACGCTGCAAGGACTGGGTCTGCTCTCCCCGGCCCAGATTTCCATGGCATTGAAAGACTCTCACCCCGGAGTGGTGGAGAATGCCCTGGCGCTCGCCGATCCCGTCAGGGACCGGGACGCGCTGCTCCAGCTCATCCGCACCCGCACGGACCGTGCGGCGTTTCTGGCGTTGCTTCCTCTGGTGACCGAACCCGCGGATGATGTCACGGAGGCCTGCCGTCATCTCCTTACCAGGACCACCGCGATCAACGACCTCTGGATGCGCCGCGCCATTCTGACTGGTGATTTCAAGCGTGTGGGCCCCCTGCTTTCGGCCATTCTGCAAGGACGTGCTGGAGTTGAAAAGAACGCGACAATTGGATATGACGCGGCCATCGAGGAATTCGCCACCGCGCTCGGAGCCCTCAACGATACGCAACAGATCGCGGAAGTGCTCGACACTGTCCAGGGTCAGGGCGACGCTCTCGGAGCCGGTCGTTTTCTCTTCGCGAGGGCTTTGGGAACCGGGCTGGCCCGAAGCGCGGGCAAACAAAAGTCGCTTGCGGCACTCCTGGCGGCGCCTCCCCTGGAGATCGGCACCCGCGTCGCCGTTCTCCAATCCATCCTGGAGGAAGCCGGAGTCGTAGTAGCCGATTCCTCACGCTCCGCCGAGGAACGTGTCGCGGCCTTGCCGCTGGTCGCCCAGCAAGGGCTTGAAACGGTGCTTCCTTTGGTGGAACGCCTGATAGCCCCCACGGAACCTTCCGCCGTCCAACAAGCCGCCTGTCAGGCATTGGCGAGGTTCGACCGTGAAAAAGTCGCGGAATTTTTCTTCTCCCGCTGGAAAACCCTGCCACCGGCCGCCCGGCGCGAGGCTCTGACGCTGCTTTCCGGCAACACCAAGACCGCGCGGCAACTGATGCTCAAAATGAAAGCGGGCGAGATCAATGCGGCATTGATGGATCCCATGCAACGCTGGGTTTTCGGACGCTCCAAGGATGAGGAGATCAAGGCCCTGGCGATCGAGGTATTTGGGCAAGCCACGGGCGACCGGGGCAAAGTCATCAGCGATTACCAGACGGCCATCGCGGGCAAGCCCGGCGATCCCGCCAAGGGACGGGCCGTGTTTGAAAAGGCCGCCTGCATCACCTGCCACAAACTGGGTGACCTTGGAGCCGAGGTCGGCCCCAGCCTGGTCGACGTCCGCGCCAAACCCCGTGAAGCCCTCCTCAGCGACATCCTCGATCCCAACCGAGCCGTCGAAGAGCGCTGGACCGGCTACTCTGTCGAGATGCGGGATGGACGGACCCTGGCCGGCCTCATCGCAGGCGAAACGGCAGATCAGATCATCATCAAACTCCCCGGAGGGATTTCGGAAAATGTCGCCCGGTCCCAACTCAAAAAGTTTGAGACAACAGGCATGTCCCTCATGCCGGTGGGCCTTGAAGCCGCAATCAGTCACGATGAGATGGCCGACTTGCTGGCGTTCCTGAAGCAGCGGTAAGTCCGGTGCTCAGGGACCTTCATCCAGAGCCTTGAGCAGGGGCCGGTAGGCGTATTCGTTGAGCAGGGCGATCACGGCGCGGTCGCTGTTGTCAGCGGCCACTTCGCTGTAAATGCCGAGCGCATTGTGCAGCGATTCGATGGCCGATTCGAGGTTCTCCGCCCAGGCGTCCTCATCCTTGGCAGCCCGGGCGATGCCAGCCTTTCTGGCGGCTTCCACGGCTCCCAGGTAGTGAAGGGCAAAGGTGTAGCGCTTTGCGTGATAAAGCAGCAACGGACGAGCCCCGTCGCGAGCCCGGGTATTGGCCCGGTACATTTCATTGACGCCTTTCCCATAGAGCTCCTTGGCTTTGGCCCACCACTCCGGGGCGATTTCCGCCGTGGTGTAATGCTCGAGGAACAGGTCCGGAGCGGGAACCGCAAAACCGGGATCTTCCTTGGCTATCAGCGCGGAAGCCTCTTCAATGAAGGCGAAGCCCAACGCAAGCGCTTCGGAGACTCCCTCGCCACAGATCGGGACCACCAACTCAGCGAGCGCCTTGTGTTCACTCAAGGTGGCATCAAACGCGGCTCGCGACAGAAAATGCACCTGGGGATTACCATCGCCCACGATGGAGGACTCGATGGCAAAGCCGACGATCCCCTTGCCGGAGGAAACCGTGATCGAGTGCGATGAGGCTGGCGCCGTCAGAGGGGCTTTGACCACCATACCGGAGCTGGAACCAGGCAATGTTTGGGGGAAGATCTCGGGCAACATGCCCCCTTGCGGTTGCCCCAGGTACAGGACAACGGAGGCATCACCGCGATTGACAGCATCAACGCCAGGATAATTCTGAGTGCACTGATCCAGAGCCGCAGCGTCCGCCTCCGCCAACTCAATCGTCGCCTCCATCCCAAGCCGATGCGCCGCGGCGATGAGACCGCGGGCGAGCCCCACCGCGGCCTGGCCCCGTTCTGCCGGGTCCACTTTTCCTGCCAGATCGGGATTGTCGAACATTTTCGCACCGCCAAAAACCGAGCGACCCGCGGTGTCCCCGGTCACTGTCAGGACGGGTTCCTTCCAGAGCAACCCTGCTTGCAGGGCCGTGCCTCCGGCGAACGCCTGCCAAGGCTGCATGACCAACGTGAGGCGGTTGAACTTCATTTTGGAGAGCTGCCGGAGCAGCTTTTCCTGGTCGGCAAGCCCCCAGGAAACCTGGCTGGAAGGATGGGACCCGAGAGTCCGCCAAGCGCGCACGGACTGGTTCGGCCTCAGCACAGTGTCGTATCCGGCCAATGTGAAGATTGGAGGATCGACCGGTGGAAAATCACCTCCCAAGAGATAGCGCATCCCATTGGCATAACCGAATTCATAGACCGCCCAAAGCGTGGCCGCAGGGCTGCCGCCGCCGATCACCAGCCGCGGACCGAACGATTTCACCAGATGCCCCTGGCTGCCAAGATCGACGGGCCAGGCCTCCCCACAGGCGGCTTTCACCGCGGGATTGGTGTCCGGGCTTCCCAGAAGGATGAGATTCCTCGCATCCCCTGCCGGGGGATTGCCGTTGACGAGGGTGACTTCCGCCTTGAACAGGATTTTCAGCAGTCCGGAGAGTTCACTGGCGGCATGCAGTTCCAAGGGAGGAGCCTCCGGCCCGGTGACCAGGGTGACCACGGGGCCTTCACCGCGGGCGGTGATTGCCAGGAAGAAGACCCCCATGACGGATGCAAATCGGCGAAAAGAGTTCATTGAAAACAAAAATTGCGGGAGATCACTTGGCTTCATTGGAAATGCAGAAGACACTTTCCCGCGTCCGGATGAATAACCGGCCATCGGCGACGGAAGGAGTGGCGAAGATTTCTTCTCCGAGGTCATTTTTCGCGAGAATCTTCAATTCCGGTCCATCGGCAAGGACCACCACAAATCCATTGCGTCCCGCCACAAAAATCTTGCCGTCGGCAGCGATCGGCGAGGCGTAGTAGTCGCCAAAGTTTTTGATCCGGGTCCGGTCCCACACGGTACTGCCATCCGTGGCGTTGAAACAACTCGCGATGCCACCGGACTTCACGACATGAAGCCGGTTGTTGAACACCAGCGGTGACGTCAGATTGGAGGGCGACTTGTTGTCGATGTTCCACACCACGTTGGTCTTGGTGACATTGCCCTCCCCGCCACCGCGCACCGCCTGGATCGTGTTGCCTCCGGCCGCCTGGTTGTCAGGATGTTGAAAGGCGGTGTCGATTTCCGTTTCATCGATCAATTTGTCATGGTTTTTGTCCGAGGCGTCGAAACGCTCGAGGAACTCCTTGGGCATCTCCTCCCGTGCCAGTTTGCCATCCTGGTTCGTGTCGAGCCATTCCAGCAGGGCATATTTCAGAGTCCGAGTCGAATCACCGTAACTCTGCACCGCAATGTAGATGAGATCATCGCGCACCACCGGCGAGGTCATGATGGTGCGCAGGAGGCTGTTGCAGGTCCAGATTTCCCTGCCGGTATCCAAATCGTACCCTTTGAGTTTGCCGGATCCGGCGATGACCAGGTCCTTCCTCCCCTTGGCCTCGCATACCACCGGCAGCGCATAGCCGGCAAGCATATCCGGGCGGGCCGTGAGCCATTTTTCGGTTCCGGTTTTGGCATCGAGGCAGATGACAAATGAATTGAGGTCATCATCCTGGGCAAACACCAACCGGTCCCCGATGAGGACAGGAGAGGCTCCGCTACCCCAGTCCATCAGGTAGGCGGGCTTGGGCAGGGGGTGGCGCCAGATCTCAGACCCATTGCCGGCATCCAGAGCGATCAACCCGATGGTGCTGATGTAGACGTAGACGCGTTCGGCATCGGCTGTGGCCGTGGAGGAGGCGTGGCTGTTTGGCGGCGTGATGCGTGGCAGATTGGAGACAGGGATCTCCCGTTTCCACAGCTCTTTGCCGGTGGCCGCCTCGTGGCAATAGACGGTGAAAGTCGAGTCGTTGGTCAATGCCGTGTTGAAGACGCGGCCCGCAACGATGATCGAGGAACCGATGCCATCGCCCAGTTTGGCCTTCCAAAGCACTTTGTTTTCAAAGGAAAATTCGGTGGGCAACGGCTCTGTTCCAGTGGCAACGCCGCTGCCGTTACTACCCCGGAACTGGGGCCAGTCATCCGCCCGGACCGGGCAGACAGAGGTGGCCAAAAGGATCAGGACAGAAAAAAAGCAAGGCGAGGCGTTCATGGAATGGGAGTCATTACAGCAGGAGAGACCGCCGGGATCAATGGCCCATATCGGCCATACACGGGTCGGGTGGTCACGGACTCCAGCCGGTTCGTCTCCCTTCCAAAACCCCCGAATCTCCAGGCAAACTTGGGGTGGATTCTTCCGCCTCTTTGCGCGATATTGCCAACCCTTCGATCTGAAAGCCATGGATCAGACCCCCACCAGTCAGTCCACTGCTGTGGATCCCGCAATACCCTCCGGCCAGGGAAAGAAGCCGGTGCAGAATGTCGCAGCCAGCACCGGAGATCCGCCGACGCAGGATCCTGTCCTGCTCCGGTTGGCCCTTGGCTATGTCTACTTCCACTTTGGATTCCTCAAGTTCTTTCCTGATCTGAGTCCGGCGGAATGGCTTGCTGAACAAACGGTGATGAAGCTGCTCCATCAAGGGCTCAACCCGGAACATTCCCTTCACCTGCTCGCGGTGTTTGAATGCGCCATCGGCCTGGGTTTGATCTTCAAAGTATTCCCCCGGATCATTTCAGTGATGTTTTTTCTCCACATGGCCGGCACCTACCTGCCGGCAATATACATGCCGGAGATGTTGTTCAAAATCGCCCCCTTCGCCCCGACCCTCGAAGGGCAGTACATCATCAAAAACTTCGTGTTTCTCGCGGCAGGCTGGACCGTGCTCGTGCCCCACGCTTTCGGCAGCGCTCAACGGCGCCGCACCTCCCCCGAAACCAACCAACCACCCCCGCCATGAAAGATTCTCTTGCCCGCCTCGTTGGCACGGTCTTCGTCATCATCCTGTCGGTCGGCATCACCCTGACCTACGAACGATACAAGGGCACCGGACTGAGCCGGGTTCCGGAAAAGCATCTCCCGCGTGAAGTGCCCCCCTCCAAGGAGTCCCTTGGCAAGGAGGACCGGAACTCTGCAG
>ERZ795053.5502-NODE-5502-length-13024-cov-9.130542_pt1 | contig 13024 bp, 10 predicted proteins | sample MGYA00375137_ERZ795053 | MGnify/ENA primary metagenome ERZ795053 (study PRJEB30182, sample SAMN05720284) | activated sludge metagenome | isolation source: Anaerobic digester | place: Hong Kong | collected 2014-12-17 ... | reverse complement strand
CTTCTGCTTGACGCCGTGCGGGCCTTCCTTTCCCGCGCTTGCGCGGCATCCTCCTTGGGCAACAGGTCCACCGTACGTCGTTCCATGTCCACGGAACGGACGGTGACCTCCAGTTCATCGCCCAACCGGAACACCCTGCCACTGCGCTGGCCCACCAGCTGGTATTTCTCCTCCTCGAACCGGTAATGGTCCCCGGGCATGTCCCGAAGAGGGATCATGCCTTCGCAATGGTTCTCGTTCAACTGCACGTACACCCCCCAGGCCGTGATCCCGGAAATGGTGCCGGCAAAGCTCTCGCCCAGCCGCTCCAGGAGGAATTCCGCCTGCTTGTACCGGATGCTGGCCCGCTCCGCGTCCGAGGCCATCTTCTCCATGTTCGAGCTGTGCTTGCACAACACGTCCATCCGCTCCCGGTCCAGCGGCGCGCCACCATCCAGGTAGTGCGCCAGGGCCCGGTGAACCATCAGGTCCGGGTAGCGGCGGATGGGGGAGGTGAAGTGGGTGTAGTACGGGAATGAGAGCCCGTAGTGCCCGATGTTCTCGGTGGTGTACACCGCCTTGGCCATGGAGCGCACGACCACCTGGGTGAGCAGCCCCTCCTCCTCGGTGCCGCGCACCTCCCGTAGCAACCGGTTGATGGCGTGCGGCAGGTCCTCCTCCTTCTTGCTCACCAGGGAATGGCCGAAGCTCTTGGCGAGGGCCCTCAACTGGGCGATCCGCTCCTTGTCGGGATGGTCGTGCACCCGGTACACGAACGGATGGGCGCCCCCTTTTTTCAACCCGGCAACCCAGGTGGCCACACGCTTGTTGGCCAGCAGCATGAACTCCTCGATCAGCCAGTTGGCCTCGTTCATGATCTTCTCGTAGACCTCCAGCGGCCGCCCCTGCTCGTCCAGACGGAACTTCATCTCGGTGGTCACGATCTCCAGGGCGCCCTTCGAAAGCCGGTCCTTCCGCAGCACCCGGGCCAGGGCGTGCAGGGCACGCACCTCGTCACTGAGGGCGCCCTTGGCCCCATCGATGGCCTCCTTGGCCTCCGCATAGGCGAACCGCCTGCGGGAGCGGATCACCGTGCGTCCGAACCATTCGTCCTTGATGCGGGCCTGCTCATCCAGGTGGAAGATGGCCGAGAACGTCAGCTTGTCCTCATCGGCATTGAGCGAGCAGAGGTCGTTGCTGAGCCGCTCCGGAAGCATGGGCACCACGCGGTCCACCAGGTACACCGACGTGGCGCGGGAAACGGCCTCCTGGTCCACGCGGGAGCCGGGCTTCACATAGTGCGACACGTCCGCGATGTGTACGCCCACTTCCCACAGGCCGTTGTCCAGCTGCCGGATGCTGAGCGCGTCGTCCAGGTCCTTCGCGTCCTCCGGGTCGATGGTCAGCGTCGGAACTTCCCGCATGTCACGACGCTTGGCGTACTCCGTTCCGCCCCGGTCATCCCGGATCGATCCGGCGGCCCGGACCACATCCTCGGGAAAGTCATGTGGCAGCCCGAATTCCGCCAGGATGGCGTGCATCTCCACATCGTGCTCGCCCGCGCGCCCGAGCACGTCCACGATCCGTCCGCGAGGCAGGTCCCTCGGGTCGCGCCAGTCGCCCAGCTCCACCACCACCTTATCGCCCTCCCTGGCCTTGGCAGAGTCCACTGCCGGCACGAAGAAGGGCTTGTTGATGCGCGGGTCGTCCATCACCACGAGCAGGCGCCCCTGTTGCCGGTGTACCACACCCACGTAAGAGGCGCGCCGCCGCTCCACCACCTCCAGCACCTTGCCTTCCGGTCTGCCGCCACCCCCGCCCCGCAGCTTGACCTTCACCCGGTCGCCATGAAGGGCCAGCCCCAGGTCGCGTTGTTGGATGAACACGTCACGGCCACCCTCCTCGGGGCGCAGGAACCCCGCCCCACTGCCGATGATCTCAAGGGTCCCGGCCAGGATGCCGGCCCCATCCGGACTGTGGTACCGGCCCTTCTTTCCGCTGGTCAGGCGCCCCTCCTCCAGCAGGACGTCCAGGGCATCGAAGACCAGGTAGCGCCGGCCTTTGTCCTTGATCCCCAGACGAAGGGCGATCTGCTGGGAGGTGATGCCGGACCGGCCGGCCTGACGCACGATGGCCAGCACGTCCTCCATGATCTGACGGGGGTCGTGCTGGTCGTTGTTCTTGCGAGGCATGCAGGGGTGGGGGAGGGGCCGGATGAGTGGCGGAGCGAAGATAGGCGGATGCTCCGGGGATGGGTCCACCAACGATCGTTGATAACCCGCTCTTTACTACCTTTGCAGCCCTTTCCGCGCCGGGGATGTACGAAAGCGCCAAGATATTCAGCGGCACAGCCACGCGATACCTCGCGGAGAAGATCGCTGCGTACTCCGGCGAACGGCTCGGCGAGGTCCATGTGAGCCGCTTCAGCGACGGGGAGTTCCAGCCCTCCTTCGAGGAGACGGTGCGCGGTGAGCTGGTGTTCATCGTCCAGAGCACGTTCCCGCCCACGGACAACCTGTTCGAGCTCCTCCTCATGGTGGATGCCGCCCGGCGCGCGTCCGCCAAACGCATCGTGGCGGTGATCCCCTATTTCGGGTTCGCCCGGCAGGACCGAAAGGACAAGCCCAGGGTGAGCATTGGCGCCAAATTGGTGGCCAACATGTTCACCGCGGCGGGCGTGGACCGGATCATGACCATGGACCTGCACGCGGACCAGATCCAGGGCTTCTTCGAGGTGCCGGTGGACCATTTGTTCGCCAGCAGCATCTTCCTCCCCCACATCAAGGACATGGAGCTGGAGGACCTGGTGATCGCCGCACCGGACACCGGGGGTACCAAGCGGGCCAACGCCTATGCCAAGCATCTGGGGGTGGACATGGCCATCTGCTACAAACAGCGCAAGGTGGCCAACCAGGTGGAGAGCATGACGGTGATCGGGGATGTGAAGGGGAAGAACGTGGTGCTCGTGGACGACATGATCGACACGGCCGGCACCCTGACGAAGGCCGCCGACATGATGGCCGACCTCGGCGCCACCAGCGTCCGGGCCATGTGCACGCATGCGGTGCTGAGCGGGGAGGCCTGCCAGCGTATCGAGGCGTCGGCCCTCACCGAACTGATCGTCACCGACACGATCCCGATGAGCGACGAGAAGAAGGCGCTCACCACCAAGATCCAGCAGCTCTCCGTGGCCCAGCTATTCGCCGACGTGATCAAGCGGGTGCGCAACCACGAGTCCATCAGCAGTCATTTCATCATCGCATAACCTCAACGGTCATGAAGAAGGTAGCCATCCAGGGCATCAAGCGCGAAGGCCAGGGCACCAAGGACGCCAAGCAGTTGCGTCGTGTGGAAAAGGTCCCCTGTGTCCTTTACGGCGGTGGCGACACCGTGCATTTCGCCGCGGACGAACGCGCGCTCAAGAAACTGGTCTTCACGCCGGAGACCTACCGCATCGAGATCGACATCGATGGCGAGACCACCATGGCCCTGCTCCAGGAGGTGCAGTTCCACCCGGTCACCGACGCCATCATCCATGTCGACTTCCTGCGCATGGAACCGGGCAAGCCGGCCAAGGTCGCCCTGGCCCTCAAGTTCGTGGGCCAATCCGAGGGTGTCCGCAAGGGTGGGCGGCTGAACCAGACCAAGCGCAAGTTGCGGGTGAAGGGGGTGCCGGCCGATCTCCCCGAGCATCTCGAGGCCGACATCACCAAGCTGGACCTGGGCCAGAGCCTGCGCATTCGTGACCTGGGCTTCCAGGGCCTCACCATCCTGGAGCCTGCCTCCGAGGTGGTGGCCACGGTGAAGATGGCCAAGGGCGGTGCCGTATCCGAGGCTCCGGCCGACGAGGAGGCCGCTGCTCCGGCCGAAGGTGCCGCTGAGGCCGCCGAGGCCAAGGCCGAGTGATCCGAGGGCCCGTGAAGTTCCTGATCGTCGGACTGGGCAACCCCGGACCCGAGTACCAGGACACCCGGCACAACATCGGCTTCCGCGTGGTGGAGGCCCTTGCGGATGCCGGGAAGGGGACCTTTCGGAGCGAACGGTATGGGGAGGTGTGCGAGGTGCGACTGAAAGGTCGGCAGCTCGTGCTTCTCAAGCCCTCCACGTTCATGAACCTGAGTGGCAGGGCGGTGCGCTATTGGGCCGACCAGGAGAGCGTGCCGCTGGAACGGACCTTGGTGGTCACGGACGACATCGCCCTGCCCTTCGGCAAGCTCAGGCTGCGCGCCAAAGGCGGGGCCGGAGGTCACAATGGCCTGTCCGATATCATCGAGACCCTCGGGACGGAGGACTTCCCCAGGCTCCGTTTCGGGGTGGGGAACGACTTTCCCAGAGGCCGTCAGGCGGATTTCGTGCTCAGCCCGTGGGATGAAGCGGAACGGGAGGCCCTTCCGGCGCTGCTCGGCAAGGCTGCGGACGCGGTGCGTGACGTGACCTTCCTTGGGCTTGCCCGTGCCATGAACCAGCACAACTCCCGCTAGGGCGCACCGTTCGCCCTACCTTTGCGGGAAAGCACCAAGACCCATGCTCAGCAAGAAGATCGAGAAGGCCCTCAACGGACAGATCGAGACCGAGGCCATGAGCAGCCAGTTCTACCTGGCCATGGCCTCTTGGGCGGAGACCGAGGGGCTCAATGGTACGGCCGCCTTCCTCTACCGGCACAGCGATGAGGAGCGCATGCACATGCTGAAACTGGTCCGTTTCGTGAACGAAAGGGGTGGCAAGGCCTTGATCCCGGCCCTGGGCCAACCGCCACGCACCTTCAAGGGCATCACGGACATCTTCCAGACGCTGCTCTCCCACGAAACGAAGGTGACGGGGGAGATCAACAAGCTGGTGGACATCTGCCTGCGCGACAAGGACTATACGACGCACAACTTCCTGCAGTGGTACGTCAGCGAACAGATCGAAGAGGAGGCCCTGGCCAGGACGTTGATCGACAAGCTGAACCTGATCGGTAACGACAAGGGAGGCCTCTACCTGTTCGATCGCGATCTGGAGGGGCTCGCGGCCACCCCGATCGAGCAGGGCTGAGGCGTCACCACCGCCATTCCCCCTGTATCCGGAGCTTCTCTTCCAGCCCGTCGTCGCGGAGCTTGTCCCGCAAGGCTTGGTCTTCCAGGCCATGCGGCAGGATGGCACGATCGGCCAGCGCCGTGGCGAGCATGCCAACAAAGCGGACATTGTCGACCATGCGCCTTGGATCGACCAGGTGGATGTCGTCGCAACTGCTGTGATAGCAGCCGTAGACATGTCCTCCGAGGTCGCACATCGGCAGAATGACCGGGACCCCCTCCAACAGGAACGGCTGGTGATCGCTGTGCAGGTAGGCGCGGTCGTCGACCACGCCCCGGAACGAGGTGTCGACCTTCTGGATCTCGGCGCCGATCGTATCGAGCACATCGGTCCAACCCGCACCCCCGACCACGTTGAATCCGTATGGTCCTCCGGTCATGTCCAGGTTGATCATGCAACGGACCTGCCGGAGTTCGTCGCGCGCCTTCATCTCGTTCAGCCAGGCCGTTGAGCCGAGAAGGCCCTGTTCCTCTCCCATGAAGAGCGCGAAGACGATGGTTCGCGAGGGCTTGTAGCCGATCGCGGTCAGGCAGCGGGCCAGGTCCAGAATGGAGAACGCCCCCAGCCCATTGTCCGTGGCGCCGCTCGCCAGGTCCCAGCTGTCCAGGTGGCCACCGATCACGATGACCTCTTCCGGGTGGGCATCTCCTGGAAGACGGGCCACCACACTTTCGGCACGAACGGCTCGGACGGCATTGCTCATTGAAATGGCGACCTCGATCGGGGCGTCGGGGGAGATCTGTGAGCGCAGTAGCTCGCCATCCTCCGAACCGATGCAGACGGCCGGTATGCCGATCACCCGACCATCCAGCGACGCGGTCCCGGTGAGCAAGACACCATGTTCGGCCTGGTTCACGAACACCACGGCCGCGGCACCATGTTCGATGGCCAACGCCACCTTTTCGCTCCGGTGGAGGTTGATCGTTCCTTCGGGGGCGTTCACGAGGCCCAGGTTCATCAGGACGGCCTTTCCAGGGATCGCATGGGCAAGCCCCTCCATGTCATCACGAAGTCCATTGCCTGCATCGATCAGGGGTGCGCGCAACGAGACCGACAGGGGCGTATTGGCGAGGGACTCGGCCCGGAGCGCATGCTGAACGGTTCCATCCCCATAGGTCAACTCCAGTGCTCCCCGCATCCAGACCTCGGCTTCGAAAGGAACGCGGCCCACCTGCAGGCCCATTCGGGTGAACAGGCTGTCAGCCAGCTCGGTGGCACGGCCCCCTTGGTCCGTACCGGTCAGGCGATGCCCGATATGGATGGTGCTGTATTCCAACCATTCATAACCCCTGGCGCCATGGACGGCCTCTTCCTCCAGGGCCATCCATGAAGAAGGGAGCTGGGCGGCCAGTTCAACACAGGCGTGTGAAAAGAACCCCAGCACCAGCAGACGACCGACTGGGGCGAAGTGGCTTCTTTGTCGTGTGGGTCCGGGGATCGGCACGGGATCGGTAGGGGCTGCCTTCAAAAGTAGGCCCCTGAGCAGGTTCCTTATATCCCGGTCGCGCCTGCTCGTCATCCTGCTCCCGATGCTGATGGCTTCTTTCGACCTGCAGCGGGACCCGGAGGATGATACGACGGCGATCGTCCAGGCCAGCTATATCTACAACATCGCCAAGCTGGTGGAGTGGAAGGATGCCGGCATGCGGCAGGGCAACTTCGTGATCGGTGTCGTGGGAGGGGCCAACCTTTATCAGGAGCTGATCAAGAAGTACGCCACCAAGACCATTGGGAAGCAACCCATCGAGGTCCGCAAGCTCCCCCGCTCGGTACAGGTCGACCAATGCCACATCCTGTTCGTGGGAGAGAACGAACTGGACCTGATGTCCGGCATCTATGAGACGGTCCGGGACCGCAGCACGCTGGTCATCACCCAGTACGCGGGTGCCTTGGAGGACGGTGCGGTCGTGAACTTCGTGAAGGCCGAGCAGGTCGTGCGCTATGAAATGAGCCTTCCCAATGCCAGAAAACACCGACTGGAGGTCGGCTCCACCCTGAAACAACTCGCACATCGCGTGATCGAGTGACATGCGGAAAGGATCCGTCATAGCATTGCTGTTCTGCTTCGGCTGGTGGGGCGTTAGGGCCCAGGACCCACTGGTGGAGGGCTTGCGTGCATACCAGGCGGGAGACCTGGAGCGTGCACGCGTGCTGGTCGATTCGGCGGTGTCCATTCCGTCCCACGAAGAGGATGCGGAGGCATGGCTTCTTCGCGGATTCGTGTACAAGGACCTGTACAAGCAGCGGAGCCCGGACAGCGACCCCGACACCCTTCGGTCCAGGGCCCTGAGGAGCCTTGACCGGTGCCGGGCGCTGGATACGGAAAGGACGTTCGCCCAGAACGCCGAACAGGCCTACCAGTTCGTGGCGCGGTCCTTCTACAATGACGCGGCCAAGGCGCTTCAGGATGGAAGGGAGGATCATGCCATCGACCAGTTCGACCGCTTCCGCGAAGCGATGGCAGGCCTTCCGGAGGAGGGAGACCTCGATCAACGGGAGGTCGACTTCCTCAACGCCCTTGGCACGGCGTACACCCGACGATACAATGAGGACCGGCTGGACACGGTGGTCTTCGACAAGGCGGTCAGTGCCTATGAGCGCGTCCTGCAGAAGGACACCGGCAACTACGGGGCCAACTACAACCTGGCCACGCTCTATTACAACCACGGCGTTTACAACATCCAGCAACTGGGCGTTGACAATGACCTGCTGAGCATCGAGCTCATACAGCAGGTGAGCAAGGAGCTGTTCAAACGGGCGCTGCCCTACATGCTCAAGGCACATCAGATGCGACCCGACCGGAAGGAGACCCTCCTTGGCCTGGAAGGCATCTACTACAGCCTCCAGGACGACGAAAGGTCCGAAGAGTTCCGGACGAAGTTCGAGGCCCTTCCACCGGACAACGAATAGTGCCCATGGCGAGCCGGTTCCGGATGACCATCGGGCGGAAGATCGGGATGGGCTTCGGCCTGTTCATCTTCTTCGCCCTGCTGGTGGTGGTCCTGACCAACAGGACGCTTGAGCGGAGCCGGGAGATCAACGAGCAGATCAACAAGGTCTACTCCCCGTCCGTGGATGCGCTTGTGCGGCTGCGGAACCTCGTGGTCAATGCGCACGTGCTCATCAAGTACTGGGCCCAGGTGGAGAGCCGTACGGACGCCAGGGAGAAGATGACCCTGGTGGAGCTTACCGAACGGGACCTGCCGGCACTGCTCGATCGGGTGGACACGCTCTCGGCCGGCTGGGAACGGGAGGAGGTCGCCCGTCTGGCAGGCATCTATGCCGAACTGGACCGCTTGTTCGCCATGCACTCCCGGGTGAAGAACATGCTTCCTTCCATGGAGAGCTACAAGGACCCGATGGTCTGGCTTGAACGGAACGAACTCGCCGAGGAGGGCGGGGTCCTCGATGTTCAGACCGAACTGGTCCTGGAGGAGCTGGACCACCTCCTGGAAATGCAGGAGAACAGACGGAAGGAGCTCGGGGGCAGCATGCTGGTGTCGTTCGACTCCCTGAAGTTCTTCGTGCTGTACATGGGCCTTGCCCTGATCGCCATCGGGTTGGTCGTCTCCTGGTTGATCGTGCGCGGGATCGTACGGCCGGTGCATTCGCTGCGCCATGTGCTCCTGTCCCTTGGCAGGGGCGTGTTCCCCCGAACGCGGGTGGTGCAGACCGGCGACGAGATCGGGGACATGTCCAAGGCGCTTTCCGAGCTGGTCGACGGACTTCGTCGAACCACCGAGTTCTCCCATGCGGTAGCCGCCGGACGGTTCGATGCCGAGTACATGCCGCTCAGCGAGGAGGACGTGCTCGGACATGCCCTGCTGAAGATGAGGGATGAGCTCGGGCAACGCGAACGGATCCTGGAGCAGAAGGTCCAGGAAAGGACGGAAGAGGTCGTTCGCCAGAAGGAGGAGGTCGAGCGGCAGGGAAGGAAGGTGGTGGAGCTGTACAAGAACGTCACGGACAGCATCCGCTATGCCAAACGCCTTCAGGAGTCCATTCTGCCCCCGGACCAACGGGTGCGGGAGATGCTGCAGGAATCATTCGTCCTCTATCGGCCCAAGGACATCGTATCGGGCGATTTCTACTGGGTCGAGTCCGTCGGAGAGAAGGTCGTCATTGCAGCGGTGGACTGTACCGGTCACGGAGTTCCAGGGGCGTTCATGAGCCTGGTCGGCTACAATGGGTTGAACCAGGCGATCAAGGAACACGGGCACCTGAGACCATCGGAGATCCTTGGGGACCTGAACAGGATCGCCTACGAGACCCTGCACAAGGACCGGGACAAGTACATCGTACGGGATGGCATGGACATGGCCCTGTGCAGCCTGGACCCGAGGACCCGGGTGCTTGAATATGCGGGGGCCAATTGTCCCCTCTACGTGGTCCGCGACGGTCAGCTCCTTCAATTCGCCCCGGACAAGATGCCGGTCGGGGGCTTTGACCTGGAAGGGCGCACGTTCACGGACCACCGCATCAAGCTCGAGGAGGGAGATGCCATCTATCTGTTCTCGGACGGATACCCCGACCAGTTCGGGGGCCCCCGAGGCAAGAAATTCCTCTATCGGCGTTTCCGTGAGTTGCTCGTCAGCATCAGCCAGGAGCCGATGGACCGCCAGAAGGTCCTGCTACAGGATGCGCTGAACGAGTGGAAGGGCCCCCACGATCAGGTGGACGACATCCTGGTCATGGGCATCCGGGCCTAACGCTCACTGGAAGGACCAGCCGCCCCCGGTGCCCGTGTTGCGCGGGTTCATGAGCATCACGGGGATCTGCGCCTCGTTCGTAATGACCTCCTGCTCGTAGGGGACCCCAAGCACCCCGAAGATGTTGCCCTGCTGCAGGTTCATGATCGTGATCAGGTCGGCGTCCACCTGGATCGCATGGCGCACCACGGCCTTCACGAAGTTCGAGCTGTCCTCGTCGGCGATGGTGGCGTCGTGTTCGATCTCGCGCTCGTCGAGGTATTGGTTGGCGAACTTGATGTTGTTCACCAGCTGCTTGTGCAGGAACTCATCGTCCTCCTTGGGGGTGATCAGGTGCACCTTGCTCTGGAAATACTTGGCCATGTCGGCCACCAGGGTCAGCTTCTGGCGGGTCTCCTTGTGAAGGTCGAGGGGCACCACGATGGAATCGTAGCCACCCTCCTTGATGCCGCGCTCCTGAACCACGATGAACGGCACCGAGGAGTTCGTGATCACGCGCAGCGCACGGCTGCCGGTGATGAACTGCATGCCGCGCATGCCATGCGTGCCCATGATGATCAGTGATGCGTCGATCTCGGTGGCCGCATCTCCGATATCCTCGAAGATGGACCCGATGCGCACCAGCTTATGGACCGGGACGGAAGCGTCGATCTCCTTGGCGCGCTTGATGTCCATGTCGAGCTTCATGCGGGCCTCCTCCGCCTCGGACGCCTTGGGGACCACATGAAGAAGGTACACCTCGGCCCCCATGGTGCCGGCAAGCGTGATCGCATGCTCCATGGCGCAATCGGCCACTTTCGTGAAATCGTCAGGGACCAGGATCTTCTTGGGTTTCTCGCTCATCGCTGGATCATTGCAGGTAGGTGTCGCCCGCACGGCAGGGCGGCGGCTAAGATAGGCGACCGTCGCCAAGCGTTCATGCGCCAGGTCAGGGTCAGTGGGCCACCATGATCCGGGTGCTCATCATCACGCCGCCGTTGCGAAATACGAGCAGATAGGCGCCCGTGGGGACCCCGGAGACCACAAGGTCCTGTCGTTCACCATGAACGGCGACATCGAGATGGGGCCGGCCCAACAGGTCCACCAGCTGGAGGTGACCGGAATTGATCCCCAGAGGCAGTTCAACGGTGATCCTCTCGCCTGCCGGGTTCGGCCTTGCCCGCAAGGACTGCGCCGCTTCCGGCTCTTCGACCCCCAGCAGGCCAGTGAGGTCGATCCAGGAACACGTCGTCGCCGTGCAGCTGTCGGTGAACAGCGGTCCAGAGACGGAGACGCTCAGGCAGATCTGGACAAGGCCCCCGAACGGATAGGAGTGAAGGGCGAAGGGACCGGTCGCTTGCGTGCCATCGCCCAGGTCCCAGAGGTGCTCACCGGTCATGCCCGAGGTCAGGCTCGTGCTCCACAGGGCCACTTGTCCGTTCGGAAGTACGGCGTGGTCGAAGGAGACGGTGAGCACATCCTCACAGGGAGGGTCCACCGGGCCGCTGTAGTACCAGTGACAGACCGTGCTCGTACAAGGTTGCTGTGTGCTGTCAACGGCCGATACGGTCAGGCAGACCTCGTGCGGCCCGGGAGTGGTGAACACGTGTTGGGGCGCGGACCCGATGGCGGTGGCGCCATCGCCCAGGTCCCACGCAAGGCCCACCACGCTGGCCCCGGAAAAGGCGGTCGTCTGGTCGATGAACTCCACGGTATCCCCGCTCACGACCACGGTGAACTCGGGATCGACCCCGGGACAATGAGGCTCCTGCACGTCGACCAGCCCGCAAACGAATAGTGAGCACGTGTCCAGCTGCTGGTTGTCCACCACCGACAGTGCTGCGCAGACCGGTTGAACGCCTGCGCCAGGGAACTGGTGGTGCAGCTCGCCACCGAGGCTGGTCTGGACCGAGCCGTCGGCGAAATACCAGAACACGATCCCGACGGGTTCGGCCTGAGGCGGTAGTTCCACGCTCAACAGGACCCCGAGATCGACCGTATCCGGTTCATGGGCGAGGGTGGCGCCCAGAGAGTCGCAAGGCTGTACCTGGGCCATGGTCCGGCCTCCCGCCAACAACATCACCACCCCGAAGAGAGGACCGCACCATCGGATCAGGTTCGCCTCGTTCATCGGCCGGGTCGTTCAAGCAGGTAGGTCAATCGCAACCGGCCACCGGTCCTGCGGTGCAAGGAACCCTCGTCGGAGGTGGACACGACGCCTCGATCATGCCAGGGGCCGGCCGAGATCAGGAGGCGTTCGGCGGGCCAGAAACCCGCCATGAGACCGGCCCGTAGACCGAACACGTCATACCGCAGGGTGGTCTCATTCGGGTAGGACGTACCGCTGACGCCCCCTTCAGCCGTTCGGACCATCATCGGCCCACCGGCCCACCGTCGTCGTTCCCAGGCCAACCCCGCCAGCAGTTCCAGGCTCCAGCGCCCCTTGCGCAGGCCCCAGCCCACCTCCACTGGGACCACCCACGACTCGAGCCGGGTGGTGCCGGTGGTCCTGCTCGCCCGAGCGTAGATGGTCCCCACCGAGTCGGTGGCCTGGGCGATGACCAGGGTGTCGAGCACGACCACGTTCTCGAGAACGTCCCAGGCAATGCTGTCCTTACGGGTATCGTGGACGAACGCGTGCTCGCCGACATGCCGCGAAACCCCGATGCCGAGTCGAAGACCGTTCCGCCAGGTCCTGCCCACCAGGATGCCGGCCCCCATCTCCCGCCCAGGCGAAAGACTACGGTCACGGTCGGCGGCCAGCGCGGCGTCGTCACCAACATGACGCTGATCCCAGCGGAACAGGCCGACTTCCGCCGATACCCAGAGGTCGGCCGGACGCAGTACGAAGGGCTCCGGCCGGGCGTCTTGTGGAGTGGCTGGCCCCAGGCCGGTCCCGACAGGAAGCAGGAAGAGCCTTTGGAGCGTCTCCTTATCCGTCGGGCCATTCCCGTCGGCGGCGGCGGGGCGCTCAGCCTGTGGTGCCGGCTGAACCTCATCTCCTGCCCCGGACGGCACCATGCGTTCCATGCTTCGGTGGGAACCAGAGGCGGGCACCTCCAATGCGTTCGACTTTTCCGTTCGACCAGCCCCAGAAGGCTCTTCCACCGCGGGCATTCCGTGCTCGGTCAGACCCTTTTCGGACCTCTTCTCGACCGAGGCAATGGCGGGTGTCGGGCCGGTGTCGATCGAAGCGACGGGGTTCCTTCCCTGTCGCCCGTGTTGCTCGGTGGCGGAGGAGCCTTGGTGGTCAACGAACGCATGGCCAACGAGGCCATCGG
>ERZ795053.5501-NODE-5501-length-13027-cov-5.368409_pt1 | contig 13027 bp, 10 predicted proteins | sample MGYA00375137_ERZ795053 | MGnify/ENA primary metagenome ERZ795053 (study PRJEB30182, sample SAMN05720284) | activated sludge metagenome | isolation source: Anaerobic digester | place: Hong Kong | collected 2014-12-17 ... | reverse complement strand
GACCGATCGGGCGCATATGCGGCGCGGTATGTCGCGAAGAACTTCGTGGCGGCCCTCTGCCTCGCTGCCGTCGTCATCGGGTCGTGCTCAACAGCCTGGACCCCAGCACTCCAAACCTTTGCTGCCTTCATGATCGAACATATCGATTAAAATCAATTCAAACAAATCGCTATTTCTGTTTGTTTTCAGAGCCTACTCTTGGCTCTCGTCATGCCGGCTTTCTGGCCGTGTCAACACTAACCCTACGACCGCCAAGCCGTTCCCAGCGAGGTAACTCCTGGCTGGGCATGCAGAGAAAGACGCAAAGGAATGAAAGCCGTGCATTTGTTTCCGCCGCCGACCGCCTCTTTATTGGTGCCACGTCTTTGGCATGCGCCGAACCGGTGCGCAGACCCGTCCCACGTGTCGCCGCTGACACTTGATTTTGCGGCTTGGGTCGAGAACATAAGCCATGTTCCCGTGAGTGTTGCGAATTTCCCGAAACACGGCGAACTACGCCCATGCTTCACGCGCCCGATCCATCACAACAGGGTTGGAGCCGTCTAATCATGCACATCAGTGAAATTCTAAGCCGTCAGAACCGCTCCAGCGTGGCGCTGCTGTTTGAAGAAACCCAATTCACATATGGACAATTGGATGACAACGCAAACCGCTTCGCCAACCTTTTCAAGGCCCATGGATTAGGTGCCGGCAGTAGAGTGAGCATCTTGCTGGGCAACGACCCACTGCTCATTGCAGCACTGTTTGGCGCATTCAAATCAGGGATAATCGCAAACCCGATCCACGATCGGCTGTCGGCAGGCGAAGTCCGCCATATCCTGAAGCACGCCGGCAGTCGTCTTGTTGTTACAAACGAACACCACGCACAGACCATTACTGATGCTCTTGCAGAACGAGAAGATCCACCGAGCGTTATCTGCTTTGGCAATTCGGGAACATTGAAGGCTGTCGCTGAGCGTGAATTTCATGACCAATCGCCGACCTTCACGGACACCCAGGAGGTGGCCGACGATGATGGCTTGTTGTTGCTCTACACATCGGGAACCACGGGCCTGCCCAAAGGCGTGCTGCTGACACACCGAAACCTGATGGCCGGTGGCGAGACGGTGGTCAAACGCTTTGCCATCAAACCCACCGACCGGACCTTGTGTGTGATGCCCCTTTCTCACACCAACGGGCTCATGTTCAGCACCATCCCATTCCTGATGGCCGGCGCCACTGTGGCTTTGGTTCGCCGGTTCAGTGCATCGCAGTTTTGGGAACAATGTCGCCGCTACAAAGCAAACAGCAGCAGCCTCTCTCCGGCAATCCTGGCGATCTTGCTGGAGGCCTACAAAGGCGAATCCCTCGATGGGATCAAGCTCGACTACATCAAGGTTGCCAGCGCCCCAACCTCGGTTGATCTAGCAACACGTTTTGAAAACCAATTCGGGTCTGGGTTGCTGATCGAAACCTACGGATTGACCGAAACTGCATCGGTCAACATCGGCAATCCTGTGAATGGTCAGCGTAAGTTGGGATCCATCGGCACCGCAATACCACCTCACCAAGCGAAAATCGTCGATGAACAAGGAAACGAGGTTGCGCGCGGCGAAGTTGGTGAAATCATCATCAACAGCCCCTGCATCATGAAGGGCTATTTCCGCGACCCAGAGGCAACCGCCAAAATCTTGCGTGAGGGATGGATATTCAGCGGCGATCTGGCTCGCATGGATGACCAGGGCTATATTTTTATTGTCGGACGTCGCAAAGAAATCATCATACGCGGTGGCGAGAACGTCTCGCCGTTGGAGATCGAACAAGTGGTCTGCCGCCATCCCGCAGTGCGCGAAGCCGCCGCCGTCGGCTATCCCGATGATATATTAGGCGAGGCCATCGGCGTGTGCGTCGTCAAATGGTCGGATGTTTCCGAACGCGAACTGCTTGAACACTGCAAAGCACATCTGGCACCCTTCAAGATGCCAGCACGCATCGTCTTTGTTGATGAACTGCCACGCAATGCCATTGGGAAGTTGGTTCGCAACGCGCTTCTCCCCCACTTGGAACTGGAAAGTAATCAGGATCATCCATAATGACCAAAAAGCTATCCGTCGATTTTGGACCGGGAAAACTGGATATCGACGTTCCTGCCGATGCTGTCGTTGCGGAGTTCAAGGATCCAGAATTCCTGGCCGATCCGACTGGTGCGGTGCGCCACGCCTTGGACCACCCCCATGACAGTGCACCGCTGCGGGATCTGGCCAAGCCTGGAATGAAGGTCTCCATCGGGTTTGATGACATTACCCGCCCCGCGATACCGCCACAAACGATCCTACCGGTCATCGTCGAGCAATTGCTGGAGTGCGGTGTAAACCAACGCGACATTACGTTCATCAACGCGTGCAGCAACCATCGCAAGAACACGCGCTCGGAACTTGCCAACCACCTGGGAAAGAAACTTTTCAATACCTTCTGGCCGACACAGCAGATCCTCAATCACGACTGCACGGACGAGAAGGAGCTGACCTATTTCGGCGTCACCGACGGCGGCCGCCTGGTGGAGATGAATCGTCGCTTCGTCGAGGCTGACCTGATGATCTATCAGGGTAACGTCTCGGCAGCGCCGTGGAAAACATATACCGGCACAGGGGTCTGCGTGGGCTTTGGATCAACCCGCAGCATAGCCTCCCATCACAGCTTTCACAGCGTTCCTGACCCTGACCGCAAGACCAAGAAGTCCAGCGGATCAACCAAGGCGCGGCCCAGTGTGAAGGAGGAGATGACCGAATATCTGGACAATGCTCTGGGCAAAAAGGTTTTCTACATCAATTCGGTGAACGGGACGGGTGGACGAATGGCCGGCGTCTACGCTGGCAGCGCAGCGGCAGTGAAGACGCCGGCATGGGAGCTGGCGGAAAAAATCTGCCCGCAGCGCGTACCTCAGGCAGACATCCTCATCATTGGCTTGTCGGCCAACTACTCCTATGGCAGTTCAGACAACACGCTGATCGCTGCCGTGGGGGCATGTGTGCCGCCGCGCTGCTGCTCAGGCTTGCCGGTTGTTCGCGAAGGTGGTGTGGTCATCGCCCTGACGCCGTCACGAGGCTACATCGATCCCGATGTGTACCCCTCCTATCAGGAGGTGATAGACCTCTATGACCGGTATTTTGATGTACGCCAATTGGTCGATCACGAGGACGAATTCAACCATCGCCCTGAATACCGACACAAATACACTCACGGATACGGCTACCCGCCCTTGCATCCGTTCTGGCTGATGTACGAACTCGAATACATCATCAAGCGTACCTCGTCGGTGATCATCGCAGGAACGAGTAACCCCGGTGCTTTCCGGCAGCTTGGATTGAAAACAGCACGCAACTTCGACGAAGCTTGGAAGTCGGCCATCCAAGCGGTCGGAGCAAACCCCGTCACGGTCGTTGCGCCAACATTTTTCAGCAAGCCGCGCATCAAGTTCGACGTTCAAACTTGAGGAATGGGAGATATGCGAACCCCACCCCGACAGGGACGAGACTCAGCACTGCATCTGCATCTGGACCCTGTTGGTGGTGTCGCTGGAGACATGTTCGTCGCCGCCGTTCTTGATGCTTTTCCCCAGTTGGCTGAACCGATGCTCGATGCGCTTGGCAAAAGCGGTCTGCCAGACGACGTGACGTATCGCGTTGTTCAACAGTCGGACGGCGTGTTGCTTGGACACCTCTTTGAGGTCGCCAAGACATCACCAACCCACCATGGCAACGCCAATCATGGGGTGCACCGACACAGCCAGGGGCAGGGGCAGGGGCAGGGGCAGGGGCATGGACACGGGCACGGGCACGTACATGAGCATGGACATAGCCATGAGCATTGCCACGAGCATGAGCATGCCCATGAACACTTAGGATCCAATCAAATTCACGCCGGCGGACCTGGGCATGGGCATATGCCATTCAGTCGTGTGAAAGACAATCTCAGGACTTCATCGCTGGATGCGGTTGTGCGCGATCGTGCCATCGCGATCTTTCATGTCTTGGCGGTGGCCGAAGCCCGAGTTCACGGCGTCAACGTCGATGACGTGACCTTTCACGAGGTTGGCGCATGGGACTCGATTGCCGACATCGTCGCCGCCGCCTTTCTCATTTCGTCTCTTGATACCGCAACCTGGTCGTGTGGACCGTTACCTCTGGGATCAGGGCGGATTAATACCGCCCATGGCATTCTCTCCGTTCCAGCGCCGGCAACCGTTCAGCTGCTGACGGGCTTTCAAGTCTTTGATGATGGCCTGCCTGGTGAGCGCGTCACACCAACGGGTGCGGCGATCCTCAAACACCTGAACTGCACGCAGCCATTGGGTCCAACGCCCCGTGTCCTCACGCGCTCGGGCGTTGGTTTTGGTCAGCGACGTTTGCCCGGCATGAGCAATGTTTTGCGCATCATGGCCTTTGACGATCATCGACATCCAGACACCAAATCCATTGCGCTTTTCTCATTTGAGATCGACGACCAGAGCGGAGAGGACTTGGCCGTCGGCCTTGAGCGCATTCGCGCATTTCCTGGCGTTCTTGATGTGTTGCAGATCCCTGCTTTCGGCAAGAAGGGGCGAATGTTGGCCAAGATTCAGGTTCTGGCTCAACCTGAGTTTGCCGATCAGGTCTGTCAATGTTGCCTGACCGAGACATCGACACTGGGTGTTCGCCAGCAAATAGTGCCGCGGATTGTTCTGGATCGGAATGAGACCGCCGTCAGATTAAACAACGCAGATCTTCGCGTAAAAATATCTCAACGACCTGGCGGCACACCCACCGCAAAGGCAGAAATGGATGATCTTGCCGTGCTCGGCATCGATCGGGCGGCGCGTGAAGCCTTGCGGCGCGCAGCTGAAGCGCAGGCATTGGAGAGCGAACCCAATGACGAGTGAGGCTGCTCTTGCGCAGTTACAATGTCTATTGTCGGAAGTCCCGGCCCTCGCCGTGGCAGTCAGTGGTGGCGTCGACAGCATGACGCTTGCCGTCATCGCGCATCGTGTGCTGGGACCACGGGTCACCATGTTTCACGCCGTATCGCCGGCCGTTCCCGGCGAGGCAACGACACGCATCCACCGGCAAGCCAAAGCCGAAGGCTGGGACTTGATGATATTGGATGCGGGCGAATTTCGCGATGAAAACTATCTTAAGAATCCGCTCAATCGCTGCTTTTATTGCAAGACAAATCTCTACAGCACGATTGCCGCACACACGCAGGCGACAATTATTTCTGGCGCCAATACCAGTGATCTGGGCGAGTATCGCCCTGGTTTAAGAGCCGCTGATGAGTATGGGGTGCGCCATCCCTACGTGGAGTGTGGCATCAACAAGCAGGGCGTGCGTGCAATTGCACGCAAACTTGACCTGCTTGACCTTGCTGATCTTCCAGCAGCCCCTTGCCTGGCAAGTCGGATCGAGACAGGCATCAACATCGAGCCTGCAACCCTTATCCGCGTCCATCAAGCCGAAAGCCTGATCAACGACCATATGAACCCCGCAACGGTCCGTTGCAGAGTGCGCCACGATGCCATTATCGTAGAACTTGATCCAGTCAGCTTGAAGCAACTGGACTCAAAAGAGACAAGCACTTTGCGCATGAAGATCGCGAACATCTTCCAAGATGCCAACCCAGTCCCACCCGTCACCTTCGCCCTTTATCAAACCGGAAGCGCCTTTGTTGGAGAAAAAAGTTGAGTAGGGATGAGATCAACATCGACTTTGAGCGCGCCAGCCGCATCGGTCTTGAGGAAGCAATACTGTGCGAGGGCAAGAATACAAATCAGCTCGACAGCATTCTGGATGAAGCCGCTTACAGCGGTGCATCACTGCTGTTGACACGCCTGACACCGGCCTCGTTTGCCGAGCTGAATTCTCGCCACCGCGCCCTTATGGACTTTGACAGCGTGTCGCGCACGGGTTTTTACGGCGCGCCTCATGCCCTGACGAGGCGCGAGCCGCGCGTTGCGATTGTCACTGCTGGAACGTCGGATGTGCCGGTTGGCCGCGAAGCCACCCGTACACTGCGCTATTTCGGAGAACCAGTCCTCGAAGTCTGCGACGTGGGCATTGCTGGTTTATGGCGGCTCTTGGAACGTATCGATGAGATCAGGAAAATGCCCGTCGTTATCGTTGCTGCCGGGATGGATGGTGCATTGCCTAGTGTCGTGTGTGGCCTGGTGCCCGGCATAGTTGTCGCTCTACCGACTTCGGTTGGATACGGCGCAGCAGAAGGTGGGCGCACCGCATTGAACGCAGCCCTGGCAAGCTGTGCCTCCGGCATGCTGACCGTCAATATCGACAACGGCTATGGTGCGGCATGTGCAGGGCTACGCGCGCTCGCAGCTTTTGGCGCACGCTCAATGGGACCCGTTGAAAAATCCGGATGCCCACAACGCGTTGGCGCAGATCAAGACACCTGAACGGATAGGACCTGGACCCTAAGCCCCCGCCGTCGCACTCAGGGTTTCCTGTCTATTGCCCAATGTTCCCGCAAGCTTGGCAATAACATTGACCAGCGGATGCAATAAAATGCCCTGCTTGTAGATTGCGACGAATTCAACCTTGGGAATTTCAGGCCGTGTTTTGAGCACCTGTAACTTACCGTCCTGGACCAAGCCTTTGTAGCAGCCCTCGGGCAACAGCGTTACTCCGACACCAGCGACTGTGAGGTTTGCCAGGACATCCATGTTGTTGCATGAAATCGCCGGCGCGTAGACCGCACCATTGTCGTTGAACCACTTGTGGATCACAAAATAGTGGTGGGATTCTTCTGGGAAGCCAAGAACAGGCCATTGTTGCAAGTCGACGGGATGGAGAACTTTGCGCGAAATCTTCAGCGAAGGACTCGCGAGCCAGACAAAGGAATCATACCCAAGCGAAAAAATATCGACGTTGGGTTCCGTCACCGGAGCGGTGACGAAGGCCATATCAATTTCACCGTTGTGCAGCTTATCAAACAACACCCGCGTCAGATACATGTGAATCTGCAGATTCACCTTGGGGTAACGGCGGCGAACCTCGACCATAAGGCGCGGCAACAAGGTGATCGCCACCAGTCCAACGACACCGATACGAACAATGCCACCCATTGAATTGGGGTCGCTGATGCGTTGCGTAACCTCACGCGTCAGTTGTGCCATGTGGCGCGCATAAGGCAGAAGTTCCTCGCCTTTCGGGGTTAGCCGTGCGCGGTGTTGCGAACGATCAAACAAAGGCACTCCGAAGTGCTTTTCCAGTTCATGAATTCGCGCCGAAATGGTTGATTGGGTCGTGAACAAGGTATCAGCGGCGGCCGCGAAGCTGCCCTGTTCGACGATGCACACGAAACTCTCAAGCTGTTTGATGTTCATCCACAAGCTCCCATCCGACCATCGGATCGCGCGACATGATCACAAAACTATCGCAATGCTCGATGGAGCTGCAATCAAACAAATCGAATTTGGTCGTAGATTCCTGAATCCGCCGATGCGGGGACTTAGGAAGCAGATTGTTCCGCCATGCTCCGGCGACTGCGTTCGGTGAGCACAGTGATGACCGTAACTGCGACAACGATCATTGCAGCAGCCGCATTCCACATCCAATCCAGGGGCCACAGTGCCACCGTTCCGGCAACTGCTAACACACATCGGAATAGGAGCCCGACAGGAGCTTCACCATGCCCTTCAAAGGCGCTTGCCAATCCGTATATGCCAACCGAACCAAACAGGGCGATATGCGAAGCTACCAACCAATCACCCGATAGCAGGGGCGTGTAGGCAAACAAGATCGGTATAATGTAAAGCCCCTTGGCAATACGCCAGGCAGTTAAGCCCGTCGACATCGGTGGCGTTCCGGCAATTGCAGCAGCAGCAAAGGCGGCGAGGCAAACCGGCGGTGTGACGTTCGAATCCTGACTGAGCCAAAAGATGATCATATGAGCCGACAAAAGAGCCGTTAACAGGATTTGAGGGCTTAGGGCCTGCTCCAGAAACTGGGTTGAAAATTCATCCGGCACCTTGGCGATCAAAGCTGCGGCTGCAGAATGATCCATGGGTGCGTTGAGCGCCGCCAATTGATCCGGCGCAACCAGCATCAAAATTGCCTTTGCCTGTTGTGGCAACTGACCAGCAGCGACCAGGTCGACAGTATGAGCATAGGAAATCAGCTGGTAGAGTGCCGGTGCGGAAAGTGTGCCGAGCACAATATAGGCTGCGGTTACCGGCAAGCCCATGCCAAGCACCAAAGAGGCAAGGCCAATGTAGACAATCGCCAGCAGCAGGCTTCCGCCTGCCCAGTCCGACATCAACAGGGAAATCGTGTTGCCGATACCCGTCGCAGAAACAACCATGACGATCAAACCAACAGCGACCAGCAGCATGGCCGTCGGCACCATGTTCTGCGCACCCAACGCCAATGCCTCGATGATTGCGCGCGGTCCCATGCGTTTGGGAGTTAGCCAACTCGCAACAACCACGGCAAGGATTCCCGCTGCAGCCGCGAACGTCGGCGTGTATCCTATGACGAGCATCACAACGAGCACCGTCATTGGTACGATAAAGGTGATGCCTCCTTCGCGCATGATTTCGGCAAACGTCGGCGCCACTTCGTCCAGAAGCTGGAAGTTGTTCTTCTTGGCTTCGATGCGGACCCAAAATCCCACGGAAAGATAATACATCAGTGCTGGCAGAGCCGAGACGGCGATGATCGTCAGATACGGGATTTGCGTATAGCTGGCCATCACAAAGGCACCCGCGCCCATGATTGGAGGCATGATCTGTCCTCCCGTTGAGGCTGCCGCCTCAACGCCTGCTGCGAACTTCGCGGGAAACCCTGCTCGCTTCATGAGGGGTATGGTGATGACACCCGTGGAAACCACATTGGCAACAGCTGAACCCGACACCGTACCGGTCAGCGACGAACCAATGACGGCGATAAAGCCAGGGCCGCCAATGACACGTCCTGCCAGCACACGCGCGAGATTCACAACAAACTCGCCACCACCCGAGCGAATCAGAAAAGCGCCAAACAGGATGAACATGAAGACAAAGGTCGACGATATCGTCGCAATCGGCCCGAACATGCCCGACACCTCGAAGTAACTTCGAAACATCGTCGTCTCAAAGCTGAGGCCGGGAAAATTGAATATTCCATCGATCAGGCTGCCCCACCAGAACATGTAGGTAATGCCCACCAGGCAGATCAAAGGAACGAACCAACCCGCAGTTCGGCGTGCAAACTCCAGGACAAGAAGGACGCAAAGTATGGAAAATATCCAATCGGTCGCATTGAATCGAACGCCGCGATCATAAAGCGGATCGAGTGCGAAAATGACATAGACGACACAAACGATAGATAGAAATCCAGTAACGAACCCAAGCGCTTTGGATAGTCCCGGGTACGCATCATACAGCCACCGCGAAGCCGGATACATCAAGGACGCCATGAAAGCGAAGCTGCCCCAGTGAATTGCCGAAACGGTGAGGTCCGGCAAATTGGCATATGTATTCAGGTAAATGTGAGCAGCTGAAATAACCGCACCGCTCCAGAAAATAAGGTACGAGAACTTGCTCTTCCCGACGTCGCCATTTTCCGGACCTGCAGAGACCGATGAGCTGGAAACCGCGTCACCTTCATCATTGGGTCCATTGTTGTTTTGTTCTTTGAGCAGACGCATTGAAGGCTCCCGAGCTGGCGGATCGAACCATCTCTGGTTCGATCCGGCCGTCTTCGCTGATGTTGGATCGTACCCCTATTTGGCAACCAGACGCTCAGGAATGGTCAGACCTTTTTCTTTAAAATAGCGCAACGCACCGGGATGAAGCGGCATTGGCAAACCGGCAATTGCCTTCTCTATTGCCATACCCATCGTGGCTTTGTGGATGTTGTGAAGGAATGCGAGGTTTTCATAGATCGTCTTGGTGATTTGGTAGACGTCCTCTTCGGGGACATCTTTATGCACCGCCAGTAGATTGGGCTGCGCGATCGAATTGATATCCTTTTTCTGCCCGGGATATGTGTCAGCCTTGATCACGTAGCGAGTCCAAAGCTCGTCTTCGCCGTTGACTTTGGCAAGCTGATCGTCAGTAAAGTTAAGTATCGTAATATCATCTCCCATCGTGGCGTAGGCACGGGTCATGGCGCCCGTCGGAGGTCCCCCTGGCATATTGACCCCGTCAACGGTGCCGTTGACCAGAGCGTCTGCGCTCGGCCCAAAACCGAGATGGACGAGATTGAAGTTCTTGTCGGGATCGATTCCCAAGTTGGTCAAGATTGTTTCACCTGATCCGGCAGCACCCGAATTTTTCTTGCCTATCGAGAACGACTTTCCTTTCAGATTGGAAAGATCGTCAACAGTTCCGTTTTTTACGAACTTGGAACGAATAGCGAAATGCTCAACATTGGGCCAGAGCATCGTGATGGAGCGCATGTATTTTTGCGCCCCGTCATTCTTCAGCTTTCCTTCCCCTTTCCACGCCCATTTCCCGTACAATCCCTGCAAGATTGCGAACGGTGCCTGCTTCTCACGCATCAATTTGATGTTTTCGCCCGATCCGGCTGAGCTGATCGCCGACATAGCAATACCGCTCTTCGGTTCAAGCTTGACCTTGCACAACGTCGCAATGGCCACCCCGACGGGATAAAAGGTTGCGCCAGTGGTTCCGGTTGACAAAATATAATTACGTTCTTCTTTAGCCGAGACAGGCCCAGTTGCCGCGACCAGCGCGATCATGGCCAATGTAAAGCCTCCACAAAGGTGAGGCAGTCTTGAGATGCGGTTCATCGTTTCCTCCTGACTATTTTTTGTTTGACGGCAACAAAACCGGCTGTGCCAGACACGCCCTTCAAATCGAGCGCGCGGCATGTGCCAGAACTGGTTCATAGGCGTTTGTCACGCCGTTTCTCATTGGCCACTCGGCGCCTTGGCCGCCCGGCGCCAGCCTGTTTGGCTCTATTGGAGGGCGGCAGTGTTGCTTCGCTTTGCGCAAACACAAAATGCGGCCCAAACACCAGAACCCGTCCCTTCCCTCCCATTTGAACACACAAGCGTCGGGGAAGTTTAGTGTTGCGCATGATCAATGATAGCGAATAAAATAGATCGAAATCGATCGTTAAACGCAATGGATTATGCAGCGTGCACAACGCCCGCCATTCTCGATGGGGGCAGGCCGTCCAACTTGAAGGCGGCGCATTACCTCACAAACACCTTGGAAAATTCTGGAATGTCACCCGCGTTGCCTGGCACGACGCCTGCCCTCTACCGCTCGGGGATCAGACCCCGGCACGTCGGTCTTCGCGTTGACGTGATTGCAACCGTAACTTTCAGCCTGGGACTGCTCGGATTTGGGTTGCAGGCACATGCCCAATCCGAGAGCGCGCGCACGCCCCCGCAAAGCCAAGCGATAAGCCGCCTGCTCACAGCCTATCGCGATCACATCAAAGACATAAGCGAGGGTCAGATTCATTTCCGCGACGGCACCACGATGGCGTTCGATGATGGCCAGGCACCTAAGAGCCACGCCGCGTGGCTTGCCCATCCTGATGTGGAGGACATGCTGGCCCAGCCCTATCGACCCGGCCCGGTGACGTCGCCACCTGGCATTGATGATGAACCGGGACGCGCCCGCAACGCTGCATTCTTTGCCAAGATCTACGGCGACTGCCGAACCGGCGACGTGTCGAAAAAGCTTGTCGATGTGGTGTGGCTACCCAGCAGATCGGGCGTGAAACTCAAGGTCACGTCTGTCAATGGCGTCGCCCGCCGCCTCCGCGCCGTCAGCCGCGCACTCGATCGGCTTGCCCCGCGCTTCGACATTTACCTGGTGCCACCCGCCGGCACCTACAGTTGCCGTCAGATCGCAGGCACCCAACGCCTGTCGGCCCACGGTTATGGAATTGCAATCGATATTGCCACATCCAAAGCCGATTACTGGCGCTGGTCCAAGCCAGGTCCGGGTGGCCAACCGCGCTGGCGCAATCGCATCCCCAATGAAATCGTCGCTATCTTCGAAGCGCACGGCTTCATCTGGGGCGGCAAATGGGGTCACTACGACACGATGCACTTTGAATTCCGCCCCGAACTTCTACCACCGCGCGCACCGCTTGAATAACCGGCGAGCGACAGGAACAGCTCGGTTGCCTATGGTCCGGCCCCTAGATCGTTTCCGCTTCAGGCGGAAAAGATCTTATCTGTTGTCGCTCACAAGCCGCACCGGCCTTCGGCCTGCTTGGCGCGGGCGCGGCGCATTGGCGCTCAGGCCGCAGTCGCGGCCTGAGCGATTCCACCTCATCGTGCAAGCGCTCTAATACGTTCAGAAGAGCGCTTATCGATCCGATGAAATCAGTCGAGGCGCTGCTGCGCCTCGGTTGGTCGTATTTTCTCATGTGGTCGAATTTCTTCGACAAACCGGCATCCACTTGGTTGGAGAATGCTCTTTTGGCGGAAAACACTCTGACCCAATCCATTTGCCAAAGAGCGGACGGCAGGCGATGGCTTGCGATGCCAGCGGCAAGCTGATATAGGGCCCATCTCGGCAGCGCCTTGACGCACACGCCGCGCCCGGTTTTGGGGGATAGTTTAACGGTAGAACCGCGGACTCTGACTCCGCTAGTCCTGGTTCGAATCCAGGTCCCCCAGCCACCATCCAACTCATTGATATAGCTGCATATTTTGTGATTTCTGCAGACGGAAAGTCGGGGTGTTTTCCGCGCCTTGGCGACATGCATTTCGGGATCACGCGCCGGGCTCGCCGTCTCTCCCTGACGTTCCTCGCTTGTTGGGCCTTTTTATCTCTGTCGGCCTTTTTCGGCCGGTCAGACCCGCATCGTTTCTGGCGTCTTGATCGGACATTTGTTGACGTAACTTTTGTCGGTTCTGTTGTCTTGCTCGGGCGGAGAGTCTGAACCGCCGCGTCTCTGCGTCTCTACGCGAACGACCGAAATGGCGTGAAAATTCTTCAGGTATTTCCGTGGGTTATCCAGAAGGAATCTGACTCTGCATGCTCCGGTTCGAATCCATGTTGCTCAGCCATCAGCTAACCTGTTGATAC
>ERZ795053.5500-NODE-5500-length-13027-cov-20.969858_pt1 | contig 13027 bp, 9 predicted proteins | sample MGYA00375137_ERZ795053 | MGnify/ENA primary metagenome ERZ795053 (study PRJEB30182, sample SAMN05720284) | activated sludge metagenome | isolation source: Anaerobic digester | place: Hong Kong | collected 2014-12-17 ... | reverse complement strand
GATTCCAGCAGTGTCCGCTGCGGTCGTGAATGCAGCTGGTCGGGTTCGCGCGCAATCAATGCCGCACCCAATGGCACCAACATCAGCGCCGCCATGGTGAAGTAGGCGTTGCGCCAATTCCAGAATTCAGCCAGATAGAGCACGCCGGCACCCGACGCGATCAGCGCGATGCGATAGCCCAGGGTGTAGGTTGCTGCCAGTGCGGCCTGGGCCGACTGCGGAGCGATCTCGATGCGATAGGCATCGACCATCGTGTCCTGGGTGGCGCCGGCAGCTGCAGCAAGACCCAGGCAGGCAATGAACAGACTCAACGAGGCCTGCGGCCCAAGCCAGCCCATGCCCGTCAACGCCAACACCAACACGATCTGCGACAGGATCAGCCAGCCACGCCGCCTCCCGAGGAAGCCGATCAATGGCGCATTGAATCGATCCAGCAGAGGCGCCCAGAAGAACTTGAATGTGTAGAGAATACTGGCGTAGCTGACCAGACCAATCAGCCCCAGTTCCAGACCAACATCCCGCATCCAGGTCGATGCGATGTAGCCAACGAGAAGAAAAGGCAGGCCCGAGCCAAAGCCCAGGAAAAACAGCGTCGCCGCCGACGGCGTCGAGAACGCCTTGAGGATGCCGCGCCAACCATGTGGCGCGGTCTTGTCGCCTTCGTCCTCGCCAGCAGTCGCGCTCACGCGTAGTCCACCACGAACGGCGCGTGGTCCGACAACCTGGGTTCCGCGTGGATCTGGCAGCGCTGCAGGCGATCACGCAGCGAGGGTGTGACGAGTTGATAGTCGATGCGCCAGCCGACGTTGTTGTCGCGTGCGCGGCCGCGCTGCGACCACCAGCTGTAGTCCTCGCCCTCGGGATGCAGATGGCGGTAGGCGTCGACCCAGCCCGGGTTGGCATCGGACCCATCGGGCTGCGGTGAGCCGTCGCCACCCCGGTCGGCGATGAGACCATTGAGCCAGGCGCGCTCCGGCGGCAGGCAGCCGGAGTTCTTCTGGTTGGACTTCCAGTTCTTGATGTCGCGCTCGCTGCGCACGATGTTCCAGTCACCGCAGAGCACGTAGTCGCGGCCGCTCGCCAGCCATTCATCGAAGATCGGCTTCAGCCATTCCATCACGCGGTACTTGTAGTCCTGCCGCTCCTCGCCCGAGGTGCCGGACGGAATGTAGAACGACACCACGCTGAGATTGCCGAAGCGCGCCTCGATGTAGCGGCCTTCCTCGTCGAAGTCGGCCCAGCCGAGCTCGGTACGCACTTCGTCCGGCCTTTCCCGGCAATAGATGGCCACGCCGCTGTAGCCCTTCTTGGTGGTCGCGTCCCGGAAATGCGCGTGGTAACCGTCCGGGAGGTACTCCGGCACCATCAGCTGCGGTGTCTGCGCCTTGGTCTCCTGTACACAGAGCACGTCGACGTCGTTGTCGGCGAACCAGTCGAAGAAACCCTTTCGCGCGCTGGCACGCAGGCCGTTGGCGTTGAAACTGACGATTCTCAAGGCGACATCCGAAGTGGTTGCAAAGGCGCAAGCCTATCAGGACGACTGCCGCCCTGTGAGCGGCGAGGGCCAGGCTTTATCATGGCCACCAGGTCCACATCACTACCAGCATGGACAGTCACCAGCAGCGATTCCTACGACTCGCCATCCAGCAGGGCGCCCTGCGTTTCGGCGAATTCACGCTGAAGTCCGGACGGACCAGCCCCTATTTCTTCAACGCCGGCGCTTTCGACAGCGGGATGGCGCTGGCGACGCTCGGCGAGTGCTACGCCGATGCGATCGGCGCCGCCAACATCAGATTCGACATGCTGTTTGGCCCTGCCTACAAGGGCATCCCGCTGGCGACGACGGTGGCTATCGCACTGGCAAGGCGCGGGCGCGACGTGCCGTTGGCCTTCAACCGCAAGGAGGCCAAGCAGCACGGCGAGGGCGGCCAGCTGATTGGGGCGCCATTGCAGGGACGGGTCCTGATCGTTGACGACGTGATCACCGCTGGCACGGCAATCCGGGAATCACTGACCCTTATCAGGGATTCTGGTGCGGAAGTCGCTGGTGTTCTGGTCGCGCTGGATCGTCAGGAACGTGGACAGGGCGAGCTCTCCGCCGTGCAGGAATTGGCCAAGGACGCCGGCATCGACGTGACGGCCGTCGCGAATCTGGGCGATCTACTGGCTTTCAGTCGCGATGATGCAGACAGCATTCAGCACCATGAACGCCTGTTGTCGTATCGTGAGCGCTACGGCTGCGCCGACTGAGCGCAGCACCGGCATCCGGAGAAACGAACCATGACCCGATTCCAAGCCCTTGCGATCGCGACTGCCGGCGCACTGCTGCTTGCTGTTGCCTCACCAGCCAGCGCCCAGAAGCTGTACCGCTGGACCGACAAGGACGGCAAGGTCCACTACAGCGATCAGGTACCGCCGGAGGCCGTGGACAACGCACGCTCGGAACTGAATGAACAGGGCATCACGGTGAAGAACACCGAACGCGCAATGACCGCCGAGGAGCGCGCCGCCCAGGAAGCTGCCGCCGAAGAGGCCGCCAAACAGGCGGAACTGGCGGAGGAGCGGGCACGCCAGGACGACATGCTGCTGACGTCCTATCCCGATGAAGCCGCACTGGAACGCTCCTATCAGGAACGCTTCGATCTGCTGGACCAGAGCATCGAATCCGCGCGCATGGGCGTGCAGAGCCAGCAGAAGAGCCTGACCGACCTGCTGGCCCATGCCGCTGGCCTCGAGAAGGCTGGCAAGATCGTGCCAGCCAGCATCAACCAGTCGATCGAACTGGCGCGCCGGCAATTGGGTGAACAGACCGAATACCTGAAGCGCCGCGAATCAGAGCGTGAGCTGCTCAAGACGGACCACGAAACGGCCATCGTCCACTATCGCGAGGTCAAGGCCGAAGCAGAGGCCAAACAGGCGGAACGCAACGCCAAATAGGTCTGCCTTGCAGCGTGCTCAGCCACCTTCGCATCGCACAGACAACAGGATGAAAGTTGCTGCGAAAAGACTTCTACGCACAGCCGTGCGTAGCACCCGGCTCTAGAAGGGCAGGTCCAGCGCCGCGTCGATGGCCAGCAGCTGGCCACGGAATGCTTCCTGTATACGATCAAGCGCCTCTTGGCTGTCCGCATCGAAACGCAGCACCAGCACCGGCGTGGTGTTGGACGCGCGGACCAGTCCCCAGCCGTCCGGCCAGTCGGCACGGATGCCATCGATGGTCGAGAGCTTGGCGCCCTCGAACTTGGCCTGCTTCTGGAAACGATCAATGAAGGCGTAGTGCTCGCCTTCCTTCATCTGGATCTTGAGTTCCGGGGTGCTGACGCCCTTGGGCAGGTCGGCAAAGATCTCGCTCGCGTCGCGCCCATCCATGGCGATGATTTCCAGTAGTCGTGCCGCTGAATAGATACCGTCATCAAAGCCGAACCAGCGCTCCTTGAAGAAGAAGTGCCCGCTCATCTCGCCGGCCAGTTCGGCGTGGGTTTCCTTCATCTTCGCCTTGATCAGCGAATGACCGGTCTTCCACATGATCGGACTGCCGCCATGACGGAGGATGTGCGCAGCCAGGTGCCCGGTGCATTTCACGTCGTAGATCACGCTGGCACCGGGGTTACGCATCAGCACATCCTGGGCGAACAGCATCAGCAGTCGATCCGGGAAGATGATCTCACCCTCGCGCGTCACTACGCCGAGGCGGTCACCGTCACCATCAAAAGCCAGGCCGATGTCAGCATCGAGCTTCTGCACGAAGGCGATCAGGTCGCGCAGGTTGTCGGGATCACTGGGGTCCGGATGGTGGTTGGGGAACTCGCCATCGACCTCGCAATGCAGCGGGATGACCTCGCAGCCGATGGCCTCCAGGACCTGCGGGGCAATACCACCGGCCACGCCGTTACCCGCGTCGACAACGACCTTGATCGGCTGCTCAACCTGCACATCATTGGCAATCTGATTGACGTAGTCTTCATCAACCACGATGTGCTGCAGTCCACCCTTGCCGTTACTTTCCAGACGATTTTCGGCGATGCGCGCGTAGAGGTCCTGGATCGCGTCACCTGACAGGGTCTCGCCACCCACCATGATCTTGAAGCCGTTGTAGTCCGGTGGGTTGTGGCTGCCGGTCACCGCCACGCCGCTGCCGGTGTTGAGATGGTGCGTGGCGAAGTACACCACCGGCGTCGGCGCCTGGCCGATATCGATGACGTCGCAGCCGGCCTTGCGCAGACCCACGATCAGCTCAGCCGACATCTCCGGGCCAGACAGGCGCCCGTCACGACCAACGACGATCTCCTTCAGGCCCTTTTCGCGCATCAGCGAGCCGATGGCCTGGCCGATCAGCCGCGCCACGTCCGCATTGAGTCCGTCGCCCACCACGCCGCGGATGTCGTAGGCACGGAAGATGCTGCGCTCGACGCCGCTGGCGACGACCACCGGCTTTGCAGCAAGCACTTTGTCTGCCGAGTCATCAGCTGAGACGGCCGCGGCCTCCTCCAGCATCTGGTCACTGTCCTCGTCCTCATCGCTGGATACGACAACAACCTTCGGACCACGCCGCCACTGCATGAAGGCAACCGCCGCGAGCAGCAGCAGGACCACGCCCACGCCAAGCAGCGCCACACCGCCCAGCCCGAACAGCGGCTCGGGTTCGTGATAGGCCGTCGCGATATGGAGATCCGTGCCGGGCACGGGAACCAGCGCGGCGATGCTCGCCAGCGACTCGTCTCCGGCCTGCGCCAGTACCGCATCGCCCTGCCGCAGCGCCATGTAACTGCCGGAGGGGGTTCGCTCGGCGATCATGCTGGTCAGGCCCGGCAGCGGCAGTTCTCCATAAGCCAGACCGATCAGCTGCCCGCGGTCATGGATCGGCGCGGCCAACTCCAGGCTGACCGCACCCGCTTTCCCGGAGAACGCCTCGGCCGCGCCGCTGCGATTGGCAGCCTCCTGCAACACGGCCAGCCGCGAATAGCCGAATGCCTTGAGGTTGCCGCTGAAGGCTTCGTCCAGCGTTGGCGAATACACGGCCGCGCCCTTCAGCTCCGGCCACTGCGCGCTGATGGCCTTTGCCGCCTCGGCATATTCACCGGCCTTCACCGATGCCAGCAGCGCTGGTGCCTGCAGGATGCCGGCCAGTTGTTGCCGGGGCGCACCGGGTTGTGCGGCCACTTCGGCGACCAGACGGTCACGCGCACCATCGATCCGGGCCGAGGCGCCTTCGGCACCCATCTGGCCGATGCCGCGCCAGATGAAGAACAGCGCCAGCAAGGCCAACACGCCGCCAATCACCGGCAAGGCGAATGGCGGTAGCGGCTTCGGTTTGCGGCGTGGCTTCGCTTTGTCGCTCATCAACAATCCCCGTTTGGCCTGCGGCGGCTTCCTGCCCCGCGCCTATTTCGTTCCCGTATGTCCGAATCCGCCAGCACCGCGGGCGCTGTCGGCAAATTCATCGACCTGACGCAGCCCAACGCGCGCCACCGGCATGAACACCAGCTGCGCGATCCGGTCCCCCGGCTCGATGGTAATGGCCGCCGTACCCCGGTTCCAGCAGGACACCATCAGCGGCCCCTGATAGTCGGAGTCGATCAGCCCCACCAGATTGCCCAGCACCAGGCCCTGCCGATGCCCCAGACCGGAGCGCGGCAGGATCACCGCGCACAGCGAGGGATCACCGATATGGATGGCCATGCCGGTCGGCAGCAGTTCGCAGTCGCCCGGCTGCAGCACCGTAGTGGTCTCGACCATGGCACGCAGATCCATGCCCGCCGAGCCGGCCGTGGCGTAATCGGGCACGGCGAAATCGCGACCTAGGCGCGGGTCCAGTACCTTGAAGTCAATCGACGTCATGCCGCATCACCAGGTTTTGCCGCTTCGGCCATCCGCGCCAGCATCAGGATCAGCAGTTGGCGTGCCACGTCGCGCTTGTCGGCCAGGGCGATATCTGCCTCGCCACCGTTCCAGTAGACCGTCATGGCGTTTTCCGCAGACTCGAAACCACAGCCATCCACGCCCACGCGATTGGCAGCGATCATGTCCAGCCGCTTGCGCGCCAGCTTGCCGCGCGCGTGCTGCTCCACGTCATCGGTTTCGGCGGCGAAACCCAGCAGGAACGGCCTCTCCGCCCGCTCCGAGAGCTCGGCCAGGATGTCCGGATTGCGAACCAGTTCAATGCTGAGGCTGGCGTCGCCTTTCTTGATCTTGCTGCCCGCCACCACTGCGGGCCGGAAGTCGGCGACCGCTGCTGCCGATATGAACGCGGCCTTTCCTTCGAGCTCGGTGTCGACGGCGGCCTGCATCTCCAGCGCACTGCGCACATTGATGCGGCGGACACCAAACGGCGCCGACAGAGCCACCGGACCGCTGACCAGCGTCACCTCGGCACCGGCCTGCGCGGCCACCTCGGCGATGGCGTAACCCATGCGTCCGGAACTGCGATTGCCGACGTAGCGCACCGGATCGATGTCCTCGTAGGTCGGCCCCGCGCTGATCAGGATGGGCATCCCGGTCAGCGGCGAAAGTTCGTCACCGGCGCCAGCTCCATCCAGTACGGCCCGGGCGATCACCGCAGGTTCCAGCATGCGGCCCGGCCCGATATCACCACAGGCCTGCTCGCCATCAGCGGGTCCAAGCAGACGAACGCCGCGCCCGCGAAGGCGCGCGACATTCTCGGCCGTCGCCGGATGCGCCCACATCTGCTGGTTCATGGCCGGCGCCAGCCACAGCGGCGCCTTGCTGGCCAGGACCAGCGTGGTGAGCAGGTCGTCGGCGATGCCCGCTGCCAGCCGCGCGATCAGATCCGCCGTTGCCGGCGCGATCAGCAGGTGATCCGCCCAGCGAGCCAGCTCGATGTGACCCATCGCCGCCTCGGCCTGCGCATCCCATAGCGAGGTCCGCACCGGATGTCCGGACAGCGCCTGGAAGGTGGCTTCGCCAACGAACTGCCGTGCCGACTCGGTCATCACCACGCGCACTTCGGCGCCACCGTCGCGCAGGCGGCGCACCAGCTCGGCCGACTTGTAGGCGGCGATGCCACCAGCCACGCCCAGTAGCACGCGCGTCGCGGAGGATGTGGAACTCACGTCGGAATTGTCCTACCCGAATACCGGCGGATAGCTTACCGGATGCCGGGGCGGAGGCCGATGGGATGGGTCGTCGACAATCGTCAACCTGTCGGCATGAGCATCCGAGACTGGCCCGAAGGCGAACGCCCCCGCGAGAAGCTGCTGTCCTGCGGCGCCGCTGCGCTGAGCGAAGCGGAGCTGCTGGCGGTATTCCTTGGCTCCGGCACCCGCGGCCTGAGTGCCGTGGACCTGGGTCGCCGGCTGCTGGGGACTGCCGGATCGCTGCGCGGCCTGTTGAGCCTGGAGCCGGCCGAACTGGCCGCCCTGCCCGGCATGGGCCCCGCCCACGCGTCCAAGCTGAAGGCCGCGCTGGAACTGGCCTCGCGGCATCTGGCGCAGGCACTGGATCGGGAGGACGCTATCCGCGATCCCGATCATGCCGGCCACTATTTCGCCAGCCGCCTGCGCGACCACCGCCAGGAAGTCTTCGCCTGCCTGTTTCTCGATACCCGGCACCGGCGGATCGCCTTCGAGGAGCTGTTCCGCGGCAGCATCGATGGCGCCGAGGTGCACCCGCGCGAGGTGGTCCGGCGCTGCCTGCACCACAATGCCGCCGCCGTCATCTTCGGCCACAACCATCCCAGTGGCGTCGCCGAACCCAGCGCGGCGGACCGAGCCATCACCCTGCGCCTGCGCGACGCGCTCACGCTGATCGACGTTCGTGTGCTGGATCATGTCGTCGTCGGCGACGGGACACCAGTGTCCCTGGCCGCGCGCGGCTGGTTGTAAGCACGGGGGCCGGTCTGGCCCCGATTTCTCGCTGCCGCGCCCTGCACCTATACTGCGGCCTTCGAGGTGGCAATCAGCGGGGGCGGATGGTGATCCTTGGGCTGGCTCCGGACTTCGCCAGCGACGATGTCGAGCAGCGACTGCCCGACATCGGCAGCGCGCGCGCGTGGCTGACACAGCATGGGGAAAACATCGAGGCGGCGCTGACACAGCGCCGGCAGCGGCTGCTGGCGCATTTTGGCGACGCGAGTGCGGCGGAAATTGCCCGCCACGAGGACGCCCTGCGCCTCGGGCTTGCGCGTTTCGGCGAACGTCATGGCCTCGCCAGCACCGACTTCCATCCGTACCACAACGAACATCACGCCCAGGAAATCCTGTTCCGCCGCATCGACCGCCTGATCGACCGGCACGGCCTTGACGTCCTGCCGCTGGCTGACTGGCTGGCCCTGGCGCTGTTCGCGGTGTGCCACGACCTGCGCCAGCGCGAAACCGCCGACTTCTCCCGGCCGGTGGGCAACAACGAAGCCGCCAGCATCAGCGAGACGGCACGCATCCTTGATGCCTGCGGATTCGACGCCCAGCGCGACCGCGATCAGTACGTGGCGCTGGAGCTGATGATCGCCGGCTCCACCTTCGACCCGCGACCCGCGCCGGAACCATCCCGCTTCAATGCCGCCGAAGTGGTCACCTCTGGTGGCGCCCTGGCGCCCGACCTGCCGCAGGTCGTCAACGCCATTGACCCGGCGCTGATGGAGGATGCCGACGTCCTGCGTGGCCTGCGTCTGGCGCTGATCGCATCGGACCTCGACACCGCCAATGTGGGTGAAGCCTTTCCCAGCTTTGCCGAAAGCTCGGCGCGCCTGTGCCGCGAGCGCGAAATGCTGGCTGGACGCGGACTCGACAGCACCGAGGCACTGCAGCCCTGCCTGCGCTTCCTGACCAACGGGCAGGAACACTACTTCTTCACCCTTCACCGCTTCCACTCGACGCTAGGGCGTGAGGCCTATGCCGACGGCAAGGCCGCCAACGCAACCCGATTGCGGAAGCTGATCGATGATCTGCGCGATGAATTCGCCGAACCGGGCGAGCGCACCGGCAACGACGTACTGGTGAGCTTCTCGCGTCTGAGTCTCAGCGACTGAAGCCGCAAGTCCTTGCCACGGTCACACAACCGGCGGCAGATCCACGAAAGAAAGCGGCCGGACAATCCCTTGCCCGGCCGCTCCGTGTTGCCTTGTCCAGTCGGATTATTCCGGCAGGTTGACCGTCCAGCCAGCCGGCCAGTTGTCGGTCGGGCCACTGAAGGCGCCACGATAGGTCGTCGGCACAAAGAACGGGTCGGACAAAGTCTGGCCGCCACTCAGCACTGGCGAACCAGCCTGCGGCAGGAACACGCTCAGCATCGGATCACCCTGGCCATTACCTGCACCCACGTTGTACCAGGAGCTGACGAGATACGGATCGGTGTCCTTGTCTTCGAAGGCACCCGCATCACACTCGCCAACGAAGCTGTGGTTCATGGTCAGCTCGCCCTGGGTGGAAGCACTGCCCAGCGCAAAGGTGCCGGCATCATCCAGGTTCAGGCAGTGGTCGTTGTAACCGGTAACCACCAGATTCGCGAAATCACCACCGACGCCGCGACGCAGACGCAGGCCTTCACCCGCCGTGGCAGCGGAACTGCCGACCAGAGTGATGTTGGAGACCATCGGGTGGCTGCGCGGCAACAAGTCGTTGTTGTTCTTGTTGTTGTCGGCCTCAATGCCATTCGGGTCGCCGGTGAACAGGTCATTTTCACCCTGATAGGCGAGCAGGAACTGCAGCTTGCCGGCAAAGCCCTGATCGATGTCGAAACAGTCGTCAGCCATGTTCGAGCAGACCATGTAACGACCGGTCACGGTGCCGCCGAAGAACTCGACGCCATCGTCCAGACCATGATCCATCTGCACGTGGTCGATGACGGTACCGGAACCCACGCCGAGCAGTGTCAGTGCGTTCAGCTCTTCGTCGGGAGCGACGGCCTGACCGGCATAGAGGATACGCACGTAGCGGAGCGCACCGGAGCTGTCTTCCGGCTCGTCACCACCGTAGGTGATCGTCGGGACGGCCTCGAATGCGCAGGGCTCGTCGGCGCTGCCAACGTTGCAGATTGACTTGCCTGCCAGCACAAGACCCGCCCAGGAACCCACCACCGGCTCGGGGCCCGTGAACGTGATCGGCAAATCGGCAGTACCGTTGGCGTAGATGCGACCACCTGGCAACACGGCCAGGAAGTTCGGCACATCCTGATTCTCCGAACCCACCAAAGTGACACCCGGATCGATCGTCAAGGTTGCGCCTTCTTCGACGTCAACCTCGCCCTCGATGATGTAGTTCTTGCCGTAGGGCAGGAACATGTCACCCGTGATGCTGCTCGGCAGCTTGCAGTTATCGCCATCGACCGTGGTGCCCACCGGGCAGGATTCCACTGGAACGGCGCACTCGGAAGCGCGCTGCGGATCAAGACCCAGACTGCGAACCAGATTGAAGCTGGCATCGTTCAGGCCCGTACCCTCGGCCGGATGGAAATCCATGGTGATCTGGTCACAGGCAAAGTTGATATCAACTGTGCCCATGGCCTGCTGGGCCGGCGCACCAGCCGCGTCGAACTCACCGCCGGTGTAGGTGACGACCGGGATGCTGGTATAGGTTTCAACGCTGTTGTCGGCAACGAAACTCGTTGCCAGCCAGATCGGGTTGCCGTCGGCGTCATAGGTGAAGAAAGCAAAAAACAAGACGTTGGCCGGGGTGATGTAATCGATCAGAACACCCTTGTTGGTGCCGATAGAGCTGTTGTCCGTCCAGGCACCGTCAATCGTCTCATTGAAGTTGTAGGCGGCGGCCGAACCGCACATGGCCACACCGCAGGCAAGCGCCAGCAGGGTCCGCTTGATGTTACGCATGGGAAATCCTCGGGTTCAGAAAGGGGTCAACAGCGTTTTCGCCGCCGTCAGCCCGCCACTCTAGGCACCGGAAGTTTCAGCATTGGTGCAGGCGTATTTCGGTTGGGTTACAGCGTCGTTTTTGCGACCGCCCTCAGAACTTCCACTCGACGCTGAGACTGAACTCGCGCCCCTTGTGGTAGCTGCGGTAGTGCAGCTCGCCGACGGTGAACCGCTGCTCGGGATCGAGAAGGTTCTTGAACTTGGTCTTCAGCTTCCAACCATCCCAGGGCAGCTTGGCGCTCAGAGTGAAGTCCAACTGGTCGAACGGCTGCTCGTAGACATCAGGCAGGCCATTCACGCCGACCTTGAAAATGCGCTGACCGAAAACGTTATAGAGCAGCGTCGCCTCGATGTTGCCTTCCGGGTGCAGGTAGGCCAGGGAGAAATTGGCGACATAAGGCGACTGCCCCTGAAGGGGTCGCTCCGCATTGGTCTGAATGCCCTGGCTGTCGCCCAGGTCGATGGTCGAATCGATGTAGGCGTAGTTGGCGCCAACGTAAACGTCATTCCACGGCAGCGACTTCATGAATCCCGGCAGGAATGACCAGCTCGACGCAAACCCGAGGCTCTTGTAGGCATCCAGCTCGATACCTCGATTGACCGCACTGTCCGCATTGCGGATTTGCAGTAGATCACCGGAAGCCGGCACGCCCACCAATTCAATTGGATGAGTGAAGTCCTTCTGGAAGAACGCGACGGAAATGCTCTCGGTGGATGAGAAGTAGTACTCCCATCGCAGGTCGAGGCTCTCAATATCTGCCTGCTGCAGGTCCGGGTTGCCCTGGACACGGATGTTCTGCAACGGATCGATGAAGTCGGACGGAGACTGTTCGCGGATATCTGGTCGGGACACGGTCCTGCTGTACGCCAACCGCAGCTGTGCATTGTCCGAATAGGCCCAAGTCAAGGTGCCGGCAGGCAACAGGTCCGTAGCATCAATGCGGCCTACCACCGGGGTGGCGTCAGGATCGAAGGGCTTCACAGTCACCACTTCCTGCAGCATCTGTTCCTGTCGCACGCCGACGTTCAGGCGCCAATCTCCATAGGAAGCATCCGTCGCCACATACCAGGCATCCAGCTTCTGGCTTGCCGTGTATGAATCTGTTGGCAACGTCCGGTCCTGCAGACGCAGGTCGCGATTTCGATCCGGCCCAATGAAATCGGGATTGAACAAATCTTCGAGGTCAGTCACCCCTCGTGGCAGACGGCCAAGAAACGTAAACCGACGAATCACCGAGTCGCGATCACGCCTCAGGCGCGTACCGCCTGTCATCAACTTCACACTAGCCTCTTCACCAAAGGCAAACGGCATCTCCAGATCGATCCGCGCTTCCTTGGCATTGTCATCCAGCTGGGAGAAACGCTGTTCGTTGTAGAACTCGAACTCGAACTGCTCGGCAACTTCGTTGTAGGTGAAGCGATACTGGCGACGATTCGGAGCATAGCGGGACGCTGCCGAATCGGTGTACTGCCACTTGAACAGAAGGTCGTGCAAACCGGGGAACGAATGCTCGCCGTCCAGCTGTCGCGTCTGCAACGCATTCTCGATCCACTGCAGCGTGGAGTTACGCTCGACGTTGCCCGAGCTTTGCAGGCCAGTGTCGTTCGCAGTTTCATCATTGGTCTGGCGCAACTGCATCCACGTCGCCGTCACCCGATGATGTTCACCCACTTCCAGACCGGCAGACAGGAAGGCACTGGCGTCCAGTTCACGCTGTGTCTGCTCCGTCTGATAGTCCTCGGAAATATTCAACTGACCGCCGCCGATCCCATACTCGTAACGCTGTTCCGTACGGCTGTCCCAGCTCTGCGAATAGCGGAAGGCAGCGATATAGCCCAACCGCCAACTGTCATCCGCAAACTTGAAATCATCGCCAATCGCAGCAGCAAAACCGTTATCCAGGCCGATGTTTTCCGGCTGGATGGTGTAACCCTGCGCTGCGAGGCTTTCACCAAGCTGCTCCAGCTCAGTCGCGTCGCGGGTCAGCGTGGGATCGAGCAATCCATCTGGCGCCGCGCGGGTACCGCGATCAAAGCCCGTCCAATCCTGACTGCCACCGTCATAGCGCAAGCCGTCTTGCCATGTGGTGCCATCGTTGTAACCAATGGTTGCGCCCGCCTTGAACAGGAAGCTCTCCGGCACTCCGCGGGTGCGCAGCTGGATGGTGCCGCCGCCGAATTCGGCGGGCATGTCGGCGGAATAGG
>ERZ795053.5498-NODE-5498-length-13034-cov-7.738270_pt1 | contig 13034 bp, 15 predicted proteins | sample MGYA00375137_ERZ795053 | MGnify/ENA primary metagenome ERZ795053 (study PRJEB30182, sample SAMN05720284) | activated sludge metagenome | isolation source: Anaerobic digester | place: Hong Kong | collected 2014-12-17 ... | reverse complement strand
AAGTCGGATCATCGCGCAGCGCCTTGACCTGCTTGGTCTTGAGCTTCGTGGCCAACTCGTCTGCGGCATCACCGACCGTGGCGCCACCAAAGCAGTCACCCTCAGCGACGCTGACCGGGCCGTCGGCGGCCTTGGCGGCATCCTTGGCCTCCTTTGACCCGCCGCAACCCGACAGGACGAGGCCACACACCAACAGCAGGATCGCGAGCTTTGCTCTCATCAACTACTGCACCACCACATCGATGCGCTGGAACTCCTTGATGTCGGTGTACCCCGTGGTGGCCATCGCCCGCCGCAAGGCTCCCACGAGATTCATGGTGCCATCCGCAACGACCGAGGGGCCGAACATGATCTCCTCGAGCGTGCCGAGGGTCTCGAATTGGACACGGTCGCCACGGGGCAGTTCGTCGTGATGGGCCTCGGCACCCCAGTGGAAGCCACGACCCGGAGCGTCAGTGGCCCTAGCCAACGGCGACCCGATCATCACTGCATCTGCACCACACGCAATCGCCTTGGTGATGTCACCGCTCTTGCCGATCGATCCGTCGGCGATCACATGGACATAGCGGCCGCCAGACTCGTCGAGATAGTCGCGCCGCGCAGCAGCAACATCTGCAGTGGCCGTAGCCATCGGCACAGCCACCCCGAGCACCTGTCGTGTCGTATGCGCGGCCCCGCCACCAAAACCAACCAACACGCCAGCGGCACCTGTACGCATGAGGTGGAGGGCCGCCTGATAGGTCGCGCACCCGCCGACGATCACCGGCACATCGAGCTCGTAGATGAACTCCTTGAGGTTGAGCGGCTCACTTTGACCACTCACATGCTCGGCGGAGACCGTCGTACCCCTGATCACAAACATGTCGACGCCAGCGTCGACGACGGTCTGGGCAAACTCCTTGGTGCGCTGTGGGCTCAAACTGCCGGCCACGGTGACCCCGCTGTCGCGGATCTGTTGGAGTCGGTCGCGGATCAACTCGGCCTTGATCGGCTCGGCGTAGATCTCCTGCATCCGCTTGACCATCGTGACGCGATCAAGGGCCGCGATCTCGTCGAAGAGGCTCTCGGGGTCTTCGTAGCGGGTCCACAGACCCTCAAGGTTGAGCACGCCGAGCCCGCCGTACTTGCCAAAGGCGATCGCGGTCTGCGGAGACATCACCGAATCCATTGGTGCCGCCACGATCGGCACCTCGAAGCGATAGGCATCGATCTGCCATGCAGTCGAGACCGAGTCGATGCCGCGCGTACGACGACTTGGGACGACTGCGATGTCGTCGAAGGAATAGGCACGCCGGGAGCGCTTGGCCCGCCCGAGCTCAAAATCGTTCACCGGCCTACCTTAGCGAGTCGGGACGACGCGACTGACGCTCAGCGCCAGGAGTAGTTGGGAGCCTCGCTGGTCATTTGCACGTCATGGGGGTGGCTCTCCTTGAGCCCGGCCGCAGTTATCCGCACAAACTGGCCCTTCTCCTTCAGCTCGGTCACCGTGCGCGCACCGACGTAGAACATCGACTGGTGCAGGCCGCCGATGAGTTGGTGGGTGACTGCCGAGAGCGGGCCGCGATAGGCGACCTGGCCTTCGATGCCTTCGGGCACGATCTTGTCGTCGCTGTCGACGTCGGCTTGGAAGTAGCGGTCCTTGGAGTAGGACTTCTTGCCGCGGCTGCTCATCGCCCCGAGTGAGCCCATCCCGCGATAGGACTTGTATTGCTTCCCGTTGACGAAGACCAGTTCGCCGGGGCTCTCCTCACAACCAGCCAGCAGCGAGCCAAACATCACCGAGTCGGCGCCAGCGACAAGAGCCTTGGCGATGTCACCGGAATACTGGATGCCGCCATCGGCGATCAGCGGCACACCCGCTGGCTCGCAGGCCAAGGATGCGCTGTAGATCGCGGTCACTTGGGGTACGCCGACGCCCGCGACGACTCTCGTCGTACAGATCGAGCCGGGGCCGACCCCGACCTTGACCGCGTCGACACCCGCGTCGATCAGAGCCTGGGCCCCGCCCTTCGTGGCGACATTGCCACCAATAATCTCGACATGCTTCGTGGCTGGATCAGCCTTCAATTTGGCGATGATGTCCAGCAGCAGCCGCGCGTGACCATGCGCAGTGTCGACCACGAGTACGTCGACTCCGGCCTCGATCAAGGTGGTGGCGCGCTGCCAGGCCTCGCCGAAGTAGCCGACCGCAGCACCCACCATCAGCCTGCCATCAAAGTCATTGGAGGAGTTGGGGAATTGCTCCGACTTGACGAAGTCCTTGACCGTGATCAGGCCGGTCAGCCGCCCCTCGTCATCGACAATCGGCAGGCGCTCACGCTTGTGCTGGCGCAGCAACCTGGTGGCGTCCTCACGGCTGATCCCAACCGGCGCGGTGATCAGCGGCATCGGCGTCATCACTTCATCCACCTTGGTGGTCGCCCACTCAGCGACCGGGGTGAAACGCAGGTCACGGTTGGTGATGATGCCGAGCAGCTTCATCTCAGGGTCGACCACCGGCAGACCGGAGACACGATATTCACCGCAGAGTTCGTCGAGATCCTCCAGCGTCTTGTCGGGGCCAATCACAACCGGGTTGGAGATCATGCCGGTCTGGGTGCGCTTGACCAGATCGACCTGGTAGGCCTGATCCTCGATCGACAGGTTGCGATGCAGGATGCCTATGCCACCCTGGCGGGCCATTGCGATCGCCATCCGGGCCTCGGTAACGGTGTCCATGGCGCTGGAGATGAGCGGCGTACGCAAGGTGATCTTGCGGGTCAGTTGAGTAGTGGTGTCGACATCGCTGGGGATCACATCGGTCTCACCGGGCAGCAGCAGCACATCGTCGTAGGTCAGGCCGAGCGTGGCGAACTTAGCGGGTACGTCGTGGAGGTCGCCGGAAGTCATGCTGCAGTCTAACGAGTCGGGCTCGAGCCGGCATCCAGGGCGCTATACACATCGGTCAGGCCACATCGGTCTGGCCACATCCGTCTGGGTCCGCCTGTACGGATGCAGTCTCAGGGTTTCTTGAAGACATCATGGTTGCCGACGCGTCGCCACCGCACAAATAGCTCACCATCAACGGTGACCAACTCAAAGGTCGCGCGCCCGTCTGGGCTCGCGAATGACCAAGTCATTTCAAGCACGCCCGATGCACCACGCACTGCCTTGACCCGTAGCGAGCTGGGCCAGGGGCTCGCGGGATCCGTGCTCATCGCATCACAGGCCGGAATGAACTTCTCGCGGACGACCTTTTTGAACTCAGCAGCATGCTCGGGTTTGAGTCGGCGATAGTCGCTATCGAATGCGGGCGTGGTCAGGAACTTCACAGGCCCACTCGAACTTCACCGGCCAACTCGTTGACGTCAGCGTTGAGCATCGAGGTCATCCAGATGCCTCAAGAAATCTTCACCGCTGTCGTGCACCTCAACTTTTCCTTCACCGAAGTATTGGTCAACGAGGCGTTCGCGTTGTTGCCATTCTTCGGTCCAAAACCATGCTTGATCGGCCGGCACGGGCAGGGACGGCCGCAACTCAATGACGCCGTCAGCGCGCTCAGTTATCTCCACCTGGGCACCGGGCTCATCGAGATGCAGGCGCTGGCGAAGCGACGCAGGCAGGGCGATCACGCCTCTGCGCTGTACGCCGACATACCCGTGGTAGCCGTCGTGGTCTCCATCAGGTTGAGCAGTCATGCTCCCAGCCTACCCAATTTCAACCGCAAAACTGCAAAGCGGCTAACAATCGGCCACCGCTCCGTCTGCATGGATTCGCACAAAAACAGCGGCCCCAGGCATTGAAGCCCGGGGCCGCTGTTTGTTGTTGATTGGGGTCAGTGACCGTGGCCGTGCCCGTGGCCAGCGGCCTCGGGCTCTTCTTCTTCAGGCTTGTCGACCACGAGGGTTTCGGTGGTCAACAACATGCCAGCGATCGACACGGCGTTGGTTAGCGCCGACTTGGTCACCTTGACCGGGTCGAGGATGCCCTGGGCGATCAGGTCGCCGTACTCACCGGTGGCGGCGTTGAATCCCTTGCCCTCACCAGCTTCACGGACCTTGGCGACCACGACATAGCCCTGGTCGCCACCGTTTTCGGCGATCCAGCGCAGGGGCTCGTCCATTGCGGAGCGTACGACGCGTACGCCGGTGGCCTCGTCGTCGGTCAAGCCGAGGTCGCCATCAAGCACCGAAACAGCGTGGATCAGCGCGGAACCACCGCCGGGGACGATGCCCTCTTCGATAGCAGCGCGGGTCGCGGAGACGGCATCTTCGATGCGGTGCTTCTTCTCCTTGAGCTCCACCTCGGTGGCAGCGCCGACCTTGACGACACACACGCCGCCGGCCAGCTTGGCCAGGCGCTCCTGGAGCTTCTCGCGATCCCAGTCCGAGTCGGTGTTGTCGATCTCAGCCTTGATCTGGTTGACCCGACCAGTGACCTCTTCGTGAGAGCCGCCACCCTCGACGATGGTGGTGTTGTCCTTGGTGACGACCACGCGGCGGGCGGTGCCGAGCACGTCAAGGCCGACCTGGTCCAGCTTGAGGCCCACCTCAGGAGCGATCACTTGACCACCGGTCAGGATTGCGATGTCTTGCATCATCGCCTTGCGACGATCACCAAAGGCCGGGCTCTTCACGGCCACCGCGTTGAAGGTGCCGCGGATCTTGTTGACCACGAGGGTGGACAGCGCCTCACCCTCGATGTCTTCGGCCAAGATGAACAGCGGCTTGCCGGCCTGCATGACCTTCTCAAGCACCGGAAGCAGCTCAGCGATCGCGGAGATCTTGCCCTGGTGCAGCAGGATGTAGGGGTCGTCGAGCACGGCTTCCATCGACTCGGGGTCGGTCACGAAGTACGGCGACAGGTAGCCCTTGTCGAACTGCATGCCCTCGGTGAAGTCAAGCTCGGTGCCCATGGTGTTGGACTCCTCGACGGTGATCACACCGTCCTTGCCGACCTTGTCGAAGGCCTCGGCGAGGAGTTCACCGATCCGCTCGTCGCGACTGGACACGGTGGCCACGGCGGCCATGTCGTTCTTGTCGTCGACATCGCGGGCAGCCTTTGACAGCGCCTCGGTGACGGCGGCAGCGGCTTGGTCCATGCCGCGCTTGAGACCCATTGGGTTGGCTCCCGCAGCGACCGCGCGCAGGCCTTGGTGCACCATCGCCTGGGCGAGCACGGTCGCGGTGGTGGTGCCGTCGCCAGCGATGTCATTGGTCTTGGTGGCAACTTCCTTGGTCAGTTGCGCACCGAGGTTTTCGAACGGGTCATCAAGCTCGACCTCACGGGCGACGGTCACACCGTCGTTGGTGATCGTGGGGGCACCCCACTTCTTGTCGAGTACGACGTAGCGACCCTTGGGCCCCAGGGTCACCTTGACTGCATTGGCGAGCGCGTCGACACCGCGCTCAAGAGAGCGACGAGCTTCTTCGTCGAATTCCAAAATCTTGGGCATGTTTGCTCCTCAAAGAGTTACAGGTTGGGTGCTGTGGTCGCCGAAGCCACCGCAGCACCCAACCCGCAGAAGTTGAATGATCAGGAGATGACCGCGAGCACGTCGCGAGCCGAGAGGATGAGGTACTCCGCACCGGCGTACTTGACCTCGGTGCCGCCGTACTTGCTGTAGATGACCTTGTCGCCGACGGCGACATCGATCGGGACGCGCTGGCCGTTGTCGTCGACGCGACCGGGGCCCACTGCCAAAACCTCGCCCTCCTGGGGCTTTTCCTTGGCGGTGTCGGGGATGACCAGGCCAGATGCCGTGGTCTGCTCGGCGTCGAGCGGCTGTACGACGATCCGGTCCTCGAGGGGCTTGATGTTGACCGACACTAGTGATCGACCTTCCTGGAGATCTGGTTGCTGATTGATTGGCACACTCGAAGGGAGAGTGCCAATGGCAAAACTAGCACTCACCGCAAGCGAGTGCCAGTCGGGGTGGCTCTAGTCTTGCCTGCGTGGACTTGGAAACCTTCAGGTGGCTCCTCACCGAGAGCGGTCAGCAACTTCTGGCCGAGGCAGGCCAGACCAGTGACCCCGAAGGTCGCCAACTGCGTCGCACGTACACCGGAGAGCAAGTCGCCGCAGCGTTGACCCAGGCCGAGCTACGCACCAAGGCGCAGGGGAAGTTTGGAGACTTCGCCACGGGGATGTACTTCACCCACGACGCCTTGGAGCAGGCCACCCGCCTCAGCGTGAGTCGCCATCGAGCAGCCCGGGTGCAGGCCGCTGGACTGGAGACCGTCATCGATCTGGGTTGCGGCATCGGCGGTGACTTGATCGCATTTGCGTTGGCAGGCCTCACAGCAGCGGGCATCGACCTCGACCCACTCCGCGTCGAGATGGCGCAGGCCAATCTCGCGGCCGCAGGGGTCGGTGGCGCCACCATGGTCGCCGATGCGACCACCATCAACCTCGACCCCTTTGATGTCGCCTTCGCCGACCCTGCTCGTCGTACGGCGCGGGGACGCGCGTTTACCCCAGACGACTGGCAACCATCTTGGGACTTCATCACCAAACTGTTCGCGCGCGATGCAGTCGTCAAGACCGCTCCGGGCATCGACCACGGGCTGATCCCCGAGGGCGTGGAGGCCGAGTGGGTCAGCGAGGGCGGCGAAGTCAAAGAGGCAGCCCTGTGGTCGGGTCGGTTGGCGAGCGTACGCCGCCGCGCCACGGTGATCGGCGACTCCGGACTGGCCACGCTCACCGATGAAGACGAGTGCATCGAAGAAGTACGCGACCTCGGACGCTGCCTCTACGAACCCGATGGAGCCGTGATCAGAGCCGGTCTGGTCGGTGCTGTTGCTGCCGGAGTCGGTGGTGGGCTCGTTGACGCGAAGATCGCCTATGTCACCTCTGATGAGTCATTCCGGACGCCCTTCGCGAAGTCCTATCTGATCAAAGAAGAAGTGCCCTACCGCGAGAAGCAACTCCGAGCAGCCCTCCGTGTGCGAGGGATCGGCCGCCTGACCATCAAGAAGCGCGGCATCGCGATCACACCAGAGGAGCTTCGCAAACGACTCGACCTCAAGGGCGACAACGAAGCCACGCTCGTGCTCACCAGAGTGCAAGGGCAAGGCACGGCACTGCTGGTCGCTCCGTTCTGACGAGCCCTTCCCCCGGGCTCAACCCGCCAACCACTGATCAGTCATTGATCTCAATTCACCCTGGTAAACGTGTGCTCGTGGGCTATTTCCTTCACCGTGGGTGGGCCAATGGCGGCCAAGACGGCCGCTTTTGTAATTTCACCCCCACTACAGATCGATGCCGCGCGATCGAAAGTCTTGGCCCGGGTCATTTTGCCAAAATCATACGTAGTCGTGAAGATCCCGTTAATGGAAGTGATTCGCCCTTGCGCATCAAGCTCCGGGGTTAGCTCATCCTGAACATCTGGGCCGGACTCCATCACCACCTCCCACATCGGGATGCTCTTCCCGCCATCCTCTGGATTGCAGACCCAAAACAGCTCCGGACGGCTCGCGGCTACCTGAGTGTCGTAGGTCAAGACGACCCGTTTGCCGTCCCAAGCGTAGTTAGCAGTCATCCTGCCTGCTGGCTTCATCGTGCCCTTGCAAGGCTCGCCCTCACAGGCGCTGAACACAACCCGGACGCGATCCTTGTCTCCCACCTTGACACCTCTGAAGAAGTTGCTCTTACTTGCGGGTTTGGTAAATGACTTCACGATCGATATTCGTTTCCAATTGCCCTCTGGGCCGGTTTGGGTCAATGGCAGGGCCGACTCCGAACTAGTAGGTGACTCTGATTTCGACTCTTTGTCAGCACTCGACCCACACCCACTGATTGCGATGGCGGCAAGAGTCCCAAACGTGATGGCAATCATTCTCGTAATGGTTTTCATGATGCCTCCCCAAAGGCCACGGGCATGAACCTATTGAGTCTCGACGCTACTCCCGCTCCTAGGGCACGTAAACCCCTAGATCAGACCATTGCCCCGCCTCTGCATCACCGGTTAATTTGACTGCCATCACTTCAGCACGAGATGAGGCACAACTCATGAAACGCTGCACCGCCATACTGACCTCACTATTGATGAGCGCCCTGGGGATGGCCATCCTCACAATCGGGCCAGCAACAGCAACCCCGAACCAACCCGCAGGCACCACCGTGTCAGCCACCCCCACCCACACCACCGGCACCACCGTCCAAGACCGAGCAGACAAGAAAAAGAAAAGGAAAAAGAAAGCCAAGAAGAACAAGAAGGCGCACAAGTATGGCGACCGGCCTCTTGGGAAACCGCAGTAGATATGACCCGTCGCACCGGGTCCACCGTCGAACAGGGTGTTTCTGGAGAAGTCGCAGACGAGATCGGGTGCGTAGAAGCAGCCGACTCCCGGCGCATGGTCGGCGTGTGTAAGACCCGCAAGGTCGCCTGACCGACGGCAAACTGTTGCCCTTCAACCAAAGGGGTTGAACCTTGGGCCACGGAATCTTGACCCTACGTAGTTGAGCGTGGTCGTGGGATGTGTCCTAACACGGGGTGGCTAGTGGCCTCGCGGTGAATGGTGTTGCGAAGCATCCAACCCATAAGGCACGAGCCTTGAACGAGGCTCCGTGTTCGCCGACGTGCGCCCACTACTGAAGCGCACCAAGGTCAGCATCAAGAAGCTCGTCCGGTCCCGCTCCCCTGCAGGACATCACCATCCCCCTGGTCGGCCGGACCATCAACGCCCGCCCACAGACCCCACCGACGCCCAAGAGCTCAACGGCCGCGTAACCCACAAAATCCGCGCCACTCAGGGCATTGACCACGGGCTGATCCCCGAGGGGTTGGAAGCCGAGTGGGTCAGCAAGGGCGACGAAGTCAAAGAAGCGGCCCTGTGGTCAGGTCGGTTGGCGAGCGTACGCCGCCGCGCCACCGCGATCGCACACAGCGGCCTAGTCACGATCACCGATGAGGACGAAAGCAACGAGGAAGTCGTCGATCTGGGCAAATACCTCTACGAACCCGATGGAGCAGTGATCAGAGCAGGCCTGGTCGGCGCGGTGGCTGCCGGAGTGGGTGGTGGGCTCGTTGACGCGAAGAGATCGCCTATGTCACCTCTGACGGATCATTCCGGACCCCATTCGCGAAGTCCTATCTGTTCAACGAGCAGGTGCCCTACCGCGAGAAACAACTCCGGGCAGCCCTCCCGCGTGCGCGGGCAAGGCGCAGCCCTCCTCGTAACGCCCTTTTGAGCCGATTGATCTAGCTGCGCATACCCACGAAAGAGCTAGTGCGACGCCCCGTTGTCGGACGATGAACCGTGACCAATCCGGTCAATAAGCGCCAAGGCCACAGCTGACACCACGAAGGTCAAATGGATCAGGGTTTGCCACATGATTACCTTGGGCTCCAGCGATCTCGCCTCAATGAAGGTCTTGAGAAGATGGATTGACGAGATTCCGATTATCGACATAGCGAGCTTTACCTTGAGGATATTCGGATTTACGCTACTCAGCCATTCGGGTTCATCAGGATGACCACGCATATTGATGCGTGACACAAAGGTCTCATAGCCCCCAATGATGACCATGATCAAGAGATTCGCAATCATGACGACATCAACCAGCCCGAGGACGACAAGCATGATGTCTTCTTCGGTCAAATGGCCGAAGTCCGTGATCAGGTGCACCAATTCTTTCCAGAAGAGGATGACATAGACCGCCTGCGCCAAGATCAAGCCGAGATACAAGGGCGCCTGCAACCACCGACTCACGAAGATGGTTGTCCCGGTCACCCGAGTGAGGGCGTTTCGACTTGATGCAAATGGCTCGGTCGTTGACATGACGGATGACTATATCTGGGGACCCATAGAGGCTCACCCATGCACTTCAAGCGTCACAGCAATGAACTGCACCCATAGTTCACGTCGATCGCACGCCACCGTCGCTTTGAGCAATCACAAAGAAGCCACGCTCGCGCTCACCAAGGCGCCCGGGCAAGGCACAGCCTTCCTCGTGACGCCCTTCTAGCTCAAATGATCCGCCTGACAAACTCAGCACGAACCACGCCGGGACACCAACAGTTTGGGTCTGCATGTAGCCAGGGCAGGCCTGCCATACGGGTCCTCACCAGTGCGCTGAGCGCGCCCGCTCGGCGCCAATCGAGGTGTCCTCACCATGCCCGGTGTGTACGACGGTCTCGTCCGGCAGCGCGAACAACGCCGTACGGATTGACTCCTTGATCAGCCCTTCATCGGAAAATGAACGGCCGGTCGCGCCGGGCCCGCCGTTGAAGAGGGTGTCTCCGGAGAAGACACAACCCAGATCGGCGGCGTAGAAGCAGCAGGCTCCCGGGGCATGCCCGGGAGTGTGCAGCACTTGGAGGCTGACGCCACCGACGATGATCTCCTGACCATCTGCGAGGTCGTGATCCCAAGACGCCGTGGGGTGGGTGAGCTCCCAGACCGGCCGATCATCAGGATGAAGATGGATTGGGGCCCCAGTGAGCTCGCGCAACTCGGGCGCGACTCGCACGTGATCATCGTGGGCATGAGTGCACAAGATCGCCTTGAGCCGCCGGTCACCGACCACGGCCATGATGTCGGCGACATTGTGCGGCGCGTCGATCACCACGCATTCGTGGTCGTCTCCGATCACCCAGATGTTGTTGTCGACTTCGAAGGTCTCACCATCGAGGCTGAAGGTGCCAGCGCTCACGGCGTGGTCGATCCTGGTGGTCATTGCTCTACTCCTGGTCGTAGGGACAGCTGATCTCCCACCCGGATCTGCCCCGGAGTGGCCACTTCGGCGTACACAGCGATCATCGCATCACGCTTGTCTCCCAGAGGCTTGAGCCAGCGGGTTGGTGAGCCAGCTCCGTTTTGGTCGAGGTCAATCACTCGGCAGCGGCGGTTGCGTCTGATCACATCGAGTACGACGCCACCGACGCAGATCTGACCACCAAGCCAGGTCTCCTCCACAAAGGGCTCCTCGGTCTCCACCACGAGGTTGACCCGGAGTCGCTGCGGGATCGCATCAGCGCGCAACTCGCGTGCACACCACGCCAATGAAGCGGTGCCGATGATCGAGACCGGCATCGCATCATGATGCGGGGCCAGCCCTTCAGGTCTGACCTGCACGGGCGTGCCGGTGGCTTCGCTGAGGGTGACGTCAAGCTCGGGCTGACCAGGGCTCCACTGCCCACCGCGGCCGGTGACGCAAACTGCTCCTTCGGGGTCGGTGCGGGCAGCGAAGTCGAAGACCTCATCGTGTTGACTGAAGCGCTTGCCGTTCTTGCCACACGCCAAGCGTCCATCAGCGGTGTGGATCGCAAACCAGCGATCCCCCACCAGCCCCCTGCCGTTGACCTCCACCGCCTCCAGTTGCTCCCCCGCAAGAGCCTTGACGGGATAGCGCCATATCTGACTGACCTGGGTCACAAGACGACGACCGAGCGAAGCACATCACCGTGATGCATCTTTTCGAAGGCCGCCTCAACGTCATCCAGGGTGATCTCTTCACTGACGAAGGCATCCAGATCGAGGCGGCCTTGTTGATAGAGATCGACCAGCATCGGGAAGTCACGCTCAGGCAGGCAGTCGCCGTACCAACTCGACTTCAGTGCTCCGCCGCGTCCGAAGACGTCGATCAGCGGGATGTCGGGGAACTTCATGTCGGGCGTCGGCACGCCCACGAGTACGACGGTGCCGGCCAGGTCGCGAGCATAGAAGGCCTGCTTGTAGGTCTCGGGCCGCCCCACCGCTTCGATGACCACATCGGCGCCCTCCGCACCATCGGCGCCGACGATCTCCTTGACAGCCTCGACCGGGTCTTGGGCTTTGGAGTTGATCGTGTGGGTGGCTCCAATCTCGACCGCTTGACTGAGTTTGCGGTCGTCGATGTCGATGGCGATCACCTTGCTGGCCCCAGCGAGCACGGCTCCGGCGATCGCAGCCATCCCGACCCCGCCGCAACCGATCACCGCAGCGGTCATGCCGCGGCCGATCTGCCCGGTGTTGATCGCTGCGCCAAGACCTGCCATCACCCCGCAACCGAGCAGGCCGACCGCTGCCGGGCTGGCGCTCGGGTCAACCTTGGTGCATTGCCCAGCGGCCACCAGCGTCTTCTCGATGAAGGCGCCGATGCCCAACGCAGGGGTGAGCTCAGTGCCGTCTTGCAGTGTCATCTTTTGCGTGGCGTTGAAGGTCGCAAAGCAGTACCACGGCTCACCGCGGCGGCATGCACGACAGTTGCCGCACACTGCTCGCCAGTTGAGGATCACGAAGTCACCCGGCACCACATTGGTGACATCTGGCCCGACACTCTCCACAATCCCGGCCGCCTCGTGTCCCAGCAAAAACGGGAAGTCGTCGTTGATGCCACCCTCGCGATAGTGCAGGTCGGTGTGACAGACCCCGCAGGTCGAGATCTTGACTACGGCTTCACCTGGGCCTGGGTCTGGCACATTGATCGTCTCGATGCGCACAGGCGCACCTTTGCCATGGGCCACTACCCCTTTGACCTGCTGCATCTGCTTGCTCCCACTTGTTGAAGGTCACGCGCTGTACGTCGTACACGCCACCTTGGTGACAATAGTCGTGTTGCCCCGATGTTGGCCCACCCTGCGTTTCAGATTCGACTAGGACCGAGAGGTCGGGGGTCTAGGCTCACCGTATGAGTCATCCCCAGATGTACGACGATGACGATCCCTATCTCGCGCGCCTTCGCCAGATCTGCCTGGACCTACCTGAAGCGATGGAAAAGATCTCTCATGGTCGACCGAACTTCTACACCAAGAAGGTCTTCGCGATCTTTGGCGGGTCGATCAAGGGTGATCACTATGCGCAGTTGGCGCGCTGCGCAGTACTGATCAAGGCCGATCCTGTCGAACAACCAGCGCTATTGCAGTTGGAGCACTTCTTCACGCCCGCCTATGTCGGGGCAGCCGGCTGGGTCGGCCTGAGCTTCCTTCCCGCAGGAAGTCCAAAACGAGTCGACTGGGGCGAGGTGGCTGAGCTCGTGGAAACCTCCTATCGGCTCACCGCACCGACTCGATTGGTGGATCAGCTCGAAGGCTGAGCATTGACATGCCCGACAATGTCTCGGTGACATCGCAG
>ERZ795053.5497-NODE-5497-length-13035-cov-22.092373_pt1 | contig 13035 bp, 13 predicted proteins | sample MGYA00375137_ERZ795053 | MGnify/ENA primary metagenome ERZ795053 (study PRJEB30182, sample SAMN05720284) | activated sludge metagenome | isolation source: Anaerobic digester | place: Hong Kong | collected 2014-12-17 ... | reverse complement strand
TGGCAGGCCAGGGTTCGACAACTGATTTTGTTTGCAGAAGTGAATATGCATCATGTATGCTACAAAGGTTGCCGCAGTTCAACAGCAGCAAGCAACGTTGCTGGCCGCCCCATCTCCTCCGGGTCAAAGCCGACCCACCTTTTCCGAGGACAGTCAATGCGAAAGATCGACTTGTGTCTGCGCTAGCACTCTGTCTACTCCTTTTGTTCCTGGCGGGACCCATCTTCTGGTTACTAAAGCCCCAGCGCTCGCATGCATTTGCCTGGCTTGCCGCCCTGCCGCCGGCAGCGGTGACGCTCTGGCAGGCGCTACAAATGAACGCCGTGGCGTCCGGCAGCACGCTCGTCGAGCGCTACGCCTGGGCGCCGACGTTGGGTCTGGAAGTGGCCCTCAAGCTCGATGGGCTCGCCCTCTTTTTCGGCCTGCTGATCACAGGGATCGGTACGTGTATTGCTTTCTACACGAACTATTACCTGGAAGGTGACCGGCGCCAGGGCTATTTCTACCTGGTGCTCTACATCTTTATGGCCAGCATGCTGGGCCTGGTCTGGTCAGATGACCTGCTCACGCTCTTCGTCTTTTGGGAGGGCACGAGCATTACGAGCTACCTGCTCATCGCCTACAAGTCGGAATACAAGGGCGCAGTGGAGGGCGCCCGCCGCGCGCTGATCGTCACGACGGCCGGCGCGCTGGCGATGCTGGCGGGCATGGTGCTCCTGGGTCTCGAAGCCGGCACCTTCAACATCAGCGAAATCCTGGCGGAGCCGGGCATCGCGACGGCGGCCATCACGCCCGTCGCCCTGGTGCTGCTCTTCCTGGGCGCGTTCACCAAGTCGGCGCAATTCCCGTTTCAATTCTGGTTGCCGGGCGCCATGTCCGCACCCACGCCGGCCAGCGCCTACCTCCATTCGGCGACGATGGTGAAGGCCGGAATCTTCTTGCTGGCCCGGCTGCACCCGGCATTCAGCGACCTGCCGCTTTGGTTCTGGTCACTCTTCCTGGTGGGCGGCTTCACCATGGTGCTTGGTGCCGTCAGCGCCATTCGCTACACGGACATGAAGGCACTACTGGCCTACGCCACGATCAGCGTGCTGGGCATGTTGACCATGCTCCTGGCCTTCCAGGAGGAGTATGCGCTGGAGGCGTTCGTCGTGACGGTGCTGGCGCACGCGCTCTACAAGGCGCCGCTCTTCCTCAGCGCCGGCATCGTCGACCACGCCATGGGCACGCGCGACCTGCGCCGGCTGGCCGGGTTGGCGCGCGCCCTGCCCGTCGTGGCGTTGACGGTCGTGCTGGCGACCGTCTCCATGGCCGGCATCCCGCCGACGATGGGGTTCCTGGCCAAAGAATTGCTGCTCGAAAACTTCTACGACCTGTTCGAACATAGCGAAACACTGATCGGCGGGCTCGGCTTTGCCATCGCGGCGCTATCGGCCGTGTTTCTTGGCGGCGCCGTCTTCACGCTGACCTGGGAGGCGTTCTTCCGGCGCAAACCAGACGACGAAGCGGCTCATCTACACCATGCACCCTCCTTCTGGTTTGCGGCGCCCGCACTCCTGCTGACGATACTCGGTGCCGTCGGCGCGCTCTTTGTCGGCAGCTACGAACAGGTGCTGCTGGCGCCGGCCATCGCGGCCGTTGCCGGCGAGCCGATAGAAGTACATCTGAAACTCTGGCACGGGCTGACACCGGTCTTCTTCGCCAGTATGGGCATCCTGGTCCTGGCCGTCGTCGTCTTCCTGGCGCGCGGTCTCTTCCGCCGCCTCTATGCACGCGTGCCGACCGGCTTCAGCGCGCTGGCGGTCTACGATGCCACGGTGGACGCCATCTATCGCCTTGCCTACCGCGTTACGACGGTGATTCAGGGCAGCCCCATGGCACCCCAACTCAGCGTGACGCTGCTGGCCGGTGTGGCCGTCGTCTTCTATGCAGTCTTCTTCACCGACGGCAGCACGAGTCGCCTTCTGGACTCGCTCGAATTTCCGACGCTGACCGAATGGGCGATCTTTGCGCTGGCAATCATCGCGGCGATTACCACGGTACGCGCCCGCTCGCGATTGAGCGCCATCATCGCGCTGGGCGTGGTCGGCGTCACGGTAACGCTCTTCTTCATCATCTTCGGTGCGCCGGATCTGGCGCTGACCCAGCTTCTCATCGAGGTGCTGACGGTCTTCCTGCTCGTGCTGGTCTTCTTTCACGTCAAGCCAGACACGCCTATCGCCCACGACAGGCGCGAGCCATTCCGGCTTCTCGTGGCCGTGGCGATGGGCTTCTTCGGCTTTGCCGTGGTCATGGTCAACCACCTGAGCCAGGTCGGCGAAAGCATCAGCCCGTATTTCATCGAGAACTCGCTCGAACTGGGCAAAGGCTCGAACGTGGTCAACGTAATCCTCGTCGACTTCCGCGGTTACGACACCATGGGCGAGATCACCGTGCTCGCGCTGGCGGCGCTGGGCGGCTATGCCCTGCTGCGCAGCACGCAGATGCACGCGCTGCGCCAACGCATCAACGCCGCCCGCCAGATGTTGGCCAGCGAACCGGAGCCGGCAAAGAGCGAGAGCGGAAGGGAGGCAGGCCATGACTGAGATCTATCTACGGCTGGTCAATCTGATCCTGACGCCGCTCATCATCCTGGTGGCGATCCTGCTCTTCCTGCGCGGCCACGATCTGCCCGGCGGCGGTTTCATTGCCGGTCTGCTGGTCGCCGCGGCGCTGGAGTTGACGATCCTGTCGCGCGGTGCGACCGTCACGCGCGAGCAGTACGGCCCGTGGTTGATCCCGCTGGTGGGGCTTGGGCTGCTTGTGGCCGTCATTGCCGGGCTGCTCGGCATCTACGGCGGGGGCTTTTTCCACGGCATGTGGATCGAGTTCTATCTCGGCGGCGACAAGATCAAAATGGGCACGCCGCAACTGTTCGATCTCGGCGTCATGCTTGTCGTCATCGGCATGGGCGTCACCTACCTGCTGCGCCTGAGCGAAGCGGCAGAGGCCGTGTCGAAGAACGATGCGGTGGAAGGAGAGCAGCCATGACCGCAATTATGCTGGCGGTGCTGGTTGGCGTCCTGTTCGCCTGCGGGGCGTACATGATCCTGCTGCGCGGACAGATTAAGCTCGTGCTGGGTCTGGGTCTCATCACCCATGCGGTGAACCTGGCGCTCTTCGGCACGGGGAAATTGACCCGCGGCGCGCCGCCAATCGTGCCGCACGAGCAGCAGGTCACGGCGGCCATGGCCGGCCAGTTTGCCGACCCGCTGCCGCAGGCGCTGATCCTGACGGCGATCGTCATCAGCTTTGGCGTGACGGCCTTCATCGTGGTGCTGATCTACCGGCGCGATGCGCTGACCGGCAGCGATCTGGCGCCGGGTGAACTGGCCACGGTCATCAACACATCCGATCCCTTTGCGCCCTTCAGTTCGCGCATGGTCATGCCCGAGGCGGCGGACGACTATGACATCCTCCAGTTCGAGCTAGACGAGGTCTACGACAACCCGCAGGCAGAAGGAGCCGACGAATGAACGTCCATCCGACGATTCTGGCCATGCCGGTTGCGATTCCGCTGCTCTTTGGCGCGCTCTCCCTGCTCATGCAGGGGATACGCACGCCGCACCGCGTGCGTGTGCAGCAAATCCTGGCAGGTATCGCCATCGGCGCCAACCTCATCCTGGCGCTGCTGCTGCTGAGCTATACGCTCTCCGGCGGGCGCATGTCCTTCCAGATGGGGTTGTGGCCGGCGCCCTTCGGCATCACCGTTTACATCGACGGGCTCTCTGCCATCATGCTGACCACCGTGGGACTGCTGAGCGCGCTCATCTTCCCGTTTGCGGTCGCGACCATGGATGCCGAACGGGCGCGCCTCGGCTTCTATCCCATGGCGCTCTTCCTGCTCATGGGCGCCAACGGGGCGTTCATCACGGGCGATCTTTTCAACCTGTACGTCTTCTACGAAGTGCTGCTCATGTCCAGCTTCGTGCTGCTGACGTTGGGCGGCACGCCGAGCCAGATCAACGGCGGCATCCGCTACGTGGTGCTCAACCTGATGGGCTCCATGATGCTGCTGCTCGCGGCCGGCATCACCTATGGCACGCTCGGCACGCTGAACATGGCACACATTGCCGTGCGCATGGGCGCTACGCCGTACCTGGTCCAGGCAGTCATCGCAGGGCTGCTGCTGATCGCGTTTGGCGCCAAGGCTGCGGCGTTCCCGGTCTTCTTCTGGTTACCCAGCAGCTATCACACGCCACATCCCGCCGTCACAGCGCTCTTCTCGGGCGTGCTGACCAAGGTGGGCATGTACTCGCTCTTCCGCACCTTCCCGCTCTTCTTCCCGTGGCTGCTCGACGAGTGGCAGCCCTTGATCCTGACAATCGCCGGGCTGACAATGGTGATCGGCGTGCTGGGCGCCTTTGCACAGCCGACGATTCGCCGCCTGTTGAGCTTCCACATCATCAGCCAGATCGGCTACATGTTCATGGGGCTGGGCGTTGCCATGGCGCCGACACCCTATGGCGTCGGTTTCGGCCTGGCGCTGGCCATCCTGTTCCTCGTGCACAACCAGATTGTCAAGACTGCCTTGTTGCTGGGCGGCGGCGCCGTGGAATTGGAAACCGGCACCGGCAAGCTGAACGAACTGGGCGGGGTCGTTGCGTTGCGACCCTTCCAGGCAGCGCTCTTCTTCCTGGCCGCCTTTTCACTGGCCGGCTTCCCGCCGACAAGTGGCTTCATCGGCAAGCTGGGGTTGCTCGAAGTGACCTTCTCGTCGGGCTCGTGGGTCATCGCCGCCGTCAGCGTCTTCGTCAGCCTGCTCACAACCATGAGTATGATCCGGCTGTGGCAGTATGTCTTCTGGGGCAAACCGCACAGCAAGTATCGCATGCCTAAGAAACTGGCCACGCAGGGTGCAAGCATGGCGATGACGGTGCCCGTGCTGATTCTGGTCGTGCTGAGCATCGCCATCGGTGTAATGGCGCAGCCGGCGCTGGACGCGGTGCAAGTCGCGGCAAGCCAGGTAATCGACCGTGTCGGCTACGTGGAGACCGTTGGCCCGGAACTGACGGCCAGCGACCTGCAGATCCCCTTTGGCAACTATCCGGCAGACGCCGTGGCGGCCGGGAGATAGAGCATGAACACACGCAATGTTTTCCTGATCAACATCTTGCTGGCCGTGCTGTGGGCGGCCTATCAGGATCAGTGGAGCACAAACAGCCTGGTCATTGGCTTTGTCGTGGGCTATGTGTTGCTCTCGATTTTGCACCGCGGCTACGGCAGCCTGGTCTTCAACGTCGTCTCCTATGTGATCTTTCTAATCTGGAGCATTCTCAAGAGCAGCGTCCAGGTGGCGTGGGTCGTGCTGGAGCCGACGTTGAAGCTCGACCAGGGCATCGTTGCCATTCCGCTGGAGGCGCGCACGGATCTGGAAATCTCGCTCCTGGCGACTTCCATCACGCTGACGCCAGGCACACTGAGCGTAGACACCGGCTGGAACGCGCATGGCGAGCACGTGCTGTACGTGCATAACCTGGTGATGGGCAACGCCGAAGATGTGCGGCGATCGATCAAACAGGATTTCGAGCGGCGCATCCTGCGCATCACACGCGGAGGGAATGGATCATGACCGTGGCATTCTGGGTCAACGTCGGTCTCGTGGTGCTAGCGTTGTCGCTCCTGCTCTGCTTTGTGCGGCTCTATCTCGGGCCGAACCCACCCAACCGAACCGTTGCATTCGACACGATCGCCATCCACGCGGTCGGCATCATCGCCTTGATTGCCATGGCCAGCAACGCCCCCGCCCTGCTCGATGCCGCCGTCGTCACCGCCGTGCTGGGCTTTGTGGGCACGATGATGTTTGCGCGTTATATGGAAAACTCCGATCTCAAGGATTGGGAGCCGGACGAGGAATAGACTCGCATGACACCCAGAGATATCGTAATTGTCGTCTTCATACTTGCCGGCTGTGTGTTCATGCTTGTGAGCGCGATCGGCATCGTGCGCCTGCCGGATGTCTTTGCGCGCATGCACGCGGCCGGCAAAGCATCGACCGTCGGCGTCAGCGGCCTGCTGTTGGCGGCGGGTCTGTACTTCTACGACGAGTTCCTCATGCTGCGCATGCTGGCATTGATCGCCCTGATCTTTGCGACCGCGCCCATCGCCACGACGGCCATGGCGCGTGCGGCCTATCGCACCGGACCGCGCAAGCGCAAGCATCTCCACTACGACGAGATGGCGGGAGATGGTCAAGCGCCGCAGACACACGCAGGCGAAAGGGTCAACGACCCTGTGGGGTAGGACATCACGAGTCAATCGTCATATTTATCCGGGAGTGCGCCGGATTCGTGTCAGGGAGCGCGTCACGGGTACACTTCGGTGCAGACGTCTGCACGCATGCCGCCCCCATCTTACCTTTCTCACATAAAACAGGATGTAGCTTATGTCATTTGATTTTGATACGCCCGTCGAACGGCGCGGCACGGATAGCGGCAAGTGGGCGTGGTTCGGCGAGGACGTTCTGCCCATGTGGGTGGCGGACATGGATTTTCGCTCGCCGCAGCCGATCATCGACGCGCTGGAGGCGCGCGTCCAACAGGGTGTCTTCGGCTACGGCATGGATTCCAAGGCGCTGAAAGAGACCCTGGTCGAGCGCATGCAGCGTCTCTACGGCTGGACCATCGAGCCCGAAGCCATCGTCATGCTGCCGGGGCTCGTCAGCGGGCTCAACATCGTCAGCCGGGCGGTCGGCGCTCCGGGCGACAGCGTGTTGACCAACACGCCAGTCTACGGACCGTTTCTCACCGCGCCGATCAATCAGCAACGGCGGCTTCTCACTTCGCCGTTGCAGGAAACGCGCTTCGGGCGGCAGCTCCGCTACGATCTCGACATGGCCGGGCTGGAGAAGGTCATTGTTGACGACACGCGGCTCTTCCTGCTCTGCAATCCGCAGAACCCGGTGGGCCGTGCCTTCACCCGCAACGAGTTGGAAGAGATCGCCGCCTTCTGCGAGCAGCACGATCTCATCATCTGCTCGGACGAGATTCACTGCGACCTGCTGCTCGACGAGACGCGCCACATCCCCATCGCCAGCCTGTCGCCCGCAGTGGCGCAGCGCACGATCACGTTGATGGCGCCCAGCAAGACCTTTAACGTGCCAGGGTTGGGTGCGAGCCTGGCCATCATTCAGAACGCGGCCTTGCGCAAGCAGGTCGAGCAGGCCATGGCCGGCATCGTGCCGCACGTGAACATCCTGGGCGTGGTTGCGGCCGAGGCAGCCTACGCGCAGTGCGACGCCTGGCTACAAGCCCTGCGCGCCTACCTCACCGCCAACCGTGACTTTGCCATCGAGTTCATCGAGACGCACATGCCGGCGCTCAACTACACGTGCCCGGAGGCGACCTACCTGCTGTGGCTGGATTGCCGCAACGCCGGCATCGGCGACAAACCGTCCGAATACTTCCTGCGCGAAGCCAAGGTCGCCATGAATGAGGGAGTCTGGTTCGGCGAGGGTGGCGAAGGCTTTGTGCGCCTGAACTTCGGCACGCCGCGCGCTATCTTGGAGGACGGGCTGAAGCAGTTGAAGGCAGCACTTGATCGCGCAGCCGTCGCGATACCGTGAATCGGAGGAAATCCCATGCTGATCGTCCATGTCGACGTCAATGTCAAGCCTGAAGCAGTCGATGCATTCATCGCGGCGACCGTCGAGAATGCGCGCAACAGCATCCAGGAGCCGGGCATCGCCCGCTTCGACGTCATCCAAGATCAGGCCGATCCCACCCACTTCGTGCTCGTCGAAGTCTACCGCACGGCCGACGATCCGGCGCGCCACAAGGAGACGGCGCACTACGCCACCTGGCGCGACACCGTCGCCGAGATGATGGCCAGACCACGGACGAGCGTGAAGTATGGGAATTGCTTTCCTGGGGAGGATGGGTGGGAGGCTACCGTCCGCTAGCAGTCTACACGGTTCGCGCCTCTGATCCAGAACTCACAGAAAAGCATATCGTTCTCGTTCACCCAAACCATCAACATCCGCTCCCGCACAAAGGAGGCGTAAAGCCGCGCTTGCCCAATAATGTAAGGCAAGTATCATGATCTTGCTATTGAATTGGCCGCTTCGGATCGCTATAATGAGTTCATTGCAGCACTCATTGGTAACCTATGCGGCGTCGGGCAGGATGAACCTTGTCGCAACCGCACAACCCCGAGTTGAACATGCTACCCCATATGACACAACCCAGACGGCCAGCGAGAGAGGCCAGCAATAGCAACCCGGCGACGCGATTGCCGAGGCACTATGCCTCTGCGCAGCGACTCCAATATTCCGCGCAACCGCCGTCATCGCTGGCTCACGGAATGGCAAGCCATTGTCAGGAGGAAGACCCGTGCTTACCCTGAACATGAAGGTGGTTGGTCCTCTATTCGTAGGCGCCATCGTAGGTGCGTTCGTCGGTTACTGGGTCGACACGTCGACCGAGTATAGATTTGATGCGCCTTCAACCATAGTTGGTTTGATTGCAGGCGCATTGTTTGGACTTGCCATAGGGCTATTATTGGCTCATCAGCGGCGCAGGTGGATCGCAACAGCAGGCCTAGCAGCATTTCTACTCTTCGTATTCCTGACCAGCGGATGGATTACTACCGGGCTCGCCGTAGCAGCCATTATGGTGACGTTTGTGGTGTCGGCCGGAGTACTGCGCGGATTCTATGGGGACGACGATGTTGCTGCAGTCAAGCATCACATTCAGATATGGACCTCCATCCGCGGGGGATTTGTTGTCGTAGACGATGGGCGCATCGTAATGCCAACGACACCGAAGCCTCACATGGGTCCCAAGCTGATCATTGTTCGACCTGGCAATGCTGTCGTCATGGTCAATGGCAGCAAAATCACACAGATATGCGGCCCATCAGTGTTCAAGAGCGAGAATTTCGAGTTTGTCGATGACGTAATAAAGTTGGAACGAAGCAGTCATGTGCAGACGATTCCTGAAATAGTCACGGCAAGCGTCAGCACCGTCACACTCAGGCTGAGTTATCGGTACGGAATAAACGTGTCTGAGAGCACAATTCGTGGCGAAACAAAGAACGACGCTCCAGACGCACCTCGCGGGCTCACGCCGGAGGAACATGCCAATCTGCGACGGGTTGTCGCCATGCACCCAAAGTGGGAGCAGGAAATCGAAAGGTACATCGAGGGCGCAGTTCGTGGGCTGCTGGCACAGTACGAATACGACGAATTGGTCGGCAACAATCACTATCAGCGACTAGGACGGCGGATCTCGATGCTCATTGCGCCACATATCACGGAACTCGGCTGCGCCGTAGACCTGATCAACGTAATCAGCGTTACGCCAAACCCATCCCTCATGGATGTACACCTGGAAGGCCAACGCATTCGGCAGATTCAGCATGCGGCCGGCGATGGCTTCCGAATGGCCATCACGTCAGTCGCAATCGGCTATCGCGAAGCTATCCGATTGGGAATGACCCTGGACGACATACATCAAGAGGCCGCACGCTTCATGATGGAGCATATGAGCGACGATCCCGCTACCAAGGTCGTTCTGACTGCTCCACCGCGTTACTCACTCGACGACATCCAGGGTCCTCCATCAATTGCTGACGATGCGATTGACGGCGGTGAGCCTCGCCGCCTGCCTCCACCTACTGCCAGAGGTCCGGGCGCTCGAGCTTGATGTCAAATGCCGTGGCGACGGCGGCGATGGCGGCGGAGAAACCGTAGCGGTAATTCTGGATATCGGAAGAGCCCATCTGGCTGGCCAGAGTCTCGTTGGTGGCGAGCAGTGCTTGCAGAACGCTCCGTACGTCTTCCTTGACAAAGACGTCGGAGCCACGAATGGATTGCTTCATTTCGGCCTCACTTCATTCACGGAACAAAACGGACCAATCCTACCCCAGAGTGGCCATTGAGGAAAATTGCGACCGTGCTGGCGGCAATTAGACTCGAAATTCAGCACGCATGTTCTATTATAGCATGGGATCTGATTGGCTGCCTAACGTCTTTTCGTGGGTTTGATGCCGCATATCACTGAGGTGCGCGCAGGGGCGACGACGGGTCGGTTTATCCTGGCGTTTCCCGATCGGACGCGGTCGCTGCCAGGTTGCGCACCACCACCCACGCCACAACCACAGCACCCCCGTAGATGACTGCCGCACCGGCAAATACCGCGTGATAACCCACCCACGCCGCCAGCGCGGCCGCCACCATGGGTGCGACGACGCGCGCCGAGGCCTGCACGCTGTTGTCCAGCCCGTAGGTGGCACCCTGGCTGCCGCCGGGAGCCCACAGGTTCATCAACGCCGCCACGGACGGGATCAATCCGCCCACAGCAATGCCGCTCAGCCCCTGGAGGATCACGAGTTGCCAGGGCACAGTGACGAACGCTTGCGGGATATAGAGCACGGCTGCCAGGATCGAGGATGCCAGCAGGATCCGTTCGTGCCCGATGCGGTCGCCGAGCCGGCCCAGATAGACGGCGCTGATCGCACTCGTGAGCGCCGACGCGCCGATGATCAGACCTGTCATTGCCACCGCGCCGCGCTCCTGTCCCTGGTTCAGAGATACCACGAACAGTGCCAGGATGGGCACGATGATGGTCGCACCGAGGCTGCGAAGAAAGGCCAGGGCATAGAGGCCGCGCATGCCGGGCGCGGTGAAGAGCGACTTGTAGCTCTGCCAGAAGCCCGGCCTTGCAGAGCGGTCGACGGGATGGAAATCTTCCTGCACCCAGAGCACCACGGCGACGCCCGCTGCGGCAAGGAGCGCCCCGGTGATCCAGAAACTCTCGCGAAAGCCAAAGAACTCACCGAGGATGCCGCCCACGAAGGGGCCGCCGGCAACGCCTGCCCAGCGCGCCATGTTGATGACGCCCAGCGCAAAGCCCGTCCGTTCGCGCGGAGTCTGCGATGCCACCAGCGCGTTATTGGCCGCAATCACGCCTGTCGTGGCGCCCTGAAGCGCACGGAGAAGCGCCAGTTGCTCTGCGCTCTGGGCAAAGCCCATGGCAGCAACGATCACGGCGCCGCCGAGCGTGGCGCGCTCCAGCATGAGCTTGCGGCCGCTGCGGTCGGCAACCGATCCCCAGATGGGCGACGCGATCATCATGGTGAAGGCCTGCACGGAGAAGACCATGCCCGCCCAGAATTCCAGGCTGCCGCCTGTCGTCGTGCCCAGTTCCTTCACGTAGAGCGGCAGAAACGGGAAGATTAGCCCAAAGCCGAGCGTCGACAGCACCTGCACCAGCGACAGCACGGCCAGGTTGCGCTTCCAGTCGATCTCCGTTGCGTTGGACGTACCGAGACGCGCGGCCAACCGCCATCGCTGCATTGAAGCGGCGCCCTATTGGTTGCTCAAGAACTGGCCCGCAAGCGAGGCGAGCAGCGCCAGGGTGGAGTTGTAGACGGCATGGGTGATCATCGCCGTCGACGTATTGAAGCGGCTGCGGATGATCCCCAACACCACGCCCAACAGGAAGACGATTGCGGTGGAAAGGGTGATGCCGTAGTTGCTGTGCAGCAGGGCGAAGAGCAGCGCCGTCAGCACCAGGCTGAAGCGCGGCTGCATGGCGCCGCGGAACACGATCTCTTCGCCTATGCCGGCGGCGAGGCCGATAGAGAGGATACCGAGCGGAGTTTGGAAGAGCGGGCCGATCAATTGCTCGGTCAGCGACTCGACGTCGGCGTCGGCGCCGAGGCCGATGAGGTTGGCGCCGGCCTCCAGCAGCATGACCGCCGGCACCAGGAGCAGCGCCACACCGACGGCGATGAGCACCTCACGGGTCGTCGGCGCCACGACGCCGAGGCGCACAAGCGACTCTTTGAACGAGCGGCGGGTCAACCAGCCGACGCCGACCAGCGCGATGAGCACAAAGAGCGCCGTCTGCACCCAAAGCAGGCCGACCGTTACCGGCTGCCGGCCTGTTTCTTCGACCTGTGTCGCGATTTGCGTGGCAAGGTTGTTCAGGCCGATGCCCAGCGTAAAGGCTAGGTAGATCGGGATGAACATGGTCATCGAGACGCTGACGGCATGGACCGGGTTACCGGCGTCGAGCGTCGAAAAGCCGGCCAGCCAGCGGCGCACCGGCTTGAGCAACAGCAGCAACCCGGCCAGCGATGGAATCAGGATGCCCCAGCTCAGCCATGCCCACGATTGCACCGGGACAATGGTGTTCAACTGCTCCTGGAGATCGGGCTGCGCCTGCAACCCTGCCGGCACGAAGAGCGCACCGAGACCAAGCAGGGCGAGCACGCCATAGAGCAGGCCCAGGCTGACGTACGCCAACACCGCCAGCGGCATGTACGGCTGTTCCTGCTCGCGCAGACGTTCGGCCAGGTTGGCAATGAACAAAATCAGGATGACGGGCAGGAACTGAATAATGACGCCAAGGACTTCAGACATGGCTGCGCCTCTCTGGTAAGCTTCGTATCATGGCATGCGTCCCGGCAAGGGTCGCGGGTGAGCGCAAGCTGATTGGTTCCCTCGAACGTGCCGGACAGAACGCGACGAGTAAGCATCGAAAGCTCCCTGTAGTCTACTCCCATCGCCAAGGCGTCACAAACCGGCGCCGGAACCGGTGCATCCTTGTGCATTCGAGCGCCGGGTTGCCTCTCGCTGGCAGCATCACATGCGCCCGGCGTCAGGTCGATCGGAAAGCGTAGCCATTGCGAAACCCAGTTGGATTATTAACAACTCGACAGAATCTGGGAAGTGCGCTACACTTGTTGTCTGTCTGGAATCCCGTAGACCTGTCGAACGAAACTACACCCACGAGTGACCGACCGGGTTCGCCAAGCAATTTGAATTGGCGTACGCCAAAGTATGCAGACCAGCCTGGCGGGGCTGCCCTGAGCAAGGCGCACCCCGCAGAGACGTAAAAGCGAATCGCCGGCATAGTACCGGCGAAAGGAGTAGCGCTATGGCGCTGGATGTGGGCAAGCAGCCACAGACCGACACAACGGAGCGGACGCTGAGCAACGGCACGGCTCATCGCAACGCGAACCGCGGCGATGACGCGTCCGGCAACGGAA
>ERZ795053.5496-NODE-5496-length-13039-cov-5.287585_pt1 | contig 13039 bp, 12 predicted proteins | sample MGYA00375137_ERZ795053 | MGnify/ENA primary metagenome ERZ795053 (study PRJEB30182, sample SAMN05720284) | activated sludge metagenome | isolation source: Anaerobic digester | place: Hong Kong | collected 2014-12-17 ... | reverse complement strand
TCGGCTTTTAGTAAGAAAATCAATAACTGATGTTGTTTCCCCCAAAAGCACAGGAATGGTAAACAGGCACCCCAATGAAGATCGAATCACATTGGGATTGTAAAGATCGGTTTTGGTATTACTTACAATCACGGCATCAACGCCGGCAGCATCAGCAGTGCGCAATATAGCACCAATGTTGCCCGGCTTTTCAACTGACTCAAGTACGATGAGAAGCGGATTTTCCTTTAAGGTTAATTTTCTGAGAGAATGATCTTTAGGTTGGGCTACAACAATCAGTCCGCCCGAATTACCCCGATAGGACAATTTTTCAAACAAATCTGCTCCGATAGTAAAACACAATTCAGCGTTCCCTGCCAGTTTTTCAACCTGTTTTTCAGGGATCATATCAGGGCAAAAATAAACTTCGGAAAAATGGTAACCGGCAGCATTTGCCTTTTCAATTTCTTTCAGCCCTTCGATGATAAAAACGGCCTGTTCCCTTCTCTCCCGGGGTTTATGAAGGAGCATCAGATTTTTTATCCTGGGATTCTTTAAGCTGGTTAAATGTTCTTTAATTTTAAGCATCGGCACGATTTTTCAATTTCAAAAATACTCTCTTTCTGAAAACACTACAGAAATCCAGATAAAATCATCCAAAACACAACTGCAGCGAATGATTATTTTTGGCAAAAATTATCATTGTCCGATGATCCAAATGTTATGTCCCGAACACTGGACTGATTATGAGCTGCTTGATTGCGGAAATTTTGAGAAGCTTGAGCGTTTTGGTGTCTATGTGCTGATACGACCAGAACCACAGGCCATCTGGGAGCCGGTATGGCCGCAAACACGCTGGAAGCATGAAGCACATGCACGCTTTGTCCGGAGTAAAAAGCAGCAGCACGAGCAGAGAGAAAGTCTGAAAGGCGGCTGGACGATGCTGAAAAACATGCCTCAACGGTGGCAAATCACATACAAAAACAATGACTTTACTATCAAATTAAAACTCTCTTTGACTTCATTCGGACATATTGGTGTATTTCCAGAGCAAGCCTGCAACTGGGATTTTATCTATACACACCTGAAGCAGATGCCCGGCTTGCACAAGTCAGTACTCAGTCTTTTTGCATACACGGGTGCAGCTTCACTGGCAGCAAGAGCAGCAGGTGCAGATGTCGTTCATCTGGATTCGGTAAAACAAGTCGTTGCCTGGGCCGGTGAAAACATGGAGCAATCCGGATACGACAACATCCGCTGGGTGGTTGAGGATGCACTAACGTTTGTTAAACGGGAAGTGAAAAGAGGAAAACGTTACGACGCTGTCATCATGGACCCGCCTGCTTATGGCAGAGGACCGTCCGGCGAAAAATGGACACTGCAAAACGGTCTTCCCGAAATCATGAAGATAACTGCCAGACTATTGAATCCCGATTATGGTATGTTTGTGCTCAATCTCTATTCCATGGGATTCTCTTCTCTCATCGGACTGAACCTGGCTAATCAGGCTTTTCCCGACAAAATAAAAGAAACAGGTGAATTTTATTTATGCGCTAAAAGCGGGGTAAAATTACCTTTAGGCACTTTCTTAAGATTTTAATATGAAAAAATTCAAGGCAAAAATTTCCGGAACGCTGCTGGAAGTCCTCAAAAATCAGTTTCCTGATAGTTCCGGCCAGAGTCTCCGTAACATGATCAGACACAGCGATGTAAAACGTAACGGCCAGCCGCTCAGACATTCCGGTGAATTCGTCGAAAAGGATGATGAAATCATCATGAATGACCGCCCTCATGTAGAAGAGTGGCATGCAGGTAAAAAGAAAATCAGCATCATGTTCGAAGATGACTGGCTGCTGGTTGCCCATAAACCGGCAGGTATGCTGACCAGCGGAGAGTCCACTTCCAAAACACCTACACTCGTGAAACTGCTTTCGGATATCTTGAGTAAAAAAACCGGTCAGCAACAAAGACTTGGGATTGTTCACCGTATCGACCGCGAAGTGGAAGGTCTCGTGATGTTTGCCAAATCAGAAAAAATTCTCGATGCCCTTAAAGCAAACTGGCAGGCGGTTGAAAAAAATTATCTGGCCATCACCGAAAAAAAACCACCGTCAAACCAGGGAGAAATTAGTTCATGGCTGAAAGACGGACTGAAACAAAAAATGTATTCGTACGACCATGAAATTCCTGATTCGAAATGGGCTGTTACCCACTTCAGCTATGTTCAGCCGGTGGGTAAATATCATCTTATCGAAGTTTCACTGGATACCGGCCGAAAAAACCAGATCAGGGTGCATCTTTCCGAGCTGGGTTGCCCAATTGTAGGAGATTGGAAATATGGTGCCGACAAATCCGTAAAACGTCAGATCAGGCTGATTGCATGGCGGCTGGCATTCCCACATCCGGTTACCGGTGAACGAATTGATATAGAAGCGGCTATTCCGAAACGTTTTTACGCGATTTCGGAAACCGAAGATGAGCAATACAAATAGTAAAAGGATGCCCGTTTGCAAAAATCTCTGATTTTCAATTAACTGAAAAACCTTCGGACAAATTTTCTTTTCACCTCAGATCAGTCCTTTTTCAATCATCCTGACGATCACCTCAATACTTTGGTCCTCGGTCAACGGATCGTAGTGCACTTTCAGGTTCAGACCAAAAATCCGGGCAAAAGACTGATAGAAAAATGCCCTGAAATCACCTCTCAGGTCTTTAACCAGATTGAAGGAGGTTTCTCCGGTCTGCCGGTCAATCAGCTTAATCAGAATTTTACCCTGCGTAAAAGTAAGCTTTTTGAGCTCATCGCCATAATCACGGTACAACTCTTCTTCCAGGTCTTTCATTATCCTTCGTCGCTCACGATCGTCCTTTGCTTCGAGTAGAATGTGTTCATATTCAATCAGCAAATCACCGGCTCTGCGGGCATAAGGATAAGCAATCCGGACATTTCGGACCAGTCGGTTGTAACGACGTTCTTCACCTTTATTCTTAAAGATTTTGTATCCAAAAACTTCAGCTTCGGCAAGTGTGATACAGGGCAGGGTATCAACACCATTAACCGTTACCGGCACAACATAATATTGCTGTTCCTGCCCCGACAGGGCAAAGACAGATAATAAAAGTCCGGTAATGATGAAAACAATCTTTCGCATACTTTTTACAAGGCTACTGATTAACGATTTATCGGAATATTTATTTAAATACAAAGATCATGCTCAGTAAATTTAGTTTGATTATTCACAAATAAAAATATTATCTTTGCAGCTTCAAAATCCAATAGGGGTGCCCTATAAAATCGGGCTGAGATCATACCCATTGAACCTGCTCCGGATAATGCCGACGAAGGGACGAATGGCTCAATTGACCTTGTTTTTTCCTCTATTGATTTTTAATTAAACAGATGTTGAACTTAAAAATCAATTGAACAATGAAAAGATTTGCTTACCTGGCATTGATGCTTGTCATGCCAACAATTGGCTTTTGCCGGTTTACACTAACCGGAAAAGTGGTTGATGGACAAACCAGTGAGCCGCTCACAGGAGCTCATGTTATCCTTCATCCTACCTACTTCACAACGATAACCGACTATCAGGGAGCTTTCAGCTTTAAGCACCTGAAAGAAGGAAAGTACACCATTACTGTTTCATTTTTGGGTTACGAAACTTATTCAAATGAATGGAACATCACCGAAAACACTGAAGTCATGATCAGCATGCAGCAAAAGGCACTGCTGGAAGATGAAATAGTAATTTCGGCTACCCGGGTTCCGGATGCTTCACCCTCAACCTTCACCAATGTTGAAAAGGAAGACCTACACAAAGTAAATCTTGGCCAGGATCTACCCTTCCTGCTCGAGACCACACCCAGCATGGTAGTAAGCTCCGATGCCGGAGCCGGTATAGGCTATACAAGTCTGAAAATCAGAGGAACAGACATCTCCCGCATCAATGTTACCATCAACGGAATTCCGCTCAACGATCCTGAGTCACATGGTGTCTATTGGGTAGATCTGCCTGATCTCTCTTCATCTGTCGAAAGCATTCAGGTACAACGTGGAGTTGGCACTTCATCCAATGGCTCGGCAACTTTTGGCGGCAGTATCAATATTCTCACCCAATCGCTCAGAAGTGAACCTTACGCAACCATCAACAGTTCTGCCGGAAGCTTCAACACCTGGAAAAATACTGTTGAAACAGGCACGGGACTACTTGACGGAAGATTTACCCTTGATGCCAGACTTTCGAAGATCAACAGTGACGGTTACATCGACCGCGCTTTCTCCGATCTGAAATCCTTGTACCTCTCCGGCGGTTACTACAGCAGCAATTCAGTGATCCGACTCAACATTTTCTCCGGAAAAGAAATTACCTATCAGGCCTGGAACGGAATTCCTTTTGACAGCCTGAGTACTAACCGGACATACAATCCTTCCGGCGAATATTACGACACCGAAGGCAATATCAAATACTATGACAACGAAACCGACAACTACCAGCAGGATCACTATCAACTGCTGTTATCCCAAAAAATTAACAGAAATATCAATCTTAATCTTTCATTTTTCCATGTCAGAGGATTTGGTTATTACGAAAATTACAAGCCGAATCAGGATTTTTCGAAATACGGTCTTGAAGATATTGTTGCCGGCAGCGACACTGTAAGTGAGACTGATCTTATCCGACGAAAGTACCTTGATAATTATTTTTATGGCTCTGTCTTTTCGCTGAACTGGCAAATATCCAAAAAGATTAAGAGTGTCATTGGCGGCGGATATGATTACTACGATGGCGACCATTATGGTACCATCATCTGGGCAGAATTTGCCCCCAAAAGCTCGCCCGATTTTAAATGGTACGAGAATAACGGAATTAAGAAGCAAGCCAACCTGTACACAAAAATTTACTTTCAACCCTCACAAGGCATCAACACCTTTGCCGATCTGCAACTTAGAAGTGTCGATTACAAAATTACAGGAACACACGACAATCTGATGGACATTTCCCAGAGCCATGATTTTCTCTTTTTCAACCCAAAAGCCGGTGTGCTTTTTGACCTTAATCAGCGCAATCAGTCTTATGTATCAGTAGCAATGTCGCATCGTGAACCAACCCGCAATGATTTCAGGGATGCCGATGCTGACAACCGGCCGCGCCGTGAGAAACTTTTTAACCTTGAGGCTGGTCACAATTACACCCTGAACAATCTGAAGCTGAATGCCAATTTTTATTACATGTATTATGAAGACCAGCTTGTCCTCACGGGAAAAATTAACAATGTGGGAAATCCAATATTCATTAATGTACCTCAAAGTTACCGCACCGGACTGGAAATCATAATGGGCTGGAAAATTACCCCGCAGTTGACCTGGGAAGCTAACGGCACTTTCAGCAAAAATAAAATCAGGAACTTTACAGAATATGTGGACAACTGGAGTCCGCCTTATGAACAAATCTCAAAAAATCTGGGAGAAACTGACATCTCTTTTTCACCATCAATAACTGCCAACAGCATACTAAGGTATCAGCCGGTGAACAACCTTCAGCTCAGCCTGGTATCCAAATACACGGGGAAACAGTTTATTGATAACACTTCCAGTGACAGCCGTGCACTTGATGCCTATTTTGTAAATGACATCAGGGCAAATTACACGCTCACCGCAAATTTTATCAGGAAGGTAAGTTTTTTTGTGCTGCTCAACAACATTTTTGATGTGGAATACGAAACCAATGCATGGGTTTACCGTTACAGCGAAAACAACAATGAATACAACATGAATGGTTACTTTCCGCAGGCCGGAATCAATTTCCTCGCTGGTATCACCCTTGGTTTTTAAATTAGATTGATGGCACTACACAGGTTTTTGTTCTGCACTTTTGCCTGAAAAAAACCACAGACCGGCAAACATGAGCAGTCCGTTAAAAATAAGAAGCTCAAAACCAAATTTATAGCCGTTCAATAGGGTTGTTGAATGATTACTTATCAGATAGCAGATCAGAGGTGAGAGCACAGCAATTAACGGGACAAAACGGTCAGCTACTGATCGTTTGGTAAAAAGTCCGAAAGCATACAAGCCCAGCAGGGGGCCGTAAGTATAACCTGCGATGGTGAACAGTTCGGAAATCACGGCTTCATTGTTAATGGCTTTAAAAAGCATGATTACCAGAATGAACACAACCGCCATACCCAGGTGTACGAGTTTCCGGATATTTTTGCGCTGGCGTTCGCTGTATTTTCCCTTTTGCCGGATATTCAGAAAATCTACTGTAAACGATGTGGTCAGTGCAGTCATCGCACTATCGGCACTCGAATAGGCTGCAGATATCAAACCGATTATAAAAACTACTCCAGCTATTGGTTTCAGATAATTAAAAGCAATTTCGGGAAAAAGCGTATCGGACGTACCCGGAAGAATCACCCCCCTGTCTTGCGCAAAAATGACCAGCAACACACCAAGACCAAGAAATATCAGGTTGACCGGAATCAGAGCCCAGCTCAGGCTGATTATATTTTTCCGGGCATCTTTCAGGTTGCGACAGCTCAGGTTTTTTTGCATCATATCCTGATCAAGTCCTGTCATGACTATGGCAATGAACGCTCCGGAGAAAAACTGTTTCAGAAAAAAACGCTTGTCCTGCCAGTCAGTAAAAATCATTTGTGAAAATTCGCTTTCCACGATACTCCTGAACATGGTACCTGTAGTCATTCCAAGCTCATTTCGCAAAAGAATTACGGTAAGTACAACCGATGCCAGCATAAACGTCGTTTGCAGAACATCCGTCCAGACAATCGTTTTCATCCCTCCTCTGAAAGTATAAAGATTGATCAGCAGAATAAATCCCACTGCCGAAACCCAGAATGGAATCCCAATTTCATCAAAAACAAATATCTGCAAAATGTTAACCACAAGAAAAATCCTGAATGAAGCTCCAATAATGCGTGACAGCAAAAAGTAAAACGCACCGGTTTTATAGGACCAGAATCCAAAACGATCGCCCAGATAGGAATAAATGGATGTTAATTCCAGCCTGTAATAAAGTGGCAGCAGCACTTTGGCAATAGTGAAATAACCAAGCAGATACCCCAGCACCAGCGCCATATACGAAAATTGTGTATCCATCACCCATCCCGGAATAGAAATAAAAGTTACACCTGACAGCGATGCTCCTATCATTCCGTAAGCTACTACCCACCAAGGTGATTGCCTGTTATTCAGAAAAAAAGAATCATTGTCAGAATTTCGGGATGTGACAAAGCTGATGATGAACAACAAAACCGTATAGGACAAAAAGATAAAAAAAATCAGCTGTGAAGTCATATTCTGGGGAGTAATTTTATGAGTAATTCTTAATTGAACTGCCTGAAGAAAAAGTTGGATTTTCACCAGTCAGAAAATCAGCCAACCCTGCCAGATTTTCAAACCACAGATCGGTGAAATAAGGATATTGTCTTGCAAGATGATTATCGGGAGAAATGAGCACGGTGAGCATACCAAGCTGCCTCCCGAATTTCAGATCACTCAGCGAATCACCTGCCATGAGTGACTGTTTAAATCTGATTTCAGGAAAATCTTTTCGGGCCAGCAGTGCCATTCCGGGATTGGGTTTACGGCAAAAAGGCCTGTCAATCTCAAGCTGCGTGCATGAGTAAACTTTATCTATCCGTCCGCCTGCCTTTTTCACTTCCTCTGTCATCCTGGTGTGAATGTGATTCAGATCACTCATGGTCATTAAACCTTTACCAACACCCTGCTGATTGGTAACCACTATTATTCTGCCAAAAACATTCCCGAACGTTTCCAGGGCCTTCAATGTGCCGGAGATAAACGAAAATTCCTCCCATTGTTTCACGTAATCGCCTTCCAGTCGTTGGTTGATTACGCCATCACGATCGAGGAACAGCGTCCATGCTTTAGAAATAGCTGAAACAGCTGAAGTCATCCTTTGTTTTTGCATAATCTTCAGGAATGCCGATATCAATAAAATACCGGCGGCATAACATCGCGTAAAGCTTGTGAGTAGTATAAATTTTTTCAAAAAAATCTTTTTCCAGCGAAAACTTATTTGGGAGAGCAAAACCAAGAAAAAAATCTTTGTCAATCAGATAAATCCCTCCGTTGATTTTTCCTTTACCAGCTGCTGCCGATTTTTCATGAAAAGCAGTGATTTGTCCGTCCCATGCTGTTTCGATGATACCATAACGGGCGGCTTCTTCAGATTCACGAATGGCAATGGCTATTTGGGCTTTTCGTTGCAGGTAAAAATCATGAAATTTATGAATATCCAGTTCAAAAAAAGTATCGCCGTTGAGCACCAGCACCTGACTGGAATTGATTTCCGGAAGTGCCTGCTTTAGGGCACCTCCTGTTCCGAGCGGCTCTTTTTCGACAGAATAGACCAGTGAAATATTGCCGTAACGATTCCCGTAATGTTGCATGATGGTTTCATGCAGGTAGCCAACAGCCATCACCACCCTGTTGATTCCCGAAAATGCAAGATATGCCAGCAGGTAATCGAGGAACGGTCTGCCATTTACAGGTGCCATGGGTTTGGGTATTCCCTGCAAAACACCCTGCAAACGGGTACCAAACCCTCCAGCAAGTATTACAGCCTCTCGAATCATTTGGGAAACAGGGTTGATTCCACCAATTCACAGATAATATGTCCAATCAGGATGTGTGCTTCCTGAACACGCGGTGTATCAGCCGAAGGCACATTCAGCAGGTAACGGCAATTGTTTTTCATCCGTCCGCCACTTTCACCAGTCAGGCCAATGGTTAACATACCCAGATTATTGGCAGTATCAACCGCCCTGATGATATTTGGCGAGTTACCTGAGGTTGAAATAGCAAAAAGCACATCTCCTTCTGACCCTTTTGCCCTCACCAGTCGTGAATAAACCTCGTCATAGGAATAGTCGTTGGCCACAGCAGTAAGATAGGAAGTATTTACATGAAGTGCCTCGGCATCAAGAGGAGAACGGTCGTAATAGAACCTCCCCGAGAACTCGGCCGCAAGATGCTGGGCATCGGCAGCACTTCCTCCATTGCCACAAAACAATACCTTCCGACCCTGACCAAAAGCATCGATAAGGAGCTTTGCAACAATGGCGATTTTTGCTGTAAATTCTTTATCTTCCAGTATTTTTTGTTTTACAGCAATGGATTCTCTGATTTTTTGTTCAATCATGTTCACCCCTGTTTATTTTCGGCAAAAATAATGATTTTGAGGTTCTATCGTGATAAGACCCCGAAAAAGCTCATCAGTAAGGAGAAACAATTGTTATCAGTGGGTTTACATCCTCTGATTGGCCATTTGGATGGAATTTGGAAACATTCGGCAGTGAAAAGATGAACAATGAATACTAAAAGTCATAACACTTGTTGTTCGCCAAAACAAACAAAGAAACCCTGCCAGATGCAACTTCACCTGGCAGGGCTTTATTTTTGAAATTTTCCTTTAATCTTTGTGTAAATGAAGGTGACAGACTACAGCCAGTTTCATTCAGGATGAAAGGAAAGCCGCTATTAACGCTTGTCCAGACGTTCGTCGGAAACAGTAAGTCTTTTTCTGCCTTTTGCCCTGCGGCTTGCCAGTACTTTACGACCGTTCTTTGTAGCCATACGTGCCCTGAAACCGTGCTTGTTAACCCTTTTACGCCTTGATGGCTGAAATGTTCTCTTGCTCATTGTTCTTTCATATTTTGGGGTGCAAAAGTAGTATGATTTTTTTGATTACAAAAACTATTTTCAGAAAAAAATAAATCCCAACCTGCCAAACGATGAAAAATATTGTCCGTCATTTCTATAATTCTTTGATTATCTGTAAATAACATTTCTGAACAAAAAAGCATTGTTGAATCTCTTAGGATTTTCAGGCTACTCACAAAAATATGCAACCTGACAAAAAAATTTTAGATAAATTTGTCCATTGAACGATAACAATCTTTAATCATAGTTTTTTATGAAAATTTTACCAGTCAGGCAAATCAGAGAAGCTGATGCCTACACGATTACCCATAAACCTCTGGCCTCCTCTGATTTGATGGAAAAGGCCGGAACACAGTGTTTTAACTGGATCAGAAAACGCATATCCACCTCCATCCCGGTAATTGTCTTCTGCGGCCCCGGCAATAATGGAGGCGACGGACTGGTAACAGTCCGACTGCTTGCAAGGCAGGGTTACCAGATAAAAGCATACCTGTTGATGATCTCCAATAAATTTTCCGGTGATTTTCAACTCAATCTTGACAGGTTGCAAAAAACTGACGGAGCAGAAATTATTCATCTCACTGAAAAAGACACACTGCCGGAGATACCAGAAAATGCTCTTGTAATAGATGCTATATTTGGTTCGGGACTGTCCAGGCCCGTTACAGGATTCCCCGCCAGTGTCATCCGGCACATCAATCACCACAGTCAGTTAACCATCGCTATTGATATCCCGTCAGGTTTATATGCCGACGAACACACAGCCAGCCTTGGCGGAGCCATTATTGAAGCTGCACATACACTGAGTTTTCAATTTCCGAAGTTCTCCTTTCTCTTTGCCGAAAATGAAAAATTTGTCGGAAACTGGCACATACTGCCCATTGGATTAATGAAGGAATTTACAGACACGCTTGATATCAAAAATTTCACAGTCGAAAGAAAAGAGGTGACAAATCTCAGGAAACAGAGAAGCCGCTTTGCCCATAAAGGACATTTTGGCCATGCCTTACTTATCGCCGGCAGCTATGGAAAAATGGGAGCCGCCCTGCTGGCAGCCAGGGCTGCACTCCGTGCAGGAGCGGGTTTGGTTACAGCCCATATCCCCAAAAAAGGTTATGAAATTATTCAAACGGCAGTACCAGAGGCAATGGTAAGCATTGACGAACAAACTGATCATTTCAGCCGGACTCCCGAACTTTCACTCTTCAATGCTATTGGCATAGGACCAGGACTTGGAACAGCCAAGGAAACCCAGCAGGCGATGAAACTGCTTATACAAAATACTTCAGTCCCCCTGCTTGTTGATGCAGACGGCATTAATATTCTTTCTGAAAACAAAACCTGGCTTTCATTTCTGCCCGCAAAAAGTATTCTGACACCGCATCCGAAAGAATTTGAACGGCTGTTTGGCAAATGCAGTAACGATTTTGAACGCAATCGCAGGCAGCGCGAATTTTCAGCCATGCACAATATTTATATTATCCTCAAAGGAGCCTATACCTGTATTTCCACACCCGAAGGAAAATGCTTCTTCAACACAACCGGTAATCCGGGAATGGCTACAGGCGGAAGTGGTGATGTACTTACAGGCATTATCCTTGGCCTGCTTGCGCAGCATTATCATCCCCAGGAAGCCTGTATTCTTGGCGTTTACCTGCACGGACTTGCAGGCGATCTGGCAGCAAAAAAACAATCACCTGAAGCATTAATCGCCGGCGACATTATTGAAAACCTGGGCAAAGCCTTCCGAAAAATCATGTAAAGATCAATTTTTAGCCCGTCCGGACTTTCACCGAATTCAGTTTACATCCTATCAATCTTTATTCAACCCAATTCATTCCGGTTGTAGCCATTTCCAAAACGATTGGGCTTTTCTCCGGACAGGTTCATTTACAGGCTGTTGAAAACTCGTTTTGTTTCAATTTGTGCGTGCCAAGGTATTTTGTAGTTGACCCAAACCAATCTCTCATTGAAAACCATTGGCAATTGTGGAAAAATTTAATTCACGGATTTTTCACTGATAAATTCTTCGATTCGTATGAAAGGGGAAGAAGATATTTCCGGGTATGAGACCATCATCACCGAAAAGGAAGAAATCCGGGTTGATGTTTATCCCAACCCTGCTGATGATCGGGTGATTGTCTCTATACCCGACAATGAAGCCGAAGTGCATGATCAGATCAGCCATCCTTAAGGTCAACTGATCGCCCGGGATTCCTTCACGTACAGCGATCTGCTGATTGACCCGGATAACTATAAAACAGAAATTCACATCATCAGACTAAAGATTGAAGAGGAGATGGTACCCAGAAGAATCGTGATGATGCAGATCACTTTAAACCTGTTAGTTTTTGAAAACCTTTCGGATTCCTTGCTGGCGGAGTTCCAAATAAGAACGATAAGTTGAAAAACACGGGAGTTCTATTCTAATGCATAAATTGCCTGACTAATACTCGTAAATTGCTCCTGTCAGATAAGTAAAAGTTAATAAAGAACTTATTAATCGCTTCTTTTAAGAATATACCAAATCACTGCATTATTTATTACAAACAACAACTGCAATATCAGACTGGTGAAAGTTTGCAAAAGGCACTCTGGTTAACTGCATTTGAAATTCATTTCATTTATTGAAACTGGTTTATGATTGATGGTAAAAATCAGCAAAATGAATAAAATAAATTTAATACATTTGTAATTTAATACTGTGTATTAATGGTGTTGATTTTGGCCACAATCGGGATTTTTCTTTCTGTGATTCTTCTGTATCATCATGCAAGGAGATTTACATCAGCAGTTTACCTCAGCCTGTTTTTTCTGGGAGTAAGCCTTTACATGTTTTATCAATATGTCCTTGTAACTTCAAAGTCGGTCGTTGTAGTAAGTTATTCGTTATTGTTGATCCCGATTTTTGGATCAATCATTTATTTGACCGGTCCGTTACTTTACTGGTATGTCAGAAGTGTTTTGAGTGATCGTACGGTTTTTAAAAAAAGTGATTTATGGCATTTGCTTCCGATGGTCATTTTCTTTTTGGCTGCATTGCCGGAGCTGTTCAGTTCCTGGTCAGATAAATTTGAAGCGGCAACAGCTATTGTACATGATGCCAAAGCGATGGAATTTTATAAACCCACGCTTTTATCCAGAATTTTTTCTTATCCTTTTATGTTCATCAGCCGTCCGGTATTGATTTTGGGTTATACTTGCTGGTCAATCATCATTTTCACCCGCTATTTTACCCGACGAAAGGAATTGAGCATACTTCCGGGGCAAGCGTTCATGATCAGATGGTTGTTGGTTTTGCTTGCTTCAATGTTCTTTTTATTGGTCAGTCATACACTTTTAGCCATTGAATTT
>ERZ795053.5495-NODE-5495-length-13039-cov-9.043207_pt1 | contig 13039 bp, 15 predicted proteins | sample MGYA00375137_ERZ795053 | MGnify/ENA primary metagenome ERZ795053 (study PRJEB30182, sample SAMN05720284) | activated sludge metagenome | isolation source: Anaerobic digester | place: Hong Kong | collected 2014-12-17 ... | reverse complement strand
ACGCTGCAGCTGCTGCGCCGGCGCCACGAGCTCGACCCGCTCGCGCTGCCGGTGCCGATCCAGCAGCGCTGGAGCTGAGTCAGGCGTCGCCGGGAGTCGCGTCCGGGGCGGGCGGCGTGGCGGGGCTGAGGGTCGCGACCCAGGTCGCATCGGCGGGCGCCTCGGCAGCGCGCTGGTTCGCCCCCACCACCTCCTCCAGCAATTCCTCGCGCAGGATGGCGTGCTCCGCGGGCGCCACGATGCCGAGCCGGACGCCGCGACGGTCGCACGAGAGCACGACGATGCGGATGTCGCGATCGATCACGATCGCCTCGCCCTCCCGGCGCGTGAGCACGAGCATCGTCAGACCATCCGCAGGACGTCCTGCATCATCTCATCGGCCACCACCACGAGGCGCGCGGCGGCGGAGAACGCCTGCTGCTGCTGGATCAGCTTCACCATCTCCTCGTCGGTCGAGACCCCGTGCACCGACTGGCGCTGCGTCTCGATACCGGCGAGCACCACGTCGGACGCCTCGGCCGCCTGGGTCGCATCGCGGACGATGCTGCCGAGCGAGCCGACCACGCCGGCATAGAACGCGCCCGGCGTGTCGCTGTTGAGGGCGGCGAACGGGGTGTCGCGCAGCGCCGCGAGCTGGAGGACAACGCTGTTGTCGCCCGAGGCGGCGGTCGCGCCGGTCACGATGTTGGTCGGGTCGGCGAGCACCGCCGCCGAGACGGCGATGGTGCCGGCCGTGACACCGGCCGGATCGAAGAGATCGATGCCGGTGGCACCGCCGTTGGTCATCCCGGCGCCGTGGATCCCGTTGATCGTCGTGACCAGCGCCTGGGCGAGGCGATCGAGCTCGGCCCGCACCCCGGGGATGCCGCTGGTGGAGAGCTCGGCCAGCGCCTGGAGCTTCCCGCCGCCGAGGACGGCGAGCCGGGTGGATCCGACCAGCCCAGCGCCGAGGCCACCGCCGGGGAGGGTGCGGGTCTCGAGCTGCTGGGCGAAGGCGCCATCGACCAGCATCGCGTCGCCGGTGAGCACCGCCACCGCGCCATGGTCGCGAGGGAGCACCCGCACCTGCGTGAGCGTCGCGAGTTCGTCGATCTTCGCGTCGCGCAGGTCGGCGAGGTCGGGCGCGGTCTCGAGCGGGCCGCCCCGGGCGACGATCTGCCGGTTGAGGTCGGCGATCTCGCCGCCCAACTGGTTGATCCGCGCGACGGTCCCCTCGAAGTCCTGGCGCAGGGCGACCGATTCCGACGTCAGCCGGGCGTCGGCGTCGCGCAGTCGCGTCGCCAGGAGCTGGGCGGCGGAGCGCACGGCCACCCGCGACGCGCCGTTGGAGGGCGCGTCGGCGAGGTCGCTGAACGCGCTCCAGAGCCCGTCGAGCGCGGCCCCGATCCCCGTGTCGGACGGCTCATTGAGCACGCCGGAGACCCGCTGCAGGGCGCTGCGCAGGGTGTCGGCATGACTGAACGTCCCCTGCTCGCGGCGGAAGGCGGCGTCGAGGAACTGGTCCCGGGCATTGAAGACCGCGATCCCGCGCACCCCGCGCCCGACGGTGCCGTACGGCGTGTTGAGCGGGATCTCGGCGGCGAGTTCGAGCCGCTGCCGGGTGTAGCCGGGCGTGTTCGCGTTGGCGATGTTGTGCCCGGTGACGTCGATCGCGCGCTGGTGGGTCGCGAGCGCGGTCCGGGCGATGCTGAGCAGCGAGGCGAGGGACATCGCTCAGGCCCTCCGGTTCACGAGCTGGCCGGCCGGCGCCGCGGCAACCGCCGGGGCGTAGCTGGCCGCCGGGGCGCTGACGGAGGCGAAGAGCGATTGAAGCCAGGCATCACCGGCGCGCAGGGCGCCCTGCAGCACGTCCTGCGTGAGCGCGAGATCGGCGATGACCGCCTCGGCTTCGACGCGCAGCGCGGCGCGCGCCTCGGCGAGTCCCTCGATGGGCCCGGTGACCCGGTCGAGATGCTCGAGCCGGATGTCGGCTCCGTCGCTCAGCACCCGCATCATCTGCTCGCGGCGGCGCCGGGCGTTGTCGAGCGTGAGGACCGCGCTGGCGACGGCGCGCGACGCGACCTCGATCGCGGCGGCATCGCCGGCGGCCACGCCGCGCCGCTGCCGGTCGAGCGCGGCGCGCAGCTCGCGCAGCAGGCGCCGCTCGCCGCTCACCGACTGCAACACGTCGGCCACGAGGTCACGCGAGGGTGCCTCAGCCAGTTCCTCCATGGGGCGCCTCCAGCGGCCCGGGGTGAACGACGCCGGTCGCCTCCGCGGGTGGCAGGTGGCGGCTCAGCTGTCGATAGAGCGCGGCCGCAAGGCCGCGCTCGTGCTGTGCGACGGCCCGGCGGGCCATCTCGTCGTCGAACATCGACCGGAACACCTTCTCGCCGGTCGATTCGGGGGTGAGCCCCCCAGGCGGTGTCGCCTCGCGCATCGCCTGCAGCATCTGCTGGAAGAACACCGCTTCCAGATCCTGCGCGGCCCGGAACAGCCGGGCCCGCTCACCGGTGAGGCCCCCCGGTCCCGCCGGGGTCCCGATCCCGTCCACGGGACCGGCGCTCATCGGATCACCACCGTCGCCGTGACGGCCCCGGCCGCCCGCAGGCCATCGAAGACCGCCACCACATCCGTCGCCGTCGCGCCGAGGGCACGGAGGCCTGCCGCGACGTCCTGGACCGTCGTGCCCGGCCCGAGGGCGAGCATCCCCGGGATCACGGCCGCCGCGGTGTCGGGCGCGGTCCCGACCCGCACCGTGAGCCCGCTCAGGGAGACCACGGCATCGCTCACCGAGACGTCCCCGCCGGCCACGACGACGCCGTTCCGCGCGTCGATCACGATCCTCGACGCCGAGGGCACGGTGACGCGCACCGTGTCGACCGAGGCGAGGAAGGTCATCAGGTTATCGGTCGCCCCTGCCGGGGGCGTTAGCGCGATCGCGCCGGGATCCTGCGCCACGGCGGTGCCCGGGCCGACGGCGCTGTCGATGGCCGCCGCGATCCGGGCAGCCAGCGTCAGGTCCGGGGTCCGGAGCAGCAGCCGGGGGGCGCCATCGCCGGCGACCGGGGGCAACGCGGCCTCGAGGATCCCGCCGTCGGCGATCCGCCCGGAGGCGGCCCCCCGGCTCCCGTAGCGGGTCCGGGCCTCGCCGGTCGCGACCGGGAGGGCCCCCTGGGCAGTGGCGATCGGCGGCGCATCGGGGCCGCTGAGCAGCGGAGTCATCCAGAGCACGCCGCCCTTGAGGGAGGTCGCGTCGCCGACCGAGGCGACCTGGACCTCGAAGCGCGCCCCGGGTCGCAGGTAGGCCGGGACCTCGGCGGTCACGAGCACCGCCGCCACGTTGCGCAGCCGGAGCCGATCGGCCGGGATCTCGACGTTGAATCGCCGCAGCAGGTTGGTGACCGACCGCACGGTGTGGACCGCGCCGACGTTGCTCCCGAACGAGCGATCGCCGGTGCCGTCGAGACCGACGACGAGCCCGTAGCCGACGAGGCGCACGGGGATCTCGCCCTCGCGGAAGGTGAGGTCGCCCACGCGACTCTGCGCCGCGAGGGGCAGCGCGCTCGCCAGCACCAGGAGCGCCCCGAGAACGCCGCGCCTCACGGCCACAGGAGCCCCACCAGCTTGCCGATGATGCCGCTCTTCGCGCCGATCTTCTTCCCCTTGTAGAAGATCTCGCCGTTCGCGATGCGCGAGGAGAGGATCGTGTTCTGCTGGGTGACGTCCTCGGAGCGGACGAGGCCCGTGATGCGCAGCTCCTGGTTGCGTCCGTCGATGGTCACGAGCTTGGTCCCCTCGATGTTGGCGACCCCGTTCGGATCGACCGCCACCACCCGGACGCTCACCACCGCGATGAGCGACCCCGCGCGACGCGCCTGGCCGGTGTTGTCCGACTGGCGGTTGAGCCCGATGCCGAGGCTGCGGAAGTCCTCCGGTGCGACCGGCGAATCGAGGCTCCCCTTCATCGTCCGGTTGTTGCGGGCGACCTCGCTCGACTGCTCACTCGCGAGGGCGCTCTCGTCCACCACGATGGTGAGGATGTCCCCGAGGCGCAGCGGCCGACGGTCGCTGGTCCACGACTGGCGCACGTCGACCGCGACCACCGCGGGCGGCGGGGCGGCGGTGACGGTGGAATCGCCGACCGGTGCCGCGCCCTGTGCGCCGAGGCGCATCGGCACGAGGGCGACCAGCGGCAGGATGACGACACGGCGGATCATCGGGCCTCCTCCTCGACCTGCGCGACGCCGGGCGCGACGACGCGTCCCACCAGGCGCACCGCACCGATCTGTGCGCGCACGAGTTCCCCGAGGCGACCGGAGCCCTGCGCCGTGGCGACGCGTTCCATCCGGACCGTCCCGCGCTGCCAGACGAAGGTGACCGGCTCCCCGGCGGTGACCAGCTGTGGCGGACGGATCATCGGCTCGACCAGGCGTTCACCGGCCGCGAGGCCGCGCCGCACCTCCCAGCCGACCGGCTCGAGGCCGGCACCGGTCGTCGCCGACGGGGCGCCCCACGCGACCCGTTCCTCCCACGCGATGTCCTCGGCCGCGAGCGTCGCGCCGGCCCGGAGCGCCCGCGCCGCGACCGGCTGCACCCGCACCGCCCCGGCGCGCACCGTCATCGCGACGGCGCGGCCATCGGCGGGGCTGATCGTGACGACGAACCAGCCATCGCGACCCGTCCCGCTGAGGCGGAGCGGGGCGGTCGGGGCGTCGTCGGGCAACGGGGGCAGGCGGCCCCAGTCGAGCACGAGCTCGCCGGGGTCGGCCTGCCAGGTGTCGGCGACCAGCGCGCGCACCCGGTCGACCACCGCCTCGGGCGGGACCGTGTCCGTCGGCGCGCCCCCGACCGGGAGCAGCAGCGCCAGCGTCGCCAGGCTAGCGGATGAGATCATTGATCGACTGCATCATGTCCTCGGCCGCGCGGATCGCCCGGGCGTTGATCTCGTAGGCGCGCTGCGCCGCGATCATGTCGGTCATCTCCTGCACGATCTCGACGTTGCTCGTCTCGAGCGTCCCCTGCAGCACCCGCCCGAACCCGTCCTCCTGCGGGAAGCCGGTCGCGGCGAAGCCGGAGGCGACCGTCTCGCCGAACAGGTTGCCGCCGAGTGCCAGCAAGCCGGTCGGATTCGGGAACCGGGCCAGCTCGAGGCGACCGACCTCGATCATCGAGCCGTCCATCCCGTTGGTGACCGAGACCGCCCCGGTCTCGGAGATCGTCACGGCCGTCGCATCGGGCGGGATGACGATGTCGGGCACCAGCGCGTTGCCGCCGGAGGTGACCAGCTGGCCGCTGTCGGAGAGGGAGAAGGACCCGTCGCGGGTGTAGGCGAGCGTGCCATCGGGCATCTCGACCTGGAAGAAGCCCTCGCCCTCGATGGCGATGTCGAGCGGCCGACCGGTGACCTCGGGACCACCCTGCCCGTGTATGCGGGTGATGGACGCGAGCCGGACCCCGTGCCCGATCTGCATCGGGCCGACGATCCCCTGCGCCGCGGTCGTGCGCGGTCCCTGCACGGTCTCGTAGAGGAGGTCCTCGAAGTTCGCGCGACTCCGCTTGAACCCGGTGGTGTTCACGTTCGCGAGGTTGTTGGCGATCACGTCGACCCGCTTCTGCTGGGCGATCATGCCGCTCGCGGAGGTGCGCATGCCGTCAGTCATCGTCTCGCTCCACTGCCAGGGAAGTCCCGCACGGGCTACACGCGCCCGACGTCATCGGTGATCACGCTCATCACGCCATCGAGGGTCCGCAGTGCATCGACGCCGGCGGCGTAGGCGCGCTGGATCCGGATGAGATCGACCGTGCCGGTCAGCGCGTCGACGTTGGCGTCCTCGATCGCGCCCTGCCGGATCCGCGGCTGCTCGACCGCGAGCAGGGGATCCTCGGCCCGGAACCGCCCGTGCCCCTCCTTCACGAGGCGCGACGGATCGGCCACGGTCTCGACCCGGAGCTGCCCCGCGCGCGCGTCGTCGACGATCACGGTGCCGTCCTGCTCGACCACGACCGTCTCGCCGCTGATGTGGATCGGTCCCTCGCGGCCGAGGAGCTGGTTGCCGTCACGATCCACGAGGAAGCCCGCCTGATCGACCTCGAAGCCACCGCCCCGCGTGAGGCGCTCGCCGTCCGGGGTGTTCACGACCAGGAATCCCTCGGATTCCAGGGCGAGGTCCCACGGGCGGGCCGTGTCGCGCACGGTGCCCTGCCGGAGGTCGAGACTCATCAGCGCCTCCGGCCAGACCTGGTCGAAGCTCTGGGCCGTCATCCGGTCGGCCTTGAACCCCTCCGAGGAGGCGTTGGCCAGGTTGTTGGCGACGACCTCCTGCTGCCGGGAGTAGAACGCCAGGCTGCGCGCCGTCGTCAGGATGCTGGGAACCGTCATCGAACCTCCCCTCGGGACTGCTCCGGAAAGGGGGCAAGCGCCGTGCCGCCCGTCGCCATCATGCAAGGTGTTGCGGCAGAACGACTTGCGTTGGACACCCGCGTGGCGGAACGGGGGTCGGATTGACCGGTCGGCAAATGCTGCCGGTCAGCGGGCATCGAGCACCGTCCGCACCGCGTCCTGGGAGAGGCGCGTCGAGCGCGCGATCTCCCCGATGGAGCGCCCATCCCGGGCAAGGGTCAGCACCCGGTGACGGCGCCCATCGGCTCCGCCGGGCACCATCGCCGACGCGAGCACGTGTCCGAACGCCGGTGGCTCGTCCGGCCTCCCGACCTCGGGTACCGCGCCAGCGGTGCGGCGACGCCGCCGGAGGAGCGTCAGGGTGAGGGCCACGAGGACCACCCCCGCGGCGCCGATTGCCACCGGGAGCGGCGCCCGACGCACCGCGCCGACGCCGCCCGCCAGCAGCGGCGCGGCCCGTTCGGCGACGGTGCGCGCCGCCGCCGCCGCGCCTTCCCCGGCGAAGCGGAGCTCGGTGCGCACGGCGGCGAGATCGACCTGGTCGCGGCGGGCGTAGAGCGAGGCGCCGGCCAGCACGCCGACGACGAGCAGGAGCGGTCCCCACACGCCGCGCCTCATGCGTCCGCCAGCCGGGCGCGCAGCGTCTTCACCGCCGCCGAGCGAATCTGGGAAATGCGGGACTCGGTCACGTGCAGCACCTCGGCGATCTGTCGTTGGGAAAGGCCCTCGTAGTAGCTCAGGGCGAGGACGGTGCGCTGCTGCTCGGGGAGCTCGCGGATCGCCTCGCGCAACAGCACCTGCCGTTCGTCGGCCTCGACGTCCTCGTCCGGCAACGGCGTGACGGTGTCGGGCAGGCGCTCGGCGAGCGAGCCGCCCTCGCCCTCGAGCGCGGCGATGCCGGCGTCGAGCGGGACGGTGACGCCGGCCTCCGCATCGCTGCGCCATTGCCAGTAGGTGTCGCGATCGATCTCGAGGGAGGCGGCAACCTCATCGGGGGTGGGCGGACGGTCGAGCACGCCGTGCAGCGTCCGCGTGGCGCGGTCGATCCGGCGCGCCCGCTCGCGCACCGACCGCGGGCGCCAGTCGGCGGCGCGCAACTCGTCGAGGATCGCGCCATGCACGCGCTGGGTCGCGTAGGTGACGAAGCTGACGCCGCGATCGGGATCGAACCCGCCGATCGCCTGCACCAGGCCGAGCGAGCCGGCGCCGACGAGGTCGTCGTAGGGCACGGCGTCGCCGACCCGATTGGCGATCTTGCGGGCGGTGAAGTGCACCAGCCCCAGCAGTTGCGTCAGGATCTCGGCCCGGGCCTCCGGGTCGCCGTTGGCGCGGAAGCGCTGCCAGAGCACCTCGGGGGTGGTCGCGGTCACCCGGTCGCCTCCGGGGAGAGGAGGGTCCGCTCGACGATGGCGCGCAGCGCCGCCTGCGCCGGGCCGCTCACGGCCGGGTCGACGAGGCCCTCGGGCGAGCCGAGGGCGGCGCGCATCGTGGTGTCCTCGGGGATCGCGCCGAGGTAGCGGAGGGTGCGCCCGAGGAACCGGCTGCAGGCCTCCTGCATCCGGGTCGCCGCGAGCGTGCCCTCCGCGGCATCGACCGTCCGGTTCACCAGCAGGTCGATCGGGAGCAGGGGGAGCCGGCCGTGGACCAGCTTGACGAGGGCATATGCACTCGTGAGCGCGGTCGGCTCGGGCGTGGTGACGAGCACCATCCGCGCCGCCTGCATCGCCGCGACGCGGAGCGCGCTGTCGAGCCCGGCGGCGGCGTCGACCACGACGGCATCGTACGCGGGGAAGAGCCGCGCGACCCGGCGATGGAATCGCGCCCGGTCGTGGGGCCCGAGGCGCTGGACCGATTCCGCCCCGCTCGGTGCCGGCATCAACCAGAGGTTGTGCGCCACGGGAATGATCACGGATTCGGCGTCGACCTCCGGCTCGAGGAGGTCCTCGGGCTGCACGGCGGGACGCACGCCGAGGAGCACGTGCAGCGTGCCGAGGTTGAAGTCGGCATCCACGAGCAGCACCCGACGTCCCGCCGCCGCGAGCGACGAGGCGAGCGTCACCGCCACCAGCGACTTCCCCACCCCGCCCTTCCCGCTGCCGATCACCAGCGCACTCGCCTCCGTGAGCGGTTCCGGGAAGGCCACGCCGGCGGGCCGGGCGGCGCGCAGCGCCCGCGCCTGGTCCGTCATGCGAAGACCTCCTCGGCCCGGCGGCGTGCGACGGCGCGCTCGCGTGCCGCGCTCATCCGCCCGCTCGCGGCGCGCAGGTCGGCCGGGACCTCCTGGCCGTCGGTGTACCAGCGCATCTCGAAGCGCTCGCGGGCGACGACGTCGAAGACGCGCGAATCGATCGGGCACTCGTCGAGCTTGGTGCAGAGGGCGTGGGTGACGCCGAAGTGCGCGAACTGCTGCATCGTGCGCCGCATCACGTGGGGCATGATGCTCGCCGGGAGCGCCAGGTGCACCTCATCCGGCTCGAGGTGCTCGAGCCAGGTCCGCACGGTCGCGAGGTCCTCCGACTGCCGCGGGCCGCGTCCCGGCGTGTCGACCAGGATCACGTCACACTCGACCAGCCGCGCGAGCGCCCGGTCGATGTCGCCGAGCTCGTAGACGATCTCGCACGGCAGGCCGGCGAGCTCCGCGTAGGTCTCGAGCTGCTCGACCGCGCCGATCCGGTAGGTATCGAGCCCGATGAACCCGACGCGCTGCCGTCCGTAGGCCTGCGGATTGGTGGCGAGCTTGGCGAGGGTCGTGGTCTTGCCGGCCCCGGTGGGCCCGACCAGCGCGATCACCGGGGGCCGGATCGGGTGGCGCGTCGACGCCGGTCGCGGCGACGCGGGCCGCGGGCGGGGGGCCTCGGTCGCGGCGGGATCGGGGCGACGCAGCACGGCCCCGAACGCGAGCGGATCCGGCGCCTCCAGGGCGGTGCGCACCAGCGGGGCATCGTGCACCGGCGCCTGGAACGGATGCACGGTGACGGGCACCTCGCTCGCGAGGACCTCCACCCGGCCATCCTCGCAGGTGACATCGACCACGCAGGCCTGGTCGCCGAGCGTCCGGCGCACCTCGCTGAGCACGGTCGGCAGGCGGGTGCCGCTGAAGACTCTAAGCACGACTGATCTCCCAGATGGCGGTTCCCTCGACGGGGGTGGCCGGGGGCAGTTCCCCGAGCGAGATGATCGGCAGGTCCGGCAGGATCGGTTCGACGAGGCGGCGGATCCCGACCCGGAGGGCGGGTGGCGTGATCAGCGGCCGGACGCGCCCATCCCGGCGCGTCCGCGCCACCAGGTCGGCGAGCGAGCGGAGCAGCGCCGTGAGCTGGTCCGGCTCCAGGGCGCGCACCGGGTCCCCCGTCTTGGTCGAGGGCGAGAAGAGCTGCATCAGCGCGGCCTCGAGCCGGGGGCCCACCGTGAGCCCACGCACCGTCCCGTCCTGATCGGCGTACTGCTGGGCGACGACGCTGGAGAGCGCCCGCCGGACATGTTCCGTCAGCACCTCGGGATCGCGGGTCGACTCGGCGGTGTCGCTCAGCGCCTCGAGGATGGTGACGAGGTCGCGCACCGGCAGCCCCTCGCGCAGCAGTCGCTGCAGCACCCGATGCAGGGTGCCGAGGGCGAGGCGGTTCGGCACCAGGTCCTCGACCAGAGCCGGATGCGTCTCGCGCAGGCCGTCCACCAGCTCGCGCACGTCCTGGCGGCTGAGCAGGTCGCCGGCGTGGCTCCGGATCGTCTCCATCAGGTGGGTCGCAAGCACCGTCGCGGCCTCGACCACGTTGTAGCCGTTCGCCTCCGCCTCCTCGCGACGATCGGGGGTGATCCAGACCGCGGGCATCCCGAACGACGGATCGGTGGTGCGGATCCCCTCGATCGGCAGCGCGTCCCCGGAGGCGTTGAGGGCGAGCAGGTAGCGCGGCATCACCTCGCCCCCGGCCACCTTCATCCCCCGGATCCGGATCGCGTACTCGGTCGGGGCGAGCTGGATGTTGTCGCGAATCCGTGCCGGCGGCACGACCACCCCGAGCTCGAGCGCCGCCTGGCGCCGCATCATCCCGACCCGGCGCAGCAGGTCGCCCTCGGCGGATTCGTCGACGAGCGGCACGAGTGCGTAGCCGAGCTCGATCTCGAGCGGTTCGACCGCGAGCAGTTCCCCGATCGCGGGGGGGCTCGGGGCGGCCTCGGCGGTGGCCGTCGGCGCGCCCTCCGTGCCGGCCGCGCGCGCCTGCTGGCGACGCCAGGCGATCGCCGCGGCCCCGCCGCCGAGGAGCAGGAACGGCACCGCCGGGAGGCCAGGCAGGAGCGCGAAGCCCCCGATCACCGCGGCCGCCAGCCACATCGCCCGGGGCCGCCCGGTGAGCTGCTGCGCGAGCATCATCCCGACGCCGGAGGACGACGCGCCGTAGGTCACGATGATGCCGGCGGCGGTGCTGACGATCAGCGCGGGGATCTGCGAGATGAGCCCGTCGCCCACGGTGAGCTGACTGTAGGTCGCGGCGCTGTCGGCGGCGGAGAGCCCCTGCTGCAGCATCCCGATGATGAAGCCGCCGACCAGGTTGATCCCGGTGATGATCAGCCCGGCGACCGCGTCGCCGCGCACGAACTTCGCCGCACCGTCCATCGCCCCGTAGAAGTCGGCGTAGCGGGCGATCTCGGTGCGGCGGCGGCGCGCCTCGGTCTCGTCGATGAGGCCGGCGCCGAGGTCGGCGTCGATCGCCATCTGCTTGCCGGGCATCGCATCGAGGGTGAACCGGGCGGCGACCTCCGCGATGCGCCCCGCGCCCTTGGTGATCACCATGAAGTTGATCACCACCAGGATCAGGAAGATCACCAGCCCGACGACGACCTGGCCCCCGATGAGGAAGTTGCCGAACGCCTGGATCATCTCGCCCGCATAGCCCTGCCCGAGGATCAGGCGCGTCGTGCTGACGTTGAGGCCGAGGCGCAGCAGGGTCAGCAGCAGCAGGAGGGACGGGAACGCGCTGAACTCGATCGGGTCGCGCGTGCCGAGGGTGACGATCAGGACCACTACCGAGAGCGAGAGGGAGAGCGCCAGCAGCCCGTCGAGCATGAACGGCGGCAGCGGCACGATCAGCAGCGCCACCACCACCACCACGCCGACCGCGAGCCACGTCTCGGCGCTGCCGGTGAAGAAGGCGCGGACGCCGCCGCCGGTGCTCCCCCGACCGGAGCCGCCCCCGCGCGAGCTGCCGGTCGGCGGGGCGTTGCGCGGCGACGCCTGCGCCGGCGCCATCGGGGTCGCGGGAATCGCGCCGACCGAGCTCATGCGCGCGCCTCACCGCCGAGGCCGACCGGCAGCCGCCCGCGCTGGCGGTAGACGAAGGCGAGGATCTCCGCCACCGCCGCGTACAGGGCCGGCGGGATCGGGCGCCCGACCGTCGCGCTGGCGAGCAGGGCACGCGCCACGGGCACGTTGCGGACGACCGGGATGCGGGACTCCGCCGCGAGCGCCCGGATCCGCTCGGCCAGCTTGCGCTGGCCCATCGCCAGCACGATCGGTGCGCTCGCCTCGGCCACGTCGTACTTGATCGCCACCGCGACGTGGGTCGGGTTGACGATCACGACGTCGGCCTCGCGCACCCGCTGCAGCATCCGGCGCCGGGTGAGCGCCTGCGCGAGCGAGCGCATCCGGCTCTTGAGCAGCGGATCGCCCTCCGACTCGCGGTGCTCCTGCACGACCTCCTGGCGGGTCATCATCATCTGCTGCTGGTGCCGCCAGGCGACGAAGCTGTAGTCGACGATCGCGAGCGCGAGGAAGGTCAGCCCGGCGAGCAGCGCGATGCGCAGCGAGGTCGTCCGCGTCACCTCCAGCACCGGTCCGGCGTCCGCGCCGACCAGCCCGGCGATCGTGGGCCACATCGCGCGCAGCGCCCCCCAGGTGATCAACCCCAGCACGACCAGCTTGAGCAGCGCCTTCACGAGGGTGAACCACCCCTCGACCCCGAGCAACCGCTTCAGCCCCTTGAGCGGGCTGAGGCGCGACAGGTCGGGCGTGATCGGCTTCGCCGAGAGGACGCCGCGCGCCTGCACCCCGCCGACGACGACGATCGGCACGACGAGCAGCAGCAGGATCGGGAGGATCGCGAGCAGGCCGCCCTGGATCACCAGGCGCAGCAGGGCGGTCGCGTCGGCCTCGACGAACGGGGCCGCCGGGAGCCAGTCGGCGAGGCCGCGCATCAGTCCCGTCGCCTGCCGGCCGAGTCCGCCGGAGAAGGCCACCAGCGCGCCCGAGCCGGCCAGCAGCACGACCGCGACGAGCAGCTCCTGGCTGCGCGGCACCTGCCCATCGGTGCGGGCCCGCTCAAGCCGACGCGTGGTCGGCTGTTCGGTGCGTTCCTGGGCGGTGTCCTCGGCCACGCCTCAGCGCCCTCCCACCGGTTGCAGCGCGACCAGCAGCCCCGCAAGGGCATCGTCGAGCCCGGAGACCCAGCGGGTCACCTCGCCCCCGACGAGCGCGAGCGTCGCGCCGAGGCCGATCAGGCCGACCCCGACGGTGATCGGGACGGCGACCATCATCGTGTTGAGCTGCGGCACGGCGCGGTTGAGCACCGCGAGGGCGAGGTTGGTCACCAGGAGCGCCACCATCACCGGCGCCGCGACGCGCACCGCCACCGAGAACACCGTCCCGCCGAGGGCCAGCAACGA
>ERZ795053.5493-NODE-5493-length-13041-cov-20.250501_pt1 | contig 13041 bp, 10 predicted proteins | sample MGYA00375137_ERZ795053 | MGnify/ENA primary metagenome ERZ795053 (study PRJEB30182, sample SAMN05720284) | activated sludge metagenome | isolation source: Anaerobic digester | place: Hong Kong | collected 2014-12-17 ... | reverse complement strand
TCGCGCAGCTGGAACCACGTGGACTTCGGGCTGACCTACGGCGCGGGGCGGCGGCGCGCCTGGTCGGCGGAGCTGCTGGCCTGGGTGCCGTTCAACGTGGAGTCCGACAATCCCGACCTGGCCGCCCACGCGGGCCACGGCCGTCTCAGCCTGATCTGGACGCCGCGGCGCGGACCGGCCTCGCGGAGCCGCACCGAGGGTCGGCTGAGTCTGATCGCGTCGCCGGATGCGTCGGGGTTCGTGACGCGGGTGGAGGCATCGCTGAGCCACACGCCGGGCTGGCTGGGCCGGGCCCCGTTCGCGGGTCCGCAGCCGCCGTACGCGTTCTTCGTGCAGTGGGTGAAGGGGACGGGGGAGTCGCTGATCGATTACCGGCGGCGGCAGGACACCGTGCGGCTGGGGCTCAGGCTCTGGTGATGTCCGCGCGTCGCTGCTCCCACAGCCACAGTCCGGCCGTGATCAGTCCCAGCAGCGCGAGCGACGCTGCCAGCGATGCCGCCTGCGGCGGCAGCCACCCGTCCCAGAGCCACGCCTTCAGCCAGTGGTGCAGCGATGTCTCGCCACCGTCGGCCGTGGTCCAGCGCAGCACGCGGATGGCGGTGTCGGAGATCAGGTGCGCGGCCACGAAGGCCGTGAGCGCGCGGCGGCCCAGCAGCGTGAGCAGGGAGGGGGCGCGACCGCCGGCCACCCCGTCGAACCCCGCCCGGCAGGCCGCCAGCAGCAGCAGGGAGGCGCCCGCGGTGAGCAGCGCGTAGGAGGGCGTCCAGATCTCCTTGGCCGGCGGCTGCCACGCCGTCCAGCCGATTCCCCCCAGGACCAGCCCCGCGCCCACCGCCGCCATGCGCACGGCGCCTGCCAGCGGCGGACCGCCCCGCCGCAGCTTCCGTCCCACCCACACGCCCAGCAGGCCGTGGGCCAGCGCCGGCAGGGTGGAGAGCAGGCCCTCCGGATCCCCGGGGCCGCGCCAGGCGTGGGCGCCCAGCAGGCGGTCGTCCAGCCACGTCGGCAGGCTCGCGTCCGGCGTCAGCACGGGCCCGCCCGCGCCGGGCACGGGCGCCCAGGCCAGCAGCGCGCCGTAGCCCGCGATCAGCGCGGCGGCCGTCGCCGTGAGCCCGTGCGGCCCCAGGCGCGGATACGCCAGGGCGCACCCCGCGAACACCACGGCGATGCGCTGCAGAACGCCGGGCAGGCGCACGGTTCCCGCATCGAATTCCGGATACAGGTTCAGCAGCACGCCCAGCAGGACCAGGCCGCCGGCGCGGCGCAGGGCGGCGCGGGTCACGTCGGCCCGGGACGCGCCCGCATCCAGCCGCCGGCCCAGCGCCAGCGCCGTGGACACGCCCACCAGGAACAGGAACGTGGGGAAGATCAGGTCCGCCGGCCGCGGCCAGCCGCCCCAGGGCGCGTGGCGCAGCCAGGGATGCATGGCGCTCCAGGAGCCGGGATTGTTGACCACGATCATGGCGGCCATGGTCAGGCCGCGCAGGGCGTCCACGGACGCGAGGCGGGTGGTGGGAGGCGGTGCGGTCATGCCGCGCAGCCTAAGGGGGCGCGCGGTCCGGGAGCAAGCGCGTTAGGCGGTCAGCGCGTTGAGGTACCACCGCAGCCCCAGGGACACCAGCACCCCCAGCGCCGCGCCCACCAGCACCTCGCGGGGCGTGTGGCCCAGCAGCTCCTTGAGCTTGCGCCGGTTCAGGTTGTGGTCGGGCTCCAGCAGCTCGCGGATGATCTGGTTGAGCGCCATGGCCTGGAGGCTGGCCGAGCGGCGCAGGCCGGCGGCGTCGAACATGGTGATGAAGGCGAAGCACGCCGCCACCGCGAACGCGGGCGACTCCCAGCCCGCCACCAGGCCGATGGAGGTGGACAACGCGGTCACGGTGGAGCTGTGGCTGGACGGCATGCCGCCGGTGCTGAACAGCACGGAGAGGTTGGATTCGCCGCGCCGGCGCCAGTCCACCAGGTACTTCCAGAACTGGGCCAGGAAGTTGGCCACGAGCATGGCGATGATGGCTTCGTAGCCTGTGTTGCGCAGGGAAGCGGCGTGCATGGGGCTCCTCGGGGCTGGACGGTGTCGCGCGTCCCGCCATGCTAGCCCAGGAGGGAGAGCCTCGCCACGTGCGATCCGGCCGGATCCGTGGCATACTGCGCCGGCCGTCCCTCCTTCCGCCAACCCCGGAGCCGCCCGTGATCCTGGACAGCGTGCTGCCCGTCTTCCTTCTCATCGCCCTGGGGGCCTTGCTGCGCCGGCGCGGGCTCACGGACCACGCCTTCCTGGCCGCTGGCGACCGCCTGATCTACTTCGTGTTCTTCCCGCTGCTGCTGTTCTGGAAGATCGGCGGCGCGCCGGCGCCGGAGGCGGCGCCGTGGCGGCTGTGGGCGGCGGGCGCGGGGGCCATCGTGGGCATGTGGCTGCTCACGCTGCTGCTGATCGCGCTTCTGCGCATCCCCCCGGCGCGCGCGGGCTCCTTCTCCCAGGCCGCCTACCGCTTCAACACCTACGTGGCGCTGGCCGTGGTCTTCAACGCCCAGGGCGACGCCGGCGCGGCCCGTCTGGGCGAGCTGCTGGCCGTGGCGATCCCCCTGTGCAACGTGCTGGCGGTGATGACGCTCATCTGGTTCTCGCGCCGCCCGGCGGACCACGGCGCACGCACGCGGCTCACCCTGCTGGCCCTGGTGCGCAACCCGCTGATCCTGGGCTGCGCCGCGGGCATGCTCTGGTCCCGGCTGCTGCCGCCCTGGCCCACGGCCGTGGACAACACCCTGCGCCTGGCCTCGTCGCTTACGCTGCCGTTGGCGCTGCTGTCCATCGGCGGCTCGTTGACCTTCGCGGGGCTGCGCGGGCGGCTGGGCACGGCGGCGCTGGCCACGCTGCTCAAGGTGGCGGTGCTGCCGCTGCTGGGCTGGTGGGCGCTGCGCCTGGCCGGCGTGACGGGGCCCGACGCGCTCACGGCCATGCTCTTCTTCGCCATGCCCGCCAGCACGGCCATGTACGTGCTCGCGCGTCAGCTGGACGGCGACGGGGACCTGAGTTCGGCCATCATCGTGCTGAGCACGCTGGCGTCGTTCGTGTCGCTGTCGCTGGTGCTGGTGCTGGGAGGGTGACCGGTCTCAGTCCGACGCCACCGCCCGCAGCCGCACCAGCTCCACCGTGTCGGTCAGCCCGTCGATGGCCTCCATGCATTCCAGGAAGTGCGGCGTGCGCGTGTGGGCGTCCAGGTGGGCGTCGCTCTCCCAGCGCTCGTAGAACACGATGCGCGTCGGGTCGTCGGCGCCTCGGTGCATCACGTACTCCAGGCAGCCGGGTTCGCGGCGGGTGGGCGCCACCAGGCGGGCCATGGCGGCGGCCACGGCGTCGGCGTGGGCGGGCTTGGCCACGGTGGTGGCGATGAGCGTGAGTTCGGGCATGGGGATCGACTCCGGCTGCGGGATCGGGTTAGGATGGCCTTCCCGTCACCATGGCATCAACGGAGGCCCGTCGACAATGGACAAGATCAAGGTCGTGCCCGCCGAGCGTCATCCCCTCTGCCCCCACTGCGGTCAGACGCTGGACTCCGTGGAGTACCACAAGGTCAAGGTGGAGGGCCTCTCCATGATGGGCTACACGGTGTTCCACAGCTGTCCGCACTGCCGCAAGGTGCTGGCGGCCACGGCTTCGCAGTCCTGAGCCTTGCGGCTCAGAGCGAACGGATCAGGCCGAAGAGGAAGCCGACGCCGGAGGCCCCGGCGCCCGGCGTCCCCAGCCCCACCTGGCTGATGAGCTCCATGCCCGTCACCAGCTCCGCGTTGAAGCCCGCCACCAGCGAGCCCTGCTCCCAGCAGCCCGCGGCGTCGCAGCGGTTCCAGTCGTACTCCAGCAGGAGCTGGCGGCCGGCGCCCAGGGTGCGGTAGAAGCCCAGGGTCACGTCCATCTCGCGGATGCGGCGGGGGCCCAGGTCGGTGGTCTCGCCGCTGAGGGCCAGGCCCGTGCGGGCGTACAGGCCCCAACGCGCCAGGTCCGGCGCCGCGTCCCAGTTCAGCTCCAGCGACGGATGCACGCTCGCGGCGCTGGCGCCGTCGTGCAGGGTCCGCAGGTCCAGCATGAGGTCCAGGTCCACGTGGTCGCCGTCGCGCACCGTGCCGAAGAGGCCGATGCCGAGCTCGCGCACGCCCTCGGTGAAGTAGGGGTTGGACGACTGCACCGTGCTGATGTAGGCGGAGAGCCTGGGCGTCAATCCCACCCCCAGCACCATCTCGCCGGCCACGGCCTGCTCCGCGGAGTCGCGGCCGAGGCCGTCGTGCGCCAGGTAGAGCTCCATGTCGCTCATGCCCGGTTCGAAGGTCTCGACGGTGTCGGCCGCCCGGGCGGAAGGCCCCGCGAGCAGCAGCAGGCAGAAGACGGCGAAGATGGGCTGAGAGCGGTTGGTCTGGGCGGACATGACGCACCTCATCGTTGGGGCCGAGGATTCTGCGGAGCGCCGCAGGCGCATCCCGAACAGGAGCCGCAGGCGGACGATGTCCTTGCCGACCGGGCGCGGCTCCAGGCCCGGCGCAGCAGGAAGATCACGGCGCCGGCCACGATGACGCCGACGAGGATGGTGTCCAGCACGTGGGCGCTCACGACAGCCACCCCCCGGCGGCGTAGGCCAGCCAGGCCAGCAGATAGGCCAGGACGGTCAGGCCGCCGAACTGCAGGAGGGCCCAGGTCCAGCCGCCGGTCTCGCGCCGCGTGACGGCCACGGTGGCCATGCAGGGCGTGCCCACCAGCAGGAATAGGATCATCGACACCCCCACTCGAGAACTGTAGTGGTTACCGAGGCGGGCCCCCAGCTCGCCCGGATCGCCGTCCTCGCCCAGGGCATACACGATGCTCATCTGGGACACGAAGACCTCCTTGGCAGCGAAGGCCCCCAGCGATGCCGTGACCAGCCGCCAGTCGAAGCCCAGCGGACGGAATGCCGGTTCCAGCCAGCGGCCCAGGCGGCCCACCACGGACGCCTCCAGATCCTCGGCGGCGCGAATCCCCGCGGCCTGCTCCGCCGTGTAGGCGGCGCCCGCGGCGAGCTCCGCGTCCACCTCGTAGGCGTCGGGACGGGGGAACGTGGTCAGCACCCACAGCACCACGCTGATGGCCAGGATCACCGTGCCCGCCTTGCGCAGGTACTGCCGCGAGCGGTCCCACATGCGCATGACCAGCGACCGCAGCGTGGGCATCCGGTACGGCGGCAGCTCCAGCATGAACGGCGTGGGCTCGCCCTTGAGCAGCGTGCCGCGCAGCAGCAGCGACAGCCCCATGGCCAGCACGATGCCCGCCAGGTACACGCCCCACAGCGCCGGCGTGCGCCACGCGGGCGGGAACAGCGCCGGGATGATGAGCAGCCAGATGGGCAGGCGAGCGCCGCAGCTCATGAGCGGCAGCACCAGGATGGTGGCCAGCCGGTCGCGCTCGTTCTCGATGGTGCGCGTGGCCATGATGCCGGGGATGGAGCAGCCGAAGCCCGTGACCAACGGCAGGAAGCTCTTGCCGTGCAGCCCCACGCGGCTCAGCACGCGGTCCATGATGTACGCTGCGCGGGCCATGTAGCCCGTGTCCTCCAGGATCGACAGCCCCAGGAACAGCAGCACGATGTTGGGCAGGAACACCAGCACTCCGCCCACGCCCGCGATGATGCCGTCCACCAGCAGCGAGAGCAGCGGCGACTCCGGCGAGCCCGGCCACAGGGCCGTCACCCCGTCGCCCAGCCGCGCCACGCCGGCCTCGATCCAGCCCATGGGCGCCTCGCCCAGCGTGAACGTGAGCCAGAACACGGCGTACATCACGGCCAGGAAGATGGGCATGCCCCACACCTTGTGGGCCACCACGCGGTCGATGCGCTGGGACAGCCGCCGGTGGTCCTCGCGCGGCGCGGCCAGCACCGTGCGCTCCATCAGCAGATCGGCGGCGCGGCCGAAGGCCTGCAGGCGGCGCGTGCTGGCGTCCACGTCGTCGCGCACGGGCTCCACGGCGGGCAGGCCGGCGATGAGCTCGCGGATCTCCGGCGCGGGGGGCAGCGCGCGCCGGGTGGGCGCCGCCGCCACCGCGGCCTTCAGCTCCGCCACGCCCTCGCCGCGGTGCGCCGCCGTCTCCACCACGGGCACGCCCAGCAGGCGCGCCAGCTCCACCTTGTCCACCTGCTGCCCGGCGCGGCGCGCCTCGTCGGCCATGTTCAGGCAGAACACCACCGGCTTGTCCAGCCGCATGACCTGCAGCAGGAACATGAGGCTGCGGCGCAGCACGGTGGCGTCGGCCACCACCACCACGGCGTCGTGATCGCCGGCCAGCAGCTCCTCGCTGGCCACCGCCTCCTCCGGAGAGTAGGAGGAGAGGCTGTAGGTCCCCGGCAGGTCGCGCACCGTGACGATGCGGCCCTGATGGATCCAGTGCCCCTCGCGCTTCTCCACCGTCACGCCCGGGTAGTTGCCCACCCGCTGGCGCGAACCGGTCAACGCGTTGAAGAGGCTGGTCTTGCCGCTGTTGGGGTTGCCCATCAGCAGCACGGTGGGGTTGGGGCGGGCGTCGTCCCGGGCCATTTGAAGATCAGGCTTCATTTGTTAGAGTCCTCTAACTTGAGGGTCAAAAAAAACGAAGGCCTCAGGCGGTCTCCACGGACACGAGTTCGGCTTCGGAGCGGCGCAGCGCCATCTCGAAGCCCTGGAGCTTGATCCACACGGGGTCGCCCGTGGGGGCCTTGCGCTCCATGAGCAGGGTCACGTCGGGCAGCAGGCCCATGTCCAGCAGGCGCTGGCGTACGGCGCCCCGGCCGCCGATCTGCCGCACGCGGCCCCGCTGGCCGGGCTGCATCTGGGCGATGCTCATGATGGGGGTCCTTTCGATGGTCAACGGCACGATGCCGCAGTCGTGGGGGCAGGGATCCACATCGGGATGCACGGCGGAGCACTTGCGGAAGCGGGCGATGTCGTCCGACGCCTCCGGGCAGACCTCCATGTACTCCAGGAAGCGCACGATGGCGTCCACGGTCTGGGGCGAGAGGCTGTGCTCCATGGAGCAGGCGTCCTGCTCGGCCACGTCGGCCGGCAGGCCCAGGAATTCGCCCAGGAAGCGGTGGAGCACCTGGTGGCGGGAGTACACCTTGCGGGCCGCCGCCAGGCCGGAATCCGTGAGGCCCACGTACTCGCCGCGCTCGTAGCGGATGAGCCCCAGCTTGTCCAGGCGCTTCATGGCGGGAGACACGGAGCCGGGCTTCACGTTGCGCGCCGCCGCGATGTCCCGCACGCGCGCCGCCCCGTGGCGGGCCACCAGACGGAAGACCGTCTCCAGGTAGTCCTCGAGGGCGGGGGTGAGCATGGGGAGATCCTGGCTTGTCGACATGAGAGCCCTTCCGTTTGTTAGAGCAATCTAACGCCCCCCGCTCCCCCGTCCAAGCAAAATCCTTGTGCCGCTGAAATTGTGCCTGAGCGCTCAGCGGCGCAGCAGCCCGCCCAGCTTGCCCTTGAGCTCGTCCACGGCGTTCTGGCCGGCCGTCTCCGCCACCGCGGAGAGGTCCAGTCCCACCTCGGGGCTGCTGAACGTGCCGCCCAGGGACACCGGCAGAGCCAGGCGCTGATCCGAGCCGCCGCCGCCCAGCAGGCCGCCCAGGGCTCCACCCACGCCACCGCCCAGGAGCTTGCGGGAGTGCTCCGGCGTGAGCAGGAGCGTGCCGTCCAGGTCCAGGCCGCCTGTCAGGGCGTAGCCGCCGGTGAGGGTCAGGTCGCCCAGGCCGGGCAGGGCGCAGGCCAGGTCGTCGAAGAGCACCTTCTCGCCGGCCACGCGCACGTGGCCCGCCAGGTTGCGCAGGGACTCCTCGCCGCTGAAGCCCCGTCCCAGCTTGTCCGACAGGGCGGTGAGGCCCTGGCGCACCGTGCCGGTGGTGACCAGCCGGCCCTGGCTCAGACGGCTGCTCGCGGACAGGGCCAGCGACTTGCGGAAGTCGGCGGGGTCCAGCCCAGCGGCGCTCAGGTCGCCCTGGAAGTCCAGGTCGCCGAAGACCAGGCCCTTCAGAGGCGTGAAATGCGTGAGCAGGGAGTCGGCCTGGACGGCCTTGGCGGCGAACGTCCCCTTGTACTTGGGCGCCGCCATGTCGCGGAGGTCCACGCTGGTCTCGCCGCTCACGGTGCCGGCGAAGACCTGCGCCTCCGCCCCGCTCACCGTCAGCGTCTGGTCGGCGATGCGCACGGTGCCGCGCACCTGGCGGAAGGTGGTGCCGGCGTAGATCAGACGGTCCACGCTCAGGGTGCCGTTTCCGACGATGTCGGGGAACTCGCGCACCACATGGACCTCGCGCGCGGGCTGCTTGGGCGCGGCGCCGGGGCTGGCCGGCGGGAAGAGACGGTCCGCGTTCAGCCGGGTGGACGTGAGCGCGAACTCCAGTCGCGGAGGCGGCGCCGTGCTGTCCGTGAGGGCCGGGACGGCGCCCAGGGCCTTGCCGGTTATCGTCATGTCGCTGGAGGCGAAGACGACGCGGCAGTTCTTGAGGGTGAGGTCGCGGCGATCGAAGGCGAGGGCCGCGTCCAGGTCCGTGATGGGGTCCGTCAGGGTGGCGTCGGCGTAGCGCACGTCCGTGAGGGTCAGCTCGCCGCCGGCCAGCAGGGCCTGCGGCGCGTTCAGGCGGCCGTCCAGCCGCACGCGGCCGGAGGCGCGGCCGGAGAGGGAGGCCTTGCGCTCGGCCGGGAGCCTGTCCTGGAAGCCGGCCAGATCCACGTCGGCATCCAGAGCGCCGCGCAGCGTGGCCTCCGTGGGCGTGCGCAGGCCGGCCATGGCGCCCTGGAAGCTCAGCGCGGCGCCGCCCAGGCGCGCCGCCGCCGCCGTCACGTCCAGGGTGTCCATGGTGAAGGCCACGGCGCCGGTCACGTCGGTCACCGGGTCGGGCAGGGCGGGGGCCGTGAGACGGCCGTCGCGGAGCGAGGCCGTGCCGTCCACGCCCAGGGGCTCGGGCAGCGCGCCATCCCAGGTGACGGTCAGAGCGGCGTCCACCGCGCCGGCGCTCTCCAAGCCCTCCATGGCCGCGGCCTGCTCCGGCGGGACCAGGGCCAGCAGGCGGGGGAGATCCTGGTCCTTGCCGGTCACCTCGAAGCGCAGCTTGGGGCCGGTGGGCGGCACGGTGATCTGGCCGGCTCCGGTCACCGTCAGGCCGCCGGATTCCAGGGTGGCGGCGGTCACGTCCAGGCGCTTGGTGGCCAGGGTGAAGAGGGCGTCGGCGTCCAGGGTCCACGGGCCCAGGGCGAAGGGGCGCGGTCCGCGCAGGACCAGGCTGTCGGCGGTGGACACGCCGGCTACCGCCAGGGCGCCGCGGCCGCCGTCGCCCACGGTCCAGTCCAGGCGGATTCCGGGCAGGGTGGTGGTGAAGCCGCTCACGTCGTCCTGGAAGACCAGGCGGCCGTCCGTGACCGCGCAGCGTTCCAGTTCCAGGGCGCCGCCGGCGGCCTCCTCTGGCGAGGCGGCGGGTGCGGCGGCGGTGTCCGTGGCGGCGAAGGTGAAGTTGTTGCGCTCGTCGGCCAGGCGCCGCAGCGAGACATGCAGGCCGTCGATGACCAGGCGGTCCGCCTCCACGCGCTTGGACAGCAGCGGCCGCAGGCGCAGCTTGAGGTCCACGCCGCGGGCGGTGAGCAGGTCGCCGGCGGGGAAGTCGGCCGGGTTGCCCACGCGCACGTCGGCCAGACGCACGCCCAGGCCGCCGCGCAGGGAAACACCCACGTCGCCCACGGACACATCGCGGCCCATGGCCTCCGAGGCGCGGGCCACGGCCATGTCGCGCAGCTTCTCCGCGGGAAGGAACAGGCGCACCCCCACCACCAAGGCCACCGCGAGCAGGGCGACGATCAGCAGCGTGCGGACCAGGATCTTCAAGGGACGGGGCACGGCGGTTCCTCCGGTTGATGGTGGTGTCACGATACTAGCACCGGCCGTCAGGAGCGCAACCGGAGCTGATGGTCATTATCAATAGTCAAAATATCTACCGCCGCGGCGATGGGGGTGTTATGTTCAAAACAACCATGTGAACGGTGGGTGATCGCGACCCGCCCGGATCGGCCCTCAGCCCACCCGGAGTCCGCCCATGAACGAACGCATCCGTTCCTTCCTGCTGCCCGTGCTCGCCGTGCTGGCCTTCTTCGCCTCCGGCGCCGCCAGCCTGATCGCCGAAGTCACCTGGAACCGCATGCTGATCGTGGTGGTGGGCAACAGCCTGAGCGCCGCGGCCATGATCATCGTGGTGTTCATGGGCGGGTTGGGGCTGGGCAGCTTCGCGGGAGGGCGCGTCTTCGCCCGGCGCCGGCGCAGCCTGCGGCCCTACGTGCTGATGGAGCTGGGGGTGGGCGCCTACGTGCTGCTGTCGCCCTGGATCTTCACGCGGCTGGAGGGAGTGTTCCTGGCGTTGGCCGATGGGGCCGCGGACCGCTCCCTGCTGGCGGTGGCGCGGGTGGTGGTGAGCATGGCGGCGCTGCTGCCGCCGGCGTTCCTGATGGGTGCCACGTTCCCGGCCATGATCCACGGGGCCACGCCGCGCGCGGCGGGCGGACGCTCGGCGCGCATCGGGTATCTGTACGGCGCCAACACCATCGGTGCGGCCCTGGGCACCTTCGCGGCGGGCTACCACCTGCTGCTGGAGCTGGGCGTGCGCTTCACGCTGAACGTGGCCGGAGGCCTGTACGCGCTGGCGGCGGCGGCGGCGCTGCTCGCACACCTCATGCTCGGGAGGGAAGCGGTCGAGGAGTCCGCGCCTGCCGCCGCGGCGGACGCGGTCGACTCCCGCCCCCCCCGCTGGGCCTTCCTCGCCGCCGCCACCTTCGCGGTGGGCTTCGTGTCCCTGGGCTACGAGGTCATGCTCACGCGCCTGAGCATCCTCTACCTGGGCAACAGCGTGTCGGTGTTTCCCCTGGTCCTGACGGGCTTCCTGCTGGGCAGCGGCATCAGCAGCGTGGTCGGCACCTGGCTCTACGGCCTGCTGCGGCCGCGCGGATGGGGCGACCGCTTCTTCGGGCTGCTGGCCGCGGCCGCCGGCGCCATGCTGCTGCTCACGCCGTTCCTGCTGCTGTCGGACAGCTTCCTCAGCCCCAACGAGATGGCGCGCTTCACCAACATCGCGCCGCGCAACCCGCTGCCCATCCTGGGCATGATCGTGGCGCCCACGATGCTGCTGGGGGCGCTGCTGCCCGTGGCCATCCGCATGCTGCAGGCCGAGGCGCGCGGCGCCGCCACACGCCGCGCCGCCACGCTCTACGCGCTGAACACGGCCGGCGGCCTGCTGGGTGCGGGACTGGTGAACCACACGCTGGTGCCTTTGGTGGGCGTGCAGGGCACGCTGGTGGGCCTGACGATGGTGCTCGTCGTCATCGGGCTGAGCGTGCTGCTGGATCCCCGCGGCCGCGCATCGCGCCGCCTGGCGGTTGCGGGCGCGGCGGTCGCCGTGGGGGCGCTGCTGCTGCTGGCGCCGCCGCGGCTCATGGAGCTCTACGCGGGCAAGCTGGCCGTGCAGACCGAGGCGCATCACGCCCAGGTGAAGCTGCTGCAGGAGGGGCGGGCGGCCATGGTCTCGGTCATCGATCAGTACGACGACCGGCTGGGCACCTACCGCGACATGTACCTCAACGGCGTGGAGGAGGCGTCCACGCGCTACTGGCACGTGCAGCTCTTCAAGCTGCTGGGCATCCTGCCGGTGGTCACCCATGAGTCCGACGGGCCCAAGGACGCCATGGTCATCGCCTTCGGCGCGGGCATGACGGCGGGATCGGTGCTGGCGTCGGAGGAGGTGGCGTCGCTGGACGTGGTGGATCTGAACCCGGACATCGAGGGCATCAACGACCTCTTCACCGAGTACAACGGCGACGTGTACCACCGGGACCGCTTCCACTTCCACAACGACGACGGCCGCAACTACCTGGTCACCTGCGGCAAGCGGTACGACCTGATCATCGGCGATTCCACCCACCCGCGCGCGTACGATTCCTGGATCCTCTACACCGAGGAGTTCTACGAGGCGGTGAAGCGCCGCCTGAAGCCCGACGGCGTCTTCGCCCAGTGGGTGCCCGTGCTGGGATCCATGCGCGGCGAGCTGATGAACATCCACCTGAACACCTTCCGCAAGGTGTTCCCCACGGCCACGCTCTGGTACATCTACGGCTGCGATCAGGCCTTCCTCATGGCCACGCCGGAGCCCTACCGCCTGGACGTGCCGCGGCTGCGCGGGAAGCTGGCGGCGCTGCCCGAGTGGTTCCAGGCCGAGCGGTACCAGATCGACACGCCCGAGCGCGTGGCGGGCTTCTACTGGATGGGCCCCGACGCCATGGCCGCCATGAGCGGCGGCGAGACGCGCATCAACACCGACGACTTCCACTACTTCGACAAGCAGTCGGCCCTGTGGACGCTGCCGCCGCAGCGGCAGATGCCGGCGTTCCAGGCGTCGGCCGTGCCGCATCTGGATGGCGCCGACGCCGCCGTGATCGAGGCGGTGAAGAAGGAGCAGGAGGTGGCCGGGCTCCTCGGCCGCTACGGCTTCTTCCGCGACGAGGCCGACCTGGACCGCGCCTATTGCCTCATGCCGGAGAACGGGAACGCGCGCTTCCACATGTCCCTGCGCGAGACGGGGCGGTTGCCGGATCCCGCCGTGGTATGCGAGTCCGCCGAGATCGGCCGCTACCGCGCCATGCTGCGTGCGCATCCCGACGATCCGTCGGTCCTCAACGCCTTGGCCAGCCTCCTGACCGAGGCCGGCAGGGCGGCCGAGGCGCTGCCGCTGGCGGAGCGCGCCGCCGAGCTGCGTCCGCGGGACGGCGCGGTGCTGGATACGCTGGGCTGGACCCTGCACGTCATGGGTCGCACCCTCGACGCCCTTGCGGTCATGAACCGCGCCGCGGCGGCGCTGCCGGACCATCCCATCGTCAACTACCACCTGGGCGCGGTGCTCCATGCGGCGGGCGATCCCGACGCGGCCCGCGAGCGTCTGGAGGGCGCCCTTGCCCAGGGACGGAGCTTCCCCGGCGCCGAGCAGGCGCGCGTGCTGTTGGAGGGCATGGAGTAGAGGATCGGAATCT